>WBZM01002442.1_pt1 | contig 15842 bp, 14 predicted proteins | sample 5204271 | NCBI WGS metagenome assembly WBZM01 (sample SAMN12344346, study PRJNA552823) | activated sludge metagenome | biome: Activated sludge suspended growth; feature: Nitrification reactor; material: Wastewater; isolation source: activated sludge from nitrification reactor of wastewater...
CCCGAGCCCGAGCCGGTCGCTCCGGTCGCAGCCCCGGTTGCCGCTTCCGCGCCCGTGGAGACGCTGCGGGTCGAGACGGTGCCGGACGCCTCCAACGCGGCCGCTCGCTTGCTGGAGATCGCGACCCGCAACGCGGACGAACTGGTCGAAGAAGCCAAGCACGACGCCGACCGCATCATCGGCGAGGCGCGCACCAAGGCCGAGCGACTCGAGCACGAGTCCAAGGGCAAGGCCGACCGGCTCGAGGCCGACGCCCGGGCACGGGCCCAGATGGTCGATACCGAGACCGCCGAGCGTCGGACGCAGCTATTCGGTGATCTGGAGCGCGAGCGCGACAAGCTCAGCAGCGAAGTCGAGAACTTGCGCTCCTTCGAGCGCGAATACCGTTCGCGCCTGCGCAGCTACTTCACCCAGCAGCTGGAAGCTTTGGAAAACGGCCAGGAGACCCGGACGCCGGTCGCGGCCGGTGACCAGGTGCCGGCTCCCAAGCGGCTCCGCTCGATCCTCGGCGAAGAAGAGGGCTGAGCCCACTCGTCTTCACGGCTCGCCCGGTCGCCGTCCTCGGCGCCGGGCGAGTCTGTTTGAGTCGGCCCTCCCGAACCGTTACCCTCCCCGCCATGGCCCGCAGCTCGGACGCGATGTCCGCCTCCGCGACTCCTCCCGTCTCTCCGCGCAGCTTGGCGGTGAAACCAGGTGAGAAGCAGTGGACGAAGGCCGAGCTCCTCGAGGTGATCAAAGAACTTCACGAACACCGGCAGCGCCTCTCCCATCTGCTCCACGATCAGGAGCAGGAGTTGGCCGACTTGATGCGCGACGCCGGTGACGGCGCGGGGCAGGATCAGGCAGATCTCGGCGCCACGTCGTTTGAGCGCGACCAGGAGTTGACCGTGCTCAACAGTGAGCGCGACATGCTGTACCAGATCGAGCGGGCGCTAGCCCACATCGACGACGGCACCTACGGCGTCTGCGAGGTGTGCGGGGAGCCCATCGGCAAAATGCGCATGATGGCCTTCCCGCGGGCGATCCTCTGCCTGGACTGCAAACAGCGCGAGGAAAGACGCTGATCGCCATCTCGCGCCACCATCGCGTCTTCGCCGCGGTGGCGGTGCTCGGTTTCGCCGCCGATCAGTTGACCAAAGCCTGGGCCGTTGCGTCTCTAGACAGCCAGTCCCGGGTGCCGGTGGTCGGTGACTTCCTCACCCTGACACTGGTGCGCAACCCAGGCGCCGCTTTCAGCACCGCTACCTCGCTCACACCCGTTCTCTCCGCGATCGCGCTGACGGCTCTCGTGGTGGTGCTGGTGCTGGCCAGGCGCCTGGGCTCCACGCTGTGGGCGGTGGGCCTCGGAGCGCTCTTGGCTGGAGTCGCCGGCAACTTCACCGATCGGCTGCTGCGTGCCCCAGGTCCCTTTCACGGCCATGTCATCGACTTCCTCCGGCTGCCTAACTGGCCGGTCTTCAACCTGGCTGACATCTGCATCAACGTGGCGGCCGGGGTGATCATCGTGCAGGCATTCCGGGGCATCACAGTCAGCGGTGAGCGGGCCGAGGACAGCGGGGCGGCCTCCGATAGTCAGCCAACCGTTGGCGTGGGGGACTGAGGTGGCAGCCGAGACCAGGGTTTTATGGGTGCCCGACGGCCTGGCGGGAGAGCGAGTGGACACCGCCCTCGCCCGATTGTTCGGCTTCTCACGCACCCGTGCCGCGGAGTTGGCCGCGGGTGGCCTGGTGGTGATTGACGGCAAGCCAGCGGGGAAGTCGGATCGGGTGGCTGCCGGCGTCATGCTCGAAGTGCAATTGCCCGATCAACCCGATCCGGTGACGGTGGTCCCTGAATTGGTCGAAGGGATCAGCATCCTGCACGACGACGACTCCCTGGTGGTGATCGACAAGCCGGTTGGTGTGGCTGTGCATCCCAGTCCCGGGTGGACCGGGCCGACCGTGGTGGGGCACTTGGCTGCTGCCGGCTTCCGGATCGCGACCAGCGGGGCGTCGGAGCGACAGGGCATCGTGCAGCGGCTCGACGTGGGCACCTCCGGGGTGATGGTGATCGCCAAGTCAGAGCACGCCTACTCGGTGCTCAAGAACGCCTTCCGTCGGCGTACGGTCGACAAGACCTACCACGCGCTGGTGCAGGGGCACCCCGATCCTCTGGAGGGGACCGTCGATGCCCCGATCGCCCGCCACCCCAAGCACGACCACAAGTTCGCGGTCATGAGCGGCGGTCGACACAGCGTGACTCACTACGAAACCCTGGAGGCCCATCGCTTCGCCTCGTTGCTGGAGATCACCTTGGAAACCGGCCGCACCCACCAGATCCGGGTGCACATGGCCGCCCTCCATCACCCCTGCGTCGGTGATCTGCACTACGGGGCCGACCCGAAACTCGCGCACCGGCTCGGCTTGAGCAGGCAGTGGCTCCACGCCGTACGCCTGGGGTTCGCGCATCCCGAATCGGGGGAGCACGTCACTTTCCGCTCCGACTACCCCGACGACCTCAGGCACGCGCTCGAAGTCATCCGCGATGCCCACTGAACCCGACCTGATCCAGACCCTGCGGCCGGCGACTTCCGGCGACGCGCCCGCAGTGGCTCGGCTCTTCGGTCTGGTTCGCCGCGCGGCAGTGCCCCACATGCCTCCGGCGGTGCATACGTCGGAGGAGGACCAGCGCTATTTCGCCGCGCTGTTGGCGGGCGACAGCGGCGACCCTCAGCCACCGGCGGAGCACCAGGCCGACCTGGGCACCGAGACGTGGGTCGTCGAAGCCCCTGAGGAGTTGATCGCCTTTGCGGTGTTGCAGCGCGACTGGCTGCACTCGCTTTACGTCCACCCCGATCACGCGGGCCAAGGGGTCGGAACTGCGCTGCTGGACCTAGCCAAAACACGTCGCCCCGATGGCTTCTGCCTCTGGGTGTTCCAGAGCAACACGCCCGCCCGTGCCTTCTACACCGCCCGCGGGCTGGTTTCGCTGGAGACGACCGACGGCCGGGACAACGAGGAGGGCGTGCCCGATCTGAAGATGGCGTGGCCAGGGCGGGATCCGGTGAGCTTCTATCGCGGATTGATCGACGGCATCGACGATCAACTCGGCACCCTGCTTGCCCAACGCGCCGCGTTGACTGCCGCCGTACGCCGACATCGGCGCACCGGAACACCGATAGGCACCGGCACTCCGAAACACAGCGGCACTCCTAAACCCGACGACTCACCGATAGTCGACGGAGAAGAGTCGCTGCGCGATCGCTTGCGCGAAGCTGAGGTGGTCTCGCGGATGGCCGCGCGGGCGCCGGCGCTGGGGCCGGAGCGGATTGCCCGCATCGTGCACACCGTGATCGAGGAATCCGTGGCGGCGGCCGACGCGTCGGAGGGCGCCGAACCGGCCCCCTGATAGGCGTCTGCCGCTGGGTTCGGGGGACTGTGCGACCCGGAGAAGGGTCGCACAGCGCCCACACGCCCGCGGCAGACAGGATTTCGCTGCGCGCCGGACTACGCGCCGCATCAGTGTCGGTGCCGTCTGGCAGATTCGGCGCCCTCGGAGGGGATAGGCTGACACCCTTCCCCTCCGCCCCGCTGGCTGCCAGCAGGGGACGGCCCCGTGGTTGGTCAAGACGGCGTTAGTCAAAACAGCGTTCGTCAAGACAGCGTTAGTCAAGACACGCAATGATCGTGAAGACAAGGAGTGCACAGCGACCGTGAGCGGGAAGTCCGCCGATTTCGTCCACCTGCACGTGCACACCGAGTACTCCATGCTCGACGGTGCCGCGCGGCTCGGCGATCTCTTCGCGCGCACCGCCGATCTGGGCATGTCGGCGATCGCGATGACCGATCACGGCAACGTCTTCGGTGCCTACGACTTCTACTCCCAAGCGGCCAAACACGGCATCAAACCGATCATCGGCATGGAGGCCTACTTCACGCCGAACACCTCGCGTCACGAGCGCAAGCGGGTGCGGTGGAACGACGGCGGAGACGACGACGTCTCCGGGTCGGGTGCTTACACCCATATGACCCTGCTCGCGGAGTCGACAGCGGGGATGCACAACCTCTTCCGGCTGAGTTCGCGGGCCTCGATGGAGGGCTTCTTCTACAACCCCCGGGCCGACCGCGAGCTCCTTGCCGAATACGCCGACGGTCTGATCGGCACCACCGGTTGTCCCTCGGGCGAGGTGCAAACCTGGCTGCGGATCGGCGACTACGCCAAGGCCCGCCAGGCAGCGGCGGATTTCCAGGACATCTTGGGCCGCGACAACTACTTCTGTGAGCTGATGGACCACGGGCTCGACATCGAGAACCGGGTCCGCGATGGACTGCTGGAGTTGGCCCGCGACTTGGCGATTCCGGTCATCGCCACCAACGACTCCCACTACGTGATGCGCGACGACGCCGGCGCCCACGAGCACCTGCTCTGCGTCTCCTCCGGCAGCACCATGGCAGACCCGAAGCGGTTCAAGTTCAACGGCGACGACTACTACATCAAGTCGGCAGCCGAGATGCGGGAGCTGTGGGAGCACCGCAACGGGTTGAAGGCCGCGTGCGACAACACCTTGCTGATTGCCGAGCGCTGCGAGGTGCAATTCACCGAGGGCAACGGCACCTACATGCCGAAGTTCCCGTGTCCAGAGCCCCACGACGAAGACAGCTGGCTGCGGGCCGAGGTCGACCGGGGGCTGGCCGAGCGCTACCCCGGCGGAGTCGGGGAGGAGCAGCGAAGTCGAGCCGACTTCGAACTGGGCGTGATCTCCTCGATGGGTTTCCCGGGCTACTTCCTGGTGGTCGCCGACTTCATCAACTGGGCCAAATCGCAGGGGATCCGGGTTGGTCCGGGTCGTGGATCGGGCGCCGGCTCGATCGTCGCCTACGCGCTGCGCATTACCGACCTCGACCCGTTGGTGCACGGGCTGCTCTTCGAGCGCTTCCTCAACCCAGAGCGCATCTCCATGCCCGACTTCGACATCGACTTCGACGAGCGTCGGCGCTCGGAAGTCATCAAGTACGTCAGCGAGCGCTACGGCGAAGACCGAGTCTCGATGATCGTCACCTACGGCACGATCAAGGCCAAGCAGGCCGTCAAGGATGCCTCGCGCATCCTGGGTTACCCCTTCGCGATGGGCGACCGGATCACCAAAGCGATGCCGCCTCCGGTGATGGGCAAGGATGTGCCGCTGAAGCTGCTGTTCGACGATAGCCACGACCGCTACTCCGAAGGGCAGGAGTTTCGCGGGCTCTACGACGCCGATCACGACGTCAAGCAGGTGGTCGACACCGCCATGGGGCTGGAAGGGCTCAAGCGACAATGGGGCGTTCACGCCGCTGGCGTGATCATGTCCAGTGCACCGTTGCTCGACGTGATCCCGGTGATGCGGCGCCCCCAGGACGGCGCGATCATCACCCAGTTCGACTATCCCACCTGTGAGTCCCTCGGTCTGATCAAGATGGACTTCCTGGGGCTGCGCAACCTCACCATCCTTGATGACGCATTGATCAACATCGAGGCCAATCGGGGAGAGAAGCTGGTCATCGAGGAGCTGGGCCTCGACGATCCCGAAACCTACGAGCTGCTTTCCCGCGGCGACACCCTGGGCGTCTTCCAGCTCGACGGGGGCCCGATGCGTGCGTTGCTGCGGCTGATGCGGCCGGACTCCTTCGCCGATATCTCTGCCGTGCTAGCGCTCTACCGCCCAGGACCCATGGGCGCCGACAGCCACACCAACTACGCGCTGCGCAAGAACGGCAAACAAGAGATCACTCCGATCCACCCCGAGCTCGCCGAGCCACTCGCCGAGATCCTGGAGCCGACCTACGGTTTGATCGTTTACCAGGAGCAGGTGCTGGCGATCGTGCAGAAGGTGGCCGGTTACTCCCTCGGCCAGGCCGACTTGCTGCGCAAGGCCATGGGCAAGAAGAAGCGGGAGATCCTCGAAGCCGAATTCGTCCCGTTCGAGGCGGGGATGCAGGCGAAGGGATACGGCGCGGCGGCGATCAAGGCGCTCTGGGACATCCTCGTTCCGTTCTCCGACTACGCCTTCAACAAGGCGCACACCGCGGCGTACGGCCTGGTCTCCTACTGGACTGCCTACCTCAAGGCCCACTTTCCCGCTGAATACATGGCCGCACTGTTGACCTCCGTCAAAGACGACAAGGACAAGATGGCGGTCTACCTCAGCGAATGCCGCCGCATGCGGATCCAGGTGCTGCCCCCGGACGTCAACGAGTCCGCCGCCAACTTCACCCCGGTGGGGCGCGATATTCGTTTCGGGCTGACCGCAGTGCGCAACGTCGGGGCCGGTGTGGTTGCCGACATTGTGCGAGCTCGCGAGGAAGCAGGGCGTTTCACCGACTTCAACGACTTCATGAGCAAGGTGCCGGCCTCGGTATGCAACAAGCGCACCTTGGACTCGTTGATCAAGGCCGGGGCGTTCGACGAGATGAAGCACGGTCGGCGCGCTTTGGTGGCGGTCCACGAGACCGCAGTCGACGCCTACACCGACATCAAACGCAACGAGGCGATCGGCCAAGACTCGCTCTTCGCCGACTTCGGCGATGAGGAGGAGTTCGCCGGCTTCGGGGTGAGCGTGACCATCCCGGACATCGCCGAGTGGGACAAGATGACCTTGCTCAGCCACGAGCGCGAGATGCTGGGGCTCTATGTGTCCGACCATCCGCTGATGGGGCTGGAGCACGTGCTCTCCCAGGGTGTCGACTGCACGATCGGGGCCCTCCTCGCCGACGAAGAGCGGTCCGACGGCACCTACGTGACCGTCAGCGGCCTGATCACGGCGATCGCTCGAAAGATCACCCGGCGTGGAGATGCCTGGGCTATCGCCACCGTTGAGGACCTTGAAGGCTCCATCGACGTGCTCTTCTTCCCCGGCGCCTACCAACTGTGCGGATCGGCGCTCACCGAGGACGCCATCGTTTCGGTGCGGGGTCGGCTGTCTCGGCAGAAGGAGACCCCCGAGCTGCATGGCGAGTCGATCTCGCTGCCCGACCTGCACGCAGACGGGTCCGGCCCGCTCGTGATCAAGCTGCCGGCCACGCGATGCACCCCGCCTGTCGTCAGATCATTGCGTGAAGTGCTGGCCGCCCACCCCGGGATGACGGAGGTGCAGTTGGTTCTCTTGAACCGCTCCGGCACCACCCGGCTTCGGGCCGACGATCGGCTGCGGGTCAGCTCCAGTCAGGCTCTTTTCGCCGATCTCAAGGCGCTGCTCGGTCCGGGGTGCGTGCAGTGAGGCACGCCGGACCCAAGGCCCGGGCCCGCTGGGTGGGCTCGCTGCTGGCGTTCGTGGCGGTGCTGCTGCTCGGCGTACTCGCTGGATTCCTGTGGCACGCCACCTGGCGCCCCGTGTCCGGCGTTGCGGTGCAGGACACCTGGATCGTGCACCCCAGCGACGCAGGGCAGGTGTTCGCAGCAACCGGTGGCTACGTCCTGTGGGCCGGGGGGCTGGGCCTGCTCGCCGGCTGGGCGGTGGGTCGCTGGGTGCGGCCTCACCTGGTGGCAATCGCGGTCGCGGTTGTCGCCGGAGGGTTGGCGGGCTGGTTGATGGCCCTGACCGGGCACCTGCTGGGTCCGCCTGACCCGCGACCCTTGGCGGTCGGAAAAGCCGACCTCACCGCACTTCCCGGTGACCTCCGGGTTGAGGGCTGGGGCCCCTATCTCACCTTCCCCGCCAGCGCAGTCACCGCACTGGCCGCGAGTTACATCCTCGTCTCGGATCTGTCACGATGGCGGCATATCGCCGCCTGATCGTCGCGAAGCGGGTTAACCTGCCAGGACAAGGTGCCGACCGGGCACCGCTCCGATCCGCTCTCAGGGGGAAACTCGGTATGTCCGACACCGCCGATCCGTTCGCCGCCGCTGCCGAGCCGCTGCAGCCGCTGGCTCCGCAAACACCCAGACGAGGTCGCCGAGGACTGCTCATCGGCGGAGCCGTGGCCGCAGTCGCGGTAGCCGGCGCCGGGGCGTACGCAGTCGCGAGCTTTCTCGGCGGTGGCGCGGACGTGGCGGATGCGATCCCTGGCGGGGCTCTCGGCTACGTCTCTTTCGATCTCGACCCCGGCGGCAAGCAGCAACTTGAGGCCTATCAGACGCTCAAGAAGTTCCCCTCTCTTGATGAGCTGATGGACCAGAACGCCGGGGAGAACCTGCGGGAGCAGTTGTTCACCTGGCTGGATACCGAGGCCGGGTGCGAGGACGTCGACTTTGCCCAGGACGTTGCTCCGTGGGTCGGCACCACCGCAGCGGTGAGCGTCGTCAGCGGCGGTGATGCCGAGCCCAAGCCCTTCCTGGTCGTCGAGGTCTCCGACGAGAAGGCAGCCGAAGCCGGCCTGAAGAAGCTGAGCACCTGCGGATCAGAGGATGCCGGGTGGGTGATCGAGGACGGTTGGGCAACCGTCGCGGAGAGCGAGGAAGAAGCCCAGCAGATCGCTGAGGAAGCTGCGTCGGGGCCCTTGGCCGACAGCGCGGAATACACCAATTGGCTTGACGAGCTGGGCGAGCAGGGGGTGATGACGTTCTACGTCTCCGCCGACGCGGCGCAGGAACTCGCCGCGCTTGCCCCGGAGATGAGCCAACTGCAGCAGGCGCAGATCGATGAGTTTGCAGGCATGGCTGGCACCCTGCGCTTCGCCGATGAGGGGATCGAATTCGCCAGCGTGACCAACGTGTCGCAGCGGGCCAAGGAGTTGCTTTCCGACGGCGCCGGCCAGGGAGTGGAGGCGCTCCCGGACGACACTCTTGCCGCCATGAGTCTCAGCGTTGGCCCGGAGATGGTGGATTGGCTGCTTGAACTGGCCCAAAACGAAGACATCCCGGTCGGTGATTTGGAGCAACAGTTAGGACTCGACCTTCCCGATGATGTCGCGGTGTTGTTGGGCGACTCGGTCACCCTCTCCGTCGGTGGAGCCCTCGACGTTGATGCGCTGGCGAACTCCGGCGATCCGGCGGACCTCCCGGCCGCGATCACCATCAAGGGCGACTCCGAGAAGATCGAGGCCGTCTTGGAGAAGCTGGTTGCGCGTGATCCGAGTGCCGCCGAGATGGTCGCCTGGGAGAGCACCGGCAACACGGTGGTGATCGGCCCCAGCGCCGACTACCGCAGCCAGCTGCTCGACGGCGACGGCGGCCTCGCGAGCACGAAGTCGTTCAGCTCGGTCGTGCCCGACTCCACGGGGACTGCAATGGTGTTCTACCTCGACTTCAACGGCGCCGATGATTGGCTTTACCGGCTCGCCGAAGAAGCCGACCCGACCGTGGCTGAAAACGTGAAGCCCCTCGCGGGCATCGGGATGAGTTCGTCGGTGGATGGCGACATCGGGCGTTCCCTGCTCCGGATCACCACCGACTAGTTCGGGCGAGCGGGCGAGCGGGCGAGCCTAGGCACGGCTGATCGGGGCGGTAACCGCGCCGGTCACCGCGATCAGATCGGACGGATTCAGCTCCACATCGAGGCCCCGCCGACCTCCGGAGACCAGCACGGTGGACTGGCCGAGTGCCGAGTCGTCCAGCGCCGTACTCAGTCGCCGCTTCTGCCCGATCGGGGAGATACCCCCGGCGATGTAGCCGGTGGCACGTGCGGCGGCGGCGACCTGGGCCATCGCGGCCTTGCTGCCGCCCAGCGCGCGGGCCAGCGCCTTCAGGTCAAGCTGCCGGGTCACCGGGACGATGCCGACGACGAGGGTGCCATCCAGTTCGGCAACCAGGGTCTTGAAGACCCGCTCCGGCGCCACCCCGAGGGCGAGGGCGGCCTCCAAGCCGAAGCCGGTTTCGGCGGCGCGCCGCGGGTCGTGGTCGTAGACGTGCGGGGTGAACTCGATTCCGGCTCGGGTGAGTGCGGTCAACGCGGGAGTGCCGGCAGGCTTCTTGGCCACTGTGCTCCTCGAGGTAGACGAAACAGACAGGGTCAGTTGGGCGACCAGGCGGTGCGCGCGAGGTCGGTGGCTGGAAGTGAGGGGAGAGCGGCCATCAGCGCGGCCTCGGTCGACACCAGTGCCTTCATCTGCCGCAGCCGCTCGGCGAGAACGACCGTCTCCAGCAGTTGCTGGCGATCGGGGAGGGTCACCGGACTCGCCGCGGCGAAGGTCCAGACGAGATATTCCGGGTCGCGCGGCAACGGGTCCGGCAGAGGATCACCACGCAACCCCGCCATCAGCAGGCGGTACGTCGCCAGCCGCTCCAAGGTCTCCTCCAGCAACAGGGCCGGCGCGGTGCCATCGGTGTCGGTCACCGGCTCGACCAGGCCGATCGGGAAGGCGCCGGCCGGGTTGATCTCCAGTAGCCGGATCCGATCGCGGACTGTGGCCATCAAGTCATAGCTCCCGTCGGCTCGCTGCGCCACCTCCGTCAGCTGCAACCGGCAGCCGACCCGATAGAGCTCCTGCTGGCCGTGCTCGCCGACCTCGTAGCCTTCGCGGATCGCCACCGAGCCGAAAAGTCGCTGAGTGGGATCAGGTTGTCGCACCAGGTGGGCCACCAGCGCGCGGTAGCGCTCCTCGAAAGCGCGCAGCGGCACCACCATGCCGGGAAACAGCACACTGCCCAAAGGAAACAAGGGGAGCCGCCACCTGGTCGCTTCGGCGTCGCGGCCCGTCTCACTCATGGGCCGACGATAGCCCGGGGGGCGTCGGCCGAAACTACGATGGGGCCATGATCCGTCGCCTCGACCTCCGTGGCACCGCTGAGCCCGGAATCTCCCCGATCGATGACTACCGCGCGATCGTGCCGCGCGCGGCGTTCGACGTGGAGGCGGCCCTGCATACGGTGGCACCGATCGTCGAGGCGGTGCGCACCCGCGGGGAAGAGGCGGTGCGCGAGTTCTCCGCGCGCTTCGACGGAGTCGAGCAAGCCAGCATCCGAGTGCCGGCCGAGGCCCTCACCGAAGCGCTCGCCCGGCTTGCCCCGGACATTCGCTCGGCGCTGGAGGAGTCGATCGACCGGTTGCGTCGTACCTGCACTGCCGAACTCGAACGCGACGTTGTCAGCGAACTTGCCCCCGGCGCCACCGTGACACAGCGGCTGGTGCCGGTGGATCGCGTCGGGCTCTACGTGCCCGGCGGCCTCGCCCCGCTCCTGTCCAGCGTGGTGATGAACGTGGTGCCCGCGCAGGTCGCGGGGGTCGGCTCGATCGCGCTCGCGAGCTCACCGCAGCAGGACAACCACGGGCTGCCCGATCCCGGCATTCTCGCGGCCTGCGCACTCCTGGGGGTCGAGGAGGTCTATGCCGTCGGCGGCGCCCAGGCGATCGCCATGCTCGCCTACGGCGCCGGACCGTGCCGCCGGGTCGATCTGGTCACCGGCCCCGGCAACATCTACGTCGTGGCCGCCAAACGGTTGCTGCGCGGAGTGGTGGGCATCGACTCCGAAGCTGGCCCCACCGAAATCGCCATCCTGGCCGACGACACGGCAGACCCGGCGTACGTCGCCGCCGACCTGATCAGCCAAGCCGAGCACGACCCGATGGCCGCCTCGGTGCTGGTCACCCCGAGTGACGCCTTGGCCGAGGCGGTCGAAGGCGAGCTGGAGACGCAGGTTGCGCAGACGAAGCATGTCGAGCGGATCCGCACCGCACTCGCGGGAGAGCAGTCCGCCATCGTGCTGGTCGAGGATCTGGAACAAGGGTTGGAGGTGGTCAACGCCTATGCCGCCGAGCACCTGGAGATCCACACCGCCGCGGCTTCCGACGTGGCCGCGCGGGTCCGCAACGCCGGCGCGATCTTCGTCGGCGACTTCGCCCCGGTGTCGCTCGGCGACTACTGCGCCGGCTCCAATCACGTGCTGCCCACCGCCGGCTGCGCCTGCCACTCCTCGGGCTTGTCGGTGCGCGCCTTCCTCAAGGCCGTGCACCTGATCCACTACACCCGCGAGGCGCTGACCGAGGTCGGCGACCACGTCATGACGCTCGCCGACGCCGAGGACCTTCCCGGCCACGGTGCGGCTGTGCGCGTGCGGTTGGAGCGCTGACTCATGGCTGGCACAATCTGGCCGCCGGTGCGGCCGGAACTCGTCGGGGAGGTCGCCTATGGCGCGCCGCAACTTGCGGTGCCGGTGCGGCTCAACGTCAACGAGAACCCCTACGGGCCGTCTCCCGCGGTGGTCGCCGATATTGCGGCCTCGGTCGCGGCGGTCGCGGGAGAGTTGCACCGTTATCCCGACCGGGAGTTCACCGAGCTGCGTCAGGCGCTGGCGCGCTACCTCGGGCACGGCATCACTGCTGATCAGGTGTGGGCGGCCAACGGCTCCAACGAAGTGATGCTGCAACTCCTGCAGTGCTTCGGCGGCCCCGGTCGCCGCGCGCTCTCGTTTGCGCCGACGTACAGCATGTATCCGGAGTACGCCCGCGACTCCAACACCGAGTGGGTCGACGGGCACCGCGAAGAGGACTTCTCTCTCGATCTGGACCGCGCCGTGGCTCGCATCGAGCAAGTCCGCCCGCACGTCGTGTTGGTGCCCTCGCCCAACAATCCGACCGGCACCGCGCTGCCGGACGCCGCGGTGACCCGGTTGTGCGAGGCGCTGCCGGGCGGTCTGGTCGTCGTCGACGAGGCGTACGCCGAGTTTCGCCGCGCGGGCACCCCGAGCGCGCTGGAGTTGCTGCCCCGCCACCGCAACCTGGTCGTCAGTCGCACGATGAGCAAGGCCTTCGCGTTGGCGGGCGCCCGATTGGGCTATCTGGCCGCGGCGCCCGAGATCCGGGAAGCGCTGCGGGTGATCCGACTGCCCTATCACCTGTCCGCGGTCACCCAGGCAGTGGCCGTGGCGGCCCTGCGCCACGCCGAGGAGCTGCTCGGCCGAGTCGACGACCTGCGCCGCGAACGCGACGCCCTCGTCACCTGGTTGCGCGCCGAGGGTTACGAAGCCGCCGACAGCGACGCCAACTTTGTGCTCTTCGGCCGGTTCGGCGACCGGCACGCGCTCTGGCAGGCTCTGCTCGACCGCGGGGTGCTGATCCGGGAGACCGGTCCGGCACCCTGGCTGCGGGTCTCGGTCGGCACGCCGGAGGAGATGGCCGCATTCCGCCATGCCCTGACCGAGGCCGTGCACGCCCTCGGCGTCGCGCCCACCAAGTCCCCGACCGACCCGCCCAGCAGAGAGGCCCAGTCATGACCGAACGCCGCGCCGTCGTTGACCGGCGTACCAGCGAGTCCACCGTGCACATCGAAGTCGCCCTCGACGGCACCGGTCGCAGTGATGTTGCCACGGGCGTCGGGTTTTACGACCACATGCTCACCTCCTTCGCACGGCACTCGCTGATCGACCTCGTCGTCCACACCGATGGCGATACCCACATCGACGCCCACCACACCGTGGAGGACACCGCCATCGCGCTCGGCGACGCGCTCAAACACGCTCTCGGCGACAAGCGCGGTATCCGCCGATTCGGCGATGCCCTGGTGCCGCTGGACGAGGCGCTGGTGCAATGCGCTGTCGACGTCTCCGGCCGCCCCTACTGCGTGCACGTGGGGGAGCCGCCCGGGCAGGAGTACGTCGTCATCGGCGGTGACTACGTCGGCTCTCTGACCCGGCACGTCTTCGAGACCCTTGCCTTCCATGCTCACCTGGCGCTGCACATTCGAGTGCTGTCCGCGCGCGATCCGCACCACGCCGTGGAGGCTCAGTTCAAGGCGTTCGCCAGGGCCCTGCGCGACGCCATCGCCCTCGATCCGCGCGAGACGGGAGTGCCCTCCACCAAGGGCACCCTGAATCGCTGATCGCGACGGAGCCAACACCGGTGAAGTCTGTCGTCGTGCTCGACTACGGCTCGGGCAACCTGCGCTCGGCCGTCCGCGCCCTCGAACGTGCTGGCGCTGCCGTCACGCTGACCGCCGACCGAGCCGCGGCGATGGCCGCGGATGGTCTGGTGGTGCCCGGCGTGGGTGCCTTCGCCGCCTGCATGAGCGGGCTCGCGGCGGTGCGGGGGCCGGAGTTGATCGGTCGGCGGTTGGCCGGCGGCCGGCCGGTGCTGGGCATCTGCGTGGGCATGCAGGTGCTCTTCGAAACTGGGGTTGAGCACGGGCAGCAGACCGCGGGCTGCGGGGAGTGGCCCGGAGTGGTGGAGCGGCTGCAGGCGCCAGTGGTGCCGCACATGGGCTGGAACACGGTGGCGCCTCCCGAGGAGAGCCGCCTGTTCGCCGGGGTGGCCGGCGAACGGTTCTACTTCGTGCACTCCTACGGGGTGCGGGACTGGACGCTGCGGACCAACGATCGCACTCGGGCGCCGCTGGTCACGTGGAGTGAGCACGGGGGAGACCGCTTCGTTGCGGCGGTGGAGAACGGCCCGCTGTGCGCCACCCAGTTCCACCCGGAGAAGTCCGGAGACGCGGGCGCCCGGCTGCTGCGCAACTGGGTGGAGTCGCTGTGAGGGCACTGTGCTGTGAGGGCCTTGTGCTGTGAGGGCACTGGCCGCCGCAGTCAGGCTGACTTCCGGCGTACGCACCGAATCCGTTGAGCCCTACCGAAAAGGAAAACGATGACCAGCGACTACCTCCAGCTTCTTCCCGCCGTCGATATCGCCGGCGGTCAGGCAGTGCAGTTGGTGCAAGGGGTGGCCGGCTCGGAGAAGCGGTTCGGGGATCCGGTCGAGGCAGCCCTGCGCTGGCAGGAGGCCGGTGCGGAGTGGATTCACCTGGTCGACCTCGACGCGGCCTTCGGTCGCGGTCATAACCGGGAGCTACAGGCCGAGATCGTCGGCCGCCTCGACATCGATGTGGAGATGTCCGGTGGCATCCGTGATGACGAGTCCCTCGCCGCAGCCATGGGCACCGGCTGCCGACGGGTCAACATCGGCACCGCCGCACTGGAGCAGCCGGAGTGGTGCGCCGCAGCTATCGCCGACTACGGCGACCGAGTGGCTGTGGGCCTTGACGTGCGCGGGCGCACGCTCGCGGCCCGGGGATGGACCCGCGACGGTGGTGACCTGTACGACGTGCTGGCTCGGCTCGATGACGAGGGCTGCGCGCGCTACGTCGTGACCGACGTCAACAAGGACGGCATGCTGCAAGGGCCCAACCTCGACCTGCTTCGCGCAGTCTGCGCCGCGACCGATCGGCCGGTCGTAGCCTCGGGCGGGATCACCGAACTAACCGATCTGGCCGCCTTGCAGGGTCTGGTCAGTGAAGGGGTCGAAGGCGCGATCATCGGCACCGCGCTCTACGAAGGCCGCTTCACCCTGCCTGAGGCGTTGGCGCTCACCCAGCCGGAAGGCAGACTGCGGTGAGCCTCGCCGTACGCGTCATTCCTTGCCTCGACGTCGACGGCGGTCGCGTAGTCAAGGGCGTCAACTTCGAGGGCCTGCGGGACGCGGGCGATCCGGTGGAGTTGGCCCGGAGGTACGACGCCGAGGGCGCCGACGAGCTCACCTTCCTCGACATCTCCGCCTCTCACGAGGGCCGTGCCACCACGATGACGATCGTGTCGCGGTGCGCGGAGGAGGTCTTCATCCCGCTGACCGTCGGGGGTGGCGTCTCGTCGGTAGCCGATGTCGACCGGCTGCTGCGGGCCGGAGCCGACAAGGTCTCGGTCAACACCGCCGGCATTCGACGTCCCGCGCTGCTGTCGGAGATTGCCGATCGGTTCGGCAGCCAGGTGCTGGTGCTCTCGGTCGATGCCCGCCGCGCACCGGACACCGAGTCGGGCTTCGAGGTGACCACCCACGGCGGCCGCAAGTCGGCCGGCCTCGATGCGCTCGCCTGGGCTCGCCGCGGCGCGGAGCTGGGCGCGGGCGAGATCCTGCTCAACGCGATGGATGCCGACGGCACCCGCGACGGCTTCGATCTGGAGCTCATCAGGGCCGTCCGCCGCGAGGTGTCGGTGCCGGTGATCGCGTCAGGGGGAGCCGGCCGGGCCGA
>WBZM01001605.1_pt2 | contig 15835 bp, 14 predicted proteins | sample 5204271 | NCBI WGS metagenome assembly WBZM01 (sample SAMN12344346, study PRJNA552823) | activated sludge metagenome | biome: Activated sludge suspended growth; feature: Nitrification reactor; material: Wastewater; isolation source: activated sludge from nitrification reactor of wastewater...
GATCATAATCGAAAAAGAAAACATAGTCGGCGCCGTCAGAGAAATTTGCACTTTGATCCTGATAACGAAGGAACTCTTCAGCTGACGAAAATTTCTTAACAGATCCTAGAAAATCATTTTCAGCGAGTTTCAGATCCCATACATGATGTTGAGATTTCTGATCATCCAGAATGATCACTGTTTGGCCGGATTTCAACTTCAGACGAGGTGTAAACCAGGAAGCTCTATCGGAAATTGGCAGCAGAATTGTGACAACAGTCCCGGTACCTTCGCTTGATTCAATAAAAAGTTTACCACCCCAAGAATCAATGCAAGTCTTGGCATGATAAAGTCCAAGACCTGATCCATTGGCTTTGCCAGAGGTGAAGTTCTTCTCTGTGGCATTTTTTAAAACCTCTGGTGGCATTCCTTTTCCAGTGTCTTGAATTTTGATTTCAACTTGATTGGAAAGATCTCGAGCTGTCAGTGAAATACTTTCGCCAATGGGTGTTGCATCAACAGCATTCTGAACCAAATTACTGATGATAGATCTAAACTCATGCGGAACAAGTGACACTTTTCCAGACATGAGGGAATTCTGAATATCAAAACTCATTTCATAATCATTTGCAAAAGCAGTTCTGACCTCTTGAAAACCATCTTGAATGAGTTTGTAGATAGAAGTATCGTCCTCCAATTTTTCAAGATTTGATGAACTGTTTTCTGAAGCATCTAGATCTTTCACGAGAGATTTAATTTGTTTAACAATGCTTTCAAACAAGAGCTGATCATTTTTCCCCAGTTTTTCGAGTCGATCCGTCATCGCGATGAGAGCTGCGAGTGGTGTATTTATATTATGGCGAACTTTTCTTGAAATTTCCGTCTGGGCAGATTTTTTATTCAACTCAAGATCGCGATTAAACTGCTCTATGATTCTATTTTTAATGAGCCGAGTTTGAGGAATTGAAACAAGATTGAGAATAAGCCATATAGCCAAGCCATATGCGACAAACCCAAAGCGATTATATTCAAATGAGATTACTTCCTCATTTGAATTTGAAGACATGATTTGTGGATGAATTTCAATTTTTTCATAGAGCACAGAGTCCATCAAAGATTTTTCATGAACATATTCAGCAAGAGCCGGAAAAATGAAGGAACGATTTAGAGCCTTAGAGTTAAATCGAATCGTATGAAAATAATCAAGCTTTGCAGACTGCAAAGTAAGTTCAATTTCATGAAAGTAGCCATTTTGAACCATTCTTGTAATCAGGTTGGTGGTTTGCTCTGCGGAAGACTGCATGAACATTCTATTGCTAATCACTGAAAGTCCGAGAATAATCAAAAGACCCAGGAGCGAGACAATAATCTGTTTTCGTTCAAATTGTCGAAGGTTCTCTTGCAGCGAAATATTCATAATGTACCCACAGTGACGGTTCTTGAGAAATAAAGTGGGCAATCCTGGATATTCACAATATCAGAGACTGATTGAGTGTGAGAGCTTATTTTAGGAAATTCAATCAGCTTACCTGGGCCGATGGGGGGCGATGAGGTATTGGCAATTTTCCTCAATAATTCAGGATCACAGCACCATAGGTTGCGATCAGTAGCTACCTTTTTATGAAAGTAGTCCTTATCGGTTTTGTAAACTGAATAATTTCTTAGGGCCTCAACAGCAGCTTTTTTGTATCCAAGGTCAATATCTGACTCAAGAGAAAGTCCAAGGCAAATGGGTTCGCTGAAATCAAAAATCATAGCTAGTACAACGAGGCCAACATCACATTTCGCAATCTCATAGTAATTAACAACTGCATCGGCTTCCAACTGTTCAGATTTTAAAATATGCGGTGATGCTGATTGGGAGACATATTGATCAAAAAAATGTCTCTCTAAAAATTCATTTCTGGCATTAGTAGCAGCTTGTTCTCGAACTGAATGGATAGCACATCCTACGGTTGAAATGCCAAGAAGGTGACAGCACCATCTTTCGATGGCATCACTTGAGGCTTTCTCTAGAGTAATATCCCCGATGGAGTCAGTTCCTCGGCCAGAGAAAACGACATCACTCGCTGTTATTTTGACCTCGATATCAGTCATGTTGGATAAAATATTTAGATTGTCCTTGTGCTCGACAAAGGAGGCTGCAAGTAAATCTTTTTTAGATAAGAGCCAACGAGTGGCTACTGTTTTATAAGCCATAGTTGATTATTGGCATAAAGCTCAGAGAGTTCCATTTTCCAAGGCCTTCTGATAATTGCCATAAATGGAGCCACCGCAATCGGAACCAAATTTGCTTCCATCAATGAACGAAAATGAATTTCTTTGAGCCTGTTAATCCTTTCAGTTTTATTGTCGTTTTCCATATAGGCCGCTAGCCATGCCTGTCTTTCATCTTTACTGAGTCCGAAAAAACCAGCGGCCATTGTGTATGAGATAAGATTGATGTCTTCCATAAAACCAGTATCTGTACTTGCGATAAAAGCATGGGGCTTTTCGTGATCGGAACTATATTTTTTAAAATCAGGGACGTTGCTTTCTCTATAAATTTCGGCACTGGGGATTTGTTTCTTAATCTCGGCCTCCCAGTCGGTAACTTCGCCGCTTCTGATAACTCCTATTTTTAAGTGATGTGTGAAATTCTCTTCGCTCAGCTTATAGGATTTTGCGATTTTTAGCTTGTCGTCGCTACTGAGGCCACCATCAGCAGTCGGAGAAAAGAACTCATCAGTGTTTGAATAGGTCGTCTTTGATTTTAAGATTTCTCCAAACGCACGACGAATTTTGTTGCCAATAATATGTCTCTCTTTATCTGAAAATGCCTTCAGACCTTTATCGGTAAAAACCAAAGAGAGGTTTCTGATTTTATGGGTGGAGTGTAATTCAAACCCTGGATTTTTTTGAAAGAATTCCAAGACCTCTTCAGATTTTGTCGAGTCAATTGTGGTCAGATGATCAACTTCATTTTTTTCAAGAAGATTAAGAGAAGCAGATCTTGCCTCGGGGTTGACGGGAACCAGTTTGATTGATTGAGGTAAATCGCTCGAGAATCTATAATGATTAGGATTTGCCTTTAAAACAAGTTTCCCTTCTGAATTATCACTTGCCACATAATAGGGACCAGAAGTCTCTTTAAAATTAGTGATTGCTAGTGTTTTTGGGTCCACAGACCCTTTGGGAATAATGGCAAAATCAATCGCAGCAAGCATCGACACCAAAAAAGCTTTGCGTCTGCCGGCGTGTAAAATGATTTGATTGCCATCCCGGCGGATATTTTCACAAGGTTGCTCAAGGCTACTGAAGTCCTTATTTGGACATACAAGATCTTTAAAATTTCCGTGTGTGTTTCCCGATAAAACTAAAAGACGTTTCAAGGAAAACTCAACATCTTCAGCGGTGATGAGATTCCCGGAAACAGTTTTTGAATCGGTTCTGATTTCTAAAACAAGATCATCGTTTTTCCACTTATAGCTTTTAGCTAACCCAGGAATTATCTGTCCGGACTTTGGATCAATTTCAACCAATGGCGAGAATACATTTTCTAAGAAAATGTATTCATGGCCGAGATGGATCTTCGTTGGCTCATAATGATGGGCCGATTTACTTGCTGGAAATGCGACCCTCAGCTCTGAAGAATTTGATTTATTATTCACAAATGTTGCCGTCACTAAAACTCCTATAAAAAGCAAAATACCGATGATGGTCTTTTTCATTATAGACCTATTATTTCGGTTCTGGAACTACACAAATGGATGTAAGCACAGGGCCATGTCCAGTTGTTAAGGTCCCATTTCCTCGCAGTTCATCTAATAAACTGGGTTCAATCTGAGGACATTGATCTTCAGGAGTAGTAATAGCGCCCTCTTGAATTAAAAATAGAAGAGCTTGCTTGAGTCTAATTTGCTTCATGACCTTTTGAAAATCCTGATTTTTATCTGATGATTCTGCATGAGCTGAAGCTATTCCCAAGATAACAGTTAAAGATGCCAATATGTTTTTCATTCATCCCCCTTGTGGATTTACCGAGTCTCTTCGCGAGATTCGTTTAAATTTTCAATTTTTAGTGCTCGCATGCGGCTTCTTAAGTATTCCCGAGTTACATCCAAAAAATCGGCAGCAGATTTTAAAGATTTTTTATCGTGAAGGGCTCTTAGGATGGATTGTTTTTCTTGTTCCTGAGATTCCCTTCTGATGTCTTCAATATGTTTTATATTTATTTTGGTTGTATGTAGTTCTAAGGCGGGGCTTGTATACGATCTTTGATGGGCAAGTGTAAACTCCCATGTTTTTAGATCAATCAAGTTCCCTTCACAGAGAGTATGAAGTCTTTCAATAAGGTTCTGAAGTCCCCTAATATTTCCAGCGGGTGGATTTTTTTGAATTTTATCTACGACTATTTCAAGGATGTTTTTAGTTACACCTGATTGCCAATTAATTTTTTCCATAAAATGGGTCACAAGTAGTGGAATATCTTCGAGGCGATCTTTCAGTGGAGGAACAAAAATGGGAATTACATTGAGTCTATCGAATAAATCAGCCCTAAATACTTTTTCAGAAATCATTTGTTCAAGTGGAGCATTTGTCGCGGCGATGATTCTGACATCCACTGGGATTTCCAAATTTGATCCTACGGGTGTGATTTTTCGTTCTTGGATGGCTCGCAGTAAAACCTTTTGTAGTTCATAGGTCATTTCGCCGATTTCATCGAAAAAGATGGTTCCCTTATTAGCAGCTTGAAATTTTCCAACTTTATTTTGTGAGGCGCCGGTAAAAGCTCCCTTTTCGTGGCCAAAGAGTTCGGATTCAGTCAAACTCTCTGAAATAGCCCCAGAGTTGATGGCAATAAAATTGTGTGCAGATCGTTTGGAGTTATTGTGAATCCCTTTGGCAACAAGTTCCTTCCCAGTTCCGGGTTCTCCGCGAATTAACACACTAGAATTTGCCGCAGCGGCTTTCAGCATTGTTCTTGCCACCTCAGCGAGCGCGTTTGATCTTCCTATCATACCTGCTTTTTCAATCAAGAGTTGATTCTCTGATGGGGTGCTTAGGGATGCAATTTTGTTTTCAATCTCGTACTCTTTGCAAAGCCTATGAATCATGGCAAGCAGGATGACTTGAGAGGTCCCTTTTTCGATAAAGTTGAGGGCTCCTGACTTATATGAATCCAATGAAATTTTTTGGTCTTTATCGCCAGAGAAGCCAATGATTCTAAATTTTGGATTTATTGAGATGATTTTTTCAATGACATCTGCACCAGATTCATCGTCTAGATGGTAGTCTATGATCGCTAGCGAGAACGAAGAAATATTTTGCCGAATCAGAGCAATGCCTTCGGCGCCAGTACTGACTGTGCGAACGATGAAGCCTTCTTCTTGTAAGAAGGTGCGCATTGAGTTTCTGACGTTCATATCATCGTCTATAACCAGAATCTGATGTTTCACTCATCCCCCGATGAAAATGGATATAACAATACTTGTGCCAAAGGCTGATTGTGCGGTTTTGGACACGGGTTGCGGTTTAATCGGTTAATGAAATATGCAGGTAAAAATAAAGTGGCTTACTAGATGTAAAAACTACAATGGATTTAAGTACATATATGTTGAAAAAACATCTGAAGTGAAATTTCATTGGAAAAATGAATAGTTGGCTGGTGTCAGGGCGTGGTATAGAAATACTACGAATGAGCTATAAACAAAAATACTTCAATAGAGCGCCATTGGTCTATGAATCTTTTTCATAGTCACTTAATGATTTTAAAAGCGTAAGCTCGGAGATCATTCCAGAACTTTAAGTAGAACATCAATTTTCACATCGAGGGTGATGGCGACATTTCTCAGTGTGACCAGATTGATATTTTTTTTACCGTTTTCGATCAGTTGCCAGTGTTGCCTGGTTTTTATTGGCATATCTTCGCCAGTGGCATCATAGACATTATCAAATTTTTTTAATCGCAGGTCTCTGACTCGGTTGCCAAACCTTTTAAGAAAATCCGCATCTATCTTGTTTTTATTGTGATTCTTTTTCGCTTTAGCCAATAGCCACCTCATCTATATGCACACGATCGTGTGCTATTGATTTTGGTGAATTTCTCGGATATATGTGCATACGATCGTATGCGGAGAGTTTAAGTGGATGAAAATAAGAGTAAGAAGAAAGACTACCTGACCAGATGGCGCGAGAGACGTAGATTGAGTACCGAGGATGTTGATCAGGCTTTGAAATATCCCAAAGGCACTATATAAAAGTTTGAGTTGTACGGTTTTGCCAAGGTTCCGGCCAGGGAACTGATCCGAGTCCTTTATTTTTATAGGGTTCCCATGAGTCAGGTTTATAAAGCCATCGAACAGACTCATAAAGCGTCTCGAAAAGATAAAATTTAGATTGGTGTATCAATATTAAACGTAATATTTGAAGAATGGGCGTGATCCAGGAGGCGAAGAACAGATTTGTTGTCAAAAAATGTAATATTCTCAGAGTGAGACTTTAGAATCTTGATAAACGCGCCGAAAGAATTAATTGAATGAAAGATTATTTATCCTATGCAAAATCACTAGCTAATTTGTTGACTGAGAAATCAGCTGCGGTACTATTTACTCAGCAACTCAGCAACTCAGCAACTCAGCAACTCATAGTGGGTTAGTCCTATACCTATTACTTTTTATTTTTAGTCAGATAACAACGGGCTGTTATCTAAGTGCAAGAATTTATAGTCTTGATCCAGCAAGTTCGAGCGGATCTCCAGTATTTAAAGTTGATAACCCAGGAGGAACAGAATTCGTTTCTGGGAGCAATCAATATGAAACGACACAAATTCGTCGTTATCAAATTATGTCATCATCAGGAAATTACAATCGTGAGCTTAAATTAAGAACTCCTAAGGGATATTCTCTCTATTCGTCTGTCCAAGGAGCCTTAATTTCTGGTCAAGAGTGGGTTCGATGAAACGGTTTTCATACAACCATTTAATGACAGCCATTTTATTTCTGTTTGTAGGTCAGCAAGCTTTGGCTGTTGGGGCTGGAATTACGTATCATGGTCGTTTGATTGACCCTAGCGGTAACCCTGTTGTTGGAACAAGTGTGCAGTTTAAGCTTCAAATCAGAACACCAGGAAATGAAAATTGTTTGATGTATGAAGAAGTTCAAGTCAAAGATCTTTCTCAAGGCAATGGTGTGTTTTCTGTAACTATTAACGATGGAACAGGAACAAGAACAGATTCCAGTGGATATTCTATTGATCAAATCTTTGCAAATCGAGGAACCTTTTCATTCGCAGGTGGCTATTGTGTTACTGGAAATTCTTTTGCACCAAGTCCAACGGATGGAAGAAAAATCCAAGTCTATTTTAACGATGGAACGTTCGCGGCAGAAACTTGGGAGCCAAGCCCTCCAATGCCAATTAATTTTGTACCTATGGCCATTGAGTCCATGCAAATCGGTGGATACAAAAAAGAACAACTTATAAAACTAGCAGACGGAGTCACAACAACGGGATCAGAGTTAGATGCCACCAAATGGGGAAATCTATTAGCCTTAATTAATGGAACCTCTACGGCCTATACCAAACCGACAGATCAAGTAACACAATTATATGGAGCAACAATCCCAGCGCCAGTTACAGGACAATCCATTCGTTGGAATGGAGCTTTAAACTCGGGAGCCGGAGGTTGGGAGAACTTCACGCCAGGGGCTGCTGTGTCTGTTACGAATATCACTGCGGGAACGGGCCTAAATGTTGGGGCAGGTCCCGGAGGAAGTATCACCACGACAGGAACATTAAATATTGATGTGGGTACGACGACGGGAAAAATTGTTCAAGTGGCAGCTAGTAATAAACTGCCAGCAATTGATGGGTCCAATTTGACAAATATCAACGCCAGCAGTGTTGGGGGAACAAGTGTGTCGCTGGCTTCGCTGACAAGTGGTCAAGTACTAAAATATAATGGAACTAATTGGGTGAATGCGACTCTAGTTGATAACGACACTCTCGGCGGATTAAGTTGTGCAAACGGCAGAGTCGCTTATTACACTGGTGGAAGCTGGGCCTGTTTAGAGGTAGCTAATGCTAATACTGCCAATACGATTGTAAGTCGCGATGGAGCGGGGCTTGTGAACATGAGCACTGCCAACATGACGAACTTAAAAATCAATAACGCCTCACTTGCAGATGTGACGTTAAGTGCCCCAATCGCATTTACAAGTTACTCGATGATATTGCCAACAACAAAAGGAACAAGTGGGCAAGTACTAACGACAGATGGAGCGTCTCCGGCCAATCTATCTTGGAGTACAATCAGTGCGACTCCTGCAGGATCAAATGGGCAAATACAATTTAATAACTCTGGCTCATGGGGTGGTTCATCTGAGCTGAATTGGGATAATACGAATAAAAGAGTTGGGGTTGGTTTGGCTTCACCAACAACAAAACTTGAGGTAGCGGGAACCGTAAAGGTTGGCGATGGTGGGGAAAGTTGTACATCAACCACCAAAGGTTCTGTTCGTTACAATAGTACTTCAAATGTTCTCGAGTATTGCAACTCAAGTTCGTGGGTATCAGTTCAAACAGCAGCTTGCAGTGATGCGACTCCCAATTTATTTACCTTCTCTGATCAGGCAAACGTCACGATTAACACACTGACCACTTCAGATATTATTCAAATCTCAGGAATTAATTGTAACGTTCCTGTTTCCATTTCGGGATTAGGAACTCCTGCTTTTAGAACATGCAGCGATTCAAGTTGTTCATCAGTCATACAAGACTGGACAACAGGAACAAGCTCCATTTCAAATAACCAATATATTCAGGTTCGACAAACTAGTGATGCCGCCGGTGGCGCGACAGATCAGATCACAGTCATTGTTGGATCAGGAGCCAGTGTTTGGAGCGTGGCCACATCTGGTGGAGATTGTACGGGATCTCCCGCAGTGGGTACGATCTGTGCTGACGGCAGCGTGTATGCGGGCTTATCACCAGATGGAAACGTAAAAATGTATACCACTCGTTGTGATTATGGCCAGACATGGAGTGGAGCAGCCTGTACAGGAACTCGCGCTCCACAAAACTGGAACAATGGGTCTTCAAACTGGACAACAACAAATTATACAAATGGCAATACGGGAAAAGCCAACAATGCAGGACTTGTGGCCCTGGCGGATGCAGGGGCTCCTTACGCAGCAGCCAACACTTGTGCAAGTTTGAATATCAACGGCCATACAGATTGGTATCTCCCTGCTCTTAATGAATTAAATGTTCTGTACACGGGAAAAGGAGCCATTAAGAATTTTGATACGAGTGGAAGTGTATATTGGTCCTCGACGGAGACCAATAATTTCTACGCGTGGTACGAGCGGTTCTCTGACGGCAATCAGTACATCTACGGCACTAAGAATAATACATACTATATTCGTTGTGTCCGGAGATAATTTAATTATTTGATCATTTAATCATTTTTCTGTCGCGCCTTCTTGGCGCGACAGTTTTTTCAAAAAAAGAATTTTGTTTTTAGTAAAGGATTTTTAATTGGCTCAGTATAAGCATCTTCCAATTTACAGACTCACCTACGAGCTTTTGCAACGAGTGATGGATTCCACAAAAGATTTTCCCAGGGAGTTTAAATTTACACTGGGACAGAAAATGAAAGATGAGGCCATTGAACTGGTGGTGCTTATTTACAGAGCGAACTCAACAGAAAATAAATCAATCCATTTGGATATGCTTCTAGAAAGACTTCAGGTGCTGGAGCTACTGCTGCGTTTGTGTCTGGACATGAAAATCATGCCGACAAAAAAATACGCGGCCATTGTTGAAATGACGGGCTCAATCGGCAGGCAAGCCAATGGCTGGCGAAAGGCAGATTTAAATGGGTATTCAAAATAATAGAAAGGTTTTTGAAAATAGGGAGGTAGCCAGAATAAAAAATGCCAAGGTGTTTTTTAGCGCGCGACTTCATATCTCGGGATGGCTGCGGTTGAAATTTCAACCAATTTCCTTTGGAGGAAACTTTTCCTCTGAGGGGTTGTCATGATCGAGTCATCGGTGATGACAGCAAGTAGACAGCCATCGCAATTTCACGTTGCAGTTAGGGTCCTTATTGGTCCTCGACGGAGAACAATAATAACAACGCGTGGAACGAGCGGTTCTCTGACGGCAATCAGAACAACAACAATAAGAATAATACATACTATATTCGTTGTGTCCGGAGTTGAAGCCTCCCTGTTTTCAATTTTTAAAAGCGATTTAGATGGAATTAACATTTGAAGAAGTTGTCATTGCCTATTTGGATTGTCGAAAGCGCAAGCGTCGAACCGTTTATGCACTTAATTTTGAATATGAAATGGAGAAAAATCTTTTTGCGCTCTACGAGGAGCTTAAAAGCGGAAACTACCAGATCAGCCGCAGTATGGCGTTTGTTGTGGAACAACCCAAAGTTCGTGAGATCTGGGCCGCGACATTCAGGGACCGCGTGGTTCATCATATTATCTACAACCGACTTTATCCGAGGTTCTATCCAGGTTTTATCAGAACAAGCTATGCTTGTATCCCCGAGCGTGGCACCCTTGATGCCTCTGACGGACTTTGGAAAGGCATGAGGTCTATCACTCAAAATTGGCAAAAGGAGGCCTATTTTTTAGGTGCTGATATTCGGAATTTTTTTGTGTCGATCAATAAGGATATTCTCTTTGAAATTGTGAAAAAGAAAATCCACGAGCCCTGGTTGTTGGATCTTACGAAGCAGGTTCTATATCATGATCCAAGAACAAATTGTCACCTGAAATCAAAAAGCGAGGCCTTTGCCAGAGTCCCCAGGCATAAAAGTCTTTGGTTCATTCCTGACAACTGTGGCCTTCCCATCGGAAATTTAACCAGCCAGTTTTTTGCCAATGTGTATCTGAATGAGTTGGATCAATATGTAAAACACAACTTAAAGGCAAAATATTACTATCGTTATGTGGATGATTTTATATTTTTGGATGAATCACCAGAAAAACTCAACTGGTATTTTAAAGAGGTAGAGACATTCCTTGAGCATAGATTAAATTTAGAACTCCATCCCTTCAAAAAAAGAATCGGCAGGATTGCGCAGGGTGTGGATTTCGTTGGCTACTTTCACAAACCCTATCGTCGTTATGCGAGAAAGCGTACCATCAACAGAATGAGAAGTATTGTTGCTCAGTGGAAGAAAAGTCCTTCGCCACACTCGCATCATAGTTTGTGGGGCTTAAGGGCAAGTATCAATTCATATTTTGGAATGATTAAACATGCTTCAAGTTACAATTTAAGGAAGGAACTTGGGGACAAGTTAAAGTCTGAAGTGATGTGGCCTGATCCAAAGTATCAAAAAATGATGTTTACCCAACTTTAAAGGTCCAGTTCCCAAAAAACTTCTACTTAAAGAAATCTGTAATTTCGCATTGGAAAGCCAGTGCTAGACGCTGAAGGGTGAAGAGACTTGGGGAGTGCTTACCAGACTCAAGTCGTTGATAATTTCTCGTTTCAAATCCGTAATCAACCATATCTGATTGAGAAATGCCTTTTGAGGTCCTGATCTTTTTCAGATTGGCCCCAATGGTTTTCAATAACTTATTATATTTAATTTCTACTGATGACACGCTGTTATCTTATCGGACAGGTATAAACACACCGTCGGTATAGTTTTACCGTCCAGATCTTCACATTTTGAATATAACTTCCGATAATTTATGTATGAAGACAATTTTGCTTGTAGAAGACGAGGGTATGCTTCGGGAATGCATCAGGGAAATGCTTGAGGCCGACAAATGGATTGTCCATGAAGCTAAGAACGGACTTGAGGGAATTGAGTTTTTGACTAAGCACAAAGTTGATTTAGTTCTTACTGATATTGATATGCCCTTCAAAAATGGACTCGAGATGTTAAAGGACTTCCGAAGAGCTGATCAGCAAACTCCTGTTGTGGTCATGAGTGGAAAAGCAATCATATAGTTTTCCAGAAAACTATAGCAACAAATTGCTAACGAACTCCAAGGGTAAGTTCATCATAAAATCCAAAGAGTGCTAACACCTCTGTGGTTGCGTCGGCGAAAACCCCGAGCATCTTGTTCACTTTATTTTTTAGTGATTCGAAGTCAGGGAAATATACCAGGTGAACTCCTTTTTGTTTGATTTTTTTCCACAATTTCTCAATTGGGTTGAAGTCGGGGGAGTAAGAAGGCAGTTGAAATACACTTATTCGCTTTTTATAAGTCGCAAAAAACTCATTCATTTCTTTAGATGTGTGGTACCGTGCGCCATCCTGAATGAGGATCAAGTGGCCTTTGGATTTCCCTAATACTTCCAGTAAGAATTCAGCATAAGATTGTGAGTTGAATTTCCCTTCGATGGCTTTGCTGTAGAAGCTGCCAGATTTGTAGTCGATCAAGCCGAAAACTTTGTGCCCCTTTCGGCATCCCGAGGTTTTAACGACCGGCTGTTCGCCGCGAAGAGCCCAAGTATAACTTAAGGAACCCCATTGAGGAAAGGAAGCTTCATCTCCAAAGAGAATCTGTGAATTTTTCTCATTGGCCATCGCCATAATTGCAGGCCAAGTTTCTTTAAGCCATTTTGCTCGCTTGATTGGATCTTTATGGTCAGATACAAACTTAGCTTTTTGATAAGACAAGCCGATGCCATTCAAAAATTCTGAAAGATACTTTACAGAAAATTTAACTTTGAATATTTTTTCAATCATGTGCTGAATCATAGGGGTTCTCCAGCACCCACCATCAAATCCTGCCTTTTCAGGTCCGTCCATGATGATTTTTTTTAGTTTTTTCCTTTGTTCCCCATTAAGCTTTGGCGGACGGCCAGTTGACTTCTTAATCTTGAGAAAGTCGAGACCATAAAGCAAAAAATCAGCCACCCATTCTCGAATCACTTCGACTGAATAACCAACAACCTCTGCGACGTCTTTGGGGGAGAATCCACCAGCAACAGCGATGATTGTCTGAAGTTTCACAATGTTTCTGATGTTCCGATTTGCCTTGTTGTTCGTGAGTGATTTCTTCAATTTATTCATTGCACTTTTTGACGCAGTTATTTTGATCATTTCAAATCCTTTGATATTTTTTTGTTTACAATGGCCGAGATCTATGTGATGATACCGGCTGCAAAATATAAAGGAGTTTTTTGTGAATGCAATTAATATTTCGAGAAAAATAGAAATAATTAAAAAGAAACTTAACGAGGTAACTTCGATGCGATCAGGAAGTTTGTCCCAGCAATATAATGTGTGTGGAAGTCCTGGGTGCAAGTGTAAGGATACGAATTCACCAAAAAAGCACGGTCCATATTTTAAACTTCGGACAACCATCGATGGAAAACCCACGACTAGATTTGTAAAAGATCAGAACGTCGAACAGGTCAAGAAACAACTTGAGAATTACAGAAGTTTTGAACGACTGGTTAAGGAATGGGTCCGCCTTGCAAACAAGCTGGCTGAAATTGAAACGACTCCGAATCAAACACAGGCCAAAAAATGAGTTAATCTATGCTAAGGAAAAGCAGGGAATCATTTTCTGGAAAACTATAGATGAAAAGTCGATCCTCTCATTGGGAGCCAGCTGTTTCATTCAAAAACCTTTTGTGGACCTTGATTGTCTGTCACAGTTTTTAGTGACTGCTGCTTAGCCGTTGAGCTGCTTGAGCGAGAGGTTATTAGCTTTCCTCCTCAGTAACTAATTCACTTTCAATAAATGCTTCAACTTCATAGGTCCAAAAATAGGTATTGCCGTTGTCTGGGGATAAAATATTTCCTTCTGACTCTTCAAAGTTTTCCCATTCAGATTTGGCAATATTCCATGAAATAGGATCTTGCTCCTTCATAACAGTGATAGCGTCTAACGTCATCCAACCGACATGAATGGTTTCACTTTCAAGGGTTGATCCCACTGATTCTTCGAAGGCTTCGTCAACGTCGATGGAAGACAAGTTTTCATTGAGAAGCTCTTTAATAACCCATTCTAATCCATATTCACAGCCGCTTGAAGTGAGCCTCATAAGGTCATCACTGTGACAAGTGGAGCAAACGCCTGTCGGACAAGCTTTATAGCAGGAATAGCAAAATGGTTTTGATTTTTGAAGAGCTAGCTTTTCAAGTTTGGTTTTTAATTCTGAGTTCATTCTTTTTCTCCTGTTTTTATTTGTGAGCCGCTCTTGTTTGAGCGACCTCTACACCCACGGCTGAGAGGTCCGAGGAGCTCGGCGAAAGCGAAGGGATTAAGAATCTCCAGCTCCGACCAAACGAATGTGGGCAGGAGGTGTGACAATTTTGAAAAAATTGGCGCAGCCTCCGTGCACAGGTGCTGAAAAAGAGATTCTTACGAACTGAGCGCCAATGCTGAAGAAACAGGAGGTTGTGAATTCAAGATTATAAAAATCTAAAAATGATCTTCAAATAATTCCTTGGGTCTATGTTCTAGGGCTGATTGGCTATCTATTTGCGCGAGTATCGCTCCATATCTGAGGACTGCCCCAATACGATGAGCGAGACTCATGGAGCACATGAGCTTGGGCTTTCCAGATCCACTTCTGTAGATCCTCGATTTTTCCAGTGGCCGCAGCAGCAATCACAACACTAAGAATGAATGGCATTAATTTATCGAAGTTCAAGTTGTCCTCCTTTAAGGATAATTTGCTTGTTTTCAAATCGGTTTAAAATATTGATGACTGAGTTTCTGTTCCAAGATTTTGCGAGTCTTGGTTGGATTTTTTTCTCAGTCAGAGTGTCAGCGATTCTATTGGGATTTGTTCCTGATTTCCAAAGCTGATAGATCAGCATGAGATTTTCATATTCCCTTTGAGCGGGCGCAACACTGCCTTGAAAATAACAAAAGCCATAGGGAGGACGAATATTCGATTTGCCGATTTCTCTTTTGGTTTGAAAAAATGGGGTCGATTTATTAGATCTAAGTTCGATTCCCGAAGAAGTTAGGGTGCGCTGAATAACAGATTTGGCTTTTCCTGTGAGCTTTGATATGTCCCTCAAGGAGAGGCCATTCTTGTATAATTCGACAAATTTTAAATTAATTCCTTGCTTTTCAGACTCAGGAAGTTCAATAATTACAGTGGGTTGCGGTGGTTCGCCTAATAGATGTGGCTGACTACCAATTTTCAAGCTGTTCGAACCAGCGTCATAAAAAAAGTTCGGTTTCAAATCTAAAATTTCAGGTTCTACGGTTCTACGGTTCAGCAGTTCTCGGGTTCCCATGAAAAACGGGGAGGGCTGAGGTGCGCTTTTTTTCTTATAATAGACCATTTTCAACGCTTTCCTGGTTCCAAACGCCCTTTGCCCCTATATTTTTATTTGATCTTTCATTATCAGCGCAGCCGTTGGTAAAAAACGAGAGCCAGCTATTGCTAGCTCTCGTTTATAATGTTTTTCTCCAACGTAAAAGAAAATTTCCACTTCATCATTTTTCACAATAATTTTATGCACTATCTTTTGAATGATCGCAGTTTTTATCACAGGATCATTCTCGTTTTTCAATAAATCCACTATAACCGCTTTAAATTCCTTAAAATCAGCCATTCCCACAGAAGTATTGTGGTTCTACTCACTCGATGGTGGAAGTGTATCCAAAATCCAAGACATTCTAGACATTTAGCATCCGAAGTTTGTAGTTAGGAAAGTTACGAACTCCAAAAGCTGCGTATTGTTCGCCCTTTGCAACGCGGTTGTAGCCCTCAGTTCTTGCATTCGTCAATCCAGTTTTAAAATAATTTAGTATTTCCACCCGCCACTTCATTAAAGTTTTTCTCAATTTTTTTATTTCTTCTAGGCCAGATAAAGCCATGCGATCGGTTAAATTTATCAAAGCACGCGATGCCCGATCAAAGCCCTTGG
>WBZM01002444.1_pt1 | contig 15831 bp, 13 predicted proteins | sample 5204271 | NCBI WGS metagenome assembly WBZM01 (sample SAMN12344346, study PRJNA552823) | activated sludge metagenome | biome: Activated sludge suspended growth; feature: Nitrification reactor; material: Wastewater; isolation source: activated sludge from nitrification reactor of wastewater...
ATGCGCTGGCTCAAGGCGCGACCGCCCCGGCCCGTGAGAAGATTGCCAAGGCTGGGAGAAGGGCGGATGGCGGCAAAGCCAAAAAGAAGGACGCGCGAGCGCATTCTTGAGACCGCGCTCGCCCAGTTCAACGCGCATGGCGAACCGACGGTGACGACGGCGGCGATCGCGCTTGAAATGGGCATCAGTCCCGGCAATCTCTATTATCACTATCATTCCAAGGAAAAGATCGTCGAAGACCTGTTTGCCGCTTACCGGGCCGAGATTGAAGACACGCTGGCGGCGCCCGAACAGCGCCTGCCCGACGCCGAGGATTGCTGGCTTTTCCTGCATCTCGTGTTCGAGGCGATCTGGAAGTACCGCTTCATCTACCGCGACATCAACGAGCTGATCGCGCGCTATCGTTGCGTCGAGACGCAGTTCAAGCGCATCCTCGCGCACAAGATCCGCGTCGCGCGCGAGATCATGACCGGGCTCGCCAGGGCCGGCCAGATGAAGGCGACGCCGGGCGAGATCGCGCTGCTCGCGGAAAACATGGCGCTGGTCGCGACCTACTGGCTATCCTTCGAGTTCGCGCGCAATCCGCGCGCGGCGCAGGATGGCCACGGCCTCGGGCGCGGCGTCTTTCAGGTGCTGGCGCTCGCCGCTCCCTATCTCGCACCGCGCGAACGCGAATTGCTCGATCAACTGGCGACCCGGTACGCAAACTGAGAGGAAGCGCAGATGGCCAAAACCGCCTGGAAGAGATTTCCTTACGCCGACAAGGCCTACGACTACGCCGGCCCCGCGCTGAAGAAGGCGTGGAGCGCGCTGCATCGCGGCGATTGCGAACCTTTTCCCGACGAAGCCTGGGTGAAGAAGGCGATCGAGGCGCATCCGAAGCTCGATCCGAAAATGCCGCCGGCGAAGGCCGCCGAAGCGCTGCAGTTGGCTTGGCGCGCCTATCACGCGGGAGATTTTGCCGCGGCGGCGGAGCAGGGCGAGGCGTTGGGTCCGCTCGGCTTCAATGCCGCCAACAAGGCCGCCAACATCTATGCGACCTACCTCGAGACCGACGACGCGCGGCAGCTCGAAATCTTCCAGCAATCGGCGGCGCGCGCGGAAAAGCTGCAGGCGATCGCCAGGGATTTCCCCAACGCCTTTTACTTCCACGCCTCCGCGCTCGGCCGTTACGGGCAGGGCATCTCGGTCGCCAAGGCGCTGGCGATGGGGCTGGGCGGCAAGATTAAGGCGAGCCTCGACAAGGCGCTGGCGCTCGCGCCCGACCACGCCGAAGCCCATATTGCGCTGGGCGCCTATAATGCCGAAGTGGTCGCCAAGGTCGGCGGCCTCGTCGCGGGGCTCACCTATGGCGCGAGCAAGGATTCCGCGATCAAGCATTTCGAGACGGCGCGCAAGCTCACGCCGGATTCCGCGATCGCGCGCATCGAGCAGGCGAACGGCTTCGTCAGCCTGTTCGGCAAGTCCAAGCTGGACGCCGCGACGAAGCTCTACAAGGAGGCCGCCGCCTGCAAGGCGCACGACGCGATGGAGCGCCTCGACCAGCAATCCGCGATCGACGAACTGGAGGACTGAACGGCCTTTGCGCGCCGGCTTCGTGCGTTTCGTCGCCGCCGCTGCGCGTCTCCTCGTCGATCATGCAGTCGGCCGGCGCGCATAGCGTCCGCCCGGAGCGCGACGACGCATGACGAACCGGAACGAACGACGCATTGCCCATCCCGTTGCGCTGACCTTGTGGCTGGCCTTGATCGCCTGCCTTGCGCTGGCGCTCGTCCTCCTGCCGATCTACGCCGTGCCGTGACCGGCTGGCGCCAGCGAAAGCGGCGCTCTCTAGCGCCCCTCCCGCGGGCGCGCCACGGCCTTGGCGAGATCGGCTTCGATGAGCGGTATCCAGCCTCGCCGGTATGCGTCGACCCTTTCCGCTGTCGCGAGCGGCTTGAGGATGGCGAGCGACTGCTCGAGATCGGCGCGCCCCTCGGCGCCTTTCAGCCGCCCGAGACTCCACAGCGCGAAAACCGAAATGAGCCGCGTCTGGATATCGTCGGGATTGCGCTGCAGGATCCTGCGGCAGATATCGAGCTCGGCCTCGAACGAGCGCCGCGCCCCTTCCATGTCGCCGCTCTTCTGCCTGATCAGGCCGATGCGCTCGTTGCTGATCGCCAGATCGCGTTGCCACAGCGCATTGAGCGGATCGCGCGCCGCCAACGGTTCGATCGACGCCAGGCCCTTTTGGTAGGCGTCGCGCGCATCGGCGTTGTCGTCCTGGTCGCGCAGGATGTCGCCGATCTTGTTATGGCTGACCGATATGTCGCGCCGCCACTGGGTGTTCAGGGGATCGCGCACCGCAAGCATTTCGCGGATCCCCAGGCTCTTACGATATTCCGCGAGCGCGCTCGCCTTGTCCCCCTGGTCGCGAAGGACGTTCCCGATCTTTTCCTGGCTGACGGAAATGTCGCGTTGCCACAGCATGTTGCCGGGATCGACCTTGGCGAGTTGCTCGCGCAGCTCCAGACTCTTGCGATATTCGACGAGCGCGCCGGCCAGGTCGTTCTGATCGGCCAGGATGTTTCCGATCTTCTCGTGGCTGACGGAAAGGTCCCGTTGCGCCAGGCGGTCCGATTTGTTGCGCGCCAGAAGCGTCTCGCGAATCCCGATGCTCTTGCGAAAGGAACCGAGCGCGCCGGTCTTGTCGCCATCTTCCCGCAAGGCGTCGCCAACCTTCTCGTAACTGACCGCCAGATCGCGCTGCAAGAACGTATTGGCGGGGTCCTTCGCCGCGAGCGCCTCTGCGATGGCAAGGTCCTTGCGAAATTCGGCAAGCGCTTCGGCGAGCTGTCCCTGGTCTTGCAGGACGTTGCCGATATTGATGTGGCTGACCGAAAGGTCGCGGCGCCGGTCGGCGCTGTCGGGATCCCGCGCGGCAAGCTCCTCCCCGATGCGAAGGCCCTCGCGGTAGCGCGCCAGGGCCTCCGCCGTCGCGCCCTGCGTCCGCAGCGTGGTGCCGATCTCGTCGAGCATCACCTTGCGCGTTCGCTGCAATTCGGTCCGGTCCGGCGCCGATCGCGCGAGACGGTCGACGATGCCGTTGACGCGGTCGAGAATGCGCATCGTCGTCTCCGTGCGCATTCCTTCGACATCGCGCAATCCCTGCGTGATGTCGAAGATCAATCCATCGACCGCGCTCTTGGCCGCGCCGAAATTACGCTCGGCGATCTCGCTTTGGCGCTGCGCTTCATGCTTCTGCGCTTCGGCCTCCGACCTCTGCTGTTCGGCCTCGCGCCATTTCCAGACGGTCGCCGCGCCGACGACCGAGACGGCGACGACGGCGGCGAACGCGCCGCGCAGCAATCGCCTTTGCAAGGTCTCGCGCTGCGCCCGTTCCGCCTCCGCGCGTTCGCGCAAGGCGGCTTCCGCCGCGCCGCTCTGCGCAATGAAGCCGCGCTCTGCCTTGTCGAGGTCTTCGGCATGGGTCGCGAGCCAGGCCTGCGCCTGCGCCAGCGGCGCGCCGCGCAGCAGCAGGTCCTCGCTCTCGGCGCCTTCGCTCCATTCGTGGCGCCTGCTCTCGAGCCCCGTCTTCCACACCAGAAAATTCTGGCGCGATCCAACCCATTCGCGCAGGCGGCCCCAGCGCTTGAAGATCGCTTCGTGCCCGACTTCCGCGTAGGTTTCGAGGCCGCCGCGCTGCGCGGTCACGATCAGCCGGTTCGGCGCGTCGGCGAGTTCCGACACGAGCCGCCATTCCGCGTCTGAAAACTCGGATCGCAGCGCGCGCCGCCGCACCGGCTCGCCGTCTTCGCGCACGGAAGCAAGCTTGAGGGTGAAGATGCGCTCGATCTCCTTCGCCGATGCGCGATGCGTATCGAAGAAGGCGTCGGCGCGATGCGCCAGCACGCGGCCGAGCTCGATCGAATCGGCGCGCAGCCGCAATATGCCGTCGCCCCGCCGCACCATGTCCGACCACATGTCCTCGAGCATGTAGGACATCAGCGTCAGCGCGCCGGCGTCGGCCGTCGATTCTTCATCAGCGCGCGCGGCGATATCCGCGCCGAGATTTGGCGGATCGAAACGCGCCCCCAGCCGCCGCGCCGGCTCCTCGACGATGAGCCGTAGCGTTTCGGCGCGCACCGGCGGCACGTCGATGCGGCGATGCGCGTCGAAAAGGGCGCGGTCGGCGTGCAGTTCGCCGGTGAAATCCGCGCGCAGGCTCATCAGCAGCGACAGTCGCGGGTCGCGTCCGCCCTCGACGAGAATTTCCGAAAAGCGCCGGCGTTGGCCGGCTTCCGCACGTACGTAGAGTTCCTCGCCCTGGTCGACATAGACCAGAAATCCCGACGGCGCTTCGCGGCCGATCTCGGCGAGCCGCATCAGCGTCGCCGACATCAGGCCGGCCAGCGAGGACGACCCGTCCATGAGGTTGGCGACCCAGCCCGCGCGGCGTCGCTCGGCGTCCGGGTCGGTCGCGTCGTACAGCCATTCGTTCTCGAATTGCCGCACCAGTTCCTCGACCGGCTTTTCGCCGGGCGTCATGCGCAGGAAGCACCAGCGCCGGCTTTCGCCGAACCGCGCGGGCCACGGGCGCGGCGCGCCGTCCGCCGCGGGCCAGGCCTGACGCTTGAGCGCGGCGATGACGCCTGCCTGCGCGAGCGACGATTTTCCGACCCCGGAATTGCCGATGAGCAGTGTGACGCTCTCGGGCGTATCGGCCAGCGCGGCGAGCGTGGCGGCGGTCTCCGCCTCGCGGCCGAAGAAATAGTCGCTGTCGGCCTCCGTCATCGCGAGCAGGCCGAGATAGGGCCGCGCGTGGCGCCAGAGTTCCGCCTGGCCGGAGGCGGCGCCCGAAGCCCCGTCGAGCAGCCTGGCGATGGCGGCGTCGGAGGCGGGGTCGGCGGAGATCGTCCAGTGCAACTGGCCGAGGAAGGGCAGGCCCGGCGCGGGCTGCCCTTCGGCGAGCAGGAAGAGAAGGCGGCGGTCCGGCCGGTTCAGGTCGCGATCCAGCGCTTCGTAATATTCGAGCACTTGCCAGCGCCCGAGGCCCTTTTCGCCGACGAGGAGCAGGAATACGTCCGCCGCGGCGATCTCCTGCGCCAGCGTCGGCAGCCAGTAGCCGCCCGCGCGCAGACTTGCAGGCGCAAAGAAGATCTGGGCTTCGGGTAGGCGCGCGCGCAATGCGCTGGCGACCCGGTCTGCGAGCGCCTGATCCTGGGAATTGTAGCTGACGAACCAGCGCCGACCCATGCGCCCCCCGACAGGTCGCCGCAAGTCTATGCGACAGGCCCGTGCGCGCGCAATCGGCTTTGCGGTCCTACGCCCGCAGCCGTTTCACGCGCTTGCGCATGACGGGCGCTTCCGCGGCGGCTTCGTCTGGCTCGCCCGCTTCCGCCCGCGCTTCGGCTTCCGCCCGCTCGTCGGCGCGCGCGGAGGCCTCCAGCAGCACGTGGTAGAGATAACCTTCGAATTCCTGCTCGAAGCGGCCGATGATCGCCTCCGGGTCCGGCGTCAGCGCCGTGTCCGTGATCAGGCCGAACTGCACGTTGCCGGCGTAGGACAGGATCGACACGCCCATGCCGATGTCGCCGGATTGCGGCACCCAGAACATCACCTGTTTCACCGGGCAGCCGGCGATCGTGATCTCCTTCTGCGGCCCGGGCACATTGGTCATGACCGCGGTCGCGCGCGAGATCAGAAGGTCGAACAACTGATCCTGCATCAGCTTGGGCGCAATGCCCAGCGCGCCGAAGAGGCCGAGCGTGACAGGCGGCTCGTAGCTGCTCTTGAGCTTGAGCATCCGGCGCCGCACTTCGGCAAGCCGTTCGAGGGGGTCGGCGAAGCCGACCGGAAGCTCCACGCCGAGAATGCCGAACCGGTTGCCCAGTTCGTCCTCGGCGCCGGGCGGACGAAGGTTGATCGGCACGAGCGCGCGCAGTTCGACGCCTCGGGATTCGTCGCCCTTGTCCTCGAGATAGGCGCGCAGCGCGCCCGCGACGCAGGCGAGCAGGATGTCGTTGATCGAGCAGTCGAGCGCCCAGCTCGCCGCCTTCACCTCGGTAAGGCGCAGGGGCCGCGTCCAGGCGACGCGCTTGGCGCCGTGCGGCTTGCCCTTGAACCGGGTCTCGCTGTCGCTGGGCATGGCGAGCAGCCAGGCGAGTTCGCCGGCGACGCCCGCTCCGGTCTTGAGCAGCTTGGCGGCGCGCATCGGGTTCGTGGCGAGCGACATTGCTTCGCGCAGCGCGCCCTGCGTCAGCTTGAGGCTCATGTCGGCGGCGCCTGCGAAGGGCGCCATCAGCGAGGAGAGCCAGCCTTCGTCGTGATTGCCGCCGTGCGCTACAGGCCGCGCATCCTCGCCGTCGTCGGCGAGGCCGAGCAGCACTTTCATCAGGGCGATGCCGTCGGCGACCGCATGATGGATGCGCGTGACGATGGCGACGCCGCCCTCGTATTTCTCGACGATGCGCGTTTGCCAGAGCGGGTGGTTGTGATCCAGCGGCTCCGAGGCGAGCTGCGCGACATAGGTCTGCAGCGCCTTCTCGCCGCCGCGGCCGGGCAGGCGCACGCGCTGGATATGACGGGAAATGTCGAAGGCGCGATCATCGACCCAGAAGGCGCCCGTCGGCGTCGTCACCGCGCGCTGGCGAAACCGCCTGTGCGCCAGCATGCGCTCGCCGAGCGCCTTTTCGAGCGCCTTGACGTCGACAGGGCCGCCCAGCGTCATCACGCCGGTTATCATCATCAGGTTGTGCGGCCGGTCCATGCGCAGCCATGCCGTGTCCACCGGCGACATTCTTTCGCTATGGCTCATGCCCGCCCTCCATGGCGCGATCATAGCTGCGCGCGGCGCTCCGCAAAACTGCGTGAAAGCGACGCGTTCTCCTCTAGGCGGCGCAGCCTAGACCGCCCGTGCTAAGGAGGCGCATGACACATGACGACGCCGTAGCCCGTCTCGTCGGCGAACTCGAGCGCGCCGAGAACGCGCGCGCCGTGGCGAGCGCCGATCCGACGTTCCTTGCGCGCCGCGCGGACTTTCGCGCCTGGCAGGCGGCGCGGCTCGCGCGCACACATGCGGACCTCCTGGCCAGCCCGCGCTTCGGCGCGGCCGCGGAATTTTTCCTCAGCGATCTCTACGGGCCGCAGGACATCAGCGTGCACACGCAGGAGGTGCGCCGCATCGTGCCGGTCATGAGCCGCACCCTGCCGGCCGCCGCGATCGAAACCGTCGCCGACGCCATCGAACTCGACGCGCTTTCGGAAGAACTCGACGCGGCAATGATCTCGGCGCTGGGAGAGCGCGTGGAAACGCTCGACGCCTCGGCCTATGCGGAAGCCTATCGCGCAATCGGCCATCGCGCCGAACGGACGCGCCAGATCGATCTCATCGAACATCTCGGACGCTCGCTGGACGGCCTGACCCGGCACCCCTTCATCGGCGCCGCGCTGAAGATGATGCGCAAGCCGGCCGAACTCGCCGGGCTCGGCGCGCTGCAGTCGTTTCTGGAAAGAGGATATGCGGCCTTCCGCGTGATGCGCGGCGGTTCGGAATTTGTCGAAATTGTCGCTGGACGGGAACGCGCGATCTCCGAGGCGACGTTCGCCGGACGCGACGAAATGCTGCGCGCCGACAGAAGCGCCGCCCCGCCCTAGAGCGATGCTTCAACATTACGCGCGGGAGTTTCGTCCCGCGCGTAATGAATCGTGCGGGCGCCTGCGTTACTTTGCCGGTTTCCAGGTCGTGGTCGCGCGATCGTAGGAGAAGCCGGGCGCGGCCTTCAGCGAATCCTTGGTCTCGTCGATCGCGAGCCAGGTCTTGTTGTCCTTGTTCATCATCTTCACCGCGGAGAAGGGAACGATCACGTCCTTCTCGCCTGCGCCGAGGAAGCCGCCGACGCCGAGCACGAGGCCGGAAATCTTGCCCGCCTTGTCGAGCAGGACGTCGTCGACCTCGCCGATTTTCGATTCCTTGGGGTCATAAACGGACTGCTTGTAATAGTTGGTGACCGACATGCCTTCCGGCGGCGGCGCCGAAAGCGTCGCCGCGGCAAAGGCGGAAGTGGTCATGGCGGCGGCAATCAATCCGCCAGCAACGAGATTGGATTTCATCTTCCTCTCCATCATGCAAACGACGACGGCGCCGTCGCGACCCCCGTAGAACCCGATCGGCAGGTCTTTGGTTCGCCCGCCGCAGCAAATTCTCGGGGTGCGCTTGTATCGCCGGGAAGGCTGCAGCCGCGCTTGTGGAACGAACATTCAAGCACGAGGTTCTTTTCCAAGCGGGGCCGCCAAGACGGGAGCTGAACGATGTCGCTCGGCACAATTATTCTCATCATCCTGGTACTGGCGCTTCTCGGGCTGCTGCCGACCTGGCCGTACAGTTCAGGCTGGGGTTATGGCCCCAGCGGCGGCGTTGGCCTGATAGTCGTCGTCCTCGTGGTATTGTTGCTGATGGGCAGAATATGAAAAAAGCCGGCGCAAGCGCCGGCTTTCCCTTGTCGTGCCTGCGCGCGTCTTGCCGCGCGCATCGTTTGTTCAGTCGATAGACACTTCGCCCTTGATGACCGGGCCGAAGCGCACCCATTTCTCCCCGTCGAACTCCTGCAACTGCATCTGCTTGATCGGAAAATAATCGGTCGGGCCGGTGGTGATCTTGATGCCGGGCAGCAGCATCGGCAGATCGAAATTCAGGCTGGCCGCCTGCTTCATCACGTTCTCGCGCGTGAGATTGTCGCCGCACTGCTTGAGCACCTGCACCATCGTCTGCGCGGCGTTGTAGCCGTAGACGTAGAGCGTCGAGTGCTTGTCGCCGTCCGGAACGTACTTGTCCATGAAGGCGACCCATTCCTTGACCGCGGCGTCGTCCTTCCACGAGGGATCGTCCGGGTCCTTGCCGTAATTGGCCGAGATGATTCCCTTGCCGTTCTCCATGCCGGCGGGCTTCATCACCGAGCCCGTGGACTGCGACACCGAGTGCAGGATGTGCACCGGCTTCCAGCCGATCTCCGCGTTCTTCTTGATCGCCATCGCCGCGAATTTCGGCGTGGTGAAATTCACGAACATATCGGCGCCCGACGCCTTCAGCTTCAGGATCTGCGAGTCGATCGTCGGGTCGGCCGTCTCGTAGGTCGTTTCGGAGACGATGAGCGTCTTGGCCTTGTCGCCGAGCCCGTCCTTGAAGCCCTTGAGCGAGTCGCGGCCGAAATCGTCGTTGGCCGAGATGACGCCGATCTTGGCGTTCGGATATTTCTCCAGAACGTGCTTGGCGTAGATGCGGCCCTCGCTCTGGTAGTTCGGCTGCCAGCCCATCGTATAGGGATACTGCTTGTGATTGCCGAACATCGTGCCGCCGGCGGCGATGAACAGCTGCGGGATCTTCTTGGCGTTGAGATATTTGATCGTCGCCAGCGACGTCGCCGTTCCCAGCGGATTGAAGATGAACAGGACCTCGTCGCTCTCCACCAGCTTGCGGGTCTGCTCGACGACCTTGGGCGGGCTGTATCCGTCGTCGTAGGTGATGAAGTTGATCTTGCGGCCGTTGATGCCGCCCTGATCGTTGATCATCTTGAAATAGGCGGCCTCGGTCTTGCCGATCACGCCATAGGCGGAGGCGGGGCCGGAATAGGCGTAGGTGTTGCCGATCTTGATCTCGGTATCGCTGGCGCCGGGATCGTATTTCTTCTGCGCCAGCGCAGCGCCGGCCGTCAGCGACATCGCGCCGGCGAGCGTGGCGGCGATAAGTTTCGATTGCATCTTTGTCTTCCCTCTAAGCGACGCGTTCGGTGAGCAGTCGACGGACAAGATTGTCCGACCGTCGCGATTGACGCTACATGATTTCTGAGGCAACCTCAAATTCAAAAGACGCGCGCGCGACAGACGCGACCGAAAGACGCAATTTCTAGGTCAGGGGAGGGAAACATGTCTTTCGCCTATTTCGACTGGATCGCCCATCACGCCGAAGTGCGCGGCGACCGCACGGCCGCCATCGACCTCGCGACGCAGCGCCGTTTCACCTATGCGCAATTCGACGAGCGCATCGACCGGCTCGCCACGCATCTGGCGGGCCTCGGCGTGAAGAAGGGCGACCGCGTCGCCGTGCTCGCTGTGAATTCGACCGACATTCTGGAAACGCAATTCGCCTGCTTCCGGCTCGGCGCGATCTTCACGCCGCTCAACATCCGTCTCACCGTGCACGAACTCGCCTTCATCGTCTCCGACGCCGCGCCGCAAGTGCTCGCGCACGACGGCGATTTCGCGTCCATGGCGGATGAGCTGAAGCAGCAATGCGGCGTGCCGCATCTTCTCGCTTACGGCGCCGCCTACGAGAAGGCGGTCGCCGCCTCGGACCGTCTGGCGCAGCATACGCCCTGCGGCATGGAGGACGTGTGCACCATCATGTACACGTCCGGCACGACCGGAAAGCCGAAGGGTTCGCAGACCACGCATCTGATGAACTTCATCAATTGCATCAATCTCGGCATTGGCGTGTTCATCTCGCAGAAGACGACGCATCTCTGCGTGCTGCCGCTGTTCCATACCGGCGGCCTCAACTGCTACGTCAATCCGGTCTTCCACGCCGGCGGCTGCAACATCGTCATGCGCGCCTTCGATCCCGGCGAAACCTTGCGCATCATCGGCGATCCGGCGATCGGCCTCACGCATTTCTTCGGCGTGCCCTCGATCTATCAGTTCATGGGCGCCCATCCCGCCTTCGCCAACACGGATTTCTCGCGCCTGCAGATCGCCGGCGTCGGCGGCGCGCCCATGCCGGTGCCGCTGCTGAAGATATGGGAGGCGCGCGGCTGCACGCTGGTGCAGGGCTACGGCATGACCGAGACGAGCCCGGCGGTTCTGGTGCTCGACGCCGAGGACGCCGCCCGCAAGGCGGGCTCGGCCGGCCGCCCCGTGCTGCATGGCGAGCTCAAGATCGTCGACGAGGAAGGCAATCCGGTGAAGCCCGGCGAGATGGGCGAATTGTGGGTGAAGGGCCCCAACATCACCCCCGGCTACTGGAACCGTCCCGAAGCCAACAAGACATCCTTCACCGACGGCTGGCTGCATACGGGCGACGCCGCGCGCCAGGACGCGGACGGCTTCTACTACATCGTCGACCGCACCAAGGACATGTACATTTCGGGCGGCGAAAACGTCTATCCGGCGGAGGTGGAGGACACGCTCTACCAGATCCCGCAGATCGCGGAGGCCGCCGTCATCGGCCAGCCCGACGGCACATGGGGCGAGACGGGCCTCGCCATCGTGGTGAAGAAGCCGGGGCAGGAGCTGACCGAGGCGCAGGTGATCGCCCATTGCCGCGAGCGCCTGGCGCGCTTCAAATGCCCCTCGCGCGTGCTCTTCATCGACGCCCTGCCGCGCAACGCGACAGGCAAGGTGCACAAGCCGACGCTGCGCGCGAGCTTCCTCGAGAAGGCGGCGTCGTAGCCTCGGTCAGGCGGCGGTGCTCGTCGTCCCGGACCGCCGGAATTTCGTCGGCGACATCCGCATCCAGCGCTTGAAGGCGAGGATGAAGGCGGGCGTGGAGGAATAGTCGAGCAGGCCGGCGATATTGGCGATCGGCGCGTTCGAGCGCTTCACCATGCGAATGGCCGCCGCCCGGCGCGCGTCGTCGAGGATGTCGGAGAACGATGTCCCCTCCTCCGCCAGCAGCCGCTGCAATTTCTTCGGCGTGAGGCCGAGCGAGTCCGAGACGAATTGCACGTTGCAGCGGCGCGTGCCGATGACGCCGGCGACCGCCAGCTCCACGGTCGCCTTCATCGTCTGGTCGTAGATCGGCATCGCGCGCAGGCGCGACCGGATGTAGAAGCCGAGAACGGTCCGGGGAAGCTTGATGGCGCCGACCGTCTTGTAGTCGAGAGCTTCCTTGTCGAACAGGATTTCGGAATGTTCGGCGTCGAATTCCAGCGGGCAGCGGAACATGGCCTCGTGCAGGCTTATGTCTCGGGGGCGCGCGTGCTGGAACCGGACAAGCGTCGGGTTCTTGTCGGGATGGTTCCCGATGACGCGCGTGAGTTCGACGATATTGCCGAGCGTGCGTTCGGTCGCCTGACGCATCGGCAGGGACGGCATGAGGTGCCTGTAGCGGAAGATCGCGTCGGGCCCCTCGATGTCCTCGAACAATTGCATGGTGAAGCCGTTGCAGTGCAGGCGCCAGTAGCACAGGCCCGTTTCCGCCCATTCCCGGATGTCCGTGGCGAAATAGCCGAGATAGGCGAGCGGCCCGAGATTTGGAAAATGCGACGGCGTCGCGCGCACCCATTCCAGCGCGAATGCGGGACGGTTGAGCTCGCGCGCCGAAATCTCGTGCAGATCGACATAGCGCCTGAACGACATGAGCCCGCCGATGTCATGCAGCGGGCCGGCGGCAATGTCCGCCATCCGCAGCAAGGCGTCGGGATCGCCGCCGATCCTTTCGACGAGCTCGTGAAAGCCGAGAAGCGCGGTGGTGCGAATGTAGGCGTGGTCGCCATCGCGACCGCTGAAATGGGGGGCGAGCATCGCGAATCGTCTGATTGAAATTCAATTGGCCACAATTAGCACCGATTGCCCCTTTGCTCGCGTCGGCGCGAAGCAATTCCCGAGAACGTGTCCTCAAATATGAACTTCGGCGGCCCGGCATGCCGGCGGCGCAAAGGGCTCGGGCGCCGGGGTCGGCAGGCGGCGCCCGCGCCTCCGGAACAGGGGCCGCCGCCTCCCAGGCCCGCGGGTTGATTCGACAGCGCTCGTCCTTCGCCCGGCGCCTTCGATTCGCGCCGCGCGCCAATACGACAGTCAATGACGAAACGTCCTTCGACGCCGAGACGTGTCCCGAAATAGTAATTTTCACGACGTCGAAATTAAATCTCAGCGCTTAAGTATAAATGATCTAACTCATAATATTATATAAACAAATATGAGGCAGGATTGATAAATTAAGCTATAATTAACCATGATTATGCGCTAGTCATCGCTGATTTTATTGGTTCTTGGTGCAAGCAGCAGAATTTCCAGACAGGGCCAGGCAATGAGAAAATTCACACTCTCCCTCTTGTTTGCGTTCGGCGCGTTTCACGGCGCGGCGGTCGCCGCGGATATGCCCGCTCCGGTTTACAAAGGCGCCGCCGAGATCGCCGCGCCCGTCCGCAACTGGACGGGCTTCTATCTTGGCGGCCGCTTGTCCGGCGGCTACGACGGCGCCCGGGCGATCAGCCTGTTCGATCCCTTCGCCGGGCTGAACAACCGCGTCGGCGCGGTCAATCCGCAAGCCGATCCGTTGATGCCCGTCAACCTGCTCGGCATTCCCGGCCTGGTCGCTCCGCCGGTCAACCTGCTCGGTCTGCCGACGCCGCCCGGCTATCAGTCGCTGACCTCCTACACGTTCAGCGCCGGCAGCAATCTCGCCTGGAACATTTTCAACAATGCGCCGCCCGGCGGCGCACGCTCGATTTCCGGCACGAATTATTCAAATGCGCCGACCGCGCTCAACAAGGGCAACATATTCGGCGGCGGCGGCGTCGAGTTCGGCTACGATCAGCAGATCGGATTTGCCGTTTTCGGGGCGCTCGCCGATTTCAACTGGTTCTATACGCCCAAGAACGCCCGGTCCTGGCAGTCGAACGGCGGCTATTCGGCCTTCGCCAGCAATACCTCGCCGCTCTGGCCGCCCGGCGTCGGCGAGATACCCTATTGCCCGGAGCCGCCCTATTCGAGTTGCTCGGCCTCCGGCCAGAGCCAGGCGACGGGCGCGCAATCGTCCAGGCTCGACTGGCTCTCGACATTCCGCGGCAGCGCCGGTTTCTCGGTTGGCCGTCTGCTCACCTACGTCACCGGCGGTCTCGCGCTCGGCCGGCCGCGTCTCGACTTCACCACCGCCTGGGCGGACGCCAACCAGGTTAGCGGCGTCGGCTGCATCGGCATCGGCTGCGCGTCGGGTCAGACGCTCTTCGGCTCGCAAGCGCTTTGGTCCGGCTCGACCGCCGCGGTGCGCAAGGGCTGGACGTTCGGCTCCGGCTTCAAATATGCGCTCGGCGAAAGCGCCTACATCAAGACGGAGGCGCTGTACTATGACCTCGGGAAGGTCTCGGTTCTGGCCTATGGCGCGGGGTCGCAATATTGCATCCCCAGCGGCCTCGGCGGCCCCCTCAACGCCTGCCTCGCCGGCATGGGCAATGGTCCGATTCAGGTCGCCGGGCAGCGCGTGACCAAACGGGTTAGCGGCGTCATCGCGAATTTCGGCGTCGGCTATCGCTTCTGGTGAGGCGGGCTGGCGCCTGTTCAAGCCAAAGTCATTTTCAGCCGCGGCCGGTCCTCGGGATCGGCCGCATTTTCTTGACGCGCCGGCGAAACGGCTAGACGCGCCGCGTCCCCTTGGCGCGCGAAAGATAGTCCTGCGTCTGCGGCCGCGCCTCCAGCCAGCCGCCCCACTTGCGGAAGACCTTGGCCATGCGTTCCGGCTGCACGCCGAGCTGCGCCATGGCGACGCCGCCGTTCACCGATTCCGCATAATCCGCGATCAGGCCGTCGCGCAGCCGGAACCGGCTCATGCCGTCGATGACGACGCGCCGGCCCTCGAATTCCGCGCGCGTCGAGGTGAACGAGGAGAGCGACCAGGCGTAGGCGAGATCGTCCTTCACGATCGGGTCGAACATTTCCCAGCGATAGTCGGGACCGGCGTCGCCGTGGAAGAGATGCGCCATCATGTGCGCGATCTCCGCCCGCCCGACGTGATCGCCGTAGATGTAGTCGTGATAGACGGCGTCCTCGGTGAAGCATTGCGCAAAGGCCTCGCCGTCGCCGGCCTCGGCTGCGCGCGTAAAGCGATCGAGCAGCTTCTCAAAATCCGCCTGCTCCATGTCCGCGCCTCCCGTCCCTGGCCTCGCAATTGTCTGTCGCAGCTTGCCGCAGCTCGCGGCGGCTCACAAATGTTCCTGAAATGTTCTTGCGCGACCGTGTCGCTCCGGCTAGTCTGCGTACGGGGTTGAAACGGGGGCGCATATGGTCGTCAGGGTCGCCACGGTCGCGTTCGAGGGCATCGACGCGCGTCCCGTTGACGTGCAGGTGCAGCTCTCGTCCGGCAATGTCGTCTTCACCATCGTCGGTCTCGCCGACAAGGCCGTCGCCGAATCCCGGGAGCGCGTGCGCGCCGCGCTGACCGCCTCCGGGCTCGCTTTGCCGGCCAAGCGCATCACCGTCAATCTGGCGCCCGCCGACATGCCCAAGGAAGGCTCGCATTACGACCTGCCGATCGCGCTCGCCGTGATGGCGGCGATCGGCGCCCTGCCGGTCGACGCGCTCGCCGGCTTCACCGTTTTGGGCGAGCTTGCGCTCGATGGGTCGCTGACCCCGGTCGCCGGCGTCCTGCCCGCCGCGGTCGCCGCAAATTCGCGCGGACACGGGTTGATCTGCCCGGCCGAATGCGGGCCGGAAGCGGCCTGGGCGTCGGGCGACATGGAGGTGATCGCGCCGCGCTCGCTCATCCAGCTCGCCAATCATTTCAAGGGAACGCAGGCGCTGTCGCGCCCGCAGCCGGGCGTGCGCACGGCCGGCGGCGTGCTTCCCGACCTGCGGGACATCAAGGGGCAGGAAAGCGCCAAGCGCGCGCTCGAGATCGCCGCGGCGGGCGGGCACAACCTGCTGATGAACGGCCCGCCCGGCGCCGGCAAATCCATGCTGGCGCAGCGCCTGCCGTCGATCCTGCCGCCGCTGAACCCGAAGGAATTGCTCGAGGTCTCGATGATCCATTCCGTCGCCGGCGCGCTGGCCGGCGGCAGGCTCACCGATCGCAGGCCGTTTCGCAGCCCCCATCATTCGGCCTCCATGCCGGCGCTCGTCGGCGGCGGCGCCCATGCGCGCCCC
>WBZM01002447.1_pt1 | contig 15828 bp, 17 predicted proteins | sample 5204271 | NCBI WGS metagenome assembly WBZM01 (sample SAMN12344346, study PRJNA552823) | activated sludge metagenome | biome: Activated sludge suspended growth; feature: Nitrification reactor; material: Wastewater; isolation source: activated sludge from nitrification reactor of wastewater...
CACGTCGGCGCCCCCAGGAGCGAGCGGGCGCCGGTGGCGGTGTCGAGGTCACCCCCGGACACGCGCAGCACGGTGTCGCGCACGGTCACGGCGCCGAGCACCACGGCGATGGCCGCGGCGCCCGCGAGGGTGAGGAGCGTCTGCACGCGGGTGCGGTGGTCGCGCGACTCGACGCGCTCGCGCTGGAGGTCCTCGACGGCGTCGCGCAGGTCGTCGAGCTGGGTGTGCTCGGGGGCGGTCACGACATGGCCTCGAAGGTCAGGTCGTCGAAGTCGACCGTCACCGGTGCGCCGTGCGCGTAGGTGGCGAGCCCCAGCGACACCGTCGAGCAGGCGACGCCGTCAGGCGGGGTCACAGCTGCCCGCTCCACGACGTGCGGATCGCGAGCACGTCCACAGTCCACGTCGTCCCAATGCCGCCCTCGCCAAACCACCCGTAAACAAACCGGATTTTGGCCTGCGACGACACTGCGAGCGTCAGCGCCGCGCGGTCGACGAGATGGGTGCGCGTCCACGCTGTCGGGAGTGCGCCCGACGTGCCTACGCCCCACCACACTGCAATCCGACCGTCGTGCAGCCGCGTCAGTCGTATCCACAACTGGCCGCCTGTGATCTGCCCTGCCGATGGGCCGGACACAAAGCCGTGGTCGGTGGCGCTGCCGCTCGCATCGCTCGTGCAACCGATCTGACGCTGTGACGTAAGCACGGCGGAAAAAGCATTGCCGGCGCTCCCCTGCCACCGCAGGATCAGCTGCCCTCGGGGCGAGGTATTGTCACCCGCCGTCACCTGGACGCGAATACACGCTTCCCACTGCGTCGCTCGCGCATCAAGGGGCGTCGCGTCCCGCTCTACCAAGGTCAGATGTGTCGCCCCTGTGGGGGCACTGAGAGTGAGCTTGCTGCTCGCCCACGTCGCGGTGACTGACCCTCCCTGCGTGGTCGTCCATCCCGTGCCCGTCATGGGCTCCGCGATGACGGCGCCCGGTGCCCCGCCCGCGGGCGTCGCCAGCACCAGCGCGCCGCTCGCCGTGGTCACCACCTGGCCGTCGGGGGCGCCGGTGGGGTCGGGCAGCTCGCGATCGTGGACGTGCCCCGCGTCGCTCGCCTCGCCCGTGCTGCCCGCCTCTGCGGTGCCGAGGGGCTGCGGGGTCGCGGTGGAGATGGTGACGCTCGTGCCCCCGTCGAGGCTCACCCCGTTTACCCGCGTGTCCATCAGCTACCTCCCACGATGGACAGCGTGGCGGTCGTGCCGCTCGTCGACGTCAGCTCGACGTCGATCTCTTCGCAGGCGTCGTCACTGACCTGCATCTCCCACACGCCCGCGGCGGCGATGGGCAGATCGGTCGTGACTGCGATCCACGGGCCCTGGACGCTCGCGCCCGCCCGGAGGCGACGGCGGTAGCGCAGGGCCGTGATCGCGTTCGTGGACCCGGTGTTGGTGACGTGCAGCGTCCACCGGCTGGCCAGCGCGACGGAGAGGGTGGTGACGACGGGGGTGGCCGCCGCGAGGGCGATGTCCGAGACGGTCTGGTCTGCGATGCGTACGGGCATGGGGATACGCTCCTCGGCGCCCTGGGGCGCGCGGTGCGGGGTGAATGCGTGACAGATGGCGCGGCGGCGCCGTATCGTGTGGCTATGCGCTACCTCGCTGCCGCCCTCGTGCTCGCCGCTTGTGCCTCAGACCCTGCCGCGCCCGCCACTGACGCAGGCGCCGACACCGGCCCGACGGCAGACCTGGGCGCCGACGCCGGTACGCCCGGCGACCTGGGCGCGAGCGACGCGGCGCCGCCCATCGACGCCCCCGCGCCGAGCGACGCTGGCCAGGGCGACACCGGCACCGACGTCGTGCGCGTGGACGGCGCGCCCTGCATCCCCGCCTGCGCCGCGGGGTCGGTGTGCGTCGGCGGGGTGTGCGAGGCCGTGGACGGCGGGGCAGACGCGGGGGCGGTGGACGGTGGGGCCGATGCGGGGCCAGCGCAGCCGCCAGCCCGCGAGGCGCGCGAGTTTCAGTCATGCGAGCCGCCCGGCACGTCGTGCGGGGGAGACGCGGGCGTCACCTGCGTGCGGTCGGAGTGGCTCCGCGAAGATGCTGGGCCCCGCGGCACCTGCCTTCGCTCGTGCACGGTCGGCGCCGAAGGGCAGTGCCCCGTTGGTAGCCGCTGCCTTCGCGGACTGTGTGTAATCCTGTGCAGCTCGAACAGCGACTGCGGCGACGCTGGCACGCGGTGCGTGCCGTACAGCATCGACACCGCGTGCCTCTAAGCTACTCGCTGAACCCCATCACGTTGACGTTGGCAGCGGCGCCGCTGGTGACGCGGTAGTCGAACTCCTGGTCCGTGCTGAGCAGCGTCTCGGTCTCAAACACAAAGTCCAGCGCGGACGCCGCGTAGAAGGTCTTGGACGCGGTCGACGTGCCGGTCCTGCGGGTGCTGAAGGTGTCCCCCGCCAGCGCGGGCGCCAGCCCAACCAGGAGCCGGGCGTTCTGGACATGCGGCGGCACCACTCCGGAGCAGTCGACGGAAGTGTGCGAGGTGGCGGCGCCGGCGGTGAGCACCCGGCTCGATCCGGCTCCGCTCGTCGCGCTGAAGTAGCCCGCGTGCTTCTCGCCCGCGCCGCTGAGCTTGCAGTTGATTCCTCGTTTTTCGCCACTGCCGCTGCCGGCCGCACTGACATCGACAGCGGTGACGTTGCCACTGCCATCGCTGGACGTTGTCGCGACAGTCGCAAACGCGATGCCTGCCGGACCGTCATCGGACCTGAGCGAAAGTCTGCTCAGCGGTTGCGGCGTGGTTCCCAGACCGACATTGCCACCATACAGGTGCAAGTTGCCCACTATCGTTCCACCCGTACTCGACAGCGCACCCACATCCGCCGCCGTCGTCCCGTGCGGATTGCTGCCACCATCGAGGCTCAGCGAGCTGTGCCGGATCTGTGCGCCATCGCCGCCGGAGTGGTCGTGACCATCGCCGTGGGTGACCAGCTTGCCGCGAACGCCGGCACTCAGCTTGTTTTCGTCAACTGCACCATCGGCGAGTTTGTCGGTCGCCACCGAAGCCGGCGCCAGCATCGCGCCTGCCAGTTGTCGTCCCTCAGCGAAAGCGTCCCCGACATTGCCGGGAACGTTCCCGCTAGTGGTCAGCGTAAATTGCGCCAAGCGGATCACGCTGCCATCGCCCGCGGGCGCCGTTGTGGAGGCACGGACTTCGGGCCTTTCCATGGTGCGGGTGTCGCCCGTGACGCCGGTGGCGGTACTAGGATCGCTTCCCTCTTCGTGGTAGGCGATCGTGACATGGACTGTCGCCCCGGCAGGGAAAGCCGCCGCATCGCTCAGACTGACGATTCGGCTGTCGAGGAATACCAGCTCTCGTCCGTCGCGATCGATGGCCATTCCGGGCTGAACGGTGACCTCCCGGTCGCCGGTTCGGGTCACCGCCAGGCCGTCACCGATGCCGTAGTCGTGTAGCGCCGTGTTGTGCCGACGGCGCATCGCCAGATGGTATTGCTGTTCGGCGGTAAAATCCGACTCGACCAGGAACTGGTGATTGAAATAGTGCATGCGCTTGATATCAGCCATGGTGGTCCTTGCCTCTCGGGTTAATGGGCGAGATCTCCGAGCAGCGTATCGACGCCGATCTGGGAGTGCACGCCGATCTGCATCGTGGTGTGCGTGGGATGGTAGTCATAGGCGGTGTGGGCCGGCTTCTCAAGGTCGATCAGAGCCCGAATGATCTGATTCTGCCGCTGCAGGGTGGCCCGATCGGGGGGGATCGTTACCGTCACCCGGAAGTAATGCGGTGCGCTGCCCTTGATCTGGGTGTCCACACCAACGGTCGAGTGGTCGCCGATCTGGAAGACAGTGTTCTCGCCTTCCGAGATCTCCGGTTCCAGGCCGGTATAGATCTTCAACAGCTCGATCAGGTTCTGCTTCGTGCCACGGCGACGATACAGCGGAACGATCCTGGCGAGGAACTCCCTTTTCTGGTCTTCCCGCCAGTCGGCGCGCAGGCCGAGCGCCACCCAGCCGGCCAGCCAGTCGAGAAATTCGTGTGGTGTCGCCAGTGGATCGAAGAGCCGCGGGATCGCGGCGATGATCCCTTCCAGTCCGCGCGTCGGCTCGCCGTCGCTGTGTTCGAGACCCGTCAGGATCTGCTCGAAGGCGAGCAGAAATCGACCCAGCAGCGGGTCGTCGGAGAAGATGGCCGGCAGATACGCGAGATAGCTGCTGGTCTGCTTGGCGTCGATGATCGTCATCTCGTCTCCCGGATCGCCACGGCCATCGCGGTCAGCGTCCGCGCGCTGACCAGTTCGTGTGGCTTGACTGTCAGTCCGATCTGCTTGCCTTGCGCGTTATGGATCAGGCGCGCGGAATCGTCGCCGGCCAGCGTGACCTCGGTCACATAGTCGACTCCCGGCAATTGATCGAGCAGTTGGTAGATCTCGGAGACGAAGACATTGCGCCCGAAGGGCCAGCCGGTCTGTTGCTCACCGCCGCGCAGTGGATCGAGAAAAGCACGCAGGGCAGAGGCGACGCGCGGCAGCAGTTCGCCCGGCTCGACATCGGGCAGCGGTACTACTGTGGCCTCGATATCGACCGGAACGTACTGAGGGCCGAGCACATGCACAAAAGTCGTCAGCAGCCGGCGCGGCTCCAGATAGGCTCCGACTGCCTCGAGCGTCGCGCTCAGGTCGCTATCCTGCACGGGCACGACGATCATGCTGACATGGCCCGCCTGCTCGACGTCGAAGTCCATCAGCGCGTTGCGCCGCGGCAGGCAGCGGACGCGGGCGACGCGCGTATCGGCCTCGAGCGCCAGTGCTTCGAAGTCCGCGCTGGAGATCGCCCGTTCCTGGCGTCTGAGTGCCTGGACGCTGGTGCGGATGTCGGCCGCCAGGGCTTCCGGCGTCATGGCTGAAGGCGTCCAGTTCTTGCCGTTGAGCAGCTTGAGAAAGGTACGCAGGTTGTCGTCGCTCACCCGGTTCAGCCGGTAGATCAACATCTCGGACAACCAGGCGAACAGCTCAATCAGGGTGATGCCGGGGTCTGACGGATTGTGGTTGGTCCATTCCGGTGCATAGCTGGGGATCAGCGCGCGCGCTTCCTCGACCAGATCGGCATAGCGGCGATCGTCCAGATCAGGCAGGATCAGCGGCATGGCGATCAGGTCTCCGCGTAGGTCAAACGAATGTCATGAGTCCCGGAATAGACCAGGAACCGGCCGCTCGCCAGCACACCCGGACGCTCTTCATTCTCGACTACCTGCAGGCTGCGCAGATGGTCCACGCCCGGCACCGCCTCGAGCAGTGCGTAGAGGTCCGACGAATGCGGTTTACGGCCGAAATCCCAGCCGTTGCGATCGAGCCCACCGGTCACGGGATGAAGGAAGCGCGCCAAGGCTTGCTCGACACTTCTTTTCACCGCGCTGCCACCTTCGATGGCCACCAGCGCGACCTCGACGGCCACGTCGACGCGCACGTAGTCGGGGCCGACGACGACCAGATCGGCTGTTGCAATCCGGCGTTGATCGAGGTAGTGCCGGACTTCGTCGAGCAGCGTCAGACTCGGCAGGGGCTTGGCATCGCCGGTGCGCGGCACGACGATTACGCTGACCGTTCCTGGCCAGGAACGCCGGGTATCGGGGTCGCTGGCCAGATCGTGCAGCGGCACGCATCGGGCACGCGCCACGGCGGGTGAGGCCAGCATGGCCAGATCCTGGTAATCCTCGATGCTGACCGCCCGGTGGCGGTGACGCAGGGCGCGCGGTGCGCGCTGCCGCAGTGAGTCAAGCGTTTCGGCTTCGGTGCCGCCTAGCGCGGGCTCCGGGTTGCTGACCCTGTCCACATATGGAAGGGTGGTCGTCAACTGGACAATGGTATTCGCCGGCCGATTGCCGACGCCACCCCCGCCGGTCCGGTAGTAAGCCATACGGACATTGCCGGTGCCTACCGGCGGGATGAGGCCGGCACGGCCATTGCCGAAGCGAATTTCACCACTCAGGGGGTCAATGACGTAGTGCCGATCGCGCGGACCCGATCCGTAGAAGTCGGCTACCGGCAGCCAGCGTACCCAGATCTCGGGCCGCTGGCCGCCCGCGTCTTCAGTGAGCGTGATCGCATCGTCGCCGCTGGCTTGATGGATGAGCGCCTGTTCCGCAGTGGCAGGGAGTTCCCGTTCACGCACTTCGAGGCGTTCGCCAGCCAGCAGGGGCGTGCGAATGGTACGAAAACTCTGGTTCTCGCTGCCATCGCTGGAACCCAGGATCTCGTTGCGTACGGTGACAGCCTGCAAGGCCGTCGTCGTGTTGAAAAGCACGCGGCCGAGACGTGGCGAGCGCTGGCAGGCGCCGCTTTCCCAGCGCGCCCGCAACCAGTAGGCCTGCCTGCCAAAATCGCTGCGGCCGGAAAAGTCGCTGGGCGCCAACCATTCGAGCAGACCGGAACGGGTGAGGTTTTCCGAGCCATCCTGAACCTGCAGATCGGTCCACTGCGTCCCGTTCCAGTACGCCCAGGCGACACGCAAAGGATCGTCGGCGACGGACGTCGAGGGAGCGTCGCTGGCCTCGCCGTACCTGACCTCGGCAGCACGGAGGCATAGGCTGAGCTTGCGATTGGGGAAGTCCCGGCGCCCGGCGGGTAGGCTGAAACCTAGATAGAGCGCCGGCCGCGGCTCCGACATGGGCTGGAACGGCTTGAACGGGGCACCGTGGACGGTGGTGTAGACAAAGTCGTTGTACGCCAGCACCGCTTCAAGTGGCGTTGTGCGTGTCATGAGGTAATCGATGGTGAGTCGCCGGATCGACGGTGCGGCAAAGGTGGCCGGGATGAATCGATAACCACGTTCGGGCTGTTCCGGATCGACAGGCTCGTAGCGGGCTTCCTGGCCATAATCGCCGGCACTGAGTCGCACGCGCAGCCAGTATTTCTCCTGGCCATTGATGGTTTTCCGTTGCGGTGGCTTGCCCAGCTTGCAGGTGATCGTGCCGGATTTGGTCAGCTTGTCGGTCGAATCGTCGAGCGCGTCCGGTGGTACCCAGGACTGGCCGTCCCAGTAATCCCAGACCAGTTCGAGAACGTCCGACGCCCGGGTCGGTGGAATGGGTGCGTTCTCGGCATCCTTGGGATTGGTCAGTTCAAGGTGCAGGAAGACCGTACTGCCGGCTTCGGCAAACGCCTGACCACGGGCCAGATAAAGCGAGTCGCCGAATCGGGGTCGCTCGCCGAAGGGGAAGAAATCCTTGCTGAGGTCGACCGGCAGCTGGTTTGCGAAGGCCGCGTCGGCGGCCAGCCCGTCTGCTCCGAAGGTGATTCGTGCATTGACCGACCGGATCTCGGGCAAGTGGCTGGCGCGCACTCGCCCAGCCTGAAAAGGGTCAGCGGGTGTGATCGGTGTCAGCAGACGGCATCGCAGCCAACGGCTGGTCCTGTCGCCGACACGTTGCTGGGGAATCGGCACGGCGCTCAGACCGCCGGTCAGTACGACAGTGCCGCTGCGTGTCAGCGCTACCGTGTCGTCGGCGACCACCAGCGGGAGGCCATTCTTGCCGTCCCAGATCTCCCACTGCAGGGTACGCGGATCGGGATGCAAGGTGGTGCTCGCCAGTTCGAAGCTAAGGCGCAGTTCCTTGAGATCGGATCGTCCGAACAGCGCGTCGTCTCCCAGATAAAGGGCATGCTCAAGTGGCTCGTTTCCCTCGAAGATCGGGATTGCCGAAGTCGGCGGTGTGTTCAGCCAGGCGCTATAGTCAGCATAGCGATCGCGTTCCGGTTCACGGACAAACAGACAGGACAACTGCACTGAAGTAATCACCAACTCGTGTTCGGTCTCGAAGAGGACAGGGTCCTGATCGCCTTCGGCCGGCGGCGAGGCAACCAGGGTTCCTCTCGGGACGACGGCGTCGATGGTACTGCCGGGCGCCAGCGAGAAGCTGAGTGGAACCTGGGCGGGCTGGGGTCGCAGGCGCGCTTCGCCGAGCAAATCGAGAAACGCCAGCAGATTCTTGTCCGGGACCTGATTGAGTCTGTTCAGGATGATTTCGGCAAAGCGCCCGAAGATCGCGATCAGCGCCATCGCCAGGTGATCGCGGTGAACCCGGCCGCTGGTGGGATCGGTATAGTGTTCGTGCCACTCGGGTGCGTATACAGCCAGCAGCGAACGCACCTGTCCGACAATGTCGGCGGCGGTGCGCTCATCGACCGGCGGCGTGGTCTTGAACATCAGGCCGTACTCCTCTCGAGATAAAAGGGATACACGAGGTTGAAGGCGTTGTTGGTGGCACGCACCTCGTAGTCGATGTTGATCAGGAGAACCGCGCCGCCGTCGGTCGCCTGCACCTGGATGTCGAGCACGTCGATGCGCGGCTCGAACAGCAGCAGGGCTTGGCGTATCGCCTGCGCCACCTTGCCGGCGGTGGCTGAACTGTTGATTTCGAAGATCAACTCGTAAATTCCGCAGCCGAAATCGGGACGCATCAGGCGTTCGCCCTTGGCGGTACCGAGGATGATCCAGATCGACTGACGAACGCTCTCCTCGTACTGGGCCGAGTTGAACGACCCACTCACCTCATCGACCTGGAGCGGGAATCCCCAACCCACCCCGAGAAACGGCTTCGACATGCCTCCTCCTAACCGATGAACACCGTGCCGACGGCGACAACCCGGCCAGTCGGCAAGTCTGCTGGATCGTTGCACGTGGTCGCCATGTCGCCGCAACGCGCTGCCATCTTGCCGTTGATCCGTACCGTCGGACTGCCGATCCTGATGGTTGCCTTGTTGGCCGGCGGTTTCTGAAACGCGGTTCCGGGTGGCGTTGGGAGATGCGGTGGCATGTTGTCGGCCGTGCTGTCGACGGTCGCCGCCGGCTTTCCCTGGATGTTGACGTTGCGGCTCAGATTGCCGTTGATGGTGCCGGCAAAAGCGTGGGGCAATGGCGTCGGCACCGGTGGCGTACCCGGGACGATGACGATATGGACGTCGGTGGCGACGATTTGGTCGCCCTGTTTGGCGGCAGGCTGGCCCATGGTTCAATTGATATCGACGGTTGCGCCTTTGATGTTCAGCGTTGCGCCAGCCGTCAGGTCCATCCCGGTGCCGGCCTCGAGTCGGGCGTCGGCAGACGCCTTGATTTCCACTTTCCGGGCTTCGAGCTTGATCGTCCCCTGCGGCGCCGACAGACTGATGTCCTTGTCGCTGGTTATGGTGATCGTGTTGGTCGCGGTGTCGAAGACGATACTGTTCTTTTCGCTCTTGTCGATGATCTCGATCTTCTCTTTGCCGTCCTCGTCGTTGAGACGAACCAGATGGCCGCTACGCGATCGGATCAGGCGCAAGGCATTCTTGCCATCGGCGTTGTCGGCAGGGGGTTTGTCCTTGCCGTTCCAGAGGGCACCGAGGACAAAGGGAAAATGCAGGTCGCCATGCTCGAACGCGACGAGGACCTCATCGTCCACCTCAGGCAGGAAATACAGCCCGCGTCCGTTGCCGGCCATCGGACTGGCGACGCGTGCCCAGGTGCTTTCGTCCGCGTCGCTGAGCCACGGGAACCTGAGCTTGACCCGTCCCAGCCCGTCCGGATCCTGATTGTTGGTCACCACGCCAAACACGACGCCGGCGATTCGGCTGACGTCGCCGCGCTCGGCCAACAGATCGAAGAAGCTCACGTCGCGTTCCTCCTGACGGTGAAGCGGGTCAGATAACCCTGTTGCGGCGTATAGACGTGGTTTGCCGAGACGACATGGTACTGGCCGCTGAAACGTCGGCCCAGCCCGTCGATCCTGATCACCTGGCCGGCCCGCAAGTCGGTGCGCCCGCGGCACGCGCCTTCGCCCTCGATCAGTTCGAGCACGCTGTGGTTGAAGCGGGCCCTGGCGAGTTGATCCGCTTCGGCCTGAGTCGCCACCGGCTGCCGGCTGATCAATCCGACGGCTGCACCGAAGGCGCTGTTCGCCAGTGCCGCGCCGGTCTGCTGGCCGCCCATTTTTGAAACCTCGGCGCCGGTTCTGGCTTGGCCGATGACTGCCTGCTTGTCCTTGACGTTGCAGCCGCGTACCTCGACCTCGCTGACCTGAGCGGCCGTAGACAGCCGCGGGTAGAACTCCAGCAGATCGTCGTTGAGCGTCAGGGTCATGATCTCGCTCGCCGTGTTGGGCAGCGGCTGAAACGACAGCGTCTTGTCGTTGACGCTGACCACGTAGCCGATCCGGCGTGCCCGCTCCTGAAGAAACGCCAGATCGCTCTGGCCGGCCTGCAGCACGTAGTCGTGGACGACTCGGCTGTCCCTGGCGTGTGCCGTCAGCCCCGCTTCGCCGGCGATTTGTGCGGCGATGTCGCTGTCTTTCTGCTGTACAAAGGTACGCACCTTGCCACCCCGTTGCAGGCGGTGGCGGCGGTCATAGCCGCGCACCGTCACGCGCGGCAGGCGGTCGACCGTGAATTCGAGTTCCAGGGCAGTGATTTCGCCCCGGATCAGGCTGGCCAGATCGTCCACATAGCCCAGCTTGACTTCGACCACCTGGCCGACGTCAAACAGATCCCGCTCGTCGATCCAGCGCAGGATCTGATCATCGTGTTCCGAACCCGCCAGCTCGATGCCGAACATGCTTGGCAGCTCGACGCTGTCATCGACCTCGACAGCGATGACGTGCAGCGCGACCACCTTTGACAGGGGAGATCCGTTAACTGCGATCTCGAAATCGGCGACCAGCGGGCTGCGGGGATCGGCGACTGGCATCGGTGGCCTTCCTCAGCCGCGCTGGGGAATCGTCAGTGTTCGACCAACGTCCAGACGGCGCGGATCGTCCAGGTTGTTGGCCTCGGCGATGATCCGCCACTGGGCCGGGTCACGATAGGTTTCGGCGGCAATGCCACTCAGGGTGTCGCCGCGCTTGAGCCGACGAGTGGTGAACTCCGGGTCGGTCTGGCGCTGGTCCAGCGCCGGGTCGAGGAACTCGGTGACCGTAACCGTCAGGGTGGCTCGCAAAGGCTTGCCGTTGCTGCTGAAGAGCGTGAAGCGCTGGACGAGGTTGCTGAGCACGCCGGTGAAGGGAAAGTCGGAACCGGCCGGAGGCGCTGCGCCCCAGGAAATTTCGACCGCCGGAGGGCGCTGCAACTCCCTCTGGATGCGCGTCAGTTCGACCACCTTGTTGGTCTCCTTGCGCACGTCGTCGCTGACGATGTCGTTGACCGGTTCCGTCACGTCATAGAACAGATCCAGATTCAGGATCCGGCTGCCACCGCCAGCAAAGAACAAGGTCGGCGCATTCACCGTGCGGTGGGTCCGGGCGCTCGTCGGGCCGGTGGCACTGATGGAATTCCAGGTAACCGCCTTGGTGATCGAGTAGGTGTTGGGGTTGAAGAGCACCGGAAAGCCCTTGCTTCTCACCCGGTTGCCGCTTCGGTCGAGTGGCGTGATTTCAAGCTTGGTCAGTTGCATCCCTTGACTCCTCGACGTTCGCGCTCAATGGTCAGTTGGCGGAGAATACGACGGCTGATCTGAGCGATCAGTGCTTGCCAGTCCGGTTCTTCTCCCGGCACCCCGGCATCGCTCCCGGTCGCCGGCGGGCTGGGCTGAGCGTCCCTGGGTGTCGAGCGCTCGCTGCTGGCCACCGGAGGGGTGGCGGCAGTTGCCGTTGTCGTCGCTTCGAGCATCGCTGCGTTGCCGGTTCGGGGCGTTGGCGAGGCGGCGCTGTCCTTTCGCCAGACCATGTCCGCATTCGTGGTCCCGCCTGCTGCCGCGCCCTTCTCTGGGATCACCCGCAGCGCCGGTTCGACCGCCGAGCGAAGTGTCCCTGTATTACCCGCCATCGCGTGTGGAACCGGGGTCCGGTAGGCCAGCGGCAAGGTGTCGCGAAGACCCGTGCCGGTCGTTGGCGAGACTCCAGACGTCGGCAACATGCTGATTTCGCGAAGGTTGTCCGAGGCTGTGCGATCCATTGCTGTACGGACGATGTGCGCCGTCGGCTGTTCAGTATCGGCAGGGAGTACCATCCCTGATGGAAGAAACTTTCCAGACCGATGGTCTTCGGTCGGCGCCGGGTGACGGACCGCGCCGCCGGTCGCAGACGGAATCGAAAGAGGAAGGCCGGTGTCGGCTGATTTCTGGATCGCGACTCCGGCAGCCTGCCTGAAGAGGTTTGCCACGCCGTCGCCGGCACCGCCTCGTGGCATGATCGAGGCGTGGCCCCGACGAAACTTCTGCTGCCGGCTGGCAGGTCGAGGCTTCATCGCCGCCTTGCTCGTGGGTATCGTCGGTGGATTCGTTGGGGCTTGCCCGGAGGAAAGAGGCGCAGTCCGGCGAGCGAGCGGCAAACTGCCGCCAAGCGCGGCGTCGGGCGTGGGATAGAAGTCAGCCGCTGGCAGTGTGGCAATTGCTGCACTGCTCTTCGAGGGCCAATGGTCCAGGGTGGAGCGTACGATTGGCGCCGACAGCCGATCGCGGTCAGGCGGGCTGACCACGCCGGCAATCCGGTCGTTGCCGGGCTGGCGGCTGGCCGCCATCGTCGTCGGGCGTGTCGGCGCATTGTTCGGGTTCGAAGGCACGAACGCCGGCGACGCTGTTCTCCTGATACGCAGGTCTGCCTCAGCTAGCGGCGATGATTCTGCCGTCAACCCTGGTGACGGTGGGTGGTCGCGACGCCCCGCGAAGGTCGGTGGTACCGGCGTTCCGGTGCTGACAGAGCGCCATCGGTCGGGCTGTCGATTGTGTTGTGGTTCGGCCACCGGCGTGGTGACAAGCGAGTCGTCAGACAGCGCGCGCGGACCCAGATGCGGGTTCCCGACCAAAGTTGCCGCTGCGGAAGGGGCCGCCTCGCGGAAGATGCCAGACGCGGTGTCCGTCCCGCCGCCGGAGTTATGACGGGCCAGCAGCGGTAGCGCGTGCCCGGGCCCGCCGGCGGCACGCCTCGCCTGCTGCCGTGGTCCCTGTACATCGATCACCCCAGGCGATCGCGTCGCACGCTGCCCCAGGCGTTCAGTCAGTGCTCCGCCGTGTGCCGTGCTCGTTGCCGCGGAAAGCGAGGCCATGTCCGCCTGCTCGCCCGAATCCGGGCTTGCCTGCCGGCGACCGTCGCAGGGAACAGCCGCTGCTCCCTGCAACTGCGCTCCCGTACTCGTCTGGTTCCGCTGGAAAGCGCGGGCCGTCCGGAGAGGAAAGCTCGCGTCGCCATCTCCCTGTCGGGCATCGCCAGCGTGGATGCGGCCCAGTAGACGCTGCAGCAATGGGAAACGCTGCTCAGCCCAGGCGGCGGCGCGGGCGTAGTGCTGTTGCGGCCAGCGCAGGTCAATCATCCCGAGCTTCTCGCGGCTGCGCGCTATCGTTCGGGCGGCCGTCCTGACGCCGGGTGAATGACCGCCACCGGTCGCGCGAACGTACATCAGAACAGCCCTTCGGAGAACGTCAGCGAACCGCCGCTGATGCGCTCGGCAGCGATGCCGGCGACGATGCTTGCCAGTCTCGGACGGCTGAGCCCACGGTGGGCGAGTTCCACGCTCTCGAGGGCGATCTCGCCCGAACTCGCCACCAGCGAGGGCCCGCTCCAACGGAAGGGGAAGGCCTCCCTGACGTCCCACCAAATGACCGGGATACGCTGTTTGTTCAGCAGGTAGATGGTACCGTTCCGGCGTTTGATCTTTCCTTGCACCACCTCCTGATGCCAGCTCCACAGCCCATCGATTTGCGTCAGGCCGTGTTTGAGGAGCAGCGGTGGATGCTTCGTCGGTCCGGCAAAACGGTGCATGTAGTCATTGACGCCGCCTTCGCGATACTCGAAGGTCTCGGTCTCGACCTGCAGGCCACTGCACTCGGAAAAGCCGCCGGCCAAGATCCCTTCGATTTCCACCAGGAAATTGAAGGCCTGGTAGGGGTCCACACGCACCCCCAACACGTTGGTCGCCACACTGAAGGCGGTATTCAAACCCAGTTCAGGCATGTCGATTGCGTCTCCTTACCCGGTTGCGGACTGCTCATTCAAACGTCGATTGATCCTGGCGATCTCCGATACCCAACGGCGCCGTTCCAGATGGTCGAGGTCCATGATCTCGTGCTGCGGCCAGTGGAAATGGAATCCGATGTACGCTACCTCTTCATAGAGCCGCTCTATGGGGTAGCGCCAGACTCCCCCAGGTCGCTCAACTCCACCTCGAATTCCTTCTCGCAGTACGGGCACTGGGTACGCACCCGGCTGCTGCCGCTGTCGTTGAGGCGACGATAGAGATTCTGCAAATACCCCAAATCGGCAGCGAAGAAACCCTCCACCATCTTGGGATTGATCTGCTCGAGTGTTCCCAGGCGCGTGACGACCCGCGACAACAGGATGATCAGCAGATAGGCCGGGTTGTTATGCACCCGCGGGTCCTTCAATGGTGCGATTTCATCGAAGGCCGTGGCCAGACGCATCACGCCTTCCTTGTGCAGGTTGCCTTCGCTGTCGATATAGCCCATCGGCAGGGTGAACGGGAATTCGGTCTGCAGCATCTTCTTTCCTGTCTCGTCGAAAATCGTTCGTGCGGCGGCACGACGTTCTGCCACCTGTCACGCGTTCCTGCGGCTGTTCCATGAGCCGTGCTTGCAGGTTTACCGAAGGGAGCGCCGCCGATCGGCAAAGACAACAGGCGGCGTGCCTACCCCCCTTCGTCGCGGGTCCCGGTGAACGATCACCTCCGCCCCCGGTAGCCGCTAGGCTCTCTTCAACTCCTCGTGCGTGATTTCCAGAGCCTCGATGGCGACGGCGTTGTTGGTCGAGTTGAATGCCGGGCCGGTCCACTTGGATGGCCAGGCGCCGACGAAATTCCAGCGCAGTTTTTCCGCGCCGGTCTCGTCCAGCAGAATGATCGAACCGTTCCGCCGTTCGGCCTTGCCATCGGTTACCGTCTGACGCCATTTCCACAATTCGTCCGAATCGGTAATGCCACGCTTGAGAGTGACGGGGACGTACTTGTTCAAACCAGTCAGCTTGCGGACATGGTTGGGGTCGGTCCCCTCCCGATAGTCGACCGGATCGGTGCTGACATCGAGACCACCACATTCCTGGAAACCGGCCTGGGTGATGCCGTCGATTTCGACCATGAAATTGAAGCCCCGATAGGGATCGGTACGTGTTCCGGTAGGCATGGAAGCTCCTTCGCTTGGGTTTGGTGAAAAGGAAAACAAGTCCTCACTTGATTGGGCGAGCTAGACGGTGGCCGTCGTGCCCGCTCGGTGCATGATGCGCACCACGATGAATTCAGCCGGTGCACTGGCAGCCAGACCGATTTCGGTAATCACCTGCCCGACCTCACGAGTTTCCGGCGGATTGGTTTCGCCATCGCACTTGACGTAAAACCCTTCGGCAGGCGTTTGCCCGTGCAAGGCCCCGGCTCGCCACAAGCCAGCCAAGTACGGATCCAGCTCGCGCTGAATTCGTACCCATAGTCGGGGATCGTTCGGCTCGAAAGCCGCCCAGGTCATGTTCCGGTCTATCCACCGGCCGACAGTGAGGAACAGTCGCCGGACATTGACATGACGCCAGACAGGATCGCGATTCAGCGTGCGCGCGCCCCAAACGCGAATGCCACGCCCGGGAAACGCGCGCAGGCAGTTGACGCCTTCCGGGTTGAGTCGATCCTGCAGCGACTTGTCCATCGCAACCTCCAGATCGATGGCGTCACGCACCTCCTCGTTGGCGGGCGCCTTGAACACGCCGACCCTGGCATCGGTACGCGCAAAGATCCCTGCCACATGCCCGCAAGGCGGGACCCATTGGTCAAGCGCAGTTTGCAGCCAGGGATAATAGAGGGCACCGTTAAGTGGTTCCATCAATCCTTGCGTGATCCGGCGGCGTTGATCGAGCACGCTGTCTAC
>WBZM01002448.1_pt1 | contig 15826 bp, 14 predicted proteins | sample 5204271 | NCBI WGS metagenome assembly WBZM01 (sample SAMN12344346, study PRJNA552823) | activated sludge metagenome | biome: Activated sludge suspended growth; feature: Nitrification reactor; material: Wastewater; isolation source: activated sludge from nitrification reactor of wastewater...
GCCGCCGTCAGGGTCGTCTTGCCGTGGTCAACGTGTCCAATCGTGCCAACGTTTACGTGCGGTTTCGTACGCTCGAATTTTTCCTTAGCCATTCCAGTTCCCCAATCATCAAATAAGCAAAAAATCCAGAATCAAAGCTAAATCGGTGGTGCCCATGGGCAGGATCGAACTGCCGACCTCTCCCTTACCAAGGGAGTGCTCTACCACTGAGCCACATGGGCCTACCTTAAAACTCCAGCCGTACCGCAAAATGGAGCGGGTGAAGGGAATCGAACCCTCGTCTTAAGCTTGGAAGGCTTCAGCTCTACCATTGAGCTACACCCGCTTAACCCTTGCCCCGCAGCACTAGCCGCTACAGCATTCAATCTGGTGGAGGGGGAAGGATTCGAACCTTCGAAGGCAGAGCCGACAGATTTACAGTCTGTTCCCGTTGACCGCTTGGGTACCCCTCCGGAAGAACGCAAGATTATCCCGAGGCACGACTGTCGTGTCAACACCCGTAAACGCAAAAAAGCCGGCCAAGGCCGGCTTTCTGACAATAACACGGTTATTTCTGGGCCAGGACCCAGGTTGCCAGCTTGGTCGCCTCTTCCGGCGTGACGTTGTTCGGGGGCATCGGAACCTCGCCCCAGACGCCCTTGCCGCCGGCCTTGATCTTGGCGGCCAGGGTAGCGACGGCGCCCTTGTCGCCCTTGTACTTGGCGGCAACGTCCTTGTACGCCGGACCGACCACCTTCTTGTCGATGGCATGGCAGGCCATGCAGTTCTTGGCCTTGGCCAGCGCTTCGTCAGCCTGGGCCTGACCGGCAATCACGACACCTGCTGCGGCCAGCATGGCAACATAAACAGCTTTCATTCTCTCGCTCCGTTCGTCGGGTTGATGGTGGTAAATCAGTTGGTGATGATAAAACCTTTTGTCGGCCTTGAAAACCGCTTGCCGCCACGATTCGGCCCGGTAAGACGCCGGCCGCCATCGATTAACGCGGGACATGCGACGAGCGTTGACCGGCACCGTCACGCGTTGCGCGAAGAGAAGGCGAGAAGTGCGCCGGCCGACACGAACAGCCCGCCGAACATGCGGTTCTGCAACCGGATGGCCGCCGGATCGTGCAACCAGCGACCGAGGTGCGCCGCGGCCAGGGCATAGCCCGACATCACTACGATGTCGGTCAGGCACAGCGTCGCCGCGATGACCAGGTATTGCGGCAGTTGCGCCCGCGCCGGATCGATGAAGGGCGGGACCAGCGCGCAGATGAAAACGATGGCCTTGGGATTCGTCAGATTGACCAGCACCCCCTGCAGGAACAAGCCGTTGCGGGGCAGGGGCGACGCAGCGGCATCGGCGGGAACGACGGGCGCCCGCCATTTCTGTATGCCGAGCCAGATCAGGTAGGAGGCCCCGATGAACCTGAGCACCGCGAAGGCGGTCTCGGAAGCCGCCAGCAGCGCGCCGAGCCCCAGCGCGACGACCGCGACATGCGCCACCAGCGCCACCTGCAACCCGAGAATGACCGTCAGCGCCGCCCGGTAGCCGTGGCGGATGCCGGTGCCCATGCTGATAACCGCGCCCGGCCCGGGCGTGACGGCGATCAGGATCGCCGCCAGCAGGAACCCGAGCCAGAGCGGCAGACTCACTTGCGGCGCTGGATCTGCGTCACGTCGCGCACGGCACCCTTGTCGGCCGAGGTAGTCATCAGGGCGTAGGCCTGCAGGGCTGCCGAAACGAAGCGCTCGCGCGCCACCGGCTGCCATGCCGCATCGCCCCGCGCCTCCATGGCGGCACGCCGGCGCGCCAGTTCGTCATCGCTGACGGCGAGATGGATGCGCCGGTTGGGGATGTCGATCTCGATGGTGTCACCCTCTTCGACCAGCCCGATAGCGCCGCCGTCGGCGGCTTCCGGCGAAGCATGGCCGATCGACAGGCCGGAAGTGCCGCCGGAGAAGCGGCCATCGGTGAGCAGCGCGCATTGCTTGCCGAGACCGCGCGACTTCAGGTACGAGGTCGGGTAGAGCATTTCCTGCATGCCGGGGCCGCCCTTGGGGCCTTCGTAGCGAATCACGACAACGTCGCCGGCGACGATTTTGCCCCCCAGAATGCCGTCGACCGCAGCATCCTGGCTTTCGAAGACGCGCGCGGTGCCGGTGAATTTCCAGATAGACTCGTCGACGCCGGCCGTCTTGACGATACAGCCGTCCACCGCGATGTTGCCGTGGAGGACCGCCAGGCCGCCTTCCTGGGAATAGGCGTCGGCCCGGGTACGGATGCAGCCACGACTGCGGTCGAGGTCGAGTTCGCTGAAACGCAGGTTCTGGGAGAAGGCGACCTGGGTCGGCACGCCGCCCGGGGCGGCGCGGAAGAATTCGTGGACCGTCGCGTCCTGCGTGCGCACGATGTCCCAGCGGTCGATGGCGTCGCCCAGCGTCTTCTCATGCACGGTCGCCACGTTGCGGTGCAGCAGGCCGGCGCGGTCGAGTTCGCCGAGGATGCCCATGATGCCGCCGGCGCGATGCACGTCCTCGATGTGGTATTTGTCAGTCATCGGCGCCACCTTGCACAGGCAGGGCACCTGGCGCGAAATGCGGTCGATGTCGGCCATCTTGAAATCAACGCCAGCCTCCTGCGCCGCCGCCAGGATGTGCAGCACGGTGTTGGTCGAGCCGCCCATCGCAACGTCGAGGGTCATCGCGTTCTCGAAGGCTTGGAAGGTGGCGATCGAACGCGGCAGGATCGAGAGGTCGCCCTGCTCGTAATAGCGGCGGCACAGCTCGACGACCTGGCGCCCGGCGCGCAGGAACAGTTCCTTGCGGTCGGCGTGCGTCGCGACGACGGTGCCGTTGCCGGGCAACGAGAGGCCGAGCGCCTCGGTCAGGCAGTTCATCGAGTTGGCGGTGAACATGCCGGAACACGAACCGCAGGTCGGGCAGGCCGAGCGCTCGATCTCGGCCAGGTCGGCCTCGGAGACGGCGCTGTCGGCGGCCTTGACCATGGCATCGACGAGGTCGAGGTGGATGACCTCGCCCTGCAGCCTGACCTTGCCGGCTTCCATCGGGCCGCCGGAAACGAAGATGCACGGAATGTTGAGGCGCATGGCGGCCATCAGCATGCCCGGGGTGATCTTGTCGCAGTTCGAGATGCAGACCATGGCGTCGGCGCAGTGGGCATTGACCATGTATTCGACCGAATCGGCGATCAGGTCGCGGCTGGGCAGCGAGTAGAGCATGCCACCGTGGCCCATGGCGATGCCGTCGTCGATGGCGATGGTGTTGAATTCCTTGGCGATGCCGCCGGCCGCCTCGATCTCGCGGGCGACCATCTGGCCGAGGTCCTTGAGATGGACGTGGCCCGGCACGAACTGGGTGAAGCTGTTGACCACGGCGATGATCGGCTTGCCGAAATCGCCGTCCTTCATGCCGGTGGCGCGCCACAGGGCGCGCGCGCCGGCCATGTTGCGGCCGTGGGTGGAGGTGCGGGAGCGGTAATCGGGCATGTCTGTCTCCGTCGAAAACTTTGCGCACAGCGGCGCGAACTATAATTGGACCATTTTAGCCGACTCTCCGCTGCGATGCTTCTTCATCCCCAGTTCGACCCCGTCGCCTTCTCGCTCGGCCCGCTGGCCGTGCGCTGGTACGGCTTGATGTACCTGGTCGCCTTCATTCAGTTCATCCTGCTCGGCCGCTACCGGATTCGCACCCGGCCCGGTCTGCTGACCGTCGAGCAGCTCGACGACCTGCTGTTCTACGGCATGCTCGGGGTGATCGTCGGCGGCCGCCTGGGGCAGGTGTTGTTCTACGAACCCGCTTACTACCTCGCCCACCCGCTCGAAATATTCGCCGTCTGGAAGGGCGGCATGTCCTTTCACGGCGGCTTTCTCGGCGTCCTCGCCGCCATGGGCCTGTGGTCGCGCAAGCACCGCATCGCCTGGTTCGACGTCACCGACTTCATCGCGCCGCTGGTGCCGCTCGGGCTGGCCGCCGGGCGCATCGGCAACTTCATCAATGGCGAGCTGTGGGGCCGCGTCGCCGACCCCGGCCTGCCCTGGGCGATGGTGTTTCCGCAGTCCGGCGACATGCAGCCGCGCCATCCGTCGCAGCTCTATCATGTCGCGCTGGAAGGGCTGGCGCTGTTCGCGATTTTGTGGATTTTCAGTAGTCGACCGCGACCGCGCGCCGCGGTGTCCGGCGTCTTCCTGATCGGCTACGGTGCCTTCCGCTTCGTCACCGAGTATTTCCGCGAGCCCGACCACGGCATCTTCGGGCAGTCGTACACGATCAGCATGGGCCAGTGGCTGTCGCTGCCGATGGTCCTGATCGGCGTCGCCATGCTGGTGCTGGCCTACCGCCGGAAGCCTCTATAATTATGGATTACGTTATCCACCACACGACAGGAATCCAGTCATGACACGTCCGTTCAAGGTTCTCGGCATCCAGCAAATCGCCATCGGCGGCCCGTCCAAGGACAAGCTGCGCACGCTGTGGGTCGACATGTTCGGCCTCGAGGTCACCAGCACCTTCGTTTCCGAGCGCGAAAACGTCGACGAGGACATCTGCGCCATGGGCAGCGGCCCGTTCAAGGTCGAGGTCGACCTGATGCAGCCGCTCGATCCGGAAAAGAAGCCGGCCGTCCATGCCACGCCGCTCAATCACGTCGGCCTGTGGATCGACGACCTGCCGAAGGCCGTCGAATGGCTGTCGGCCAACGGCGTGCGCTTCGCGCCGGGCGGCATCCGCAAGGGCGCTGCCGGGTTCGACATCACCTTCCTGCACCCCAAGGGCAACGAGGAGTTCCCGATCGGCGGCGAAGGCGTGCTGATCGAACTGGTGCAGGCTCCGCCGGAGGTCGTTTCGGCCTTCGCCAAACTGGCCGCCGGCTGATCTGCACACCCCGGGCGCGGCCGGTTGCGGTCCACGCCCGCAAAAACCCGAATTTCGCGGCACATGGCGCGGTGCGCCGGCGCCGGCCGCTTACGCCGGCTGGGCATCCCCGGCCAGGTCGCCCGGCGACGCCGGATCCTGCGTCAGGTCGAACATCTTGCGCAGGTGTTCGCTGGCCGCCTTGGCCTGATGCCGGGCCTGCGCCGCCTCGTGCTCGACGAGGGCGAGCGTCACCATGTTCGCCACCGCGTGGGCGAACAGGCAATGGGCGGCATGCCAGGGTTCGCGCGTGCCGACCTGTTCGAGCGAAAGAACGCCCTGTAACTCGCCGCGAATGTGGATCGGCGTGTCGAGCACCGCCGCAATGCGATGGCGTGTCAGGTAGTCGGTGGCAAACTCCCTGGTGGCCGGATGACGGGCGGCATCGTCGGCGACGATGCAGGATTCGCTGCGCAGGGCCCGGAAGTAGTCGGGATAATGGCTGGCCATGATGCGCTCGCCGCCGCCGTGCCGCTGCGGCGACAGTTCGTAGAGATCCAGGCAGCACAGTTCGCGATGATCGCCGGTCAGCGCCCAGATGCTGACGCGTTCGATGCCCGACATGCGCGCCGCCGATTCGGTCAGGATGCTCAACGCCATTTCGAGCGACGCCTCGCGGAAGTAGGCGCCGCGGGACAAGGCGGCGATGCCCTCCTGCAGTTGCGTCGGCGACGCCAGGACGGGCCGGGCGCCAGGGTCGGGGATGGTGTGCATCGGGTTGCGTGGACGGGCGGCTTCATACCGTGACGAGATGCCGGCGATTCTAGGCGCGCCCCCGCAAAGCGACCGTGAAATCCGCCACGACGCGGCGATTCCGCCGGTCGAAAATCCCCGTCAGCCCGGCCCGGGCATGGTCTTGAAGACGAACGCCGCCTTCTCGATGTCGGTGATCCACACCAGCCCGTCGCCGTAATGCCCGGTCTGGGCGATCTCGGTGATGCGCTGGAAGATGGCCTCGGCGACCTCGTCCGGGGCGATGATCTCGACCCGCACCTTCGGCGAATAGTCGGTCAGCTCGTCCTTGATCTTCTGGCGGACGATGTGGCGCGAGGGCGCGCTGCACCCCTCGACCTTGCTCACCGTCATGCCGGGAAACCCGGGCAGTGCGACCAGCGCGTCGCGCAGCAGCGTCAGCTTGTTGGGGCGGATGACCGCCTTGATTTCCTTCATGCCTCGACTTCCTCCTCGTCAAACCAGCGGTAGATGGTGGGCAGAACGACCAGCGTCAGCAGGGTCGATGTGATCAGCCCGCCGATGACGACGATGGCGAGCGGCCGTTGCACCTCGGAACCCGGCCCGCTCGAGAACAGGAAGGGGATCAGGCCGAGCATGGCGACCGTCGCCGTCATCATCACCGGCCGGAAACGCAGCGTTGCGCCTTCGACCACCGCCTCGCGCACGCTGCGCCCCTCCTCGCGCAGGCCGCGAATGTACGAAACCAGGACCACGCCGTTCAGTACGGCGATGCCCCAGAGCGCGATGAAGCCCACCGAGGCCGGCACCGACAGGTATTCGCCGGTGATGAAGAGGCCGATGATGCCGCCGATCGAGGCGAAGGGCAGGACGGTGATGATCAGGGTCGCGAAGCGTAGCGAATTGAACAGCAGGAAGAGCAGGAAGAAGATCGCCGCGATGGTGATCGGGATGATCACCATTAGGTGGCCGAGCGCGCGCTCCATGTTCTGGAACTGGCCGCCCCACTCCAGGTAATAGCCTTCCGGGAGCTTGACCTGCTGCTCGACCTTCTTCTGCAGTTCGGCGACGAAGCCGCCTAGGTCACGGTCCTTGACGTTGACGCCGACGACGATGCGGCGCTTGCCGAGCTCGCGCGAAATTTGCGCCGGCCCGTCCATGACGCGGATCTTCGCGACGTCGGTCAAGCGCACCTGGGCGCCGTTCGGCGAGGTGATCAGCACGTTCGAGATGGCCTCGACATTGTTGCGGAAGCGTTCCGGCAGCCGCACGACGCCCGGGAAGCGGCGCTCGCCCTCGAAGATTTCGGTCGCCACCTTGCCGCCGATCGCCGTCTCGAGCACATCGTTGACGTCGGCGACGTTGAGGCCGAGGCGGGCGATCGCCTGGCGGTCGATCTCGACCGACAGGTACTGCTGGCCGCTGATCCGTTCGATGCGCAGATCCTGCGCCCCCTGCAGCGACTGCGCGACCTTGCCGATCTGGCCGGCGACCCGGCGCAACTGGTCGAGATCGTCGCCGAAGACCTTGACCGCGATGTCGGAACGAACGCCGGTCACCATCTCGTCGACACGGTCGGAAATCGGCTGCGCCATGACGATCTGCACGCCCGGCAGGACACGCAGCTTTTCGCGCATCGCTTCCTGAATGTCGTCCTGCGTCCAGCCGCTCGGCCATTCGCTGCGCGGCTTGAGGCTGACGATGGGCGTCGATTCGTTCGGCCCCTGCGGGTCGGCCGGCGATTCGCCGCGCCCGACGCCGGACACCGCCGATTTGACACCGGGCACCTGCATGACCAGGCGCATCGCCTCCATTTCCATCTTGATCGACTCGTCGAGCGAGATGTTCGGCACCCGGTTGATGCCGGGCACCACCGAGCCTTCCTTCATTTCCGGAATGAAGGCGGTGCCGAGGAAGGGCAGCATGCCGAGCGTCAGCGCGAAGGCGCCGACCGCCACGGTCACGGTCTTCTTCTCGTTGCCCAGTGCCCAGTGCAGCATCTTCATGTAGCGCTGCTTCATCGCCGCGATCAGCCTGGTGTCGTGGTCCCCGTCGTGCGCCGGCGGCTTGAGCAGGTAGGTCGACATCACCGGCGTCAGCGACAGCGACAGGATCAGCGAAATGCCGAGCGCGATGGCGATGGTGTAGGCGAGCGGCGCGAACATCTTGCCTTCCATCCCCTGCAACGTCATCAGCGGCAGGAAGACGAGGATGATGATGCCGACGCCGAAGATGACCGGCGTCGCCACCTCGAGGACGGCGCGCAGGATGACCCGCGTCTGGCTTTCGCCGCTTTTGGCATGACGTCCGAGCTGCAGGAAGGCGTTCTCGACGACCACCACCGAGCCGTCGACCATCAGGCCGATGGCGATGGCGAGGCCGCCGAGCGACATCAGGTTGGCCGAAATGCCGAGCTTGTTCATCGCCATGAAGGTCAGCAGCGGCGTCAAAACCAGCGTCGCGACAACGATCAGCGACGAACGCACGTCGCCGAGAAAGAGGAAGAGCACCACGACGACCAGCACGACGCCTTCGAGCAGCACCTTGGTCACGGTCCACAGTGCCGCATCGACCAGTTCCGAGCGGTCGTAATAGGCGACGATCTTCAACCCGTCCGGCAGCATACCCTTGGCGTTGATCTCGTCGACCCGCGCCTTGATCCGGCTGACCACCTCCTTGGCGTTGCCGCCGGCGATCATCATCACCACGCCGCCGACCGCTTCGGTGACGCCGTTCTTGATCACCGCGCCCTGGCGCACCTCGTGGCCGATCTGCACTTCGGCGACGTCGCGCACATAGACCGGCACGCCGTCCTTCTCCTTGAGCACGATGGCGCGCAAGTCGTCGAGGTCGCGCACCAGGCCGACACCGCGGATCAGGTACTGCTCGGCGTACTGCGGCAGCACGCCGCCGCCGGCGTTGGCGTTGTTGCGCCCGACCGCCTGGTAGACGTCGGCGATCGACAACCCGAAATGGCGCAGCTTGTCGGGATTGACCAGCACCTGGTACTGCTTGGCGAAGCCGCCCTGCGAGTTGATCTCGGCGACACCGGGAATCGAGCGCAGCAGCGGCCGCACCACCCAGTCCTGGGCGATGCGGCGCTGCATCAGCTCATCATGCGTCAACGTCCGGTCGCCGTCGTCCGGGTGTTCCAGCGTGTATTGGTAGACCTCGCCGAGGCCGGTCGACACCGGCCCGAGCACCGGCGTGATGCCCTGCGGCAGGCGCGAGCCGACTTCGAGCAGACGCTCCATGACCAGCTGGCGGGCGAAATAGACGTCGGTCTTGTCGTTGAAGACCAGGGTGATCAGCGACAGCCCCGGCTTGTTCAGCGAACGCATTTCCTCCAGCCCGGGCAGGCCGGTCATCGCCACTTCCAGCGGTACCGTGGCGAAGCGCTCGACCTCCTCCGGCGAACGGCCGGGGGCTTCGGTGGCGATCTGCACCTGGATGTTGGTGACGTCGGGAAAGGCGTCGACGGAAAGCTTGCGCGCCGCGTCGAGTCCGAAGAATAAGAGGACGCTGGCGATCACCGCGACGACCAGGCGCTGCTTGAGCGCCCCACGAACGAGCGATTCGATCACGCGCCCTCCATTTCCTTGCGGTTACGCTCGTTGTTCAGATGGAAGGCGCCGCCGACGACCACCTTTTCCTGCCCCTTGAGCCCGGCGAGGACCACCCGCACCCCGCTGTGCTCGGGACCGAGCTTGACCTTGAGCAGGCGGAACACGCCGTCGCCCTCGGCGACGAAGACATGGTCCTCGTCGTTTTCGCGCACCACGGCGCTGGCCGGGACCACCAGGTGCTCGACCGGCTTCGCCTCGATCAGCATCGAGGCCAGCATGGCCGGCTTGAGGCGGCCGTCGCGGTTGTCCAGCTCGGTGCGGACGAGCACCGTGCGCGTTTCCGGGTTGATCGTCTGGCCGACGAAGATCAGCTTGCCGACCAGCTTCTCGTTGCCCAGCGCCGGCACCTCGATACTGACCGACTGCCCGGCCTTGACCTGGCTGACCTGCTGTTCCGGCACCTGCGCCACCGCCCACAGGCGGGAGAGATCGGCCACCACGAAGAGCGCGTCGGCTGGCTGCACGACCTGGCCCTGGGCCAGCTTGCGCTCGACGACGACGCCGCCGATGGTGGCCACCACTGGCGTCACCGAGTCGACCGCGCCCTGCTGGCCGAGACGGTCGATGGCCGCCGCGCTGACGCCCAGCAGCTGCAGCTGGTCGGCGGCGGCGCGGGTCTCGGCGACCGAGATCTGGAATTCGCTCTCGCGGCGCTGCAATTCGGCGGCGGCGATCACGTCGGCTTCGAACAACGCCTTGGCGCGCTCGGCGTTGCGCCGGTTCAGTTCGAGCTGGGCACGCGCCTTCAGATAGGCCAGCTGCTGGCTCGACAGCTCGCTGCTGTTCAGGCGCGCCAGCACTTCGCCCTTCTTCACTTCCTGGCCCAGCAGCGCGTCGATCTGCGTGACGCGCCCGGTGACCGTGGCGCCGATGCGCGCCAGGCGCTGCTCGTCGAAATCGATGCGCCCGGCGACGCGCAGGGTTTCGGCGACTGGCCGCGTGCCGACATCGGCCAGCTGCAGTTGCGCCAGCAGCTCCGGAGCCGGCGCGACGAGCATCGGATCGTTTGCCGACGGCGCCGCCGTCCTGGCATCCTCTTTGTTGCAGCCGGCGAGCACTGCTGCGGTCAACAGCCAAAAAAGAGCATTTTTCATTCGCTTCTTCCTCCGGGGATCGCCCGCAGTCTTTCAATTTCCACCCAGGCCGAGGCCAGTTCGTAGCGCGCCGCGATCAGTTCGGCACGTGCCGCGCGATAGACGCGCTGGGCGTCGAGCACTTCGAGAAAGCCGCGCTCGCCGAAACGGTAGGCGGCTTCGGCAACGCGCAGCGCCGACTCGGCCTGGCGGACGATGCCCGATTCGAGCGCCGTCACCTGCGTCTGGGCGATTTCGTACTGCTGGTAGGCGACCTCCAGGGTCTGCGCCAGCGAAAATTCGTGGGCCTGCAGCTCGTTGCGCGCCCGCGACAGCTGCGCGGCCGCTTCGCCGACCGGGCCGCTGCGGCGATCCCAGATCGGAATCGTCAGCACCACGCCGAGTTGCGAAGCGCGCATGTCGGGGTCCTCGTTGAACGCGCCCTTGACGGCCAGGTTCGGCCAGCGCTGAGCGCGTTCGAGATCGAGCTGACGCTCGGCGCGCACCGTTTCGGCGCGCGCCCGCGCCAATTCGGGGCTGCTTTCGTTCAGTTGCCGGCGCAGCCCGTCGAGCGGCTGCAACGGCGGCACATCGCCGAGGCGGCCACTCAGGACGAACTCGGCCGGCAGGGCGCCGCCGACCGCCTGGCGCAACAGGGAACGCGCCTGATCGACGCGAAAGCCGGCGGCCTGCGCCGTCTTCTGGGCATTCAGCGCCTCGGCGTCGGCCTTGATCAGCTCGAAGCGCGCGGCGTCGCCGGTTTCGACGCGCTTCGCGATACGTGAGCGCACACTCTCCATGGCTGCCATGTCTTCGCGTGCATTGCGCAGCTCGGCCTCACGGCGCAGGACGTCGAAATAGCGGCTGCGCAGGCGCGCCAGCAGGTCGGCCTCGAAGCCGCGGGTCGCTGCGGTCGTCGCCGCCAGCCCCGCCTCGGCAGCGCCGATGCGCGCCGAACGCCGCCACGGCATATCGAGCGGCTGGGTTAGCGTCACGCTGCGCGCGTCGCCCGGCGTCCCGGCCAGGCTGCTGCGCGCCCGCGTCGTGCCGCCCAGATACTCCAGCTCCGGGTTGGGAAAGGCGCTGGCGCTATCGACGGCATGACGCGCCGCCGTCACCTGGTCGCGCGCGGCGAACAGGGCGCGGCTGGAATCGAGGGCCAGCGCCTCCAGTTGCGGCAGGTCGTAGGCAGGCTGGGCGAAGGCCAGCGTCGCCCCCAGCCCGCAGGCCAGGGCGACAAGTTTTGTGCAATGCATCATAAGCGGGATTCTAGCAAGCCTCGTACCATTCGTGTCAGCCAGCGGTCAGGAATGATTCAGCGCAGCAATCCGCTCTTCCAGCGGCGGGTGAGTGGCGAACAGCGCCATCAGGCCGGCGCCGCCGGCGATGCCGGAAGCCGCCATGTTCGACGGCAGCGGTTCGGTATGCAGGCTGCCGAGGCGGCGCAGCGCGTTCTGCATCGGCACCGGCGAGCGCATCAATTGCGCCGCGCCGGCGTCGGCACGGAACTCGCGCTGCCGGGAGAACCAGGCAACGATGATGCTGGCGAGCACGCCGAAGATCACCTCGCAGATCATGCTGGTGACCATGTAGCCGATCCCCGGCCCGCTGTTTTCCTCGCCGCGGCGCAGGAAGCCATCGACCACATAGCCGACGACGCGGGCGAGGAAGACGACGAAGGTGTTGACCACACCCTGGATCAGCGTCAATGTCACCATGTCGCCGTTGGCGATGTGGGCGACTTCGTGGGCGAGCACGGCCTCGGCCTCCTCGCGCGTCATGCTGGCGAGCAGGCCGGTCGACACCGCGACCAGCGAGCTGTTCTTCGTGGCGCCGGTGGCGAAGGCGTTCGGTTCACCTTCATAGATGGCCACTTCCGGCATCGGCAGGCCGGCGCGTTCGGCCAGGCGGGCTACGGTATCGACCAGCCAGACCTCGGTCGAGGTGCTGGGCGACTCGATGACCTGCGCCCCGGTGCTCCACTTGGCCATGGTCTTCGACATCAGCAGCGAGATGAAGGCGCCGCCGAAGCCGATCAGCGCGGAAAAGGCGAGCAGCATGCCGAGGTTGAGGCCGTTGGCGGTCAGGAAGCGATTGACGCCGAGCAGGCTGGCCACCACGCCGAGCACCAGCATGACGGCGAGGTTGGTGGCGAGGAACAGAAGAACACGTTTCATGATGGTCTCCATCGGGACAGAAAACGCCGTCATGATAATGCGCTTGACACTCCTTTAAAACCTTATGCAGACTGACGTATATTTCGATTTTTACGGATAATCCATGGCCAACCTGAACTACAAGCACCTGCACTATTTCTGGGTCGTCGCGCACGAGGGCAGCATGACGCGCGCCGCCGAGCGCCTCGGCGTGGCGGTGCAAACGATCAGCGGCCAGCTGTCGCTGCTCGAACGCAGCCTGGGCAAGGCGCTGTTCGTCAGCCAGGGGCGCGGGCTGGCCCTGAGCGACGCCGGGCGCTTGGCGCTCGGTTACGCCGACCAGATCTTCCAGCTCGGCGAGGCGCTGGAGGAGGCGGTGCGCAACGCCGACAGCGGCAGCGCCCTGCGCCTGCGCGCCGGCATCTCGGACGGCATTCCCAAGCTGCTGGCCTACCGGCTGCTGGCGTCGGTGCTGGCGATGCCGGAAGACGTGCGCCTGATCTGCAGCGAGGGCGGTTTCGAGCCGCTGCTCGCCGAACTGGCGCTGCACCACCTCGACGTCGTGCTGACCGATCGCCCGGCGCCGGTCAGCGGTAACCTCAAGGTGTTCAGCACGCCCCTCGGCGACTTCGCCGCTGGCCTGTTCGGCAGCGCCGCACTGGTCGCGCGCTATGCCCCCGACTTCCCGGCCAGCCTGAACGACGCGCCGCTCTTCCTGCCGACCCGCCAGAATGCCCTGCGCGGGCGCATCGACCGCTGGATCGAGAGCATCGGCATCCGGCCGCGCATCGTCGGCGAATTCCAGGACAGCGCCCTGCTCACCACCTTCGGGCGCGCGGGGCTCGGCCTCTTTCCGGCGCCGCTGGCGCTCGCCGCGCAGGTCGCCGAACAGCTCGACGCCCGCCCGCTTGGCGAGATGAGCGGCGTCAGCGAGCAGATCTACGCCATCTCGAACGAACGGCGCATCCGCCATCCGGCCATCGAGGTCCTGTGCTCGTCGTCGCCGACGCCGCCGGGCGCCTGATTCCACGAGGGGTATAATCCCTTCCCCCGACGCAGAACCAGAATCGAAAATTCCATGCTCCAAATTCGCAAATTCATCGCCCTCCTCGCGCTGATCACGCTCGCCGGCCACGCGACGGCCCAGCAACTGCCGGTGCCCCCGACACTCGCCGCCAAATCCTGGCTGCTGCTGGAAATGGGCTCCGGCCAGGTGTTGACCGCAGAAAAGCCGGACGAGCGGATCGAGCCCGCCTCGCTGACCAAGCTGATGACGGCCTACCTGACCTTCGCCGCGCTGCGCCAGAAGACCATCGCCCTCGACCAGCCGATTCCGGTCTCGCAGAAGGCGTGGAAGACCGGCGGCTCCAAGATGTTCATCAAGGTCGACACGCAGGTGCCGGTGGAAGATCTTATAAAGGGCATGATCGTCCAGTCGGGCAATGACGCATGCGTCGCGCTGGCCGAGGCGATCGCCGGCAGCGAGGAGAGTTTTGCGCAGATGATGAACCGCGAGGCCAAGCGTCTCGGCATGAACTCGTCGAACTTCACCAATTCGACCGGCCTGCCCGACCCGCAGCTGTACACCACGGCGCGCGACCTGGCAACGCTGGCGGCGGCGCTGATCCGCGACTTCCCCGAGGAATACAGGAAGTATTACTCGATGAAGGAATTCCGTTACAACAACATCACCCAGCCCAACCGCAACCGCCTGCTGTTCATGGATTCATCGGTCGATGGCGTCAAGACCGGCCATACCGAGGGTGCCGGCTACTGCCTGGTGTCGTCGGCCCTGCGTGACCAGCGCCGCCTGCTGTCGGTGGTTCTCGGCACCAAGTCGGACGCCACCCGCGCCAGCGAATCGCTCAAGCTGCTCAACTGGGGCTTCCAGTCCTACGACGCCGTGACGCTGTTCCCCAAGGACCAGCCGGTGGCCACGCTGCGCGTCTGGAAGGGCACCCAGAAAACGGTCCGAGCCGGCTTCGACCGGCCGTTCATGATTGCCGTGCCGCGCGGCTACGCCGACAAGGTCAAGAGCGAATTCACGCCGCAGCCGCGCCTGATGGCGCCGATCGAGGCCGGCCAGCCGCTCGGTTCGCTGAAGGTCACCATCGACGGCAAGCTGTATGGCGAATATCCCGTGCCGGCCCTTGAAAATGTCGGTTTGATCGGCATCTTCGGTCGTACCATCGACAGCGTCCTGCTCTGGTTCCAGTAAGCCCATGACCCCCTATGTCGCCGACCCCGTCTACCTGAACGGCCGCTTCCTGCCGCTGGCGGAAGCCGGCATCTCGCCGCTCGACCGGGGGTTTCTCTACGGCGACGGGGTCTATGAACTGATCCCGGTCTACTCGCGGCGCCCCTTCCGCTGCGCCGAACACCTGGCGCGGCTGCAGGCGACGCTCGACGGCATCCGCCTGGCCAACCCGCTCGACACCGCCGGCTGGACGGCCGTCGTCGACCGGCTGATCGCCGAAGCGCCGTGGGAAGACCTGTCGATCTACCTGCAGGTCACGCGCGGTGCCGACGACAAGCGCGACCACGCCTTCCCGCCGGCCGGCGTGCCGCCGACCGTCTTCGCCTTCGCCTCGCCGCTGGTCACCACGCCGTCCGACGTTCGCGCCCGGGGCGTCGCCGCGATCACCGTCGCCGACGACCGCTGGGCGCACTGCGACCTCAAGGTGATCTCGCTGCTCGCAAACATCCTGGCCCGCCAGCAGGCGGTCGACGCCGGTTGCGCCGAGGCGCTGCTGATCCGCGACGGCTGCCTGAAGGAAGGTGCGGCGTCGAACATCTTCGTGGTCAGGGACGGCGTGCTGCTCGCCCCGCCAAAGACCCGCTTCATGCTGCCCGGCATCACCTACGACGTCGTCCTCGAACTGGCCGCCTGCCACGGTCAACCGCTCGAAATACGCGAAATTCACGAAAATGAACTTCGCGCCGCCGACGAGGTCTGGATGACCTCCTCGACCAAGGAAGTGCTGGCGATCACGACGCTCGACGGGATTCCCGTCGGCAACGGCAAGCCGGGCCCGGTCGGCGAGCGGATGTGGCAGTGGTATCAGGAATTCAAGAACACGGTAATGCGCAAAGGCTGAGATGGCTTCGTACAAGGACACCCTCCTCGAATTTCCCTGCGACTTTCCCCTGAAGATCATGGGCAAGGCGGAGGACGAGCTCGCCCAGGTCGTCCTCGAGATCGTCACCCGCCACGCTCCCGACTTCGACGGCGCGACGATGCAGATGCGCGCCAGCTCCGGCGGCAACTACCTGAGCCTGACGTGCACCGTCGTCGCCACCTCGAAGCCGCAACTCGACGCCCTGTACATGGACCTGACTGCGCACCCGCTGGTGAAGGTCGTCCTGT
>WBZM01002449.1_pt1 | contig 15815 bp, 17 predicted proteins | sample 5204271 | NCBI WGS metagenome assembly WBZM01 (sample SAMN12344346, study PRJNA552823) | activated sludge metagenome | biome: Activated sludge suspended growth; feature: Nitrification reactor; material: Wastewater; isolation source: activated sludge from nitrification reactor of wastewater...
ATTCTTCCCCCGCCGCCAACTCCTCCGGCAGCCCCGCCGCCGCGGCGCGCACGTCCAGCTTGCCCGTCACCACGTCGGCGATCAGGCGGGTGCGGTATTCGCGGATGAGGTCGATTTCGCGTCCAATTCTTTCAGTTGTATTCTCCGATCGTGTTTCAGCATCATTAATGTGTTCGATTATTGCTCGTTGCTCGTCCATCGGTGGCAAGGGTACCGATAGCCTTCTGAGAATCCCTGTGTTTAGGTTCTCCATTGTCGAGCCTACTGACTGGATGCTTAGCCAGCTCCCAATGCCCTTTGAAGAAATAACACGTGTGAGGTACGAAGCATCAACCATTTCTCGGTTCACACGCAAGCGAAGGCTGCCAGTTCCACATATCCACCCTTTTTCGGTTTGAGTGACAAGAGCACACCTTCCTAGCTCGCCCCGGCGCGCGAGTATGATGTCGCCCTCTAACAGGCGATGTTGTAACAACTCTTTTAGTTTCTGGTCGCCAATTGCTGATCTCGGATCGGCGAGGATACGCCCATTCTTCATGTGTGATGGGTTAATCACTGGCGTACCGCCAACTTGATAATCGTGAGAATGAAGCTGTGTTCCAAAGGGGCCTGTTTGAAAAGAATGGGCGAGGGTAGCAAGCCGCACCACCTCCCAATGCGCCGGAATCTCCCCCAGCCACTCGACGCCCGACGGCCGCAGCGCCACGTCCGGGTCGAGGCCGCGGGTGACGGCGCGATGGATGATGGCCTGCTTCTGCTCGTTCAGCAGGGCGATGAGCTGGCGCTTGGCGCGGATGGTGCGGTTGATGCGGCCGTCGATGTGGTCGAGGAAGCGGGCGATGGCGTGTTGTTCGGGGAGAGGGGGGAATGGATCTAAATATTGATAAGCGTCTTCACGGCTCAGTCCGGGAACGGCTGAATCCTTTGACACCGTATCAAGCCGTGCCCACGTTAGGAGGTAGTACAGCCATCTCAGGTCAGCATCTGTGCATTTCCGGTCAACGAAGAAGGTGGTATCAATTGCAAACACAGGGATTGCCGAATAATTGACCTTTCCGAAAGACCCTTTCCTGCCGATCACCAAACATGGTGCAAGTGTGTTTGACGCTGAGTGCTTGCCAACGACCCCGTTAGAGCCGAAGACCGGCGTATCTCCGGCTTCTCGTAATTCTTCGGGCAGTGAATCCCCATAGGCAAATTGACAGACAGTCTTCAACCGGCGAACTTCCCAGTGCGCCGGCAAATCGCCCAACCAGGGCACGCCGGAGTCTTTGTAAGCGGGGTAGGGTTTGAGGCGGGGGGTCACGCCGGGTTGCCCTCCCGCAACAGGTCTTCGGGGTTCCAGACATGCTCAGCCAGCCGCCGGTACAGTTCCTGGCGCTGGTCGAACGCTTCTAGGTCGAAGTGCTCGTGGGGGCGAAACGGCAACCCGGAACGCTGGACAAACTGTAGAAAGCCGGGGTTGTGATCGTAGCAATGGGGGTGCAGGCTGCGGGCCAGCAGGTTCTGACTGAAGTAGTGCTTCAGTTTCTTTTCGTAGGACAGAGCGCCGTAACTGGCGTTGAACTTGCGGGGCAACAACAGCAGGCCGCCAATCCGGTTGCGCTGTTCGTAGAAGTCGGTCGGGTTCGGGAACTCCCGCGCGTGCCGTTCGGGCTTGTCGGCCCAAATGTGCTCGACTTCATAGCGATTCTTAGTCGCGGGATCGACGTACTCCAAATAATGCGACGGTTCGCCCGATTCAACCTCGACATAGGCGGTCATCCGGGCCAGAATGCGGTGCAGGTACCAGCGGTTCTGCTGGTGCATGCCCAGCCGCTCGTTTGAGGCGAACGTCTCCGTTTCGGCTGCCAACTTCTCGTGCAACTTGAGGGCCAGGGTGCCCGGATCCAACTCGCGTATCTCCTTCATCGTAGTAAACATTGCGTTACGCAGGGTGGAATAGACGATGCTGCGATAGTTCCACAAGCGCCAGGTGAGCAGGATATCAAGGTAATGGGCGACCAGGCCCGCTTTCTGGCGCATAAGCTCGGGCGTGTCGCCTGGTTTCAGCGGCGCCAGCAACAGCATGTATTGCAGCGTGAAGCCGTGCTGGGCGTTGTACAGGACGTGTTCCAGACCGGGCTCCATTCGCTGCGAGGCTCTCAGCAGCAGTTGGTACTGACGGGCGTAGAAATCAAAGTCGCGATTGATGAACCGGTAGAAGTCGTCGCTGCCTCTCAGGTCCAGCCTCTTTTGATTGTCACGCACCCAACGATGGAACTCGGTGGCAATCAGATCGAAGTCCTCCGGCAACGCCCCTTTCTTCGTTTCGCGAATCTTCTCGGCATACTGGCTGCGCAACCAGGCCTTGATGCTTTCGGCCGGGGCGTCTTTGTCAATATCGCCCAGCTCCTGGATGCGTTTTTTCCACAGATCGTTGGCGGCATTGGTCTGCTGGTCATTGGTGATATTGGCCAGCAGATACCCTTTCAGCATGTCGGTGGGGCTGAGCGACAGGCCGCGGTCGTTCATCGTCTCAAAGATGGTGTAGGCGTCGTTGTCAGAGTAGGCGGTGATTTCTACCAGATGGACGTTGTCCAGCAGCCAATCGATAAAAAAGGGCAGCACTTCGCCGCGCAACTCTTCGGGGAAGTACTCCTCGATGTCTTTGTAGCGCGCGGTGATGTTACGGACGGACTCAGACGCCCCGTTGGGATCGAATTCCCGCCCGTCGTACAGGGCCGCCATGGCCTCCGTGCGCTCGGCTTCGGCGATATTGAACGACTTAATGCCGTATTTTTCGGAGAAGATCAACCCGTCGACATTGACCTGTTCCCGTTCGGGACGACCGCGCTGCAAGTTGCGCAGGAAAACGAGCAGTAGCGTCAGGCTGGTCAGCCGTTGTTGGCCGTCGACAATGTAGTTGGCGCTGTCCTTGCGGCTGATAATGATCGAGCCCAGGAAGTAGTGTCCATACTTCTCGACGTCGCCGCGACTGTGTTCGGGCTTGTAATCTTCGAGGAACTTGCCCGCCAGATCTTCCAGCAGCTCGCGGATTTGCTTCGATTCCCACTTGTATTCGCGCTGGTAGTAATCAATGGCGTACTTCCTATCCTTCAGCAGATCGCGGACGGTGCGGCCGTCGCCCCGTATTTCGCCCATCGTTACGCTACCTCCACTAGTATCTCGTCCAACAACCCCTCCGTCTCCCGCTCCAGCGCCTCAATGTCGGCTCGAATCTCCGCCAGCGTCCGCAATTGCGGCGGCCGGTAGAAGTAGCGGGTGAAGGAGATCTCGTAGCCGGTCTTCGTCTTGCTTTCGTCCACCCAGGCGTCGGGGGCGTAGGGCAGCACCTCGCGGCGGATGAAGGCCGCCACGCCGCCCGGCTCCAACAGCGGGATCTGCTCCGTGTCGCGCCTGTCGGGGTCGGGTTCATATTCGACCACGCGCGGCTTGCCGCTGATGGTTGTTGCCCACAGACCGCGCAGCGGGTCGGCGGCCGTGCCCGGCTTGTGGATCTTGCGAATGACAGGCGGGGCGCTCTCGTCCACCGCGCCGCCTTCCTTCAGCGTCTTGATCTCCTTCGATGAGTAGACGCGCTCGGGGTCGATGCCGCGCAGCCGCAGCGGCCGCTCGACGGTCACCTTCCAATAGCCGAACGCCTCATTGGCGAAGATTTTCGACTGCTCCGTCTCCTCGAAGGCCAGGAAGGCGGCCGTGATGCGCTCGATGTCCTCCGGGGCCAGTTCGCAATTCTTCTTGCCCAGGTTCTTGCGCAGCGAGCGATACCAGTTGGTGGCGTCGATGAGCTGCACCCGGCCGCGCCGGTGCGCGGGCTTGCGGTTGCTCAGCACCCAGATGTAGGTGGCGATGCCGGTGTTGTAGAACATGTTCAGCGGCAGGGCGATGATCGCCTCCAGCCAGTCGTTCTCGATGATCCAGCGGCGGATGTTGCTCTCGCCCTGCCCGGCGTCACCGGTGAACAGCGACGAGCCGTTGTGGACCTCGGCGATGCGGCTGCCCAGCGGTGTGGCGCGCTTCATCTTGCTCAGCATGTTGGCCAGGAACATCAGTTGGCCGTCGGACGAGCGGGTGAGCAGGCTATATTCGGCGTCGCCGGCATGGCTGAACAGGAAACGTGGGTCGCGCAGGTCGCTCTTGCCGCCCATGCGCTCCAGGTCGGTCTTCCAGCTCTTGCCATAGGGCGGGTTAGAGAGCATGAAGTCGAACTCGCGGCCGGGGAAGCCGTCCTGCGACAGTGTCGAGCCGAGGCTGAAGTTCTCGGCCTCCTCCCCTTCGCCCTTCAGCAACAGGTCGGCCTTGGTGATGGCGTAAGTCTCCGGGTTGACCTCCTGGCCGTAGAGGTGGATCGACACATCCTTGCCGTGTTCGGCCGCCAACTCGCTCAGCCGCTTCTCGGCTACGGTCAACATGCCGCCCGTGCCGCAAGCGCCGTCATAGACCAGGTAAGTGCCGGACTGGATGTCCTGGGCGATGGGCAAAAGGATGAGGTCGGCCATGAGGCGCACCACGTCGCGCGGCGTGAAGTGCTCGCCGGCCTCCTCGTTGTTCTCCTCGTTGAAGCGGCGAATGAGTTCCTCGAAGAGCGTGCCCATGGCGTGGTTATCCAGCGCGGGCAGGCGGATGTCGCCGTTGGCCGCGCGCACCGGCTCCGGGCTGAGGTTGATGTCGCGGTCGAGGAACTTGGCGATGAGGCTGCCGAGGATGTCGGCTTCCACCAACGTGGGAATCTGGTTGTGGAACTTGAACTTGAGCAGGATGTCCTGCACGTTGGGCGAGAAGCCGTCGAGGTAGGCCTCGAAGTCGGCCCGCAGCTGTGCGGCCCGGGGACGGGATTTCAGGTCGCGCAGGGTGAAGGGCGAGGCGTTGAAGAAGGCCTGCCCGGCGGCCTGGCGCAGCGCGGCTTCCTGGTTGGCGACACCGGCGGCGTCGAGCTGCTTCTTCATCGCCAGCACAGCATCCTTGGTCGGCTCCAGCACGGCATCAAGGCGGCGGATGACGGTCATGGGCAAGATGAGGTCGCGATACTTGCCGCGGGTGTAGACGTCGCGCAGGACGTCGTCGGCGATACTCCAGATAAAGTTGGCGATCCAGTTAAGTTGGGCCGGTTCCATTCGCGTACTCCCATGCGCCGCGGTTGGCTCTCGCTTTGCGCTGTCGAATTATACGCGGCTGTCCTTACGGGGCGACTGAAGGAGAGGGATGAAGGATGAAGGATGAAGGATGAACCACTGGCCACTGTCCACTGCTCACGATCTGCTATAATCCCCCGATGCACGCCAAGCGCCGTCCCATCGCCCTGCTCCTGCTGCTGTTGCTGCTGGCCGCCTGCGCCCCTGCGCCCCAGCCCGCGCCCGGCCCCAACCCCGACCTCTCCGACCCCAACGTCGGCGGCGGCGCGGGCGAGGCCCTCGGCCCGGAGACGCCCATCCCCACAGCGACCAGCACCCGCGAGCCGTCGCCCCGGCTGGACCCGGCCGCCGCGGCGGCGACGACGACGGCCGACGGCCGGCCGACGGCCGCCGATCCGCTGGCCGTGGCCACGCCCCCGCCGCCAAGCGTCGTTGTGCCCACGCTCACAACCCTGGCAACCCTGGCGCCGACGGAGCCCCCGCCGGCCACAGCCACGCCCGCCGCCTCGCCCACGGCCGAGGGGGAGCGCATCCACGTCGTCCAGCCGGGCGAGACGCTCTATAGCATCGGTCTGAAATACGGGCTGTCGTGGGTGGCCATCGCCGAATACAACGCCATCGCCAACCCCGACGCCATCGATGCCGGCCAGGAGCTGCGCATCCCGCCCGCGCCGACACCGACCACAACCACCACGGAGAACTCCCCCCATGCCGAACTGGCCCGGCGTGATCGCCGCCTACCGCGCTTATCTGCCCTTTGACGACGACACGCGCGTCATCACCCTCAACGAGGGCAACACGCCGCTCATCGCCGCGCCGCGTCTGGCCGAGGCGCTGGCCCCCGGCCGCGACTGGCGGCTGTTCCTGAAGTTCGAGGGGCTGAACCCGACCGGCTCCTTCAAGGACCGCGGCATGACCGCGGCCATCACCCAGGCCGTGCGCGAGGGCGCGACGACGGTCATTTGCGCCAGCACGGGCAACACCGCCGCCAGCGCCGCCGCCTATGCCGCGCGAGCGGGGCTGCGCTGCCTCGTTCTGGTGCCTGAGGGCAAGATCGCCCTGGGCAAGCTGGCCGCCTGCCTGGCCTATGGGGCCGAGGTCATCAGCATCGACGGCTCCTTCGACGACGGCCTGCGCCTGGTGCGCGCCATCGCGGAGCGCCACCCGATCGCCCTGGTCAACTCGGTCAACCCGTGGCGGCTGGAGGGACAGAAGACGGGCGCGTTCGAGATCATCGACCAGCTGGACGGCCGCGCCCCCGACTGGCATTGCCTGCCCGTGGGCAACGCCGGCAACATCAGCGCCTACTGGATGGGCTACAAGCAATATGGCCACGGCCGGCCGCGCCTGCTGGGCGGGCAGGCCGAGGGGGCCGCGCCCATCGTCCGCGGCCGGGTCGTCGAGCAGCCGGAGACGCTGGCCACGGCCATCCGCATCGGCAACCCCGCCCGCTGGCGGCAGGCAGTCGAGGCGCTGGACGAGTCCGACGGCCTGATCACTGCCGTCAGCGACGACGACATTCTGGCGGCCTGGCATCTGCTGGCCAGGCGCGAAGGTGTCTGGGTCGAGCCGGCCTCGGCCACGGGGCTGGCCGCCTTGCAGCAGCAGATCGCCGCCGGGGCCATCGACCCGGAGGGGCAAACGGCCGTGGTCGTCCTGACCGGCCACGGGCTGAAGGACCCGGGCACGGCCGTGTCGCAGGCCGCCGCGCCGGTGGCGTTGCCGGCGACGCTGGCGGCACTGGAGGCGTATATTACGTCCAGCGCCACGCTATCCAGCTATTGATTGTGATGCGGTTGAGAGCCATCCAGATCGGTAAAGCCGTAGATGTCGGCAAGTTCGCCCACGTCCATGACTTTGCCCGTATGGCGCAGCGCGTCAGGGTCACAAGCCAGGGCCAGGACGCCGCGCGCGGCGTAATGAGGCGTTTCGGTGCGGCCTTCCAGTTCATCCATCGGGTGATGCGTCAGCATTAACTCAGTCCGCATCCAGCCCGGAGCAATCGCAATCACCGGTATCCCTTTGTCTTTAAGGTGATAGCCTAAGGCGTAGACCAGGCGATTTTTAGCGGCCTTGCTGGCCTCATAGGGCAGCCATGCCGGCGGCTCAGGGTTAATCCAGGTGGTGGTGATAATCATTCCCTTGTTGACAGGCCCCATCAGATACCTGAGCACCAGCAGGCTGGTAATGTAATCCGAATAGGCCCCGGCCAACAACATATTTCTGAACTGTTCCAGCGGCTCCGCCCAGACTTCCTCGCCGCGTACCGACTCGTCATGGGGATCGTGCCCACCCCAGGCGTTATTGACAAGGATATCCAGCTTGCCGTAGGTGTTGGCGATGTACCTGACGAGCGACTCTACTTGTGCGGCATCGGTATGGTCACACCGGATGGCCTCAGCGCTGCCCGCATTCTCACGGATAGCCTTTACCGTGTCGTCTATGGTCGTATCGGGCAGTTCGCTTTGGGTACTGGCCCCGCGTGTACTCCGCGCTGTGCAAATAACATGAGCGCCCGCTTGGGCCAGTTCCAGGGCAATGGCTTTGCCTAACCCTCGAGAAGCGCCGGTCACCAGCGCCACTTTATCTTTTAGCGGCTTATCCATAACATACTTCCTGTTCGATCTTATCCCAGTCCCAAAGCTCCATACCCAAGAGTATCGCCGGGGCTATAGAGATAAGGGGCACCTTCGGCCGCAAACTATCCCGTTTCAGCGGGATAATCCAGAAACTCATCCTGCACCCAGCCGATGATGCCATCGACGGTGCTGATCTCCCGCCAGACCTTGCCCGCCTGAAAAGCGTGGCTCGGCCGGGGCAGAACGATATCGCCGCGCATGAGCACCACCAGCACCGGGCCGCCCGGCAGCCGGCGCACGGGTAGCGTGCTCGTGTTTTCGCCCACGACGGCCGTGGGCACGAGGATGGGCGTCGGCGAAGGGGTCGGCGAGGGCGTCGGCGTCGGTGTCGCCGTGGGGGGGAGGGTCGGCGTGGCTTCGGGCGTGGGCGTGCCCGGCGCGGTCGTGACTGTGGGCGATGGCGCTGCCTCGACCGTGGTGGTGATGGGCGCGACGGCGCTCAGGTCGGCCGTGGGCAGCCCGCCCAGGCCGCTGGCGTCCACGTCGCCGGCGCTGCTGGTCGGCAAGCCGATCATGGCGCCCGACTGGCTGCCGGAGGCGGGCACGGTCTCGGCCGCGATGGTAGCCGGGCCGGCCTCGGCCAGGGCGGTGGTGACCGTCGGCTCAGCGACGACCTCGCCCGGCCCGCCCAACGGCACGCCGGCGGCGAAGAAGCCCATCGCCAGCAGCAACAGCGCCAGGCCATAGCCGGTCATCGTCCGCGCGCGCAGGTCAAGCCGGCTGCCGGTCAGGTGCAGCCGCGTCAGCAGCCGCGGCGATTGCGCCAGGAAAGACAGGGCCACGGCCAGCAAGGCCCCCACGGCCGACAGGCCCATGCCCCACAGTGTCCAGGTTGGAAAACCCATAGATGGCCACATTATAGCGCGTTTAACAAAGCCGGCAGGTGTTGCGTTGGACTATAAGGACGGCTATTATTTTCAAGACGTGCCCGAGCAACAGGACACCCAAGAGAAAAGACGCATGTCAGGTATGCAGCCGACAATGACCTCCGAGCCGCCGGCCCGAACCGAACCGCCTCCCCCGGCCGCGTTCCGCCGCCCCACGTCGGCCTTCGTCCGCGAAATTATCGAGACGCTGCTGCTGACCTTTTTCATCTTCTGGGTCGTCAATAGCCTCGTCGGCCGCTACCGTATTGACGGCAACAGCATGAACCCGACGCTGCTCAACGGCGAATACCTGATCATCAGCAACTTCGCCTATCAGCTGGACCAACCGGAACGCGGCGACATCATCGTCTTTCGCCACCCCAACAGCGAACTGAACCTCATCAAGCGCGTCATCGGCTTGCCCGGCGACACGATCACCATCCAGAATGGCGTCGTCAGCGTCAACGGCATTGCCCTAGACGAGCCATACATCCAGGCCGCGCCGACCTATAGCAGCAGCTGGGTCGTGCCCGAGGGGCAATACTTCGTCCTGGGCGACAACCGCAACAACTCCAGCGACTCCCATGCCTGGGGCTTTCTGCCCATTGACCACATTCTTGGCAAGGCGCTGCTCATCTACTGGCCGCCCAGGGACTGGGAGCGCGTGCCTCATCACGCCTTCCCGGCCAGCTAGGCGGCAAAGGGCCGCCAGCCGCGCGGGCGCCGCGCCGCTAGCGTCGCCTCGACGCCGACAGGGGGTTTATGAACGACAACCGCGCGGAGATCGAAGCGCTGGTACGCCAGGTCGTCACCCGCACACTGGGCGCGGCCGCGGCCGAACCCCGGCGCGCCCTGATCGACGAGGCCACCTTGCGACAGACGCCCATCGGGACAACCCTGGTCATCGCCGACAACGCCATCGTCACCCCCCTGGCCCGGCAGGTGGCCGAGGAACGGCGCATCATCTTGCAACCGGCGGCCCCCACCCCCGCGCCCACGGGCCAGGGGGACGGCCGGCGCGTGGCCATCGGCGCTGACCACGGCGGCTACGCGCTGAAGGAGGCGCTGCGGGCCATGCTGGCGGCCGACTACGAAGTCATCGACTGCGGCACACATAGCCAGGAGCCGGTCGATTACCCCGACATCGCCGTGGCCGTGGCTCGCCGGGTAGCCGCCGGCGAGGCCTGGCGGGGAATTATCATCGACGGCGCGGGCATCGGCAGTTGCATGGTGGCCAACAAGATCCCTGGTGTCCGCGCGGCAATGTGTTATGATCAGGCAACAGCTGTGAACAGCCGCGAACACAACAACGCCAACGTTCTGACGCTGGGCGCGGGTCTCATCGGCCCCAACCTGGCCCAACAGATCGTGCGGACGTGGCTGAACACAGCGTTTGCCGGCGGCCGGCACGCCGCCCGGGTGGCCAAGATCGATGCTCTTGACGGGGCGCGAACGGCCCCCGCCGAGACCAAGAGCGTGGCGACGAGAACCCCACCCGCCTATTGAACGGCCGGGTGGGGTATTGCGAATTGGCGACTGTGAATGACCACATACGATACGGCCACAATTGAACGGGTGATCGAGGAGGTGACGCGCGAAGTCCTGCTGCGGCTGGGGCAGCAGCGCGCGCCGGTGACCTCGCCCAACGCCTGCAATTGCAGCGACGGCAGTTGCGTGGCCCACTGCGCCGACCGCGTGTCGCAGGTCTTCCAGGCCGGCGCGTCGCGCGTCACGTCGCGGCTGGGCGTGTTGCCGCAAGACCAGAACGTCGCCCGCTACATCGACCACACCCTGTTGAAGGCCGACGCCACGCAGGACCAGATCGCCCAACTCTGCTACGAGGCCCGCACTTACCACTTCGCTTCCGTCTGCGTCAACCCGACGCACGTCAAGCTCTGCGCCCAACTGCTGAAGGGCAGCGACGTGAAGGTCTGCACCGTCATCGGCTTCCCCCTGGGAGCCACAGCCACGCCCGTGAAGGCCTACGAGACGCAACAGGCCATCCGCGACGGCGCGACGGAGATCGATATGGTCATCAACATCGGCGCGCTCAAGTCGCGTGATTACCGCGCGGTCAACGAGGACATCGCCGCCGTCGTCCGCACCGCCCACGCCGCCAACGCCCTGGTGAAGGTCATCATCGAGACGGCGCTGTTGAACGACGAAGAAAAGGTCATCGCCTGCCAGCTGTCCAAGGCGGCCGGCGCCGACTTCGTGAAGACCTCGACCGGCTTCGGGCCGGGCGGGGCGACGGTCCAGGACGTGGCCCTCATGCGCCGCGTGGTTGGGCCGGAAATTGGTGTCAAGGCATCCGGTGGGGTGAGAAATTACGCCGACACCCAGGCGATGATCGCCGCCGGGGCCACGCGCATCGGCGCCAGCGCCGGCGTGGCCATTGTAGCCGAGGCCGGGAGGTAAGGACGTGTTAACGATCCAGTGCGAAGAGTGCGGAATCGGTCGCTGTCACTACGTCGCAACGCCCTACTTGCTGAAACTCGGCAAGCATATGCTGGTCATGCCCGATTCGCCGTCGTATGTCTGTGACATCTGTGGCAATCGGTTCTATGACGATGAATTCCTCCACGGCGTGCACCACCTGCTACGGCAGGCGGCCGAAGATTCGCGGCGGCGCACCCATCGACGACATGCTCCCCATGCCGACCGGGTGGCGCGGCCCTCAGCCCGCAGGAGTCGCTAATTGTGGCCACTGAATTGCGCAGCTATGTGTTCCTCGACAGTCTCCAACCGCAGCACGCGGCCTTCCTGGGCACGATCGCCGGGGGCTTTCTGCCGCTGCCCGGTGATGCGTCACTGTGGATCGAGATTTCGCCCGGCATCGAGATCAACCGCATCACCGACATCGCCCTCAAGGCGACGGACGTGCGGCCGGGCATGCAGATCATCGAGCGGCTCTACGGCTTGCTGGAGGTCCACTCCTCCAGCCAGGCCAGTGTGCGCGCCGCGGGCGCGGCCATCCTGGAGGCCATCGGCGTGACCGAGTCCGACCGCCTGAAGCCGAGCGTGGTCTCCAGCCAGGTCATCCGCAACATCGACCCCCACCAGACGCAGCTCATCAATCGCACGCGCCACGGGCATATGCTCCTGGCCGGTCAGACGCTGTATGTCATGGAGGTGCAGCCGGCCGCCTACGCCGCGCTGGCCGCCAACGAGGCCGAGAAACGGGCCGACCTCAACATCCTGGAGGTGCGCGCCTTTGGCAGCTTCGGCCGCATCTATCTGGGCGGCGAGGAACGCCACATCATGGCCGGCTATCAGGCGGCCATCGATGCCATCGAGGGCGTCAGCGGCCGGGAACAGGCCAACCGACGCAGCGAGTAGGGCACGTAATCATCAGGAGAAAGCGAAATGACAGAAGCATTGGGCATGATCGAGTGCCGCAGTTTTGCCGCCATGGTCGAGGCCTCGGACGCGATGGTCAAGGCCGCCCGCGTCGAACTGGTCGGCTATGAGAAGACGGGCGGCGGCTATGTCACGGCCATCGTCCGCGGTGATGTGGCCGCGGTGAAGGCCGCCGTCGAAGCGGGCGCGCGCGGGGCCGAAAAGATCGGCGAGATCGTCGCCGTCCACGTCATCCCGCGGCCGCACGAGAACGTCGACCTGGCGCTGCCCCTCGGCCGCGCCCCCATGAGCGAATCGTAGAGACGTTCTACCGCAACAAATAGAGACGTTCTGACGGAACGAATAGCCGGGCCACGGAACGTCTCTACAAGTGGGTGACCTATGTATCTCGGCAAGGTAGTCGGCACGCTCGTCTCGACCCAGAAAGAGGCGTCGCTGGACGGTCTCAAGTTCCTGGTCGTCCGCCGTCTGAGCGTGGACAACCAGGACGAGCGCAGCTACGTCGTCGCCGCCGATGCCGTCGGCGCGGGCCTGGGCGAGGTCGTGATGATCGCCACGGGCAGTTCCGCCCGGCAGACGGTCATGACCGACAAGCGCCCTTGCGACGCGGTCGTCATGGCCATCGTCGATTCCTGGGAAGTGGACGGCCAGGAGCAGTATAACAAGGGCCAGAGCGCCTAGACGGTCGCGGCCGTGTCCTTCGACGCGCGCCGGCCGCTGACGCAGGGTAAGCGAGCAAACCGCCATGAATGACCGCGAAATTCAGGCCATCATCGACCGCGTCATGCGGGAGGTCGACCCCGGCGCAACGCCGGGGGGGCCTGGTGCATCACCCAGAGGCAACGGCGCTGCGCCCACGGCCGCGCCGCCACCTCGCGCCGCCCGGCCAGCCGCGCGCCAGCCCGCGGCCGCCCCACCCAAGGGCGACTTCGGCGTCTACCCCACGCTGGACGAGGCCGCCACCGCCGCCCGCGCCGCCTTCCAGCGCCTCAACGCCCTGCCGCTGGACATCCGCCGCGACATGGTCGCCCACATGCGCCAGGCGGGGCGCGAGAACGCCCTGCTGTTGGCCGAACTGGCTGTCAGCGAGACGGGCATGGGCCGCGTCGAGGATAAGGTGCTCAAGAACATCCTCAACGCCGATAAAGCTCCCGGCACGGAGATGCTGGAGACGCACGCCTGGACGGGCGACCACGGCCTGGCCCTGGTCGAATACGCGCCCTACGGCGTCATCGGCGCGCTGACCCCCAGCACCAACCCGACCAGTACCGTCATCTGCAACGCCATCAGCATGATCGCCGCCGGCAACGCCGTCGTCTTCAACGCCCACCCCAGCGCCAAGGGCGCGACCAACCGCACGGTGCAACTCCTCAACCGGGCCATCCAGGACGCCGGCGGCCCGCCCGACCTGTTGACCTGTGTGGCCGGGCCGACGCTGGAATCGGCCCAGGCACTCATGCAGCACAAGCTCATCCGCCTGCTGGTTGTCACCGGGGGCACGCCCGTCGTGCGCGCGGCCATGCAGAGCGGCAAGCGGGCCGTCTGCGCCGGGCCGGGCAACCCGCCCGTGGTCGTCGATGAGACGGCCGATATCGCCCAGGCCGGCCGCGACATCGTCATTGGCGGCTCCTTCGACAACAACATCGTCTGCACCACGGAGAAAGAGACCTTCGCCGTCGCCGCCGTCTGCGACGACCTGATCCACGCTATGGAGGCCAACGGCGCGGTGCGGCTCAACTCCTGGCAGTTCAACCGCCTGTGGAAGGCGGTCACGACCCTCGACCGCGGCCCGCGCAAGCACGCCGACATGAACAAGGCCTTCATCGGTAAGAACGCCGCCGTGCTGCTGGCCGAGATCGGCGTCAGCGCCGGCCCGGAAGTGCGGCAGATCGTCGCCGAAGTGGATGCCGACCACCCCGCCGTCTGGTCGGAGCAGATGATGCCCATCATGCCGGTTGTGCGCGTGGCCAATGCCGACCAGGCCATCGACCTGGCCGTCGAGGCCGAGCACGGCTTCCGCCACACGGCCGTCATGCACTCCAAGAACCTGGATAACCTCAGCCGCATGGCGCGCGAGATCGACTGTAGCATCTTCGTCAAGAACGGCCCCTGTCTGGCGGGCCTGGGTTATGGCGGCGAAGGCTACTGCTCGTTCACCATCGCCAGCCCCACCGGCGAGGGTATCACCAACCCGATCAGCTTCAGCCGCATCCGCCGCTGCACCCTGGTCGATTCCTTCCGCATCGTATGATCATGACCGCCCCCGCCCTCGCTCTGCTTGAGTTCAGCAGCCTCGCCGCCGGCATCGAGGCGGGCGACGCCATGGTCAAGCGCGCCCCGGTGGAGCAACTCCTGACCGGCACCATCCAGCCCGGCTACTATCTGGCCCTTGTCACCGGCGAGGTGGCCGATGTCAATGAGGCAGTCGATGCCGGGCTGCTGGCCGGCGGCACGTACCTGCGCGACCAACTGCTGTTGCCCAACGTCCACCCCGGCGTCGTGGCCGCCCTGCGCGGCGAGCGCCAGGCCGCTGTCGACGACGCCCTCGGCATCGTCGAGACGATGAGCGTTGCCGCGGCCATCCGCGCCGCCGACGCGGGGCTGAAGGGGGCCGAGGTAGTGCTGAATCAGCTGCGGCTGGGCGACGGTCTGGGAGGCAAGGGGCTGGTGATGTTCGCCGGCCTGGTGTCGGACGTGGAAGCAGCCGTGGCCATCGGTGGCGACGCCGTCGGCAGCCAACTGCTGCGCCGCGCGGTCATCGCCCGATTGCATGGCGAGATGTGGACCAACGTCAACGGCAGCGGCCGCTTCGGCGACCACTTCACCTGGCCCGCCTCCTGAACACCATGCAACTCGCGCGCGTCATCGGCACGGTCATAGCGACCCATAAATACACCGGGCTGGAAGGCATCAAGTTCCTCATCGTCCAGCCCCTGAGCAAGACGCAGCAACCGACGGGCGCGCCCGTTGTGGCGGCCGACGCCACCGCCCAGGCCGGGCCGGGCGAGTTGGTCTTCATCGTCGGCAGCCGCGAAGCCGCCCAGGCCCTACCAGAGACGTTCGTGCCCGTCGATCACGCCATCGTCGGCCTGGTCGACGCCGTCGATCTGGACGGCCGGCCATAGGTAGTCCTCATGTATATCGGACGTGTCGCCGGAACCGTGGTCGCCACAATCAAACACGAGGCCTTCCACGGCCACAAGCTGCTCCTGGTCGACCGGCTCGACCTGGAGGGGCAGCCCACGGCCGAGTACGACATCTGCGTCGATATGGCCCGGGCGGGCGTGGGCGACCGCGTGTTGGTGCTGGACGAGGGCAACGGCGCGCGCCAGGTGCTCAACCGCCAGGTCGCGCCGGTGCGGGCGGTGATTGTGGGGATCGTGGACGACGTCTATCTGATGGATAGCCACTAAGCCGGCGACTGCACCCACCCTTTTTCTGGACAGCCGCCATTTGCCCGGCCAGGCGGTAGGCAGTCTGGTTCACGACACCACCGAGCGGCCGCATCGTGGCTACCGCAACATGGGCCGCACACCGATTGACACCATCAATCTGTTTCAAGGAGCTGTTAAGGAAGAAGGCTAGTCGTACAGTTTAAGCTGCCGCCGTCGAAGTTGGCTGAAGTGGGTTAGTTGTTAAAGTGCTGGTTTCAATTGAATAGGGATTAGCAGCCGTCGGTACTGACCTACCCTGAAAAAAGTGGACACATAGTTAAGGTGGGACGATACTAACCTTAAGAGGTGTGTCATGAAAACAGAACGGAAGACGTATACGCGGGAATTCAAGTTGGAAGCGGTACGTCTGAGTCTGGCAGA
>WBZM01002450.1_pt1 | contig 15814 bp, 13 predicted proteins | sample 5204271 | NCBI WGS metagenome assembly WBZM01 (sample SAMN12344346, study PRJNA552823) | activated sludge metagenome | biome: Activated sludge suspended growth; feature: Nitrification reactor; material: Wastewater; isolation source: activated sludge from nitrification reactor of wastewater...
GCCGTCGCGTGCAGCTCTGCCAAGTCGTTGGGGCAGTAGTTGGCCAGGGCGTGCCGCTTGAGCCAAGCCCACAGGTACTCCACCGGATTGAGGTCGGGCGCGTAGCCGCCGCGAAACGGCAGGGGGTAGTCAAACTCAATCCACATGGCCTCAGCCTGATACATAGGCAGCAGCACACCACCGTGTTCGTGCCAGTCGTCAGGCACGCGCGCCGCGTGATCCCGCATATGTGCCATCGGGAAGCGACCCAACCCAGCGGGCAGGGGGTAATCGCGGTTGTCGTCGGGGATGCGCAGCGTGCGCTGAAACCCAAGCCGGCAGGTGGCGGCGCGGTGCACCTTGGGAGATTTGAAAACCAGTTCGTTGCCTTGCAGTTCGACCATGCCTGAGTGCTTTCGGAGTGGGTGACACACCCAAGCTAACACGGAACGGCGAGTCAGTTACCAAATGTTTCACTTTAACTCTCTGCGTCTTCAGGATCGCGTTCGTAGAACCACCAGTGCAGGATCGGATCGAGCGGTGCGGTTGGTGTTTCCGGCGTCGCTGGTGTTACTTGGCCTTCTGACGGCGCCAGGTTGTCGGCGGGGGCATCCGGGTAGATCGGTGGTGTGAACGGGCGCAGAGGTCGGACGGGCGGGGGTAGTGTGCGGGCCTGTGGCTCGGTGTGGGCGTAGTCCCTGATGTTCTGGTCTGTCACCGTTGGCAGTGCGGGTAGCTGTAGCTGGGGGCGCAGCCAGTCGGTCAGGCGCCGCGCGTGGCTATCCGCCACTCTGCCGCCCAGCTTGGGCACGTGTGCGAGTAGATACACGCCCCCCCAAAAAAATAGGTCCGCGTATTGCTCGACGAATTCATCAGTGATGGCGAGGATTGCGGGCCACTGCGTGGCCGCCAGTTGTCGGCCTTGTTGGATGTCGCTTCCGGCCGCCTGTTCGCTGCCGTCGATATAAACGCGCTCCCAGGAAGCCCCCACAAGCGTGGCAAAGGCATTGCGTTCTCGTGACGGGCCGACCCACGCGTTCATCGCGCTGGTGACTCTGCGCGGGTTCTCACGCAAGTTCAGGCGGATAGCACCGCGCCCGACGCCACATGCCACGGCGGCGCCGTAATGCGCGACCTCATGACCCGCAATGGCGAGGGCTAAGCGCACGTGGTCGGGCTCGGTGATGCCGTGGCGCTCGGAGAGCATGGCGAGAATGTCGGTGTCGCGGATACCGTCAAAGTGGGTGTTAACCGTTGGGAAGATTTTTTTTCGACGGGGTGTGTTGTTCGTGTAAGTAGCCATGAGAGCCTCTCAGTTCGGTAAGGTGCGTGTGAGTACGAGCGGAACGCGCGGAAGTGGTCTAGGCAAGAGGGGTGGTCCAGGCAGTGGTCTAGGCATTAGTACCAAATTGATAGCGAGATAACTAGCACTGGCATGGTGTGGTCCAGGTGGTCTAGGCGGTCCACCCTTTTTGCGCAATATCGCTGGCGCGGCACGGTGGTACTTATGACGGTGCTTAAAAAATAGGCAGTATTTATGATTTACTGATTTGATAATTTGCCTAGACCACCTAGACCACCTAGACCAAGCCAGTGCCAGAAAGGAATTGATGCTATTTAAACGATAGCTTTATCTGGGCCGCTGCCTAGACCACCTAGGCCGGGCTTGCGGGGTCATTCGACGCGAACGCCGGTCGTTTTGGCGAACTGTTCGCGCAGTGCCGGCAGCGGTGGGAGGATGTAGGCCCAGATGCGTTTGCCACCCTCGCGGCGGCGCACGTCCTGTGCGCCGATCCAATCTCGCAGGCGCTTGGCAGCGACCCCCCATGCCAACGGTTGTCGCCCTCGCGCACCTGCGCTGCGTTCATAGCACCGCTGTATGCCCTCACGGGGGACTTCGGTTTCCTCGGTTTCGCTGAATTCGATACGGCGGGGAAGGCCTCCCTCCGACCACTCGATAGCGCCAGCTTCCAACACTTCCTGCCACCAACTCACCTGCGGATCGCGCAGGGCAGTTAGTTCCACCTGCCGTGCCAGTGCTTCGGTCTTCGGTATGGAGCGCGGATTGAAGGCGGACACGTCCACCCCTTGCAAGTAGTGAAGTAGCGCCGCAGCCCCCGGCCCGTTGGCCCATGCGTGGTACTCCCGCCAGAAATCATGGTCGCCTCGCAGGCTCTCGCCGACTTCGATGACGACAGCGCGGCGTTCGTCGGTCGTGGCCTGCCACGCGTGGGCGTGGTTGGTCAGCATGACATAGGCGCATCGGTTGATCCCTTGCACCGGGTCGAAGCCCTTTTGTTCGTAGTGCATGTGATGGGCCGTTATGCGGGACTTGATGCGGTCGGCTTGCTTGGGGTCGCCCACGAATACTGCTTCGTCCAACACACCCAGAGCAAGGTACATCAGGTGGTGGGTGAAGCGACCGGCGATCAACTCGGGGTCGTCGGCAAGCATGGCGTGGCGCCCGAAAGCGGTCAGCAGCGGCGTGAACAGGGAGTTCTTACCCGTGCCCTTGCCGCCAGTGAACACGAGCACCGTATCGGGAACGCCGCCGGGGTTCTGGACTTTCCACGCCAGCCATAACAGCACATAGGCCCGTGTCTCAGGATCAGGCACCAGCGCATCCAGCAGGCGAAGCCACAAGCTCACGATACCGGCCACGGGAGTGACCGCAAACCCTTGCCACAAGTTCAGGATGCTGGGGGGCGTCGGCTCACCGGGCGCGAACACCACACCTTCATATTGGCGTCGCTGCGGATGGGCTAACCACGCTTCGGCCAACGCCCGCTGCTTTTCTCCGGGCTTCGCACTGGGTGCGAACTGTCCCGCGTGGCGCGTGCGAAGCGCAGCGATGTCCAGATAGCCCATTCCGTATGTGACACCCTGCGCCCCTACGTACGGCGTGCGGAAGTCCGCGACGATGATCTTGCTGCCGACACGTACCAGGGCATAGCGCGAGTTGAGTTCCCGCAGCCACGCAGGTGCATCACCGTCAGGTGCGGGGGCATCATCGGTAGCTACGCCGGGCGTTGAGGTGTCCACGATGCGCCCCAGCACAGCGGGCGCCTTGATCTTTCCCCGCCACTCGCACGTGTCGCACGGGCCGCCGGGGCCGCCGGCCTTCGCCCAGGCATCACAAGCTGCTGGCGCATCACCCATCCGCATGATGCGCGCCGCGTCTGTGGTGCATTGGGCATCGATCTTGAACGCAACGCGCGCGGCCAGTGCTACGAACCCTTGCGCGAACGCGCGCCACTGTTCAAGTGGTATGGGAGTCTGGAAACGATAGTAGAGGTGCAACCCACCACTGCCCGTAGTCACGATGTGCGTGGGGACCAGTCCGGTTGCACGCATGAACTGGCCAGCGGCTTGCGTCGCCTCGCGGGCGTTTGCGTAACCAGCCTCGGGGCCACCATCTTTTGCGTACTTCGCGGGGCTGCCTTCGATGTCAACCCACACCGACTGCACAGCGACCACGTGGGCGGCCTTGCGGCCTTTGTGGCGTTCAACCTTGTCGGGCGCATAAGCAGCGGGGGTGAAGTACGCGGGGTTCCGTTTTTCCCCCTTGCTCGCTAACCATGCAGGGCGCTCGGCCACGTCCCCACGGTGCCAAAGATGATCGTTCGGCTGGTCGTTGCGCCCCCACGTCACGATTGCCTGTGTCGTGTCGGGTACATCAACCAACATGTCCCGCGCGAATGCCTCGGGCGTGAGTTCGCGCTGCTTGAACGCTGCGCCCGCTGTCACCGATTGTTCGCGCTGCCTAGGTTCAGGCACGTTGCCTTCCGGCGTGTTGCCGTGTAAACTTTCCATAGCATCAAGCTCCCGCCCGCCTTTCACGGCGGGCTTTTTTTCTGTACTACTGGTCGGGGTTAGCAGCTCACGCCAGTACGGGCGAGCATGGCCTTGGTCTCGGCTTCGGACCTGATGCGCTGCAAGGCTTTGCGGTGTCGTTCGGCTTGTTCGTGAAGACGCTCATTGATTGATAGCGTCGTTGCCGTGATCCTTGCCACGTCTATAGCCGTCATGGTCGGGTTGTCGCCCTGGGCTGCCATCAATAGGCGTGGCAAGTCCCTGACTTGAGAGTCGCTTTCCAGCGCAGCGTCCAGGGCTAGTTCGTACTCGGTGCGCAGGGCTTCGGCGTTCATCGCGCAGCCCCTTCACCGATGAGTGCTGCGGCGTTCGCACCTTCAACCTCGGCAGTCTTGGCTCGCTCCATCCAGCCAGCGGGGTCGGCGAACCACGCATCTACGTCTGCGGCAGTCCAGCGTGTGAAGCGAGGGCCGATACGGACAGCAGGCTGGGGAAACTTGCCTTGGGACACAAGGCTGTGGAAGTGGGTCTTCTTCAGGCCCAACGAGTAGATGTCGGATGCGCTGTAGAGCGCGGGGGCGGGTCGATTCATTGCGAGACTCCTAGGGGTTGCGATGCCCCGTATCGTCTCGTCTGACCCCGTTAGCTTTGCCCCCTATTAATTCGATCTCGTGGGGGTTCGCGGCAGTTCATTGAACACGCGTCGCAGCGCGGCACGCTCGGAAGCAGGCAGTGCCGCCATGTTTTTTTCGATCTTTTTCCGATGCTTGAGGATGGCTGCTGCTGCGAATGCTTTGCCACCGTCACGCATTGCGCCACGTGCGTCAGGTCGGTACTTGTCGAGTGTAGACGGGCTTGAACCTAACAGCGTGCGTACCGCGTCCTCCGCCTTGCGCCACGTCAGCCCGCGTTTGCGCAGGCACTCGAAAAGAATCGCGGCATCCAACGATCTCGGAAACGCGTCGTTCGGTCGCCCCCTGCTGCTCCGCGTCAAACGGGTGGTGCCCCCGTATCGTTCCAAGACTGCTCCGAGTCTGGCCCGTGTAGGCGCTGACCGCATCCGCATGCCAAGAGTGCGCATGGCGCTCTCGACGCATTGATCCAGGGACCAGTCCGGGCGATCTTGTTTAATAGCCCCCGCTGCGTCAAGGACTGTGCGCCACTTCAGACGGTTTAGCGTGGTGCTCATGCCGCGACCTTCAGCGGTACAACGTTGCCGCGCGCTGCGCGTTCAAGGTAGTCGCCCCACCACTGCATCATCTTGGCCCGCTGGGGTAGGTAGGTAGCGTGGTTGTAAGCGGCTGAGACAGCGTTGCGTGGGGCGTGTGCCAACTGCAATTCAATGTGTGCATGGTCGAAACCGTGCTCATGCAAGACGGTGCTGGCGATGCCTCGGAATCCGTGGCCGGTCATCCGGTGCTTGTAGCCCATGCGCTCCAACGCCATCAGAATCGTATTGTTGGACATCGGCGCACGCGGGTTGCGCTCACCTGGGAACAGCAGTTCACGATGGCCGGTAACCGTGTGCAGGGTGCGCAACACGTCCACAGCTTGGGTGCACAGCGGCACGGTGTGAGGGGTCTTCATCTTCATCCGCTCGGCGGGGATGTCCCAGCGGGCCGCCTCAAGGTCAAACTCTCCCCAGCGTGCCCCGATCAATTCAGTCGTGCGAACAAACGTCAGAGCCATCAGCTTCATGGCCAGCCGCGTAACGGGTGTGCCTTGGTAGGCTTCGATCTTGCGCAGCAGGGCTGGCAGTTCGCGGGCGTCAATGCGGGCGTAGTTTTCCTTGCGCCTCGAAGGCAGGATGTCGGCGGGCTTGATGTCCGTGGCGGGGTTGCGAGTTGCCAGTCCGTGCGCTACCGCGTAGCGCATCACTTGACCCGTCGTTTCTAGGCACCGCTTGGCAATGTCCAAGGCCCCACGGTCAGCCACCGTCTTGACCATGCGCACAAGCTCCGGTGCTTCTATCTGGTTGACTGGTCTGGCACCGATGGCGGGGAAAACATCAACCTCCAACCGACGCAATACATAGTCAGCGTGTCGCTTGCTGCGTGCCAGGTGCCATTGCTGCCACCATTGGCGGGTGACGGCTTCAAAGTTGTTATGAGTGCTGGCCTCGGCTGCCTCGCGCTGTGCGCGCTTCTCTGCAACCGGGTCTATCCCCAGCGCCACCGTCTTGCGTACAGCGTCGCGCCGTTCGCGTGCCTCTTTGAGACTGATGTCCGGGTACTGCCCGAGACTGGCAGTCCGTTCCTTGCCGCTGTGCCTGTAGCGAAGCTGCCACAGCTTGGCCCCGTTAGGCTGCACCCGCAGGGTCAAACCCCGCTCGTCCGTCAGTCGATATGGCTTGGCGCTCGGCTGCGCCTTCTTGATTGCGGTGTCCGTCAACATCGCTTACCCCTCGGTCTGTGGGTAACGGTTTCGGGTCCGCTGGCGCGTTACCCACACTGTTACCCGCACAAAACACCGGCTTCAAGCGCACCCATGCGGGCACAAGCAAGCCGCCGGAGCGGCAGGCCAAGGGGAAACAGCGGGGGTAAGCGTATATTTGGGTGCTGATCCGACCTTATGCGGCCTGATCACTGGCGGAGAGGGCGGGATTCGAACCCGCGGTGGGCTATTAACCCACACACGCTTTCCAGGCGTGCGACTTAAACCACTCATCCACCTCTCCGTGGAACCGGCGATTGTAGCGCGTCACTGCGCCCGATCCTGGCCGGGTTGCTGCGCCTGCACCATCTTCATGGCCGAGCTGATGAGGGCCGAGACCTCGGTCATGTTGCTGGGCACCACCAGCGTGGTGCGGGCCTGGCTGGCCAGCTGGCTGTAGGCTTCGACGGCCCGCTCGGCCACCTTCAGCTGCACCGCCTGCTCGCCGCCCGGCTGGCGGATGGCGGTGCCGATGCGCGCCAGCGCCACGGCGGTGGCGTTGGCCACCTCGGTGATGGCGGCGGCCTGGCCCTGGGCGTTGTTGATGGCGGCCTGCTTTTCGCCTTCGGACTTGGCGATGGCGGCCTGCTTCTGGCCCTCGGCCAGGTTGATTTCTTCCTGGCGCTTGCCTTCCGACGTGGCGATGACGGCGCGCTTTTCGCGTTCGGCGGTGATCTGCGCCTGCATCGAGCGCAGGATTTCGGCCGGCGGGGTGAGGTCCTTGATTTCGTAGCGCAGCACCTTCACACCCCAGTTCAGCGCCGCTTCGTCGATGGCCTCGACCACCTTGGCGTTGATCATGTCACGCTCCTCGAAGGTCTTGTCCAGCTCCAGCTTGCCGATCACGCTGCGCAGCGTGGTCTGCGCCAGCTGGGTGATGGCGACCACGTAGTTGCTGGCGCCGTAGCTGGCGCGCATCGGGTCGGTGACCTGAAAGTAAAGGATGCCGTCCACCTGCAGCTGAGTGTTGTCACGCGTGATGCAGACCTGGCTGGGCACATCCATGGGAATTTCCTTCAGGCCGTGGCGGTAGGCGACGCGGTCCAGGAAGGGCATGATGAAGTTGAGCCCCGGTGCCAGCGTGCCGTGATACTTGCCCAGCCTTTCGATGACCCAGGCGTTCTGCTGCGGCACGACCTTGATCGCCAGCTTGATGAACAGCGCGGCGATGATGACGATGATGAGTGCGATTTCCATGGGAGTGTCTTTCTTCTGGCTGTGGTTGCGAAGGCAGGAGGTGGTTCAGACCGGCTCGACCAGCAGGCGGCTGCCCACCAGTTCGATCACGCGGTGCGGCCCCGGCCGGGGCGTGCTGCCGGGGCGCAGCACGGCGATCCAGGGTGCGCCGCGATAGCGGATCTGGGCCGTGCCGTCGGCGCCCCAGTCGTCGATCTCCACGGTTTCGCCGACGTCGAGGTTGACGCTGCGGTCGGCGCGTGGCGAGGGGTCCCCCGGCCGGCGCCGGCGCACGAGGTAGCTGATCAGCACCGCCACGCCGCCGGTCACGCCGCCGCTGACGAGTTGCCCGCTCAGCCCCAGCCCGGCATGGGCGGCCAGCGCGCCGGCCACGCCGCCGATGGCCAGCATCAGCAGGTAGAAGGTGCCGGTCAGCAACTCGGCGGCCACCAGCAGCCCGGCGGCAATCCACCAGAGGGTTGATTCGGCCATGCGCGCCTCCAATTAATCGTTTAGAAGTACCACTGGAGCGCGATTGTCGGGCATGTGTCCGCCGCTTCCGCTTGGTGCCTTGGCAATTCCGTACACTTGCGCGCTGTTTTGCCGCCTTCGGCAGGAGTCAAGTCCCATGAAGTTCCGCTTTCCCATCGTCATCATCGACGAAGACTACCGTGCCGACAACATCTCCGGCCTGGGCATCCGAGCCCTGGCCAAGGCGATTGAGGATGAGGGTTTCGAGGTGGTGGGCGCCACCAGCTACGGCGACCTGAGCCAGTTTGCCCAGCAGCAAAGCCGCGCCAGCGCCTTCATCCTGTCGATCGACGACGAGGAGCTGGGCAACGACGAGGAGTCGTCGCCGGCGGTGCAGAGCCTGCGCAATTTCATCGCCGAGGTGCGGCGCAAGAACGAGGACGTGCCGATCTACCTGCACGGCGAGACCAAGACCAGCCAGCACCTGCCCAACGACGTGCTGCGCGAGTTGCACGGCTTCATTCACATGTTCGAGGACACGCCGGAGTTCGTGGCCAAGCACATCGTGCGCGAGGCCAAGAGCTACCTGGAGGGCATTCAGCCGCCGTTCTTCCGCGCGCTGCTGGACTACGCCGAGGACGGCTCCTACTCGTGGCATTGCCCGGGTCATTCGGGCGGCGTGGCGTTCCTGAAGTCGCCCATCGGCCAGATGTACCACCAGTTCTACGGCGAGAACATGCTGCGCGCCGACGTCTGCAACGCGGTGGAGGAGCTTGGCCAGTTGCTGGACCACAACGGCGCCATCGGCGACAGCGAGCGCAACGCGGCGCGCATTTTCAATGCCGACCACTGCTTCTTCGTCACCAACGGCACCAGCACCAGCAACAAGATCGTCTGGCACCACACGGTGGCGCCGGGCGACGTGGTGGTGGTCGACCGCAACTGCCACAAGAGCAACCTGCACGCCATCATCATGACAGGGGCGATTCCGGTCTTCCTCAAGCCAACGCGCAACCACTACGGCATCATCGGCCCGATCCCGCGCAGCGAGTTCGAGCCGGAGACCATCAAGGCCAAGATCCGCGCCAACCCACTGCTGCAGCACGTGGACGCCGACACCGTCAAGCCGCGCATCCTGACGCTGACGCAGTCCACCTACGACGGCGTGCTGTACGACACCGAGGCGATCAAGGGCATGCTGGACGGCTACGTCGACAACCTGCACTTCGACGAAGCCTGGCTGCCGCACGCCGCGTTTCACCCCTTCTACGGCACCTACCATGCGATGGGCAAGAAGCGCGCGCGGCCGCAGCAGTCGGTGGTGTATTCGACCCAGTCCATCCACAAGCTGCTGGCCGGCATCAGCCAGGCCAGCCACGTGCTGGTGCAGGACTCGCAGCAGGTCAAGCTGGACCGCTACCTGTTCAACGAGGCCTACCTGATGCACACCTCGACCAGCCCGCAGTACAGCATCATCGCCAGCTGCGACGTGGCGGCCGCCATGATGGAGCCGCCCGGCGGCACCGCCATGGTGGAAGAAAGCATCGCCGAGGCGCTGGACTTCCGCCGCGCCATGCGCAAGGTGGAGGCCGACTTCGGCCAGGGCGACTGGTGGTTCAAGGTCTGGGGGCCGGAGAAGATTGCCGAGGAAGGCGTCGGGCGTGCCGACGACTGGGTCATCAAGAACGGCGCGAAAGGCCGCAGCTGGCACGGCTTTGGCAAGCTGGCCTCGGGCTTCAACATGCTGGACCCGATCAAGGCCACCATCGTCACGCCCGGCCTCAATCTGGACGGCAAGTTCGACAAGAGCGGCATACCCGCCAGCATCGTCACCAAGTTCCTGGCCGAGCACGGCGTGGTGGTGGAGAAGACGGGCCTGTACAGCTTCTTCATCATGTTCACCATCGGCATCACCAAGGGCCGATGGAACACGCTGGTCACGGCCTTGCAGCAGTTCAAGGACGACTACGACCGCAACCAGCCGATGTGGCGCATCATGCCGGAGTTCTGCGCCCAGCACCGCCGCTACGAGAAGATGGGGCTGCGCGACCTGTGCCAGCACGTGCACCAGCTCTACGCCAAGTACGACATCGCGCGCCTGACCACCGACATGTACCTGAGCGAGCTGACGCCGGCCATGAACCCGGCCGACGCCTACGCCTGCATCGCTCGCCGCCAGGTCGAGCGGGTGGAGATCGACCAGCTGGAAGGGCGCATCACCACCGCGCTGGTGACACCGTATCCGCCCGGCATTCCGCTGCTCATCCCGGGCGAGGTGTTCAACCGCAAGATCGTCGACTACCTGAAGTTCGCGCGCGACTTCGCCATCGAATGCCCGGGCTTCGAGACCGACATCCACGGCTTGGTCGAGGTCGAGGACGACCGCGGCCACGTGCGCTACTTCGCCGATTGCGTGGCCACCGATGCCGGCGGCGCGCGCGGCGGTTTATGATCGCTTCGTGACCACTGAGGAGAACCGATGTTTCCTGAATACCGCGACCTGATCACCCGCCTCAAGGGCGAGGGCTCCAATGCCCGCTTTCTGAACCTGTTCGAGAAACACAACGAGCTGGACCACCAGATCACGGCCATGGAAGGCCACGATGCGGGCGCCACCCACAGCGAGATCGAGACGCTGAAAAAGGAAAAGCTGCGCATCAAGGACGAGCTGTACGCCATCTTGCGCCAGGAGGCCACGGTCGGCAAATAAGCCGTTCATGCGCCTGCCGCGAACCCGCCTTGCTTGGGCGGGTTTTTTGTTGCTGTTTTTGGCGTTTGCGCTTGCTCAGCGAGCGCCAGCAGCTATCAAATCAGAAGCGAATGCCGGCCGGGTTGGTGTCGGTGCGCGGCGGGGCGATGCTGGGTTCGGCCGGCGCCGTGGGGGCTGCCGGCGTTTGGCGCGCGGCGGTGGCCGCGGCGGCCGGCGCCGACACGGCGCTGCGCGCCACCAGCGGGGTGGCGGCGGGGCGCCGATAGGCTGCGGGCAACTGCGAGCTCTTGGGATAGCCGGCGGCGTCCAGGTACTGGCCCCATTCGACGTCGGAATAACCCTTCAGACGCTGGCCACCCACCGTCAGCACCGGCAGCTCGCCCGAGCCGGCCAGGCGCTGCAAGGCCTCGATGTCCTCGTTGGACTGCACGGTTTTCTCGCTGAACGGCACGCCGCGGTTGACCAGCAGGTTGCGCCCGCTGTCGCAGGGCGCGCAGTCGCGCGCCGAGTACAGCGTGACCGGGTAGCGCTGCGCGGTCTGGCTGAGCGCGTAGGGCAGGGTGGTGCCGCCGGTGCCCGGCGTGCCGCCGCCGACCGGCGCCACCTGGCGCCCTGCGGCCGGTGGCGGCGGCTGGTCGCTGTAGCTGACGCCGCCTGGACCGCTTGAGCGGTAGACCTGGGCCTGCGCGGCGCTGGCCAGCAGCAGGGCGCCCAGCAGCGTGGCGAGAAAGGGGACTTGGCGACGACGGTGCACGGGCATTTCTCCTGCGGCGGCGATCATGACGGACGGATGTGCGGGGCCGGGCGCGCTTCAAGCCATGCCCTGGTGGCGCAGCAGCGCCTCCAGGCTGGGCTCGCGGCCGCGAAAGGCCTTGAACGACTCCATGGCCGGGCGGGAGCCGCCGGCTTCCAGGATCTCGCGCCGGTATTTTCGTCCGGTTTCGACGCTGGGCAAGCCCTCGGGCGTGACGCTTTCCTCGAAGGCGGCGTAGGCGTCGGCCGACAGCACCTCGGCCCACTTGTAGCTGTAGTAGCCCGCCGCGTAGCCGCCGGCGAAGATGTGGCTGAAGCTCTGTGTCGTGCGCGCGAATGGCGGCGGTTGCAGCACCGCGACCTCGCGTCGCACCGCGTCCAGCAGCGGCTGGAAGTCCTGGCTGGGCTCGTGGGCGGTGTGCAGCAGCATGTCGAACAGGGCGAACTCGATCTGGCGCACGGTCTGCATGCCGGCCTGGTAATTCTTGGCGGCCAGCATCTTGTCGAACAGGGCGCGCGGCAGCGGCTCGCCGGTATCGACATGGGCCGTCATGTGGCGCAGCACCTCCCATTCCCAGCAGAAGTTCTCCATGAACTGGCTGGGCAGCTCCACGGCGTCCCATTCGACGCCGCTGATGCCGGAGACGTCGCGCTCGTTCACCTGGGTCAGCATGTGGTGCAGGCCATGGCCGAATTCGTGGAACAGGGTGATGACGTCGTCGTGCGTCAGCAGCGGCGGTTTGCCGTCCACGCCTTCGCCGAAGTTGCACACCAGCTGCGCGACGGGGGTTTGTAGCTGGCCGCTGTCGGGGCGCAGCCAGCGCGCGCGCACGTCGTCCATCCAGGCGCCGCCGCGCTTGCCGGCGCGGGCGCCGGGGTCCAGGTAGAACTGGCCCAGCAGCTGGCCGGCGCGCTCGATGCGGTAGAACTCGACCGTCGGGTGCCAGACCGGCGCCGCGTCCCGGCGGATGGCCACTTCGAACAGGGTTTCGACGATCTTGAACAGGCCCTGCAGCACCTTGGGCGCCTGGAGGTACTGCTTGACCTCTTGTTCGCTGAAGGCGTAGCGCGCTTCCTTGAGCTTCTCGCCCACGTAGGGCCAGTCCCAGCTCTGCGGATCGGCCAGGCCGAGCTGCTCGTCGGCGAAGGCGCGCAGGTCGGCCACGTCGCGCTCGGCGTAGGGCCGGGCCTTGGCGGCGAGCTGGCGCAGGAAGTCGATCACCTGCCGGGGCGATTCGGCCATCTTGGGCACCAGCGACACTTCAGCGTAGTTGGCGTAGCCCAGCAGTTGCGCTTCTTCGAGGCGCAGGGCCAGGATGTCGCGGATCAGCGGCGCGTTGTCAAAGCGCGTGGCGTCGCCGTCGGCCTGGTCGGAGGCGCGCGTGACGTAGGCGCGGTACAGACGCTCGCGCAGGCCGCGGTCGTGGGCGAACTGCATCACCGGCAGGTAGCTGGGCAGCTTGAGCGTGAGCTTGTAGCCCGGCTGGCCGTCGGCTTCGGCGGCGGCGCGGGCGGCGGTCTTCACGTCGGGCGGCAGGCCGTCCACTTCGGCCTCGCTGGCGCAGTGGGCCCAGGCGTCGGTGGCGTCCAGCGTGTTCTCGCTGAACTTCTGGCTCAGCTCGGCCAGGCGTTCCTGGATCTCGGCGTAGCGCGCCTTGGCCGCGCCCTGCAGCTCGGCGCCGCCCAGCACGAAGTCGCGCAGCGCGTTGCCACGCGCGCGCCGCTGCTCGTCGTTCAGGCCGGCCGGGTCGATGGCCTTGTAGCGCGCGTACAGGCGCTCGTCGCTGCCCACGCGGGTCCAGAACTCGGTCACCCGCGGCAGGGCGGCGTTGTAGGCGGCGCGCAGCGCGGGCGTGTCCATCACGGCGTTCAGGTGGCTGACCACGCTCCAGGCGCGGCCCAGGCGTTCGCCGGGCACGTCCAGCGCGCGCGACAGCGCGGCCCAGTCGGCCGGCGTGTCGGGACGCACGGCGGCTTCCAGCGCCGCCTCGGCGTCGGCCAGCAGCTGGTCAATGGCGGGGGCCACGTGTTCGGGGCGGATCTGGTCGAACAGCGGCAGGTCGGAAAAGTCGAGGAGGGGGTTGTTGGCAAGGCTCATGCCCCCCATTTTGAGGCCTTGAGTGGGCGCTTCAAGAGTCTGCAAGCCACTACCCCATCAATGAAAAATGACGCCCGCTGGCGCGGGCATGACGAAATGACCTTTGCGGTCACTGACAGGCAGCGGCGCGTGCAATTGCGCGGCACGCATGGCCGCGGAGCAGTCCATGCCAGCGAACGCCGTGCCCGGACCTGCGCCGGGCACTGGCTTGTCCTCCTCCAAGCGAAGCGCCAGAGGGGGCGGCGTCGGCCGCTCAGGGGGGTGTCGCTGATTCCGCCGCTTCGAGGGTGTTGACCAGCAGCATGGCGCGCGTCATCGGCCCCACGCCGCCGGGCACCGGAGTGATCCAGCCGGCCACGGCCTGCACGCCGGCAAAGTCGACGTCGCCGCACAGCTTGCCGGCGTCGTCGCGGTTCATGCCGACGTCGATCACCACCGCGCCGGGCTTGATCATGTCGGCCGTCAGGACCTTGCGCTTGCCCACGGCGGCCACCACGATGTCGGCCTGGCGCGTCAGCGCCCCGAGGTCGGGCGTGCCGCTGTGGCAGATGGTGACCGTGGCGTTGGCGGCCAGCAGCATCATGGCCATTGGTTTGCCGACGATGTTGCTGCGGCCGATCACCACCGCGTGCTTGCCCTTCAGATCGCGCAGGCCGATGGATTCGAGCATGCGCATGCAGCCGTAGGGCGTGCAGGGGCGAAAGCCGGGCTGGCCCACCATCAGGGCGCCGGCGCTGGCGACGTGAAAGCCATCCACGTCCTTGGCGGGGGCGATGGCCTCGATCACGGCATTGGCGTTCATGTGCGCCGGCAGCGGCAACTGCACCAGGATGCCGTGCACCGCCGGGTCGGCGTTGAGGGTGGCGATGCGGGCCAACAACTCGGCTTCGGTTAGCTCGGCCGGATAGCGCTCCAGCGTGGCGGCCAGGCCGGTCTGCTCGCTGTCGGCCACCTTGCTGCGCACGTAGACCTGGCTGGCGGAGTTCTCGCCGACCAGGATGATGCTCAGGCGCGGCTGCACGCCACGCGCCTTCAGCGCCTGCACGCGGTGCGCCACCTCGGCGCGGACGCTGGAGGCCAGGGCGTTGCCGTCGATCAGTTGGGCCGTCATGTCGAGGTGTCCAATGGGGCGCTGGCGCACGAGGGGCGCGCGCAGGCAGCTATCAAAATATCAGCAAGCGAGGGCGGCTGGCGGGGCGGTCAGGGCGCTCAGGCCTTGGCCGTGACCTGGCCCAGGGCGATCTTGAGCAGGTCGGCCACGGTGTTGGCGCCGAGCTTTTCCATGATGTTGGCGCGGTGCGCCTCCACCGTCTTGATGCTGATGCCCAGGTCGTCGGCGATCTGCTTGTTCAGCCGGCCGGCGACGATGCGCTCCAGCACCTGCGCCTCGCGGCCCGTCAGCTTGGCCAGCAGCGCGTCGCGGCTGGCGGCCTGCTGATGCTCGGCGAAGCTGGCGCGCGCCTGCTCCAGCATGCGCTCGACCAACGTCACCAGCTGGTCTTCCTTGAAGGGCTTCTGGATGAAATCCATGGCGCCCTTCTTCATGGTGTCGACCGCCAGCGGCACGTCGCCGTGGCCGGTGATGAAGGCCATCGGCAGCGGCGAATCGCGGTCGATCAGGCGCTCTTGCAGCTCCAGCCCGCTCATGCCGTCCATGCGGATGTCGATGATCAGGCAGGCCACCTCGCGGGCGTCGTAGCGCGCCAGAAAGGCCTCGGCCGACTCGAAGCAGCGCACGCGATAGTCCTGGCCTTCCAGCAGCCACTGCACCGAATCACGCACCGCCTCGTCGTCGTCCACCACGTAGACCGTGCCTCGTTTCGGAATCAGACTCATGCCACTTCCCTGATGCTGTTGCCGGACGGGCTGGCACCCTGGACCGGGCCGACCGGAATCCAGAAACTGAAGCGACAACCCACGATTTGGCCGGCATTGTAGAGGTTCTCCGCATGGATCCGGCCCTGGTGCGATTCGACGATGGAGCGGCACAGGTTGAGCCCGATGCCCAGGCCGTCGCTCTTGGTGGAGAAGAAGGCTTCGTACAGCCGCGCCAGCGCTTCGGGCGACAGGCCGCGCCCGCTGTCGGTGACGCTGAACTGCACCGTGGGCTGATCCTCGATGTCGCGCTGCACCACGCGCAGCTCCACCGCCCGCTGGCTGAGCGGGCGCTGGGCCACGTCGATCGACTCGGCGGCGTTCTTGATCAGGTTCATCAGCACCTGCTCGATCAGGATCGGGTCGACATACAGCGCCGGCAGCTCGGGCGCGATGTGGTGCACCAGGCGCACGTTGCGCCGGCGCAGCTCGATCTCGGCCAGCTCCAGCACCTGCTCGACCATCGGCGTCGCCTCGGCCCATTCGCGGCGTGGCTCGCTGCGCTT
>WBZM01002452.1_pt1 | contig 15807 bp, 14 predicted proteins | sample 5204271 | NCBI WGS metagenome assembly WBZM01 (sample SAMN12344346, study PRJNA552823) | activated sludge metagenome | biome: Activated sludge suspended growth; feature: Nitrification reactor; material: Wastewater; isolation source: activated sludge from nitrification reactor of wastewater...
CGTATGGGGCCGGGTCAATTCCGAATCACAGCCGAGTCCGGCGAGGCGACCCTATCGCAGGAAGTCGATATTACTATTGAGGAGGACGCCCGTCTGTCGATCATCATCCCGACCCCGGCGCCGACAGAAACGATCACCCCATCGCCGACCGCCACCGAAACGCCACCGCCAACAAACACGCCGCCCCCGACGTTGCCGACTGCCACGCCAGCTTCCCCCGAACCGGCTGCTGAAGAAGGCTGGCTTATCGGACTGTCGGAGCTACGCTCGATGCTGGGAGTGCTAACCGGTCTATTAACAATCAGCTTCCTGGCGATTCTGGTCGATCGTCGGTATCCATCCCGGTCGCTAACACAACGCCTGGGGCGCTTGTTATGGGGAATTACAGGCGGGTTATTAGTCTATAATTACTATGCTTTAGGCATGCCCGGCTCATCCGCTTTTGCCGTCCTGGGCAGCCTGGCAGGATTAATACTCATCATCCTCGGCGGAATGGCGGGGATGGTCCTCTACCGCCCGCTCGGCCGGGTCTCATAACTTGCACTCTTAGTCCTTCCGATTAAGAGCCGCGTCCTTCCAAGATACCGGGTCTTCAACTGGCTCCAGATGAGTGATCACGTTCACCGGCGATAGTTGCTGACGTATCTCATATTCGATTTTTTCAAGCAGTTCGTGCCCTCTCTGGACACTCCAGCTACCGGGAACCTGAATATGGACGGAAACAAACCGTTGCGCGCCTGCTTGCCGCGTGCGAAGGGCATGGTAGGTCACACCTTCTTCAGCGAAGTGGACCAATACAGACTGCACTTTAGAGACCTCTTCTTCCGGCAAAACGACATCCAGCAGACCATTGGCCGAATTGCGAAGCAACTTGAAGCCCGTGACGGCGATCTGAATGGCAACTATCAAAGCGATAACCGGATCTAACCATAACCAACCACTCAAGCCTACCAGGGTCACGCCGACAATTACACCCACGGAAGTCCAGACGTCAGTCATTAAATGTTGCGCATCGGCCATCAGCGCAGCGGACCGATGCTGGCGACCGGCATTCAGTAGGATGCGGGCTACCACTAAATTAGCCACAGCCGCCAGGCCGGACACGAGAACACCCAAGCCGACTTGAGCCAGCGGCTCCGGGTTCAATAGGCGGAGGATTGCCTGAACGGCGATGAATACGGCCGCCACCATGATCAGGAACCCTTCCGCACCTGAGGATAAGTACTCGGCTTTGGAATGCCCATAGGCATGGTCCTGGTCCGGCGGCCGCGCGGCAATAAGTAGCGCCACCAGGGTGATGATTGCCGCGATGATGTTGGCCCCTGACTCTATTGCATCCGACAGAAAGCCGATCGAGCCAGTAAGGAGATAGGCAATTACCTTAAGGATTATGATGCCGATAGCTGTCGCTATCGATAGCCAGGCATAGCGCACCAAACCGCCACGTGCTTCCATTAACAGCGATTATCCATTACTTTCCATGCTCAAATCTATCCGCGGCGATCAAAAAGTAGTTAGTCGATCCTAAGTGTTGAGGTTGAGAAATCAAAAATGAATTCTCGGTTCAATGTGCGACCAGAGACCTGGATCAGCGCTGGTAGCGTTGATGAATATTGGGAACCAGGTATTCATCAAATGCTCGGTTTAGATCATAAGCCGGTGACCACCCCCAATCTCGCCGGGCGGCCTCATCGTTTAACTCAGCCGGCCAGCTATCGACGATTCCCTGTCGCTGCAAATCAGGCTCAAACGTAATGTGGGCATCAGGAAAGGCGTGGGCAACTTGGTCGCGAAAATCAGCCGCCGACAGGCTAAAGCTGGTGACATTATAAATAGATTGATTCAGGCTCGCGGCGGGAGCGGCAGCCAGATGCAACAACGCGGTAACCGCGTCGGGCATCGCCATAAAGGGCAGTACGCTGTCCTCTCTCACAAAACAGGCATAAGGTTTGCCCTGGGCGGCGGCATGTAACATTTCTGGGCCATAGTCTGTAGTCCCACCCGATGGCACAGTGAAGGCGCTGATCAGGCCGGGGAAACGCAAGCTGCGAAAATCAAGCATGACCGGCCGGCTGGCTGATAGTTGTTGATAATGTTTGCTGTAGTATATTCCCAAATGCTCGCAATAAAGCTTGTTACAGCCGTACATGGTCGTTGGATTATTCCATTGCCACTCCTTCACCTGCCGATCGCGGGACTTAATCTCCAGGCTGGGCATGCCGTAGGCAGCCACGGAACTGGGGAAAATAAAGCTGACCGGCTTGCCGCGTCGTTGTGATTGTTCCGCCGCAATCTGCAATAAGGCCAGCGTCCCGTCGACGTTAACCTGGTGTGCCAGTTCCGGCGAGAACTCACTGCGCGTTGATAAAAGGGCGGCCAGATGAAATATGATCTCAAAGTCATATTCCGTCACTAGCCGGGCCAGCAGGTTATGATCGAGGATATCACCGGAGATGTGGCTGCATAGATCCATCAAATCCTTGGGAACGGGGTGCAGGTCGAGCGTCAAGATCGGCAGCGAGGAGGTTTGCGCCAGGCTGGTGATGAGCGCCTGGCCGATTTCACCGGAAGCACCGGTGATCAGAATGGCTTTTTTCCGCATAATGTCAAGCTCCTTAGGAAGCGGGAAAATGGGTTATGACGAGGTGGCTGGCGATGGTCAATCGCCATGCTATACTCAACGTCATTCGTGTTATTTAAACAGTATTGTACCGAAAGGGCGCGAACGCATCGATAATAAAGTGGCGTTGATGCAAGCGCTGGGGTGAATGCATGCGTCAACGTTACATCCTGTGGTTTTGGTTGCCTCTATTTGCCAGTTGGCTCCTCATGACGGCCGAAGGGCCACTTATCTCGGCCGCCATCAACCGCCTGCCAAATGAGGTGATTATGCTCGCGGCTATGGGGATCGTCACGAGCCTGTCCATCACCATCGAAAGCCCGATCATTAATCTGTTGGCAACGTCCACTGCGCTGGTTCGCGACCGCAACTCCTACTTGCTCGTGCGTCGCTTTACGTTGCATTGGTGCCTGGCTTTGACTGTCGTCGCCATCCTTGTCGCCTACACCCCTGTATTTGACCTGATCCTCTATCGTTGGCTCGACGTGCCCAGTGAAATAGGCGAATGGGTCAGACCCGGCATGAAAATCATGATCTTCTGGAGCGCGGCCATCGGCTGGCGGCGTTTTTTGCAGGGAATCATGATCCGCAACAAACAAACGCGCAAGGTCGCCTATGGAACTGCCGTGCGCCTGATCGCATCCGGCGGGACGGTTATTATTCTGGCCATATGGGGACATTGGCCCGGCGTCGTGATCGGCTCCATAAGTCTGATGGCGGGTGTCCTGGCCGAGGCGGCCTATGCCACCCTTTCGGTGCAACCCATTATTCGCACAGTGCTTACTCCATCGGCCGAGGAATCGGAGAACCCATCGGGTGATACGCTCACCTATCGGTCTCTTTTCTGGTTTCATCTACCGTTGGCTGCCACGTCGGTTCTCATTTTGTTGATGCAGCCTATGGTTACTTCCAGTCTGGCGCGACTGGATCAGCCCACGATTTCGCTGGCCGCCTGGCCGATTGTGTTTCAGATCATGCTCATGGCGCGCGCTGCGGCGATGGCGTTGCCCGAAGTCATCATTGCCTTACACCAGGATTCGACGACATTCGCTCCACTGCGTCGGTTCACCTTCTACCTGACGGCCGCGGCGTCACTGACGTTGTTGCTCTTTGTCTTCACCCCCCTGTCCGGGTGGTATCTGTTCAGCGTTCAGGATACGACTCTGGAGGTCGGACAATTAGCTCAATCCAGTCTGATCTGGTTCATCTTTTTTCCCGCGCTGGCGGTTATCACCTCCTGGCTCCGTGGATTGCTGATTCAAAGCCGGCACACAAGGTACGTCAACGTTGGCATGATCATAAATCTGGCGATCACGGCAATCACGCTGATTGTGGGTGTCGCCCAGCAATGGCCGGGGCTGCCCACAGCGGGCATGGCCTTGAACCTGGCTTCGGTCGGAGAAGTCTCCTACCTCCTGTGGCGCACCCAGAGCACGCTACCCCTCGGTTTTACCCTTTTCGGGGCTGCCAATACCCAACCAGCAAAATCGTGAGACACCTATCATGACTATTCAGATTCTCCAACTCCCTCTTGGCCCGCTACAAACGAACTGCTATATCCTGGCCTGCATCGCAACCAACCAGGCAGCCGTCATCGATCCGGCTTGGGACGGCCGCGCGATCGCAATGGAGGTCGAAAACAAGGGCTGGACAATCACTCATATCCTGCTGACCCATACACATTTTGATCATGTAGGCGGCTTGGCGGAGTTAAAAGAGCGGACGGGAGCGCCCATTTACGCCCATGCCGGTGCATTGCCGATGCTGGAACGCGCCCCTAAATCAGCAGCGTTGTGGGGATTTACAATTGATTCACCGCCACGACCCGATGTACTACTGAATGAAGGCGACGAAATCGCGATCGGCAATTTACGCGCCGAGGTACTTTTCACCCCCGGCCACGCACCCGGCCACGTATGCTTTTACGTTTCCGAGCACCACGTTTTGTTCGATGGCGACGTGTTGTTTCAAGGCAGTATCGGCCGAACCGATTTGCCCGGCGGTGATTTTGACCTGTTGATGGACAACATCCGCACCAAACTGCTGGCCCTGCCGGACAATACGGTTGTGTTGTCCGGGCATGGCCCTACCACCACAATTGGCGAGGAGCGGCGCGTCAATCCTTTTCTGCAAGAATGAGCAAATGGTATTACGATTCGCGGGTGGGCGTCGCGGTTGGCGTGGGCGTCGCTGTCAGCACGGCTCCCTGCCAGAGGAAAAATGACGGCCGGCTGCTATTGCCGCCAAAGGTGTAGATCAGGCCGCCATCGCTGCGCCGGCCCGTCACGTGGACGATGCTGACCAACCACGCCATCCGGCGCAGCTCGTTGAGTTCCGGCCGCCATTCGACCGGCACCCGAAAAGATGGATCACGCGTGAAGCCGCGACGTGGAAGGCTGTCGCGATCATCAGCATCGCGCATTTCGACCATGTACCACTCATCAATTTCCAGGTCTTTGACGGCCGTCCACTGTAGTACAATGGGCGCGTCGAGAGATTCAATCGTCGTCCCGTCCGTTGGAAAGAGGAGTGAGGGCCCTTCCGGTGGCGGGGTCAATGAGGGCGTCGGGGAAGGACCGGCGGTTGGTGGAATCGTGTCGCCATACAGGATTTTAGGTATGCAAAGGGTATCGCCAGGCTGAATGAGCTGGATAGATTCCTGGGTCTGGCGATTAACCGCGATAATCGCCTCCAGAGGCACACCCTTTAAGGCTGAAAGCCCGTAGGCCGAGTCACCTGACTGGATGATAATGATCTCGCAATTAGTCGCATCCGCCAGGACCTGCTCGCCGTTTATATCAAGCAGAACGGACTCTAACGGCGGGGTGGCAGTAGGCCAGGGAATAACAAGCGACTGGCCGGATTGAATCGGTGCATTGATATCAAATTCATTCGTCTGGGCGATGCTATCGGCCGAGACACGATAGAGAAGCGACAATCCGAAGAGCGTTTCGCCGGCGGCTACAGTGTGGAATCGGGGATCGCGTGGCGTGCTTGTCGGGGCGGGCGTCTCCGTTGGTCCAGGCGTTTCCGAAGGCGGGAGCATGTCTGTCGGTAGCGGTGTCCAGGTGGGCGTTGTAGTTATCGTTGGGGGCAGCGGTGTTGTTGTGGGGATGAAGGCAGCCATGACAACCGGGCCTTGATTGCGCAAGGCAATCCATCCTGCACCGAGGCCTACCAGAACCATTGCGGCAACAATCCAAAATATGAGAGATGAGCGCGTCTCTTTAACTACACTTTCAAACTCATTCGGAAAATTCGCGATGGGGGGGCTGACTTGTGGCTCGGGAAGGGCTGGGACAGAGTCAACAACGGGATTAACGGAGGGGGTGACTTCACGAGCCAGCCCACACATCAAACACCGCTCGACTCCCACGGGCAAGATGCTATCGCAACGCAAACACCGATATTCCGCTTCAGGGCTATCCGCCTGTATCTTTCGCTTACCCATACCCTCTTTACTGCCAGCCCGCATTATAACCGTCGCAAGTGCGCGGCTCAAGCGCCGTCACTCTCCGCTCATAATCCCTCCTCATTGATATTTTTGGTACAATAGATCTTAGTCGCCTGGCCGACTATTAGTAACAACCTGTTATCCGAAGCAGGTGGTTGCACTCGACGGTTGGATGATTAATATGGGGGAAACTGGTCAATTCGCCATGATCAGGCGTGGGCCATCCTACTCGCAATTCCCCAATGACAAAGGCGACCGCATTTAATTCGTAATGCTTTGTGCGTAACCCGAAAAACGGAAAGAACATCTATGGCCGATCTTGAAACATCCTATATGGGCCTCCCGCTCAAGAGCCCGCTCATGGTCTCATCGAGCCCTCTCACTTATGAACTGGAGAATCTGCGCCGTCTTGAGGCAGCCGGCGCGAGCGCCATCGTCCTTTATTCTCTGTTTGAGGAACAAATTGAACTTGCGGAAATGGGCTTCTCGAACTATTACAAACAACATAGAGATGAGTTGCCCGAGGCTTTGCGCCACATTGCCAATATGAAGGAATATAATCAGGGTGCGGGAAGCTATCTGGCCCATATTTATCAGGCCAAGCATGCGCTATCCATTCCCGTTATTGGCAGCCTCAATGGTTATTACAGCAGTGGATGGACCCGCTATGCCCGTCTCATGGAAGCCGCAGGAGCTGACGCGATTGAGCTAAATATTTATTACCTCCCAACCAAACCGCATATTTCCGGAGCGGAAGTGGAGCAAATGTATATTGACCTAGTGCGGGATGTAACGGCCACCGTCCGTGTCCCCGTGGCAGTAAAGCTGAGTCCCTATTTCAGCGCGATGGCCAATATATCACGCCGATTGGTTGGAGCAGGCGCGAAAGGTATCGCTATGTTCAACCGGTTTTACCAACCCGATTTCGACATCGTCAATCGCGCCATTGTTCCCAGCCTGGATTTGAGCGTGCCCAGCGAATTACGGCTGCGCTTGCGTTGGGTAGCCCTATTGGCCGGCCAGATCGATGCCGACCTGGCGATAACCGGTGGGGTTCACACAGCCGAAGATGTAGTGAAAGGCTTGATGGCGGGCGCGAATGTCGTCATGATGGCATCGGCGTTGATCCAAAACGGGATTGAACATATGGCAAAAGTCAGTAATGACCTGAACCAATGGCTGGATACCTATGCCTATGCTTCTGTAAATGATGTTCGCGGTTTGCTCAGCCACACGCAAATCGGCGATTCGGCCGCACTGGAACGAGCCAACTACCTGAACGTCTTGCGCACAGCCCGCAAGCACGAGGATTCTTAACTAACCCGCTCAGCGGGATTGAAACAGGAGATCATATGAGCGTCACCCTCCACATCAACGGCGAAGACGTAGAAATTCGAGCTGCTCAAAACGACATCCTTCGGGATGCGCTGCGAGGCGCCGGATACGTCAGCATACGCTTCGGCAGCCATTCCGGCGAGACCGGGGCGGCCGCCCTATTGCTCGACGGCCGCCTGGTGAGCGCCGACGCTTTGCTTGTCGGCCAGGCAGTCGGCCATCGCATCGAAACGGTCGAGGGGCTGAACTCAAAAGTAGGTGAACTCCATCCACTGCAACAGGCTTTCATCGAGACCGGCGCAATTCAGTCCGGCTACTCGACCCCTGCGATGATCCTGGCCGCCAAAGGGCTGCTCGATCGCAATCCAAACCCAACCGAGTTCGACGTGCGCGAAGCCCTATCCGGCGTTCTGTGCCGGGAAACAGGCTATTTAAAGCCTGTTCAGGCGGTTCTGAGGGCGGCTGCCTATCTGCGTGGTGAGGAACTGCCGCCTTTCACCGGCGCGGATATCGTCGATGCAACCTACATGGCCGGCGACGATGGATTCGGTGGCGAAACCCCCTCCATCGACGACGGCGACCTGGCCGGCCCTGAGCCGGCTGGTGGCTCCGGTTCCCCCGTAATCACCCAAACGCGCCCCCAAACCGGCATTATTTTGCAAGGACACACGCCGGGAACCAACGTAGTCGGCAAACCGGAAACCAAGGTAGATGCCGTTAAATTGGCGAAAGGTAATCCGGCCTTCGTCGATGATATCGAGATGCGAGGCATGTTATATGCTCGGCTGTTGACAAGTCCCCATGCCCATGCTCGCATTTTGGATATCGATGACAGCGAGGCGCGCGCATTGCCAGGGGTTCGCGCTGTCGTACATTACAAGAACGTTGCGCGAGTCAAGTACGCTTCCGGCGGACAGTCCTATCCCAACCCGCCGCCCCACGATCAGGTGAGTTTCGACAACAAAGTGCGCTACGTCGGCGACCGAGTGGCGGCCGTGGCCGCTGATACGCTGGAGATAGCCGAGGCTGCCCTGAAGCTAATTCAGGTGGAGTATGAACTGCTGCCGGCTGTCTTCGACGAACGCGAGGCCATTTTGCCCGGCGCACCGGTGATCCATGACGAGTCGGATACCGCCGGCATCCACGACGCCGCGCACAATCTGGTCCATCACATCTATGCCGAGCAAGGGGACGTCAAGGAAGGCTTTGCAGAGGCCGACCACACATTTGAGTACACTTACTACGTCCATCAGGTGCAGCAGGTTCCTATCGAGCCTCACATTGCCATCAGTTGGTGGGACGCGGACGAGCGCCTTGTTATTCGCACCTCCACGCAGGTACCGTTTCACGTGCGCCGCATGGTTGCGCCGCTTCTCGGATTGCCGGTCAGCCGGATTCGCGTGATCAAGCCTCGCATTGGCGGTGGATTCGGCGTCAAGCAAGAAATGCTGATCGAGGACATCGTCGGCCATCTGACCATCGCCACCGGCCGGCCTGTCCGCCTGGAATTGACGCGATCCGAAGAATTCTACAGCAGCCGCACGCGCCATCCGGAAACGATCACCTACAAAACCGGCGTGATGGCCGACGGCACGCTGCACAGCATGGAAATGAAAGTACTAGGCAACACAGGCGCGTACGGCACCCACGGTTTAACGGTGTTGACCGTCTCGGGTTTGCGCGGGCTTAGCAGCTACAACTGCCCAAACCGGCGTTTTGATTGCCAGGTTGTCTATACGAATTTACCTGTTCCGGGGGCTTATCGCGGGTACGGCGGACCACAGGCGCTATTCGCCCTGGAATCGCACATTGATGAGATCGCCCACGGTATCGGTATGGATCCGATTGAGCTCCGGCGCAAGAACTGGGTGCAAGCAGGAGATACGATGCCCATGGCAGTATTATTGGGCGAAGGCGAGAAAAAGACGGTTGTCGATGCGCCGGTGATTTTGTCCTGCGGATTGGCGGAGTGCTTTGTACAGGGGATGTCGGCTATTCAATGGGAGCGTAAATTTGATCCTGCATGGCGTACTGTGCCGGGCAAACCCCACATCCGGCGCGGCCTGGGGGCGGCAATGTGCATGCATGGCACGGCAATTCCCGGGCTGGATATGGGCGGGGCGCATATCAAGATCAACGATGACGGATCGTTCAACGTCACCGTCGGAGCCACTGATTTAGGCACAGGGTCAGACACGATCTTGGCCCAGATGGCGGCCGAAGTTTTGGGGGTTCCCCTTTCGGACGTGCTCATCTATTCCAGCGATACGGATATGACGCCATTCGACACCGGCGCGTATGCCAGTTCAACGACCTATATTTCCGGCACGGCCGTGAAACGAGCGGCTGAATCGCTCGCCGACCAAATCCGAGAGCGCGCAGCGATGATGATGGAGCTGACCGAATGGCACGACATCCGTCTGGAGAACCGGCTGGCTATCGCGCCTGATGGCCAATCAGTCAGCATAGAGCGAATCGCCCTTCACTCGCTCCACCAACATGACCAACGACAACTCATGGCCTCGGCATCCTACGTAAGCTCAGCGTCGCCACCGCCCTTTGCCGGTCAATTCGCCGAGATCGAGGTCGATACGGAAACGGGCCAGGTAACCGTGACCAAGCTGGTGATGGCAGTTGACGCCGGTGTGCCCATTAACCCACTGACGGCATCGGGCCAGGTCGAGGGTGGTATGGTGCAGGCGCTGGGCTATGGCCACTGTGAGGAGATGGTCTACGACGAGTCTGGGCGGATGCTCAACCCGGCGCTGGGGCCATACCACATTTACCGCGCGGACGAGATGCCGGAATTGAAGGCTATCCTGGTGCAGACCCACGAGCCGACTGGGCCATTCGGAGCGAAAGCGATCGCTGAAATCCCGAAGGATGGCGTGGCTCCGGCGATCGCCAATGCCATTTTCGATGCGACCGGTGTGCGCATTCGGCGGATACCTTTCACTCCCGCCCGCGTTTACGTCGCGCTGCAAGAAAATTAACCAAAAGAACAGGACACAGACCCATTCGTCAGAGGGATTGCATTTGGAATCCCTTGCTGAGATGGTCCGTGTCCTGTTCTTTTTGATTATGGCCTTGGTACGCCCGGAGGGACTCGAACCCCCAACCACCTGGTTCGAAGCCAGATACTCTGTCCAATTGAGCTACGGGCGCAAAAAAAGCTGATGGATTCCCATCAGCCTTAAGGGCGAGTGGTGGGATTTGAACCCACGATCTTCTGGGCCACAACCAGACGTGTTAACCCCTACACCACACCCGCCATGATGGAAATAAATCCATTCTGAGGAAGTATGCTACCACAATGCGTCGCGTTGGGCAAGCGCGAGCGAACGGGTTTTTCGAACGGAGGGGTTTCTAATGACCAGTCTGAAGTTTATCAATTAGACCGCGGATCAGCCTGGCGCTGTCGGACAGAGCGGTGAATTCTTCATTGTTCAGCGATAAATGATATGTTTCTAAAATCCCTTCGCCACCGACCAATCGCGGCAACGATACAGTCACGTCCCTGACGCCGGCAATCTCCTCGGTCGGTGTGCAGACGGTCATGATAGCCCGCCGGTCGCCCAGGATATTGCGCGTAATGCGAGCCAGCGCGCTGCCGACGCCATAGTAAGTAGCGCCTTTACCCTCGATGATCTGGTAGGCAGCCCGCCGAACGCCCTCATCAATTGCCACTCGTTGCTCGGCCGATAGCGAATGGCCCCTAAGCGACAGGAAGTCCGACAGAGGCATGTTTCCTATGTTAGTGAGTGACCAAACCAGGACTTCAGAGTCTCCATGCTCGCCAATCACATAGGCGTGGACGTGGGTTGAATCGACGCCAACGGCCTGCCCCAGCAATGCGCGAAAGCGGGCCGTATCCAGTGTTGTACCGGAACCGATAATGCGGCTCGTCGGGATACCAAACTCCGCAGCGATCTGAGCCGTGATATGTGTCATTACATCCACCGGATTGGTAGCGATGATCAAAATGGCTTCCGGCGCGAATGCATAGATTGCAGGTATAACGGACCTGAATACAGCCGTATTTCGCTCGAGTAACTGGATGCGAGTCTCGCCCGGTTTTTGACCGACACCTGCAGACATGATAACGACTCGACACCCCGCCAGGTCGGAATAATCACCGGCATGAACGTTTAGATTATGGGCAAATGGAACGGCATGCAAGATATCGGCTGCCTCAGCTATCGCCCTTTTCTGGTTGAGATCAACCAGCACAATTTCCCGACCGACTCCGTTCATGACCATGGCATAGGCGGCCGTTGCCCCCACAAACCCGCACCCAACGATACCAATTTTCATGACGTCTCCTGATTGAAAAATGACAAACCTGATAGAGAGGCAAGCTCCCCCAAGTTTTCATATATAAGATAGGTTTAGTAGAATTCGTCACGAATCATTCTAATCCATCCTATTAGCGCCACAAAGCTCGCTGCACAATTCCCACGCCAGTTAATGCTCTTTTTCGCCCCTATCAGTAATTCCGAAAAACAATGAAACAGCTTCTTTTTTTACTACTCCTACTATTGACGGCCTGCGCGCCAGCCGTGGCTGATGACCCGACCGCTCCGGCGTCGACCCAGGCGGCTGTAATGCGCCCCGCTCCTGATGTCGAGCAAAACGCCGGGCCAACACCATCAGCGGCCACAATGACTGCCATTGCCACCCAACCTGAGGATAGCCTACCCGTCGAAGTTCTGACGGAAGTGCCTGACGCAACGAAAGCCCCAACCCACACCCCCACGCCTGAGCCTTCACCCACCTCGCTCGGCCCCCAGGAAATCAACGGCGTGCCGCTGACTGCCATTGTGCCTATGTCGCCGGAAACGGCCGCGAATGTCAAAGCCATTTACGCGCGTGGCCGGGAGCTTGGACGCGACCCCAACGCCTTCTCGAAGTTGGGCGACAGCACCATCCTCAATCCCCATTTCCTCGGCCCGTTTGATGAAGGGGCCTACACTCTGGGCGACTTCGCCTATTTGCAACCCACGATCGACCGCTGGCGTGGTTCTTTCGAGCGCCACGGTGTCGGCGCGCACCATGGGTTGCACTCCTGGACGGTATTTGATCCTATGTGGGCCGACGAAAAGTGGTGCCAGCCGGGTGAGCATCTGCTAGCATGCGAGTTACGCCTGCAAAATCCAAGCGTCATCTTTGTGCGCCTGGGCAGCAACGACTCCGGCTCACCCAGCGGTTTTCGATTCAATGTTAAAAAGGTGATCGAGTTTGCCATAGAGAATGGGGTTATCCCAATCATCGGCACCAAGGCCGACCGCTTTGAGGGAAGCAACGAAAACAACGACATTCTGCGGGCGCTGGCGGTTGAATACAACGTGCCTCTCTGGGATTTCGACATTCTGGCCGAAACACTCCCTGGGCATGGTTTGGATACCGATAACGTGCACCTCAAAATTGACGAGATGCCCCATGATTATACGTTGCCGGAGACCTTTCAACGTGGCCACGCCACGCAAGATTTGAGCGCTCTAATCGCCCTCGATCAGGTGCGACGAATAATTGAAGCGGGGGACTCAGACTGATCTTGCCCGGGATTACCCCATCGCTGACTATATCCTCTATAATCCTCTCCTAGCACGAGTAAGTCTGTTCATGATCATGAAACGAATCATCATTCTTGCATTATTTATTCTCCCCCTTGTTCTGGCAAGCTGCGGCAGCAGCGAAGGCGCAGGGAACGAAACGGCTGTTGACGGGCCGGCCCGCGCGGTGGAAGCATATTTATCGGCTAAAGTTGGGGGAGACGGCGATGCTGTTCGCGCCGGATTGTGTGCGGCGATGGAATCAGAACTTGAGCGTGAGTCCCGCGCCTTTGAAAGTGTCAGCAATGCCACAATCGAAAACATGAGTTGTGCGAGTGACGATCCGGCCCATGAATCCCAAACGGTCGTGCGCTGCACTGGGGAAATCGTCGCCCTATATGGAACGGAAGAAACCCAGTTCCCGCTGGGTGCCTACCAGGCTGTCATCGAAGACGGCGAGTGGCGATGGTGCGGGGAAACTCGATAGCATCGGATTAGTCGGCAATCGTCGTGGCATTATGCCGGCGACCGCATGAACACAGACAACCAAAAATTCGCATGAATTAGCCTCTCTACTACTATGCGCAAACGATTCGTCACTCGCGAAAATCTGTTAGCTTTATTCCTATGCTTACTGGCTATTTTTCTGATGATCGTCGCCAGTGACGACGCCCCCCAATGGATTTATCAAGGGTTTTAGGTCGGACGCTTATGGGCGGGTGTCTTTCCTTGGTGATGGCCGGTTGCGCAACTCCACCGGTTTCAAGGGACAATGCGCTGCCGACAGTTGCGGCCACGGCCGACATCGCCGCTCTGCAATCCTTCGTACCTACTCAATCACCAGCTACGTCCAGCCCCGTGCCTACCTTACCGACCTCGACGCCGTTGCCGAGCCAAACACCCATCCTACCGTCCCCTGTCCCTAGCCAAACGCCGCGCATCACGGTCACCCCGACGCCTGATCCTGCCCGGCTGATCAATGGCATCCCGTTCGAAACGATCGCCTTCATACCACCGGCCGTAGCTAACCACGTATTGGAAATCACCCAACGTGGTCGGGAGCTGGGTCGCAACCCGCGAGCTTTCTCCAAGCTTGGTGACAGCGCCGTCCTGACCGAATCCAACCTCACCCGATTCGATAATGGCCCAATCACGTTAGGTCCGTACAGTTTTCTTGACACGGCTGTGTCTTACTTCGCCGGCTCTTGGCAGCGCTACGGCGCGGGGGCGCGTGTGTCGCTTACGACCATTGGTACATTTGACCCGATGTGGGCGAACTCAGCCTACTGCTCGCCGGGAGAACACCTATTAGCCTGTGAGATCAGGCTGAACAACCCATCCGTGCTGCTCATTCGGCTGGGAACAAATGATGGCAGCGCCGAACTCTATTACACCTACATGGGGAAAATCATTGAGTATGCGCTCGAGAATGGCATAGTTCCCGTGCTAGGTACCAAAGCCGACCGATTTGAGGGAGACGACAGCATCAACGAAGCAACACGCCGTTTGGCGGACGAATATCGAGTGCCGCTATGGGATTTCGACATCCTAGCCGCAACGCTGCCCAATCGGGGGCTGACGGACGATCAAGCCCACTTAACCGTCTACGGCCGCAATGACTATACCGATCCGGAAACCTATACCCGTGGCTACCCAATGAGCGATTTATCAGCCTTGGTAGTGCTGAGCGAACTCATGAATCTTATGAATACCCAGCCTTAATCGAGTGGTACGCAAACATCGTCTGGTCGTTAGAAACAATCCGTAGCCCCATTATCTCCCCGAAAATGCGCTCCCTATTATCACTACTACTACTGCTGCTCTCGTCGCTCGTCACTGCGTGTGGTTACATTGGCGCGGCGGCGCCGGCCGTTTCAGGGGGACTCGAACCAACGGCGCCCTCGATACTTTCGGTCACGCCATCGCTCACGCCGACAATTCAGGCAACGCCGACATCGACACCAAGCCCGCCACCCAGCCCCACCCCGACGACCACGCCAACCCCAACTGCCACACCCACCCGGACACCGCTGCCGACGAGAACCCCCACGCCTGACCCAGCCTCTTTCGTAAACGGTGTTCCGGTTGAGCACTTCATTGTCATGCCGCCGGAGGTGCAGCAGAACGTCAGACGAATATTCCAACAGGGCCAGGATTTGGGCCGTGATGCCCACGCCTTTTCAAAAGTAGGCGACAGCATTTCCCTTACAAGTCACTATTTCGCTCGCTTCGATCAGAAACGCTACAAGTTGGGTATTTACCAGGATCTCCAGCCTACTATAGAGTTTTATGATGGTTCTTATGAGCGCTTCGGCATGGCGGTGCGCATCGGTCTGCACGCCTGGATCGCCTTTCGGCCCGGACTGGCCGACGCGCAACAGTGCATGCCTGATGAACACATGGTGGAGTGTGAATTCCGTCTGCACAACCCAAGTGTCTTGCTGATCCGATTAGGGACAAACGACACGGCCGCCGGTGATGCCTATGAAAGGGCGCTGCGATTCGCCATCGAATACAGCATCGACAATGGGGTCATCCCGGTGCTGGTTACTAAATCTGACCGATTTGAAGGGGATGACCGCCATAACGCAACCATGCGCCTCTTAGCGACCGAGTACGCTGTGCCCCTGTGGGACTTCGATATTGTAGCCGGTACGCTGCCCAATCGCGGCCTGAGCGGCGATAGTGTTCATCTGACGATGTACGGGGTAAATGACTATACCGACCCGGCGACACTTTCGTTCGGCTATCCGCTCAGCGATCTGACCGGGCTCATGATGCTGGATGCAATCCGGCAAACAGTCGAGGACGAGGTTAGGGAATGACCCTTAACCTAACGGCCATCC
>WBZM01002453.1_pt1 | contig 15804 bp, 17 predicted proteins | sample 5204271 | NCBI WGS metagenome assembly WBZM01 (sample SAMN12344346, study PRJNA552823) | activated sludge metagenome | biome: Activated sludge suspended growth; feature: Nitrification reactor; material: Wastewater; isolation source: activated sludge from nitrification reactor of wastewater...
GTCGTGGGGGCTGCTCTCGACCTTGCGCCCCAGCAGGTCCACCTTGACCAGGCTGGAGGCGGTGATTTCGTCGAACATCATGCCGTAGGGGTTGATGAAGAACTGGTGCTCGGGGCCGGGCACGCGGGCCGAGATGTGGGTGAAGATCAGGTCGTCCCAGCCGAACATCGCGACCAGGCGGTAGCAGGCAGCGAGATCGACGCGCAGCGACCATTCGAGTTCCTCGGCGTCGGACAGCAGTTCGCAGGCAGGCTCGTTCATGATGCGCTCCTTTCGTCGCGGGACACTGAAGGAAACACTCGTTTCGCGTTCGACACGCGGGCGCTTGTCAGGTTCGCGACACGAAGCCGACACGGCCGCACCGGCGCAATCATAAACCTCTATTTTTCAATGATTTGGTCGCTGGCACCGCCCTTGCTAGAAGCTCGGCAAGGAGACTTCCAATGACCCAGCCGCAATTCGTCACCATCAACGACACCACCCTGCGCGACGGCGAACAGTCGGCCGGCGTGGCGTTCTCGCTGGACGAAAAGCTGGGCATCGCCCGCCAGCTCGCCGCCATCGGCGTGCCGGAACTGGAAGTCGGCATCCCGGCGATGGGCGAGGAGGAGCGCGACTCGATCCGCGCCGTCGCCGCGCTCGACCTGGCGCCGCGCCTGATGGTGTGGAGCCGCATGCACGCCGCCGACATCGCCGCCTGCGCCGGCCTCGGTGCCCACCTGATCGACATTTCGGTGCCGGCCTCCGACCAGCACCTGGCCTACAAGCTGAAGCAGGACCGCGCCTGGCTGCTGCGCGAGCTGCCGAAATACATCGGCGCCGCGCTCAGCCTCGGGCTGGAAGTCGGCCTCGGCTGCGAGGACGCCTCGCGCGCCGACCTCGATTTCCTGTGCGCGCTGGCCGCGACCGCCGAACGCGCGGGCGCCCGCCGCCTGCGCTTCGCCGACACGCTGGGCATCCTCGAACCGTTCGCCACCTTCGAGCGGATCAGCACGCTGCGGCGCAATACCGGCCTCGAAATCGAGATGCACGCCCACGACGACATGGGGCTGGCCACCGCCAACACGCTGGCCGCCTGCAAGGCCGGGGCGACGCATGTGAATACGACAGTGAACGGTCTCGGCGAGCGCGCCGGCAATGCGCCGCTGGAGGAAGTGGTGCTCGGCCTAACCAAGCTTTACGGCATCGCCACCGGCGTCGACCTCCGGGGCTTCCCGGCCCTCTCCAGCCGCGTCGCCAGCGCCTCGGGACGCGCCGTGCCATGGCAGAAAAGTGTCGTCGGCGCCGGCGCCTTCACGCACGAGGCCGGCATCCACGTCGACGGCCTGCTCAAGCACCCGGACAACTACCAGGGCTTCGACCCGCGCGAGGTCGGCCAGGCGCACCGTATCGTGCTCGGCAAGCATTCCGGCTCGCGCGCGGTGCAGGTCGTCTATGCCGGGCTCGGCATCACCGTCGACGAGCGCGAGGCGCAGGCGCTGCTGCCGCGCGTGCGCCACTTCGTCGCCGAACACAAGCATCCCCCGGAGACGCCCGACCTGCGCGCCCTCCTGGCTTCGGTCCGGAGCCCCCACCATGTCTGAAGCGATGACCATGACCGCAACCGCACTGGCCGCGCCCGGCCTCTGGGCAACCCTCAAGGAAGACCTGGCCTGCGTCTTCCAGCGCGACCCGGCGGCCCGCTCGACGCTGGAGGTGCTGACCACCTACCCGGGCGTCCATGCCATCCTCGCCCACCGCCTGTCGCACCGCCTGTGGCGTTCCGGCTGGCGCTTCCCGGCGCGCTTCCTGTCCTTTCTCGGGCGCACGCTGACCAATGTCGACATCCACCCCGGCGCCACCATCGGCCGCCGTTTCTTCATCGACCACGGGGCCGGCGTGGTGATCGGCGAGACCGCCGAAGTCGGCGACGACGTCACGCTCTACCACGGCGTCACGCTCGGCGGCACCTCGTGGAACAAGGGCAAGCGCCACCCGACGCTGGCCAGCGGCGTGGTGGTCGGCGCCGGCGCCAAGATCCTCGGCCCGATCAGCATCGGCGAGCGGGTGCGCGTCGGCGCCAACTCGGTCGTCGTCAAGGACGTGCCGGCCGACCGCACCGTGGTCGGCGTGCCGGGCCGCATCGTCGATACGCGGGCCGGCGGCCAGCGCCCGGAAAACGGCATCAGCCTCGACCACAACCTGCTGCCCGACCCGGTCGCCAAGTCGATCGCCTGCCTGATCGAGCGCATCGAGACGCTGGAGAAGGAACTGGCCGAAGTCCGCAACGAACCGCCGCCGTCCGATCACACCGGGCAATGTAAAACCTGTACCGCCGGCGACTTGTGCTGCGAGCACGAGTCCATGCACTGAGGACACCATGGACCTGCTCGACTTCTCCGACTGCAAGCTGTATTTCGAGGACGCCCTGCCCGCCGAGGCGGAGCGCCTGATCGCCCAGGCCGCCGAGGACTACGGCAGCCCGGACGCCGAGATGGCGCTGCTGCGCGCCCACCTGATCGCCCCGGAGCACCTGACCGTGCTGGTCGGCCTCTACCGCTACTACTTCTACCAGCACCGGCTGGCCGACGTGCTGATCGTCGCCGACCACGCCAAGCGCATCGCCGCCCGCCATCTCGGCATTCCCAGCGACTGGCGCCAGATCGACGAAGCCCAGCTCGGCACCGCCGCCGCCATTTCCTTCGGCCTGCTGCGCTTCTACCTGCTGGCGCTCAAGGCCGAAAGCGTCGTCCTGCTGCGCCTCGGGCGCATTGCCGAATCACGCGACCGCCTGACCCGGCTCGCCGCCCTCGACAGCCGCGACCACCTCGGCGCCGCCAAGCTGCTCGAAGTCGTCGATGAATTCCAGTGCGACGGCGCGGCCGACGCCGACAACCCTTCACTGAACCTAGCCGCAGCCTGAGGAGGCCCCCATGGATGACACCCTGACCCTTGCCGAAGCCATGGAAGACCTGGTTTCCGCCGAAGATTTCCTCGACTACTTCGAGGTGCCCTACGATCCCGCCGTCGTTCACGTGAACCGCCTGCACATCCTGCAGCGCTTCCACGACTACCTGACCAAGCAGGCGCCCAACCTGCCGCCGGAAGAAGCGCAGCAGCGCGGCATCTACCGCCTGTGGCTGGAACGCGCCTACCAGGACTTCGTCACCTCCGACTCGCTGACCGAGAAGGTCTTCGCCGTCTTCCAGAACCAGGCCAGGCCGGAGGGCGGGATGAGTTCCTTCGTCTCGCTCGACAAGGTGTTCCGCCAATGATGGACGCCCGCTGGGACTACGGCGAGGCCGTACGTCTGACCCGCAACGTCCGCAACGACGGGACCTACCCCGGCCTCGACCCGGGCGCCTTCCTCGTTCGCCGCGGCAGCATCGGCTATGTCGTCGATGTCGGCACCTTCCTCCAGGACCAGATCATCTACTCGGTGAACTTCCTCGACGAAGGCAAGGTCGTCGGCTGCCGCGAGGAGGAGCTGATCGGCGCCGACGACCCGTGGCTGCCGTCGCGCTTCGAATTCCGCGAGAAGGTTCGCGCGGCCAAGGGACTCTCGGTCGGCGGCGAGGTGCTGGTTCCCGTCGGCGCCCTCGGCGAGGTGATCAAGGTGATCCGCGACGCGCCCGGCGGCGTCGCCTACCACATCCACTTCGACAGCCTGCCGGGCCGCGTCCTGCAGATTCCGGAAGACGCGCTGACGGCGATCGAAGCGAAGGAGTGAGGCGATGCAGCTCGGCTATCTTGAACTGAAACTTTCCTGGGAACTCTTCAAGAAAGCGCCGGAAACGCTCTCCGACCCGGAGCGCAACCGCCTGGCCGAGGTCGCCCGCAAGCAGGACAGCATCGAGCAGCGCATCCTCGCCAGCCGCGAGGCCGCCAACGTCGTCGTCCCGGCCGCCACGCTGCAGACGCGCCTGAAGGAGATCCGCCAGCGCTACCCGAATCCGGACGAACTGGCGCACGACCTGGAACGCATCGGCCTCGCCGCCGGCGATCTCGACAAGGCCGTCGAACGCGACCTGCGGGTCGAGGCCGTGCTGGAGAAGGTCGCCTCGCAGGCGGCACCGGTCACCGCCGTCGATGCCGAAATCTACTACCGCCTGCACCCGGAAGCCTTCGACCGCCCCGAGGCCCGCCGCCTGCGCCACATCCTGATCACCTTCAACAACGACCAGGAAAAGGCCAGGGCCGCCGCGCAACTCGAAGGGTTGCGGTCGACCGTCAAAAATGCCGAAAAATTCGCTGCCGCCGCCCTGCGCCATTCGCAATGCCCGACCGCAATGGAGGGCGGCCAGCTTGGCGTCGTCAAGCGCCAGCAGCTCTACGCGGAACTCGAACCGGCCGCCTTCACGCTCGCCGAGGGCGAAATCAGCGCCGTCCTCGAATCGCCGATCGGCCTGCACCTCCTGCGTTGCGACGAGATCCTGGCGAGCGGCATGCTGCCTTTCGCCGACGTCCGCCAGCGCATCATCGAGCGCCTGACCGATAAGCGGCGCGGCGAAGCGCAGCGCGACTGGATCAAGCGGCTGCCGGCGGCGGCCAGGTAAACGGCCCGCGGCGCCGATGCCACCGCGGCCGCTCAGGCGGCGGCCGTCTTTCCCGGCAGGCGGCGGGCGACCTGCCCGTCCACCGCGATCTTCCCTTCCCGCGTCAGCCTGGCCAGCGTCCGGTAGAGCGCCTCGTGCGTCAACCCCAGCTCGGCGGCCCACGCCTTGCGCGTGGGCGGCAGCGGCGCCCGGCCGGCGACGCCTTCGCTGTCGATGTAGTGGAGCACGCGGGCGGCGGCGCCGCGCAGCGCCAGGCGCTCGCACTGGGCCCGGCTGCGCCGCATCTCGCGCAGCAGGTGGGACATCCAGCGGTTGCGGAACTCGGGGCACTCGGCGAGCGCCAGGCGGAACGCGGCCATCGGGAAGGCGAGGACGGCCGCCGCCTCGGCGGCGATGGCATCGCAGTGGTAAACCGGCGATTCGATGCTGGCTTCGGCGAGGAAGGTGTCGCGCGCCCTTTGCAGTACGATTTCCCCGCCATCGGGAGAACAGCGCCCGAGGCGCACCTCGCCGCGCGCCACGTAGAACATCCGCTGCGGCACCTCGCCAAGCTTGAACAGGGCCGCGCCGGCGGCATAGCGCCGCGCCTGCGCCGCCGCCCTGAGGGCGGGCGGCATGGCGGCGAACTCGGGACGTTCCGGCCAGACGAGGTCGGCGGCGGGCGTGGTCATATGATCGCGATCATAGGGATGGACACGGCTGCGAGCTTATCTTGCCCGGCCACACAACGCCAACGGAGACCCCCCATGCGCCTTATCGTCCCCCTCACCGCCGTCGCCCTGGCGCTGCCGGCCCTCGCCCAGCAGCACGATCCGGCGCTGCACCAGCAACACATGGCCGGCGCGCCGGTGCCGACGACGGCGAAGGATGCCCGGCAGGCAGTGAAATTCCCTGCCCAGATGCGGGAGCACACGCTGGCCAACATGCGCGATCACCTGCTGGCACTGCAGGAGATCCAGTCCGCCCTGTCCCACGCCGACTACGACCGCGCCGCGGACGTCGCCGAAAGCCGGCTCGGCATGACTTCCCTGACCCTGCACGGCGCCCACGAGTCGGCGAAATTCATGCCCAAAGGGATGCAGGATGCGGGCACGGCGATGCACCGCAACGCCAGCCGGTTCGCCGTCGTCGCCCGGGATGCCGCGGTGACCGGCGACGTCCGGCCAGCGGTCGGCGCCCTGTCCGACGTCATGGGCGCCTGCGTCGCCTGCCATTCCGGCTATCGCCTGCAGTAGCCCGTCATGGAAATGGCCCGCTTTTCCGGGTCGACCGCAACCGGCCGGGAGAGCGCTGAATGAGGCCCTTTCAGGGCGTCGTCAGCGCGGCGGCCAGCGTCTTCAACGCCGCCATCGGCGGCGCGTCGCGCAGGGTGATCATGCCGGTCGGCACGCGGCCGATCTCGTCGGGCACCCTTTCGATCGCCAGGTCGGCGGCATGGGCGGACTGCTCGACGACGCGCCGCGGCATCAGGGTCCAGCCGAGGCCGACGGCGACGCAGCCGAGGATGCCTTCCAGGGTGCCGAATTCCATGGCGTCGGCGACCGCGTGGCCGATGGCGCGCTGCCAGGCGAGCGCCCGGCTGCGGTAGGCGCAGCCTTCGCGGAAGAGGATCAGCGGCTGCAGCACCGGGCTGGCGCCGACGGCGCAGACCTGCACCAGTTCCTCGACCACCAGTTCGTCGAAAACCAGATCGGGATGGATGACCGGCCCGGCGACGAAGGCGCAGTCGAGCTTGTGGGCCAGCACGCGGTCGATGAGGAAAGCGCTGGTGTCGGTATGGACGCGCAGTTCGAGGCGCGGATGCCCGGCGCGCACGGCCTTGAGCGCCGCCGGCAGGCGCAGCGCGGCGAAGGTTTCCATGGCGCCGATGCGCAGTTCGCCGACGCTCTCGCCGACCTGGCGCACGGCGGCACTGGTCTGCCGCTCGAGCAGCAGCATGCGGCGCGCGTAGTCGAGCAGCACGCGGCCGGACGGCGCCAACTCCAGCCCGCGCCCCTTGCGGAAGAACAGCTCGGCGCCGAGTTCCTCTTCGAGCCGGCGAATGCGGCTGGTGACATTCGACTGGACGGTGTTCAGCTTGCGCGAGGCGGCGAGGATGCCGCCTTCCTCGACGACCGTCTGAAAGGTGCGCAGGGCGACGAGCTCCATCGAACAATCTCCAAAAACGAACGATCAGTTCTTAACAATTCATTTGATTCGATAGCTTACCCTGTTTATCGTTCTCCCATCAAATCAAGAAGGAGAACCCCATGAGCGAACAGAGAGAGCGCATCAAGGTGCTCGGCGCCGGCATCTTCAGCCTGATCCTGGTACTCGGCGTCGCCCGCTTCTCCTACACGCCGCTGCTGCCGCTGATGCAGGCGCAGGCCGGGCTGGGCGTCGCCGAGGCCGGCTGGCTGGCGGCGATCAACTACGCCGGCTACCTGAGCGGCGCACTGATCGCCTCGCTGATCAGCGACCTGGCGCTCAAGGACCGCCTCTACCGCATCGGCATGGTGGTCGCCATTCTCAGCACCGTCGTCATGGGCCTCACTACCGACGTCACGGTCTGGGCGCTGTCGCGCTTCGTCGCCGGCCTCTCCAGCGCCGCCGGCATGCTGCTCGGCACCGGGCTGATCCTCAACTGGCTGATCCGCCACCATCACCGCAGCGAGCTGGGCATCCATTTCGCCGGCATCGGCCTGGGCATCGCCGGCTGCGCCGCCGCGGTCGCCGTCATGAGCCACTGGCTGGACTGGCGGCAGCAGTGGTTCGCCTTCACGGCGATCGGCTGCCTGCTGCTGATTCCCGCCCTGCGCTGGCTGCCGCCGCCGGACACCAGCGGCGTGACGAAGTCGGGCCAGAAGCTGGAGGACAACCCGCCGAGTCCGCTCTTCATGCGCCTGTTCATGGCCGCCTACTTCTGCGCCGGGGTCGGCTACGTGGTCAGCGCCACCTTCATCGTCGCCATCATCGAACGCCTGCCGGGCTTGGCCGGGCAGGGCAACCTGGTTTTCCTGGCGATCGGCATCGGCGCCGCGCCGGCCTGCATCAACTGGGATTTCATCGCCCGCCGCATCGGCGACCTCAACGCCCTGATCGCGGCGGCCGTCCTGCAGATCGTCGGCATCCTGCTGCCGGTCGTCGTCGGCGGCCTGGTCGCGGCGATCTTCGGGGCGCTGCTGTTCGGCGGCACCTTCATCGGCATGGTCAGCCTGGTGCTGACGATGGCCGGCCGCTACTACCCGACGCGCCCGGCCAAGATGATGGGCAAGATGACGCTCTCCTACGGCACCGCGCAGATCCTGGCGCCGGCGCTCACCGGCTGGCTGGCGACCCGCTTCGGCAGCTACGACGCCGGCCTCTACCTGGCGGCCGCGGTGATGGTCGTCGGCACCTTGCTGCTGCTGGTGCTCAAGGGTGTCGAGAAACGCGATGCCGTTGCGGGCGGGGCGCCGCTGCAGCCCTGCCCGCAACGCTAACGGGGATTTCCCAGCCGCTGGAAGCGAGAAGTCCGCGGCCCGGAACACCGGGGACGAGGGCTTTCAAACTTGGCGCCCGGGACACGGTCGCACCCTGGCCGGCGCCACCGGTGCCGCCCATCGCCTTGCCAATCAAGGTAAAGTGCAATCTGCCCGTTTGATTGCCCGTACCGTGCCCCGGAAGCCTCTCGACCCGACACCCGCCAGCGAAGCAGCCACGGTCGTTTCACGGCCGCTGCGGAATACGCTCCTGATGGCCTGCCTGCTCGCCGCATGCGCTTCCTCGCTCGCGCGCGGGCCATGGCGCGCAAGCGACCAGAACACCAGCGGCTGGGACCTGATGTCTCCCGAAGAACGGATAGAGCATCAGGCCAGGATTCGCGGCTTCAAATCCTACGATGAATGCCAGGCCTATCGCCGCGAACACCATCAGGCCATGGAAGAACGTGCCCGCCGCGAGGGAAGGCAGCTCGGCGCCGGGCGTCGCGACTTTTGCAGCCACCTCTCACCTGCCGTCCCGCAACGGTAGGCGGACGCCCCCATGTCACCCCGGCGCCACCTCGCACTCCCGCTCGCTGCCGTCATCGTCGTCGGGCTGCCGGTATTCTGGGCTTTCCCGGAAGACCTCGCATTCTGGCGCAGCGTTGCCATCGTCTGCGGCTGGCTCGGCTGGGGGTTGCTGCTCGTCAGCCTTCTGCTCATGATCCGTGAATCCTGGTTGGCGGAATGGATGGGGGGTCTGGAGCGCATGTATCGATGGCATCATCGTTCGGGCACCCTGGCCTACCTTGTCCTGCTGCTCCATCCCCTCGCCCTGTCGGTCGATGCCTGGAGCGAAGCGCCATCCCTGGCATGGCCAGCACTCAGCCCGCTGCGGAACAGCCTTGCGGTTCAACTCGGGTGGGCTTCCCTGCTGGCGATGATGCTCGGCCTCGCGCTCGCGTTTTCCCGAGCCCTGGCCTACGACAAGTGGCGCTGGCTCCACCTGTCGCTCGCCGCAGCGGTCGTGCTGGCGATCCTGCATCTCGTGTATCTCGGCCTCGACGACTGGCTGCTCTGGGTACCCGCCGCCGCGATCGCATTGATGCTCTGGCGTTTCCTGCGTTCCGACAGCGGCCAGGCGGCGCACCCCTATGTGGTCACCCGGGTCGATCACCCGGCCCACGCCCTGATCGAGGTCTCGCTGCGCCCGCTGGCAACCGCCATCACCGCCCGCCCGGGCCAGTTCGTGCTGGCCGCATTCGCCGATGCCCCCAGCTGGAAGGGCTTCGGCGAATATCACCCGTTCTCGCTCAGCCGCATCGGAAAGGATGGCGAGATTGCCATGGGGATCAAGGCGCTCGGTGATTGCACGACCCGCCTGCAGCACGTGCAGTGCGGCTTCGCGGCAAGGGTGCAAGGCCCGTTCGGCGCCTTTCTTGCCGATGCCGGGGCGACGCCGGGCCTGTGGGTCGCCGGCGGCATCGGCATCACCCCTTTCCTGGCCCTGCTGCGGGCACGACCATTGACGCAGCCGACCCGACTGATCTACCTGTATCGGGAAAGCGCCGACGCCGCCTACATCGGGGAACTGAATGAAATCGCCGCCGGGCAGGACAGCCTGAGTCTCGTCGCATTGGCCACCGGGGCCTCCGATCCCGATATCGAACGCCTCATTCCCGACCCGAGCGGCCTCGCCGGCTGCGACTGCTACCTCTGCGGACCGCCGGGACTGCTCGACTCGGCCATCGGGATCCTGGCGGCCCGCGGCGTGGCCGCGTCACGAATCCACTTCGAAAGATTCGATTTCCGATGATGCGCGTTGCCTTCACTGTCGGAACCGGATTGTTCTGCGTGGCGGTCCTGCTTGTCTGGTTATTCAGCCCGCCACCCTCGCCAACGATCGAGGCTCCACAGCCCATCCTGCCGGCAAGCCGGATTCCACTGGCCGAGGTATCGCGCCATGGCCAGGCGGACGACTGCTGGATGGCGATCGACGGCAAGGTCTACGACCTGACCCCCTACCTGCCGCTGCATCCCACGAAGCCCGGCATCATCGTCCCCTGGTGCGGCCAGGAGGCCTCCGAAGCCTACCGGACCAAGACCCGGGGCCGGCCGCATTCCGCGGAAGCCGGCGAGCTTCTCGAAAAATACCTGATCGGCCAGCTCGCCGAGTGATCCGCCGGAGCGAGCGGTGCGCGGGGCCGGGTCGCCGGCATCGTTCCGCCGCGCCCTGATTGCCGGATGCCGTCAGGCTGCGGGCTCAGCCCTTCGGCCAGAGGATCATCTGCGTGCAGCGGAAGAGCGCCAGCTGGCGCCCGTCCGCCTCGTCGGTGACCACGGCATCCCAGACCTGGGTGTTGCGCCCGAGGTGCTGCGCCGTCGCCACGCAGGCGATGCTGCCGTCGCGGACGGTGCCGAGATGGTTGCTCTTGAGCTCGATGGTGGTGAACGACTGCGCGCCTTCCGGCAGATGGGCGATGGTCGCGTAGCCGCAGGTGGTGTCGGCCAGCGCCACGACGCTCGCCGCGTGCAGGAAGTCGTTCGGCGCGAAATGGAGCTTCCTGACCGGCATCCGGCTGGTCAGCGAATTGGGGGCCAGTTCGCGCATCTCGATGCCGAGATAGCCGGGCAGGTATTCGCTGCCGCGTTCGTTGAGGGTGGCGATCGAGACGCCGGGGCGCAATGTGCTCATCATGGTTTCTCCTGGTTTCAGGCCGGAGCCAGCGCCCGGGCCACCGGCGCCTCGCGGATCGGCAGGTTGAGGATGGCGGCAGCGGCGGCGAGCGCCATGTCGGCGTACCACATCCATCCGAAGTCGCCGAAGCGGGTGATCGCCAGGCCGCCGAGCCAGGCGCCGAGGAAGCCGCCGATCTGGTGGCTGAGCAGGGTGAGGCCGAACAGCGTGGCGAGGTAGCGGATGCCGAACAGCTTGCCGACGATGGCGGCGGTCGGCGGCACGGTCGCCAGCCAGGTGAAGCCGAGGCCGGCGGCGAACAGGTAGAAGTTCAGCTCGGTACGAGGCAACATCAGGTAGAGGGCGATCAGCACGGCGCGCGAGCCGTACATGGCGGCCAGCACGTACTTGCTGCGGTAGCGCGAGATGCACGAGCCGGCGTAGAGGCTACCGAAGATATTGGCCAGGCCAATGATCGCCAGCGACCAGCTGGCCACCGACGGCGGCAGGCCGCACAGGTTGACCTCGCCCGGCAGGTGGGTGACGAGGAAGGCGATATGGAAGCCGCAGGTGAAGAAGCCGGCGTGCAGCAGCAGGTAGCTGCGATCCTTCATTGCGCTGCCGACCGCGTTGAGCACGCCGGTGTCGTGCTCGGCGTGTCTGGCTGGCGCCGGTGCCGCCCTGGTCAAGCGGCCGACCAGCGGCAGCGCGGCCAGGGTCATGACCGCCATCGCCCACATCGCCCCCATCCAGCCGACCGATTGGATCAGCTTCTGCAGGATCGGTGCGAAGACGAACTGGCCGAACGAGCCGCCGGCGTTGATGACGCCCGAGGCCGAGCCGCGCGCCTCGATCGGCAGGCGCTGCGCCGCGGCGCCGATCAGCACCGAAAAGCTGCCCGCCCCCGAGCCCATGGCCGAGAGCAGGCCGAGCGAGACGATCAGGCCGAAGCCGCTGCCCATGAACGGGGTGATGGCGCTGCCCAGGGCCAGCACCAGCAGGCCGCCGATCAGCACGGTGCGCGGCCCGTAGCGGTCGGCCACCGCGCCCGCCACCGGCTGGATGGCGCCCCAGGTGAATTGCCCGATCGCCAGCGCCAGGCTGATGGTGGCGATGCCCAGCCCGGTCGTCGCGTCGAGCGGGGCGACGAACAGCCCGAGCGACTGGCGCGCGCCCATGGTGACCATCAGGATGCCGGCAGCGGCCAGCGTGGTGACCAGGATGTCGGGCCGGCCCAACAATGAACGCAACATGATGAAACTCCCCGCTCGATGATTCGTTTTTGAAAGACGAGGCAACTATAGTTGTCAATTTCGTTGGCAAATAGCCCATAATTCTTGCCATTACGTCAACGGATCATTGACAACATGGCATGGCTCGCGAGTTGGGACTGTTTCGTCAAGGTCGTCGAAAGCGGCAGCATGGCGGCCGCCGCCCGCCGCCTGGACTGCACGCGGGCGCAGGTCAGCAAGCAGGTCGCCGAGCTCGAACGCACCTTCGGCGTGCGCCTCTTCGAGCGCTCGACGCGCAAGCTCGGCCTGACACCTTCCGGCGAGGTCTTCCACCAGCACGCACTGCGCGCGCTGGAGGCGATCCACGGCACCGAGGTCGCCGTCAGGAACCTCGGCGACGCGCCGCGCGGCGTGCTGCGCATCAGCGCCTCGATCACCTTCGGCCGCATGTACATCGCCCCGCTGCTGCCGCAGGTCGTCGCCAAGTATCCCGACCTGGGCTGCGAGCTGGTGCTGACCGACGCGCTGGTCGACCTCGTCGACGACAACATCGACCTCGCGCTGCGCCTGACGCGGGCGCCGCCGCAGGACGCCGTGGCCCGCAAGGTGGTACCGATGAAGCGCCTGATCTGCGGCACGCCCGCCTATTTCGCCGCGCACGGCGAACCGAAGACGCCGCACGACCTGGCCCATCACCCCTGCTTCAGCTACATGCTGCCGGAGGACGGCCGCACCTGGCGGCTGGTCGACCGCGCCGGCGAAGAGATCAGCATCCCGGTCGCCAGCAAGTTCGACTTCAACAACGTCGACTGCATCCTCGACGCCGTGCTCGCCGGCCACGGCCTGGCGATCCTGCCTACCTACCTGTGCGGCCCGGAACTGGCGCGCGGCCGCCTGCAGGCCATCCTCGGCGACTGGGAGCCGGTCAGCAGCTTCGGCCGCTACCTCTACGCCTGCTACACCCCCAACCGGGTGCGCGTGCCGAAGGTGCGGGTCTTCCTGAACGAACTGGAACGGACCTTCAACCCGGTGCCGCCGTGGGAACAGGCGTGAGCCGGAGCGCGCCGGCCTGCTACGCCTTCGCGACGGCGGCCAGCCAGGCCTCGTAGCCGCCCTGCACCGGGCGCACCGACAGGTAGCCCGCTTCCAGCAGGCGGCGGGCGGCCTGGACCGCGCCGGCGTCTTCCGGGCAGGCGCAGAGCGTGACGATCGGCCGCTCCTTCGGCCAGTGTCCGACGGCGTCGAGCAGGAAGTCGTGCTCGGCCACCGTCGCCCCCGGAATCGGGCCGGTCGCGGCGATCATCGTCGCCCCACGCAGGTCGAGGAACAGCGGCGGCTGCTCGCCGGCCAGCGCCGCCAGCAGTTCGTCCGGCGTGATGTGGGGCACCGTGCAGAATTGCCGGAAACGGTATTTCTGCCACAGCTTCCAGCCCAGCCAGACGGCGCCGACGGCGAGCACGATGAGCAGGGCTCTGCCCGCCTGCTCGTCGAGGACGGCGAGCGCCGCATGTACCTGCTCGCGCAGGACCCAGCCGGCGCCGAGCGCCAGCCCGGCCCACAGGGCGGCACCGACGCCGGCCGCGGCCAGGAAGCCGGGCAGCGCCATGCGCATCGAGCCGGCGATCGGCGGCGCGACGGTGGAAAAGCCGGGAATGAACTTGGCGACCACCAGCGAGGCGACGCCCCAGCGGATGAAGCGTGACTCGGTCTGGTTGACGCAGGAACCGGGGTTGATCGACAGCTTGCACAGCCCGGCCAGCACCCGGTAGCCGAAGGCGCAGCCGGCCAGGTACCAGATCCAGTCGGCGAGCACCGAGGCGACGATGGCCGCCGCCAGGACCTTGCCGAGCAGGCCGGGTGCGGCGACCAGGCTGCCGGCGAGCAGTAGCGTCGGCACGGCGGGCACCGGCAGGCCGATCTGCTGGAGCAGGACATTGAGGAACACGACCCACACGACATCCTGCCGCAGCGCCTGGGTGATCTGGGAAATTTCCATGGTTGGCCTTGTGCGCGTTTCGGCGAAGCTTGGACGAAAGATGGCCGTCTGGGCAAGCGCGATCTGCGTTCAGCCGGCGCCGAGCGGCAGGCGAATGGTGAATTCGGTGGCCTGCCCGGCGGCGCGGGCGGCGATGGTGCCGCGATGGGCGAGAACGATGGAACGGGCGATGGCCAGCCCGAGGCCGCTGCCTTCGGCAGCGCTGTCGAGGCGCACGAAGCGGTCGAAGATGCGCTCCAGCGCCGCCGGCGGGATGGCCGGCCCGGAATTGACGATGCCGACCACCGCGCAGTCGCCGTCCACGCCGATCCCGACGTCGACCCGGCCGCCTTCCGGCGTGTGCTGGATGGCGTTGAGCAGCAGGTTGCCGATCGCCCGCTCCAGCATCAGGCGGTCGCCATGCACGGTCACCTCGGCGCCGTCCAGCCGCAGGCTGAGATGCTCGGCGAGGATGCCGTAGTAGTCGAGCAGGCGCTGGCACAGCGCGCGCAGCGCGACTGCCTGGCGCTCGGGAACGACCAGGCCGTGATCGGCCTTGGCCAGGAACAGCATGTCGCCGATGATCCGCGACAGGCGCTCGTATTCTTCGAGGTTGGAGGCCAGCAGGTCGCGGTATTCGTCGGCGTCGCGCGCCTTGCCGAGCGACACCTCGGTCTGCATGCGCAGGGTGTGGATCGGCGTGCGCAGCTCGTGGGCGAGGTCGGCCGAGAAGTCGGACAGACGCCGGAAGGATTCCTCCAGGCGCCCGAGCATGGCGTTGAAGGCAGCGACCAGCTCGGCCAGCTCGGGCGGCACGTCGCGCTCGGGAATGCGCTCGGCCAGCTGGCCGGCCGAGATGCGCCCGGCGGCATGCGCCAGTTCGCGCACCGGCCGCATGCCGCGGCGGGCGATCAGCATGCCGACGACGACCGTGAGCAGCGCCGCGGCCAGCACCGCCAGCCAGAAGTCGCGCTGCAGCTCGTCGAGGAAGGTGGTGTGGTGATGGATATCGCGTGCGACGACGACGCGCACCGTCTCGCCCCACGCCGTTTCCATGCGCCCGGCGACGATCCGCAGGTCCTGCCCGGCCAGCGTCAGGCGCACCGGCGTGTCGCCGATCCCGGCCGGCGCCGACGCCAGCACCGCGGCCTGGTCGTCCGCCGGCCAGGTGAAAATCGGCCCTTTTTCACCGTCGACCGCAACCAGCACCCCGTGCTCGCCGACCAGGGCATCGGCCAGCCGGGCAGCGAGCGCCGCCGGCGACTGCTCCCGGCTGCCGATGTGGCGCGCCAGCGCAAGCTTGCCGAGCAGTTCGTGGGCGTCGAGCTCGGCCATGTGGCGATCGGCCGAGCGGCTCAGGTAGATGCCGAGGGCGGCGAAGACGAGGGTCGCCAGCAGTGCGAAGGCGAGCGCCAGGCGCAGCGTGAGCGAATGGTGCCAGCGCGCCACGGTCAGCGGATTTCCATGACGTAGCCCATGCCGCGCAGGGTGTGGATCAGGCGCGGCGCGAAGTCGTCGTCGACCTTGGCGCGCAGCCGGCGGATGGCGACCTCGACGACGTTGGTGTCGGAATCGAAATTCATGTCCCACACCTGCGAGGCGATGAAGCTGCGCGACAGCACCTCGCCCTGGCGGCGCAGGAAGAGTTCGAGCAGCGCGAACTCCTTGGCGGTCAGGTCGATGCGCTGCCCGGCGCGCGTCGCGCGGCGCTTGAGCACGTCGAGTTCGAGATCGGCGATGGCCAGCACCGCGCTTTCCCGCGCCCGCCCCCGGCGCAGCAGGGTGCGCACGCGGGCGAGCAGCTCGGAAAAGGCGAAGGGCTTGACCAGGTAGTCGTCGGCCCCCAGCTCCAGCCCCTTGACGCGGTCGGCGACCTGGTCGCGCGCCGTCAGGAACAACACCGGCAACTCGCGCCCGGCGGCGCGCAGGGCCTGCAGCACCTGCC
>WBZM01002455.1_pt1 | contig 15791 bp, 20 predicted proteins | sample 5204271 | NCBI WGS metagenome assembly WBZM01 (sample SAMN12344346, study PRJNA552823) | activated sludge metagenome | biome: Activated sludge suspended growth; feature: Nitrification reactor; material: Wastewater; isolation source: activated sludge from nitrification reactor of wastewater...
AGGTAAGAAGTCAGAATTTTGGGCATGACGAGGCCTTCCGCCGTTTTTCACGGCAGGGAATAAATTTTAAAAAAACTAAAATAGAAAAAATCGAAGTTTGACTCGGTTTATCCACCGATTTGGGTAAGTATCCTTCTGACATAATCTCACCCGCTACCCCTCACTGTAGGTATCGGAGATTACTCACGAACATTCTGCATCAAATTTTGAATTGAATTTAAAAAAATGTCGTAATTTCAAATACTTACGAAAATTAAAATGGCTCAGGTTTTCAGTGACACAACTGGAAAAGCTTCCGTTCCAAAAATCAGAGTGAATTCAGCTATTCAGCATGTCGCTTTGTTCAAGAACCGCGACTTCCTTTATGAAAAATACGTCGAAAAAGGCTGGTCTGCAAGCCAAATTGCCGATGAGATTGGTTCCGTTCACAGCACAGTGGTTAAGCATCTAAAGGACCTGGGCATCCCTCTGCGTGAACACCAGCTACCTTTGCAGCGACGACCAGGCCACGGCCTTGCCTACGGCAAAAAGGTGATTGAACGAGGGGAACAGGTTCATCAGGCTGAGATGGTGAACATCGGCAAGATGATTAACCTACGGGACCAGGGCTTCAGCTATTGGAAAATTGCCGACATCCTTAACTCAATGGGGGTTCCTACAAAGACACGCAGGGCCAAATGGCAAGCCGCGACTGTGATGAAAATATTGAAGAGTCAAGGACACCAATCAGAAACACATCTCTAAAAAGACACATTTAAATTGAGGGAACTCTATGGAGTTCTAGGGCGTGTCTTCATTTGGCTGGACCAGTTGCGGGTTGAAGTTTGAGCCAATATATTGTGCACGCAAACATCAATACGGATTTAAAGTTTCGGGCCAATTTTTCAAATCTTGTTGAGATGCTTCTAAAGTGTTTGAGTCTTGCAAATAAATTTTCAACGACATGTCTGTTTTTGTAAATGTCTTTATCAAACTCGGGATTTGGCGTTTTGCTGTTAGATCTCTTCGGAATAATCGGCATCATATTTTTACTTCGAGCTTTAGTTCTGATTTCTTCTGAGTCGTAACCTTTGTCGGCAATAAGGTTTTCGCCGGTGACTTGGTCAATGAGTTGACCTGCAACTTGACTGTCGTGCACTTGACCCCCAGTGACTTCAATACAGAGCGGATTTCCATGCGCATCGGCGGCCATGTGTATTTTAGTCGTGGGTCCACCACGTGACGTTCCAATCGCACGGTATTCTCCACGCCGAGCTCCACTAGCATGCTGATGAGCCCGTACGTAACTTCCGTCGATGAACACCCACTCTGTATCAGTTTCTTTTCGTAGAGCAAAAAAAAATTATCCTACAAACCTTTCTGGGACCAGCGATTGAAGCGACTAAACGCTGTCTGCCAAGGGCAAAACTCTGGTGGAACTTCACGCCATTGGGCACCGGTTCTAATTTTCCACAAAATTGCTTCCATGACGTTGCGATTGTTGGCTGATTTTTTACAGCCCTTAGAAGTCATAATCCACTGAAGTTGCTCCCACAAAGAATCTGTCAAAGCTGTGCGTGCCATGCGAAAAACCCTCCAATAGTCGAGCATTTCGCACTATTTTGAATCAATCAATACGACTAAAGTCTTGAATTTAGTCCAGCCAAATGAAGACACGCCCTAATCTTGGCCAATTTTTATCGGAATCTCCATGACACGGCAAATGTAGAAAAGAATTGGAAGACTTGGAAATCTTCGACGTTGTTCTATAAATTGGACCGTTAAGACTGAAACATCTAATTTTTCAGCAAGCTGCTCTTGGGTTAATTTCATCTCATTCCGACGAGTCTGAATAACAGAAGATATGTTCTCCAACTGCTTCTCAACAGCCTTTCTGTATTTACTTGGTATTCTATCAATTCGTTTAGCCTTATTCACTAAGGCTAATTTTCGTTTTCTCTTACTTATAGTAACACTTACTTAGAGTAAGGTTTTAGACCGTCTTGGCACACAGATTGTAATTAGTAATTTCCATTGAACAAACGTCCGGTAGGAACCTGATTAAATCGTTTTAGGGCTGATTTAAGGATGGTTTTTACTAAAGCGTTTAAAAGTTAAACAATCAGCTTTTTTGAAAGGAAAGTTATGAAAACGAAAATCACCGCCTTTTTAGCAATGGCTCTTGTGGCCTCGACCTCTTTTGCACAGAACTCATCAACGGCTAAAATGCCACAAGATGACGGAATTTCTAGCAAAGGATTTCGTATCTCTATTGTGAAACCTATGCTCAGCGCCGATATCAAGGCATCGTATAAGGGTCAATCAGCTAGCAATAGTGAAACCTTAGACTCTGCACTTGGTTTGTCTTTAGGATATGCAAGCTTGCCGGTTCAAGAATTGGGATGGACTTCGAATTTCACCTATATGGATATTAAAAATGAAGGTTCAACTACAGGGGCTGTTCGAGCCGATGGCAATTTGGCATATGCATTTACACAAATTGTAAACATCAAGGGCGGTGTTAATCTGAGTAAACTAACAAGCGGAACGAATTCTGATAAATTGAACCCAGGTATCGGTTTCCAAGGTGGATTGGGTATCCAATTGACGAGAAATTTTGGACTGGATGTTGGCTACACTGAAATGAATCAGTCAGGATCACTTGACGGAGTGTCGGTTGATTTGAAAGAAAAAGGAATGGAAATTGGATTGACCGGAACTTTCTAAAAATTTTATCTTTAGTTTTCAATGTTAAAACCCAGGGCTCAAATCTTGGGTTTTTTCATTTCAGCTTGCCCCTTTTTACTTCCTCCTCATTGACTAAATGTCGAATTTGCCAACCGAATCTAAAATAAGTTAGAATGATCTTAGAGGGGGTTCGATGAGGCGCAGATCTGACGGACGCAACAAGGGACTCAAGCAATCAGAAAAGACCGCACTGAAATCAAAGATCAGGACCATGATCGGCGAAAACTATTGGGATGATGAAATTATGTTGGCACTCAATCTTCAACCACATGTCTATTGGTTTTACCGAAAGAAGGTTGGAACGGAAATGCTGAAAGAGTTTTTAGAAGGTGGGTCAAATGGGATATTCCAAAGATATGTTCAGTTTGGACAACAGACTTTGAAGGCACTTGAGGAAGTGATGACTGAAGCACCGAAAACAAAGAGAAATGCCTCAGCCGCAGTTCAGGCTGCTAAGATAACAAATGACATTCACAACTCGATAGTAAAGTTGGCGTGTGAGTTGGGATTGGTCCCGAAACATACGAAAACAATCTCTTTCGACGGACAAGTATTTGCCAAGACATAACATAGCTTTCATGTTGCGAAGTCCCCCCACCCCCTGCGCAGTCGTTCAGAACATCCAAATCTAAATTAAACAATAGAGAAATTGAAATTCATGTTTGATGCAGAGAAAAAGGTGGGTTTTGGGGCACCCGACGGTGTAAATGGACGCGTATAAAATCCTATTATGCACATCGCAGATTTCAATGTCAGTGAACGACATAGATCCATCAATTGAACCGACATCGGAATAGTTCCGACTTCTCAGATTTTTGATGATGCAAGCCATTGATTTTTCGTTGTCAATTTCACAAACAGTTCCGCTTTCAAGGGAACTCGGAACTACTCATACAAGTTCACGTCCAGTTCATCCTTGGTGGCGTGGCTGTAGATCGAAGTGGTGCTGAGGCTTGAATGCCCAGCATTGTCCCGAACAGTTGGCAAATCCACACCAGCGGCAATGAGGTGCGAAACATAGGTGTGGCGGCAACTGTGACAGCTAAGACTATTAGCAAGTCCGCAACGCTGGAACCAGAACTTCACGCGCTTGCGGATTGCGCGGGTTGTGTAGGGACCTTTTCTTTCAGACATGAATAGTGGTGCGTCGGCATCGGTTGATTCATCCAGAACCTTTTGCTTGACCTTCAAAAACTCCTTCAACATGCGTTGAGTGGATTTTCCTAAAATGATGTTTCGTTTCTTGCCGCCTTTGCCATGTTGGACAATCAATGATCCAGATTGGATGTCACCGACCTTCAGGGCTGCGAGTTCAGCCACTCGAACCCCCGTTTCCAGCAAGGTTCTCAAAATAAAATGATCTCGAACATGGACAAGGTTCTTTTTGCGATGTGTAGCTAAGTCCGATGCGTCTTTCACTATGGTATAAAGACGATGAACCTGTTCAGACGAAAGAAAAAGGTCTCTTGTGATTGTCCATTTTTGATTGGTCATGCCCCAATTATAACACGACGCAATGTGGTTAGCTATACTATGTATAGCTTAAAATCGGACTGTGCTACATTGAAACGATGAAGCCACTTCCAGATAGAAAATTTCAAGATGGTCCCAGAAAACTCATTGCATGGCGATTGCCTCAGCCATTGATTGATGAGGTTCAGAAGGTTGCGAAGCTACAAGGCTGGAATGTCAGTGATGTGGCATCGACAGCTTTGGATCTGTATGTGCAGGAGTGGAAGTCTCAGAAGAAAAAGAAGAGGCGCTAAGGGTGCAGAAATTTTTTGTTCTAATGTGGGGTGGGGTATGCCTTTTATTGTATAACAACGTATAACAAGCGTAGGCATCCCGACCGGATATAGACGAGATACTTTTTTTGAAGAATCTGACCGCATTGCGGTTATGGTGATTGTTGAGTGTGAGGGTTGATTGTGAGAGAAATAAAATGCACCAGCATTATTTGAAACTGTTGGTTGATCTATATTTGCGCGAAGAGAAAAATCAGGACGGACCGCTTCATCAGGCGGCCCGTGATCCCAACCTTCGGAACATCGTTTTGTCCGTCATCAAAATGCACAGCTTGAATCCAGGAAAAAGAGAAACACTCAGTCCCAAAATTATTGCTGAAAAATCCACTGCAGTAGCAACCACCTTCAAGAATAAATCCCTCTTCTCTCAAATCTGTTCGCAGACTTTGCTTCAGCATAGAAAGCACGAAGACATGCTTCGCTACATGGACTTTATTTTCAGACAGAAGGAAGATGAAAATAAGTGGAACAAGAGGCGTGACGCTCGAAGATCCACAACCGTTGACGACAGAACGGTTTCTGGAAAACAGCTCTTAGAAATCGCAGCAAAGAGTTCGGAAGAACTGTTACTCTTCGAGAAATCTGTTTCACTGAAAAGCCTGAAGGACATCAAAACTAAGGTTTCCAAATTCAATTGTGAGTTCAGCAAGGTGACATGGTTCGTTTCTCAATACTATGACGACATGCCCGAAAACAGACCTGATCTGGATGAACTTTTTAATTTGAAAAAAGAACTGACCGTCATTGGGTCCGAAATCCGCTATGCCTCTGGTCACAATCCTAAGAGCCAAGTTCTTATCGACTGTTTTTTGCACTTGTCCCACGCATTGTTGCTGAAAGAACAGCCGTCTCGTCGTGCGGTCAATCAGGCAATCATGGTTATCAACAACAACATGGGCTGTGACAAAGGCACCTCACCCGAAAATCTTGCAACCATGAAGTCGAATGCAAGAGACGAAATCAAAACAAAGACATCCCTGTCCATGCTTCAAAAGCAAATCGCATCTCTCACCTAACCTATCTCAACTTTTTCCCCCTGAACTCCGCCGTGACGTAATTGCAAGGTCATTGCATAACGCCGTTGAGTCACACCAACAGTGCAGAACGGGCGGAACATGGACACGGATCGGAAAAGGAAATTCAGAACGCCAATAGAAGACAATAGTTTTCAAAGCGAAGTCTTGTCGGCGCAAAAGACAATTCTGGACACCGTTCAGATAGCCTACGGTCACACCCCCAATTTTTCCTATGTGCGCAGTCGAATACTAAAAGCCTTCGGAAGAGAAGGGCTGCAGAGATTTTTTGACAATAGCTATGAGGCAATCAACGGAAACGGAACACGGCATGAAAACAGCAACGAAAAATAGATCCCCACAGACAAAAAATATATTTGCAGCCAATGTGAATCAATATCTTGAACGAAATCTTTCGGTAATACCATTGCGCGAGTGCAGTAAAGAACCCTTTCTTAGGAACTGGACAAGATTCAGCAAGCAACGTCCGACAAGAGATGAAATTGAAACATGGGTGTCTGACCATCCCTCATCGAACATTGGTCTCTGTTGTGGCCCAGCATCGGGCGTGGTTGTTTTTGATCTTGATTTGGATCTGACAAGGAAGTTGCACCGACAAATTTATAAAAAAATTAAAATATATATTCCAGACAGCCCAATTAAGAAGGTCGGAAAAAAGGGCTTCAGTCTATTTTTTAAAGACAATGGCGTACGGTCGCGCACAATTTCGGTAAAGGTGCCTTCTGGTGAGACTATCAATGTAGCTGATTTTCTGTCAGCGGGACGTCAGACAGTACTTCCACCATCCCTACATCCTGATACTCGAAAGCCTTACCGCTGGTCTGAAACGAGTTTGTTGGCAACACCAGTTGAAGATTTGCCAGAATTTCCAATAGAAAATCTCGACAAGATAGAAAGCATTCTCAAAAAACTTGAAGCCAAACCTCAAGGCAAAAACATAGTTTCAGGCAGAAATAATGCGCTGAAATCAATGGCTGTAGCCGCAATTCATAAAGATAAATCTGACAGCGATGTCGTAAAAGAACTGGTGAAGTATGATCTTGCCAATCACGGTCAACCACTGTTTTCAGATCAATCTGATTCACAAATGCAAAACGGAACTCCCGAAGACAATGCTCTAAAGTTTGTTAAAAACATTCGGAAATCTCTTGATGGTGCCGACGAGAATAAAAATCAAGAGATTGAGATTCCATTTCTGTCGGTCAAAGAACTTTTCACAAAGAAAACAGAACCAATAGTTTACTTGGTGGATGGTCTTCTTCAGCGTGGCGGTCTTTCCTTAATCGCTGGGAAACCCAAGGTCGGAAAAAGCACCTTGGTCAAACATCTTCTTGCCGCTATTGATCGTGGTGACGATTTTCTTGGGCGCACGACGAAGCGTGGGACTTCACTTTATTTAGCATTGGAAGAAATGGAATCTGAAGTGAAAGACCATTTTAAGATACTAAAAGTAAGCTCTGATTCAAAGATCATGGTTCACGCAACATACGTCAATGATCCGCAGCTCATTGGTCTTAAAAAAGCAATCGCAGCCCACGAACCACAACTGGTAGTGATTGACACCCTTTTTAGATACATTGTTGGCGTAAAGGACAATAATTCCTACCAGCAAGTAAATGAGGCCCTTGAACCCCTTCGACGGCTTGCAAGGGACACCGACACCCACATCATGTTCATCCACCACGCTTCAAAAGGTCTCAGCCTGGGCACAGACTCTATTCTTGGATCAACAGCAATTTTTGCAACAGTTGACACTGGCATTGTTCTCGCTGAATCGGGCAAGAATCGAATTATTTCCAGCAGACAACGTTATGGAAAGCCCATCACAGAAACAGTTCTTCTCTTCAATAATGACAGCAAAACATTTTCTCTTGGTGGATCACGTCATCAGTCTGAGGTCAGAAGAGTTTCAAAATCCATTCTTCAATGTCTCAAGTCCAGAAAGACACCTTTAACAGAAAAACAGATCGAGGAACTTGTCAAATGTAAGACCACCTTCTTTCGTTCAGCAATCAGAAAATTGGTCAGCAAAAATAAGTTATCTAAGTCAGGGAAAGGAACCAAAGGTGATCCATTTAAGTATTTTTCCAAGTGAATCACCTGGTCTTCAACATAGAGGGAACACGGAACAAGAATCTCACAACATAGGAATTATTGTTCCCTTACTTATATTAAGGAACAAGGGAACAAGTATTTATCCAACAAAAACATTGTTGAAAAACCAGTTCCCGATTGGCGGGAACAATAAGGAAGGTGAACATGAATAAACAATCAACGGAATGGCTGAAGCGAATCGCAAAGCGAAGAGTGACTGTGATTGACCTGCAGAATTTTGTATTTTGCTGTGATGGTTGTGGAGCCAGGTGGACATTGGATGATGTAGCTGATGGAAAACCACCAACACGTCTTTGTTGGCTATGTCCAAAAGGTTGCAACCGCGAATTGTTGAACGGAAAGCAGCGATATGAAGTTTGTTATAGAGAGGTGAATTATGGAAACGTATGTCCGTCGTCAAATTAAGAAAGATATTCTTGAGGGCAAAAATATCTTTTTAACGGGACCTGCAGGTGTTGGAAAATCTTATTACATTAAGGAAGTGATTAGGTCCGCCGCCCCAAATGTCGCAGTTACCGCACTGACTGGTGTCGCGGCATTAAATATCGAAGGCTCCACGTTGCACAGTTTTTGTGGACTTGGTCCACATACAGACAAAGAGTCTATCAAGCGGTTAACTAGATCTATCCACTGGCTGGGGAAACAAGAACAGATTAGGAAAACTGACATCCTAGTGATCGACGAAGTTTCGATGTTGCGGTCCGACCTTTTCGATCTGGTGAATAAGTTATTTAAGTCCGCCATGAAATCAAAAAAACCATTCGGCGGTAAGCAGATCGTAGCTTCTGGTGACGCGCTTCAACTTCCCCCCATTGTAAAGGATGACGAAGACATTGAAAGACCGTGGTTCTTCCAGGCGAAAAGTTGGAGAGAGTGCGCATTTTCAGTCCACAATCTGACAGACAACTATCGCCAAGATGATGAAGAGTATCTTCAAGCACTTCTTGAAATTCGCAAAGGCAATTGTCCAAAATGGGTGGATCGAATGATGCGTTCTCGTGAGTCCGCTAAAATCAATTCTGAACTTAGTCCAATTAAGTTTTTTCCCACAAATGATAAAGTTGACCAGATTAATAGCAAACATCTCTCACGGCTGCCTGGTAAGTCTCGGAACTACAAAGCAAGAATTTCGGGACAAAACTCATACTTCAAAGCGCAGATTGAAAAAGACTGCCTTGCTCCAAGTGAACTGATCTTGAAGAAAGGAGCACAGGTTATGGTCGTTAGAAACGATAGTGGCTGTGCAAGATACATCAATGGATCAATGGGAAAGGTTGTCAGTTTTTCTTCAGACGGATTCCCTGTCGTAAAGATTGAAAAAACTGGCGAAGAAATAACGTTCACTGAAGAAATTTGGGAACGAAAGGACGCTGATGGGGCTGTATTGGCAAGTTTCAAACAAATTCCGTTGAAGCTGGCATACGCGCTGACAATCCACAAAGCACAGGGACTCACTCTTGATGTGGCCGAGATAGACTGTTCTGGAATTTTTGCCGCAGGACAAGTTTATGTTGCTTTAAGTCGAACCCGATCCCTTGAAGGATTGAGATTAAAAAATTGGAATAAAAAATTTGTTTTCGCACACCCTGAAGCACTCAAGTTCTATGAGAACGGTTGTCGCGGGTGATTGCTAGAAAGAGGAACTATGACTGACAGAAAATTCAAATGTGAACGGCTCTGGAACGCAAAAACATTGGTAGATCGAACAGGGCTTTTTAGTTCAATCAAACATCTCTACGTTACCCACAAACGAATCGGCATTCCATACTATAAACTCGCCGAAAAATTGTGGTTTGACCCTGTAGAAGTTGACGAATGGATTCAGAAACACCGACGGGAATTTTCCACTGAGAAAAATAATTCGACAGGGCTCAAGAAAGCACGACTGTTGAAAAAATAGAATAGAAACCGGAACTATTAAATCGAAATGGAACACGGAGCATGGGCGGCTGGGGCCGCAAACAAACGGTGCCTGGTGCTGGATCAGCAATCTTGGCGGAAAGGATGTCACATGAAGGTTGGATGAAAATAAAAATGTTCCCAAAATCTTGCATAATGTCTTGGGGACAGTTACAAGAGGTTGCCCACCAGGTGTTTTCACCAGCCACAAACAATGCACAAAGTGTGGCAAGCAAAGGCCGCTTGAGAATTTTCACAAGAATCAGCGCGGTGTCCTTGGCCGAGAAAGCCACTGCATACCATGCGTTCTTGCAGCCAAAAGGCTGAGGCGCAGGAAGAATAGGAGGAAGACCCAAAACGTTGTTGGCTTTTCCTCTTTCGTCACGGGCGAATTGGGAACTGAGGCGCAACAACAATTCGGCGGTGCAATCGGGTGTTGCCTTCAGGATTTGATAGAAAATGGAAAGACATAAAAAGCCAAGCCAAGGGGAAATAAAACTCTTGGTTCATAAGATTGTTCAAGACTGCAACCGAATTGCGAAGGATTACATTTCCGACTGGAAGCCAATCAATCAAGATTGGTCGACCGTCGAGGGCTGTGCATACTTGCGACTTTCTACAGACCAACAAGTGCTTGTAGAAAAAGGAAGCCTTGAACAGCAAATCTACATCGCCATTTCTGAAGCCGTCATTCGTTCAAACAACGACCGAATAAATTATAAAATCGTGAGATTTTTTATTGAACCAGGAATCACTGGAACGACAGACAGACGACCAGAATTCAATTCAATGATGACGGAAATAAAAAATGGAAAATTTAAGTTCGCAATCTTCAAGGAACTTGCGCGTGTTGCCCGTGAAACAGAAATTTGGAAAAGATTTTTCAATCTCTGCATCAAAGTTGAATGTGAAATATTCATTCGTGGCTTCCCGTTCAACCCGAACGATCCCACACAGATTCTTCAGCTTGATATTCTTTCGGCCTTTGCAGCCTATGAGTCCAATCAAAACTCTAAGCGTGTTCGAGAAAGTCACTTTTCAGCAATGTCCACATCAGGAAAATTCAATTCCACCCACAAAGTTTTGGGGTTGGATCAGCTAATTGTGAATGATGTTCCTCAAGTGGGATTCTACACACCCAACGAAGAAGGGCTGAAGACGTGGCATTGGATTGCAAGAACCTTCATCAAATACGCTTCATTCCACAAGACTTTGGAAGAATGTGAAAAACTTGGAATCAAGAACGTCGGTGACAAGCCATTCAAAAAAAATTCCCTTCATACACTTCTCACAAATAAAAAATACATCGGCAAGTGGCAACTCAATGTCGGGAATAAAGAGAAAAACCAGGACAAGTTGATGCCCTACGACTGCTACCAGGAAGTGGACCTACCACATGGGTGCGTCGTTGACATAAAGTCCTGGACAGAAGTTCAAGCAACGATTGTTCGCATTGCGGGAAGTAAAGCCAAGAACACCCGCATTCGTCGAATCTACCCTCTTGTTGGACTATTGAGATTCAAGGATGGAACCAAGTTCGTCGGAACAGGTGCGTGGGGTGAAAACAGTCGCGTGAACTATTATTGGAATGGAAGTAACAAGATCAGACTTCCCGTCGATTTGATTGAAGAAGAAACTAAGCGCACTGTTTCGGGCATCATTACCAAGTCGCCAAAAATAAAAGACGCTGTGAAAAAATGGATTTCAGAAACACAAACATCTACTCAGCTATTGGAAAATGAAATGTCATCCCAAGAACTGGAACTTCAGCGATTGGAACAAGACAAACTGAAGCTGAATCGACGATTGGATTTTCTATTGGACCGTGATGATCCAGCCCAAGCCAAAGTCTTCAAAGAAGAATACCAACGAGACATGGATAAACTGAACAAAGCGGCCCTCAAAATTCGAGAAACCTTGGACAGCTTCAGCCAACAAAAAGAAGGTTTTCAGAAAATGACTTTTGACTATCGGGCTTTAGATGAAAATGCGACGCACATCCAGAACTTGATTCAGGAACATGATCCTGTGGCGTTGAAAAATGCCTACACCAAGTTATTCGAGGCTGTGATTATTGGGGATGTGGATAAGATGGGGGTTAGGTCTCTTGAGTTCGTGTTACGGGGTGATTTGGGCATAAAAAAACCAGCCTATGAAGCTGGTGTTAATCGAACGGACATTTCCAGTTTTGAAAAAGAAATGGCTCAGGAGGAGGGACTCGAACCCCCGACCAAGCGGTTAACAGCCGCTTGCTCTACCAACTGAGCTACTCCTGAACTTAGTTGAGACCCTCAATTTAGGTGATTTGGAAATTGAAGTCAAGAATTCAACTTATTTTTCCACAAATCCCTTTTTTTCCGCAAATCCAGTCGGAAAATTTTTTTAATGTCTTCGTGGCTTAGTTTTTTGATCAAGAAACGTAACCGCTCTTTACATTTCGCTATTGCAAAGTATTAGATTTTGCCTATTCCAATGGAATAAGTATGGTAATGCCTTTGATAATTTCTTTTGCTGTTTGAAGTAAATCGGTTCGTGGATTTAACACTCTAGCTAAATTTATAGGTTTAAACTCACCGAGTTGATTTGCTGACGTTGAAACAGTTAGCAGTAAGTGAAAAAGTGCAACCTACCAAAGGGGTATCACATTGCGCCAAAAGAGGCGGTTTATGCGACATTGAAAAAATGTAGAATCAAGTTTAACATTTCATTATAGGGTAATCAAAATAGAGTTCTACGGTTCTACACCATCTTCTTATCGAGAAAGAAAAAGTTCTATCGCTTTCTCCTTATTAGCTCCATTGATAATTAAACCAAACTTCTTGTGGCTTCATTTCTTCGTAGTGTATCCATATATTTTCTGGAGGCATTTCTAATGCATCACCAATGGCATTGGCAACGACTTTCGCTAATGCAGTTTTCTGGTCGTGGCTTGGACCTGATTTGGCTTTTATGGTGACAATGGGTGAGTTTTTTAAACCATCTTGTCTTTGAACATAATGATGACTTTCCAGCGGTTGATAGATGACCCAAATATTGTCAATTGAGCATTGTAATGCGGTTGAACTTTTCAATCGAATATCAGAAATCATTTTTGAAATTGACTCTAAATTGACTGGTTGTGACGAAGTGATATTAATTAAAGGCATATAGTCTCCACATTAATGACAGCTGCCGGGGAGAATTGGACAAGCAGGCAAACCAGAACCTTGGCAATTAGGATTACAAAGGCTGCAACAATTGATTGAGAAGTCTTTTATATTAATTATTTGGCAATTTAATGGGCTACTTATTTTCTCACCTTTAAAAATGCTGTTATTTAAATTGGCAGTAAGAAATGAGGCCGGTGTCTGAATGTAAAGAGCGAATTGTCGCTGCCGATCTGAGTAAACTAAAGTTTCATTTCCTTTTAAATTTAGACGACTTTCTAATGTCTTATACTGACCTAGTAAATTGAGCGTTTTATTTTGGTTATTAACAACAACTATTTTTGCATGATACGTTTGATCTGATAGTGGAGTCACGTTTACAAAATAGCTATTGCTTTCTAACATTAAGGAACATTGAATTTCTTTTGCACTAGCTGAACCTATAAAAATAAAAAAACTCCATAAAATGAAGTGGAATTTTACAACAAACATATTTTTCATATTTGCACCTTTTTTTTCGATTGAGATGAATAATGTATAGGCAGATATAAAATGATTTAAAAGACCAAAATGAGTTTATCTATTTTAGATTCCAAACCTTAGCTGCTAATACATGCCTAATGTTTAGATTCGAGGCCGAGTAAAGTTGAAACGCCGGTTAGAAATAAAAATCCAATACCCAGCTCCCGTTGGAAACTGTAATACTAATAATTTCGGTTAGTGGGAACAGATGTAAAGAATTCCTTATTTTATGATACTAGAGGCAACTTCCAAAACTTTTCTTGCTAATTCAAGTGCTGAAACAAGATCTTCACTATCAAGCTCAAAAATACCTTCTTCATATCTTCGAACCGTGGCATACTCGGTTAGTTCATTTAAACTAGGAATACTAGAGAATGCTTCTTCCTTTTTGAGCCGATCACAATATGTCAATACTGTTAGTAAATGGAACTGGCAATTCCTTATAACACAAAACGGCTTTTAAACTTTTTTCAATAACCTGCTGAGAGTTAAAACAAATATTTTCCTTTCTTCCTTTATTAGCTGAAGCTAAAACTTCAGCTGTTTCATAATCTCCCCTAGCAATTTTTAAAAGCTCGTAAGCATATTCTTTTTTAAATTTTTGCTCTTTGATCATAGACAATTTTCCCTCTATTTTTTATTTCCCAACAAACTCCACCAATATCAGCTTTTCGTTGAAAATCACTTATCTTAAAGAACAACAAATCCAAATGAATATCAGGAAATAATTTCATGTTAAAAATATGTTTTTTTTCCTTTTTCAAATCGATATCATCAAAAAAAATGATGGCAAAATCAAAATCCGAAGCCATGGTCATTGACATATTTGCAGCACTGCCAAATAAATAAATTAATACAGGATTCGAGTTAGAGGTGATTCTTTTAACCACTTCCTGAGAGATCGCATTGACATCTTCTTTAGTCAGATTTGATTTTGTTAACTTAGAAGCAAGAATTCCCATTCCGATTGTCTTAATGAATTTGCCTTACTTGTGCAATTTAAAATTGTTTCTTCACTCTTTGGAGTTTATAGTGGTAAGAACTAAACTGGGGGTTATCAAAATGAAGCAAAAATTACCGACTTTATCACGCTATTTACTTGGCCTTCTCTTTTTGGTTTTTGGAGCTGCTGGGCTCTTTAATCTAATTCCTCCGCCACCAAATATGCCAGAAAGACTAATGAGCTTTATGAATGGACTGATGGCCACTGGTTATTTTTTTCCTCTATTGAAGGGCACAGAAACACTTAGTGGACTGTTGTTACTATTGGGAGTTGCGCCGGCACTTATCCTAATCATACTTGCACCAATTACTTTAAATATCATCCTTGTGCATTTATTCTTAACTCCCGGTTTGGAAAACCTAATAATGCCTTTGGTGATAGTTGCACTTCATTTAGTTGCAGCTTCAAAATATAAGGATATTTACCTCCCGCTTTTTAAGAAGAATAAGAATTAAAAAAAGTCCTTCGGATAAAGAAGAGCTTTTTATCTATGTTATGTCGGTTAGGGCTATAACTAAGATTTAGTTCAGATCAATAACTTTAAGACTTCTATTAAAATCACTTGTTGAGAAGAATATTTGCTTTGCAACACCTACTAAATCAGTTAAGGGAAGCGATCCAAAATGTCTGGAGTCTGATGCATGACTTCTGTTATCGCCAAGAACAAATACTTGACCAAAGGGTACTTTAAAAATCTCATTTTTTATTGATTCATCTTTCTTCCATAAAACAGGATAGATTTCACCTGAATCAGCCATTTCAAGAATCGCAATGTGATCTTTTAACAGGTCGTTAAGCTGACGACTTCCCAACTCATTCGTTTCACCTTTAGAGATTGATTTTCCATTGACTAGAACATCCGTAGACTTAATTTCGACAGTATCACCTGGCAATCCAATAATGCGCTTAATATAGGTTGTCGTTCGATCGTTAGGATAAATAAAGGTTGCAATATCGTCTCGTTTAACTGCGCGTTGGCAGCCAGAACAATTAGAAACAAAAATATAATCCCCCTTAATTACATTTGGACTCATGCTCTGCGAAGGAACGGTGTAGAATTTTACCAGATGAGATCCTGTGTAATCAGCAATCTGTTGCAGAATAAAAAAATATCCAAAAAACAGAATAGAAAGAAAAATATGAAATTTGTGCATCTCATTTTTACCAGATAGCTCGGTTGCCATTCGATAAGCATCGATAAGATTTAACAAATAAATACCGGATGAAAATGAAAAACCGATAAAAACTAAAATAGATAAAATCTTGTTAGGACCCTGAATAGCTAGCCAAGAAAAAACTAAAATTGAAAATGAAAAAGATAGAAATAGGGATATTCCTTTAGATACTTGATGACCTGCCCCCATGATTTGGTCCACTTTGTATCGGACGATTTTAATTTAAGCAACATGTATATTTCCTAATAGGGTTAATGGCGCTGGTGGTTTATATCCCAAAGAACTGTGCGGTCTTACGTGGTTATAATGTCTTTTCCATCGTTGAATTAATATTTGAGCTTCTTTTAATGTATAAAAGATTTCTC
>WBZM01002456.1_pt1 | contig 15783 bp, 25 predicted proteins | sample 5204271 | NCBI WGS metagenome assembly WBZM01 (sample SAMN12344346, study PRJNA552823) | activated sludge metagenome | biome: Activated sludge suspended growth; feature: Nitrification reactor; material: Wastewater; isolation source: activated sludge from nitrification reactor of wastewater...
CGAAGGATCAATGAAAGCAACGGCATCCTTTTCTGGGAAATGGTCTAGATATTTGATCTTAGAGAATGCAGCTGTTCCAGAAACCGGAACACGAAGGTGGTATGACATCTCAATAGAAGCCTCGTCGACTCCTGCAATTTTCATTGCCTCTAAATCGGCGTCGAGCTGTGGTATTGTACCATGTGGAACCAAAAGAGTCTTAACTATATCACGAAGCTTTGCATAAAGATCATGCGCGTGAGCTGGCTGACCAATAATACAAATGTTTTTGCACAACTTATAAGCTTCATCGTATCTGCGCTTGACCGTTTCACGCATTTTTTCGGATACGTCCTCGTCCGTAACTGGGTCATCCATTATTATAAGTTTTGGGTGGCGTCCCCTCATTGAGGTTTTAATCGTAATCGCTTCAACAGAGTGATCCTGGCCAACAAGTCCAGCCACTCGAATCACAGATGCATTTCCCTTGGCCAAAGGCACTCCATTCTTCTCTAAAGCAGTGCCAATCTCTTCAATGATTGCGCCATTTCTTGATTTTGATTTGGTGATAATTAAAACGGTGTGTTCTGAAAGATCCAAGCCATCAAACCAGGCGCAATATTGTTTATAAGCCACGCCCATAATAGTGCAGAAGTCCGTCTTTCCGTATCCCCTAGAGCCTAAAAGCAATCTGGTCACATCCATGTCGATTGCGAAGGCTCGCATTTCGAGTTGTTTTTCAAACGGGATGAAATACCCAGCTCTTTCACAGAACTGCTCAAAAGTTGCCTTCTGTTGCTGATTACTCTGTGTGGTCTGTGGATATTCTGGACCAGGATCTTTTGGAGCAGTGCCTATTAAACGGTCAAGAATAAACTCAAGCCTTCTGGTGTCCCCCTCGTTAAAGGCTTTTGCCAGAACCTTCGCCACAACCATTTCAAGCATTGGCTTCTTGTTGTCGCGCATTGCGGCGTTTATCTCGTCAGTATTGAGCCTCACGTACTTGTTTAGGATTGCCTCGAATTCGATCTTATTTGAGGCCCTTGAATGCTTTATGTCGACAGGAACCTGTGGCCGTCCATTTGGATTGCCGGACTGTCCTGGTTTAAATGAGGTTGACCTCTTTCCGCCACGTCCTGCCATTGTCTGTTTTTTGCCTGTTATGCTTCGCCATGCCTAGTCGCACTTTTTCCGGTATATTTTTCCCATCTAGCAACTATCACGTCGCAATATTTAGGGTCTAGTTCCATCATGAAACATTTGCGATTAGTTTTTTCACAGGCAATGAGTGTTGATCCGGAACCGCCGAACAATTCTAATACAGAATATTTGGAAAAGTTTGTAATGAAATGCTCCGCAAATGCAACAGGGAAAACGGCTCCATGAGATTTTTGATATTCATTTTTACCGCCTCTAACAGGGTTTAGTCGAAAAATATTTTGCAAGGTTCCTCGAAACACTGGGCCTGTTTTTATTGATCTTTTTGGTTCATGTTCGTCAGTAAAAATGAATATTAACTCAAAAACACTATTAAGAACACGGTGCGCCGCAGATGGCTGCGCGTGTTCTTTGTCCCAAATCATAAGGTCTATTAGCTTATCATGAAATGCCATCCAATATTTTGGTAATGCCAGCTTGTTTCCAGCCAATAATTGAACATTACAAAACACGGTAGTTGAAAACTTTAATGCAATCAAAGTCCAAGCAGACATAAACGAAAGATATTCTTCTTGTGACTTATGATCTGACTTTTCGTTGTAAACAGTGTCCTTGCCATCTCCATTGTATCCACGAAGTTTTGCATTATTTCCTAGATTGTATGGTGGACTTGTGAAGGTAATATCAGCCTTCTCGCCATTCATCAGCTTCTCAACAGCATCAATACTCGTAGAATCACCACACATAAGTCTATGGTTTCCAAGCTGGTAAATATCTCCAATCTTTGTCTTAGTCTCGATATGTTCAGGGATAGAGTCTTCGTCACATTGAGGATCTAGATGCTCGACCAAAACTGGTTCAAAGTCGGGAATACCAAGAAGGTCGAAATCAAAACCTTCGCCTAGTTTTATGGCGTCTTCGTTGACCATTCTTAAATTAAGATCAGCAAGCTCCGCGATCTTATTGTCTGCAATCAAATGCGCGTATTCATCGGCCTCTGTTTCAAAGTCCTGTCGATCAATTGGAACCTCAGTCCATCCGAGAGAGCGAGCGGCCTCAAGTCTACCGTGGCCAGAAACTACAAAGCCCGATCTGTTTGAAATAGTGATCGGGTGACGCCAGCCCTGGTGCTTTAGGATCTTAGCGAGGAGTTTTATCTGTTTCTCTGAGTGTTTGTTTGGGTTCCGAGGGTGACCAACAAGAGTGTCGACGTCAACAACCTCAGAATGCGAGCATTTAATTTTCACAGCTTAATCCATCCGTCTTTTTTGGCAGCTTGCCACGAATTATAAGCCTTGGCTGTTTTCCATAGAATCAACAGAAATACTCTCTCATTTGTTAGACTCTCCCTGCTGTATATGCCATGAAACTGCTTCCCTTTGAACTTTTTTGCGTGTTTCCACATTTTTAACCCCCTGGTCATTAAATGAAAGATGCCCAGGCAAAATATCGCCTAGAGTGTCAGAAATCATTTTTAATTTAGCTTTGTAATAATATTTTCGGTCACGCGCTCGGTCGATTATGTCGTTTTCGCGTTCCACACGTCGAATACATTGCTTATAAGACTTCAAAAGCTGCTTTTTTGACCTATCCATGACTCAAATGTTGTACGGAAAAAAACATCTTGGCAAGCCTATTCCTTGACTTGCCTTTGGAGCGCCTCTTTAAGATCAGCGTTTTCTTTTAGCAGTTTATCATATTCACTTTTATCAACTGCCTCGATCTCATCACCTATTCTAATTTTGTTGCAATATAGATCAGCTTTGTCCATTGCCTCAATTTTTGGATAACCGTCCCAATGACTACCTAAATATTTTATCGTCCAGATCCTCATTTTTCACCGCCCTCATATCCGTTAAAAGATCTCGGTTGCTCACCTGATACTGACCAGATAACCAATGCAAGGCAAAGGCCAAAGCCAGAAAAAAAACTGATCACAATTTCAACCCAATTTATAGAACCCCCTCAATTTTTGATTCAATTCTCATCTGATTTAAAACGACGAAACTCCCCGCCGTTTTTGAAATCAACATATCCATTGGCCTTGTTATTTGTTATTTTTTTGCAGGCCAATTCTACGGCTTTTCTAAGTTCTGAATGAGCCTCTTTTTCAGTTTCCCATGGTCCAAAAGTTCCCAATGGTTCGCCGCCGATCATTTCAGTCCCTTCAAAGTTCCACATAGAAATTTCAAAATAGTATTTTCCATCGTCACCATGTCCGACTTTTCCCCTGATTCTTGGAATGTTCATTTTGTCTCCTTAATAAAATTAGAAATGGGCATGGGAGGTCATAACTTCCCCCATGCCCTCACAAAAAACCGGAGCTATCCTAGTTCTTTGTGATTGATAAGTATTTTAAGAATTTTTCTTGCTCTTCTGGCGTGAAATAATTGGTCGGCTTGACCTCACCCAGACAGAGTCTTATTTTTTCTTTGGCAACCTCAGGTGTCCAACCACGCTCATCGACAATCGCATAGATCTTTTCGAGCGTTGTCATGGGTGGGCCTAAAGCAGTGTTCATGTCGTCTGACTTAGCGTCGGGTGGGTTTTCAGCCCCAGGAGCATGATTTTTTGGTTTGGTCTGGGCCGCTTGATCAAGGGCCTTTTGCATAGGTGCATTATTTTTTGCAGCGTGGGCCTGTTTAGTTTTCGTTGAGTCCTGCTGATTTCTATTTTGCTGTTGATACTGTTGAGCCTGCTGTTTACTTGCCTGCTTGTCAGGTGTGTTGTGCTCATCAAATGGTCGGTTTTCTTCCCCGTCCTTAGACTCCAATAAATGAACTTTCAATAAAACAATTTTCATGGCCAAAGAATATGCTTTTGCAAAAGATTTATCCGAAGTATCGAGCGCGAATGCCGCACCCTTGCTTGTGATAAAGTCCTCTGGCTTGTCTGCATTTATCCACTTGCAAGTGATGTCAATATCCGTTCGATACCAAGTGACGGTCTTGCCCCATTGATTCACTTTGTCGAATGAACTTGTGGAATATTTTTCGATGTCTGGAAGCAAAACAATGCCAGCCTCGGCTAAAGGTAAGTGCAGAACAGCAGCAACGTCGTCGTGTGTTACGGCCTTATAGCCCTTGTCATTTTCTGACATCTTAACGGTTTCATTTTTTAAGACGGTTTTGACTGCTTTTTGAACAGCAATCATTCTTTGATAGATATTTAGACTTGTGTTTTCCATGCGATAGCTCCTTTAAGGGTTATGACCTGAAAACTATATGTAGTGAAAAAAGGTTAAAAATCAACAGTTTAAGATGGAGCTTGGCGAAAAAGAAAACCCCTGGTGGTTGACACCAAGGGTACTTTGTAAAAAAGTCAGCTTGCGGACTGATTTCTACTTGGAAGCTCACTTGTAACAATTTCCAAATTTAAATCAATCTAAAAATGAAAGTGCCGATGAGGGGTGACTCATATACCCACTAGGCTCCCAAGAATCGGTGCATGGGACCTAGCCAAAGTGAGCGGGTTCTGCATTTGACCGAGAGGTTCAAGACAGGTGTTGCCCTAACAGATAGGGATGAACAGCAAGCAAATAGCCCAAGTGTTCAAAGACCGATGACGATAAAGCGCGTGGAGCGGCCAGAGTAGCCCTGGTTCATTGCGAGGGGAGATCAGTTAAAGTTTCAATCGAAACAACCACTGACCTATTACGGGATGCTTTGCCCTCAAGGTTCAATCACAGTGCATAAGCAATTGATTCAAAAAAAAAAGAACTTAAATCTGAACGAATGAATGAAACTTACAAACTTCGAATTGAATTGAATGTATTACCTAAATCTTTAAATAAAAAACTCAGGTGGGGTGCCAAATGGTCGAATGTTTCTGAAAACAAGGCATTTGATCGAATGATCTATTTATCAGCCAGAGGAAACTTGCCGAAAGAACCATTGAAGAAAGCGAAGTTAAGGATTGTTCGTCACTTTTATCGCACACTTGATTTTGATGGATTGGTTGGTTCATTGAAGCCAGTTGTCGATTCTTTAGTCACCGCAGGGGTTTTAATCGATGATTCTTGGAAAACTTTACACACCTGGGATGTTGATCAAGTTTTCCGTCATAAAAAAGATGGCCCCTTATTAGAAGTTGAAGTATTCGAGGTTTGTGACTGAGTGTTGGATTATAGATAGGCAACACGATAGGGGAGCTTGAACAACTCCCCCAGTTTTCTACCAAGGAAGCCCTGCAGGTGTGACCGTTGCCACTAAGTCTTTTCTTTTAGTGTATGGCCTGAGTCTTCCATAAGCATTTTGATCGGCAGCAGCCTCGCGTGTTGTGGTTTTTGATCCACCACCACCGAATTCGAACATACATCCACCAAGATCAATGCCGATGTGAGTAATTTGAGTGTTCGATTTTCCGAAGAAATAGAGCGTCCCTACATTTGGAGCCGAAGGCACAGACTTGGCCCTAAAATAGTCATAAAGGCCCTGTGCCGTTTGATCTCCATCTGGGTCTAGGCCAATCATAGCCAGGATCTCCTGGACGCCACCAGAGCAGTCAAACCCGTTGATTGGATCATCCCCTCCCCATCTGTAAGGAATGAATAAAAGCTGCATAACTGCCTGTTGAAATAGCTCTTTCGTCATTGAACCCCCTGAACCTTTTGTAATGCTGAATCTAAAGCTAAAAACAAATTATCGAAAGCACCTGTGATCTGTTTGCATTTCGCGTATTGGCAATTGGTGAGGATGTCCTTTTTGAGCATCTTGTAAGACTCATAATCTAGCCAAACCGACTTCATTTTTTTGGTCTGACATTCTGCTGAATCAAAAGGCAGCCTTGTTTCTTTTCCTGTCATGACATTAAACGAGTAACAGTCCTGTGATGCTGGCAAAGTTATCGAAGCCTGCCAGTCAGATGTTTTGAAAGTTGAACATGCACTAAGGCTTGCGAATAAGAATAAACTTACGAGCTGCTTGAATAACCGCATTGTCGATTTCCTTTTTCTGTTCTGGCGTGAGCTTATCTCTCCCACCTTTTTCCATGATTGAATTCAATGCCTCGTCCATAGCTTTATCAAGACGATGTTGGTCAATTTCTGTACCTATTTGAATTGCGCCGAGATTTAAGATTAGGAGGCCCTTGTTGGCCAGCCAGTTTATGAAGAATTCACAGACTAAAATAGAGCCTGGAACTTTAAAGAACCAGGCTGTATAGGGAGAGGCGTTAAGAGCGAGCCTTAAAGACTGCGCTCCTAATTTCTTTATGCCTGGGAAGTCGTACTTTCCAGACAAAGGCATCTTACAGATCTTTCAAAGCAGTTTTTAGCACTGCAAAAATTGCATCATCAATTTGACCTGGGATTTTCTTTGCAAGTTCATCAATGAAGTAGTCGGTATCAACCGCCACTGATACATTGGCATCAACTCCTTGAGTGTCCAACATTGCACTAAGCTGCAATTTTCCCTCTTTGATTTCGACTAAAGCCTTGGCCTCAGGTGAGATCTGCTTGTTTAAAATTTCCATGGTTTCCCCCTTTTATGTTGTCGATGTCCAGTCGGATTTGATGAACATCTTTTTCAATACTTTCAAACCTTTTTTCTCCGGCTGCAAACGATTTCGATATCGTATCATTGAGGTTTCCGATCTGCTTTTTTAGACCACGAACCTCAAGCCAGATGACAAAGAAAACCGCTACCCATGCGCCAGCCTTAACTATGTTGCCGTCACCCAATGATGAAATGATCTGTCCGATGATGAAGCTATCCATGCCACCCCCTATTGATAAAACTCTTCTACGACGATTATGCCTGCTGCGCCTGCGCCGCCGTTCCCACCGTTGGAAAGACTTCCGTAGGCCCCTGTTCCACCTGCTCCGACCGCGTAAGAGTATGTAAATGATGGACTTGTGATGATGGCCTCAATGTATGCTCCTGCGCCGCCTCCACCGCCTGATTGTGCAGTGCTGGCTCCGTTTGCAGAGCCGCCTCCGCCTCCGCCTCCGGTATTTGCCTGAGCCGAACCGCCGTTGTTTCCACCTGAGCTGACACCATATCCAGCTCCACCAAGGGCGTTTCCTCCGCCCATGCCACCATTTGGTTGGGCACCTGAGTTGGCGACATAGAGACCGCCTTGACCAACACCGCCCGCAATCGCGTTGAGAGTGATTGCAGGGGAGCTGACCGTTGCAGCGCCTCCCGCGCCGCCGACTGCACCAGAAAAGATGCCGCCTCCACCGCCTGATGCTGTCAACAAAGACGACCCAAACGTGGTATTTCCCCCCGCCGTTGCAGCGTTTGCAGGTGTAGCAGTCCCGCCTGCGCCGCCTCCGCCTCCGCCTCCGACCATTTTCACTTTCAAATAAAGTGATTTTCTGACTGCTGAAAAGGCAATGGATGAATCACCAGTCCCAGAGGCTTTTGTCAGTGACCCTGAGTCTGTAGGGGCAGCATCACCTGCAAGCCATATTAAATTTGAACTCGAAACGGTTCTTGTGACTGTGTAGGTATTTCCATTATTTGTAAAGGTTGCACCTACAGTCGCGTTGGCACCTGAAACGACGAAAGCATGACCGAGTTTATAAGTCCCAGACCCAGAAGTGAAAGTTTGAACTGATGGGGGAATATAGATGGGGGCGAAATAGGTCTTAACTTGACCAATTGTCGCCCGATATGTCTGCAAGGTATCGTCACAAGGAAAATTCAAGCTGTCAGTGATGCTCGAAACCTGCTGTAAGTCCGTTATTTTTTTATCTGCCATTTTTCCCCCTAAGCCAATTCGAGTGTGATGACTGTATATATCCCCGCTGGGACCATTTCATAAAGCATCTGCTCAAGCTCATATTGTGTTTTAAAGCCCTTGATACTTTGGAACATGATGTTATCAACCCCGTCCTGAGTGATCATTCGGCTATAAACATAGTCATTGTTTTCGATGTTTCTGGCAACAAAGTTTGAAAGCTCGACCTCATCGGCGAGGATATCAATGGTCAATTTTCCAGGGGATGGGATAGCGAACTCAATCGTGACGGTATCTCCGAAAATCTTTTTAAAAACAGTTAAATAAGAATCGAAACTCCCCGCCACAGTGAAAGCTGTGAATATTTCTGGAAAACTTTGACGAAAGATCTCTTGATCAATTGCATTGGCAAGAGGTGATCTGTTTGATTCATAAATGACATCACCCAAAGGCATCGCTATGTAAGCATCATCAAAAAAGGCATCCAATTGAGCCTCAATGCTGTCGTGAATTGGGGAGGCAGAGGCCTCCATTTTCAATTCAAAATCATCACCTTTGAATTTTTGAGTGTTTGCCATAGTTATGCCTCGACCAAAGTAATATTCTCAAGCAACACGACGAAAAGCTCATTGTATTCAGCCTCAAAAACTGTGCTGTAATAATTAGCCCCAGCATCATCTGACCATTCCAAAAGAACTTGTGAGGCCCAAGGTGCATCGACCACACTAAAATATTTCTGAGGTTCAAAGTTTTTTCCAAGGCTGTATCGGGCCTCGATGTTGTCCAAAAGCTTTTGCTTTACGGTCTCAGGGGATTCAATGAAAACCTGATTGTTAGCCGAAAGTGTGGTTGTCAGTCTCAGCAAAACCTCTGTCCTGGTTGGAAGGTTAAACTTAAAATTGAAGCTTTGACCATTGTCTAAAACTATTGCACTGACTTCGGTGCCCTGACTTACAGTGCCTGCAACCGTTGAATTTTTGATGATTGTATTGATTGCAAGTTTTGTTGCTGCATAGTCATCAGCCGTTTCATCGGTATCGACACAGACATAGACCTTGCCTGCATCAGCATCAATTGGGGATTTCACTGAGGCCACAAAATCACTCGCGGCAAAAGCTTCAATCAGGCCTGGGTTTGTTACCGCTGGCCTTAATATTCTTTCATTTGTAATTGCCATATATTGTTGCAGTTTTGCAAAGATCTCTGAGGTCCTGACTTCATTAGCCTGCAATCTTTGAATCAATGCATAAAAATATTTATAGGCCGAAGTTCCAAGGAAAGTCTCAGCCGTGTAAGTCGTTCCAAACTGAGTGTTGTAGTTAACCATAACACTCAACATCATTGTTTCAATTGAAAGTGGCGTATAGCCCGACTCGTTTGCAAAACCCATGTTACCTCGCTATCAAACTGCCCGAACTCTCGGGAGGGGTGATTTTAAATTCATACTCTTCAGCTAAATTCTGGACTGTCTCGATGACTGTGGCAACATTGATCCCATTCTCAGCAAGGATCTGGACAAGGTAGCTCTTGAAACTTTCATTCTGAAATTTGTAGTCCTCTGAAAGAAAATATTTGAGATCAATCCCAAAATCAGGGGCATATTGAAGCGCCCCCAGTTGAACTGAAAGGACGTTTTTTCCTTTTTCTGTCTGTGTGTCATAGAGCTTTAAATCCCCAGTGTCTGTCAAACCAATGATGTCGATCATTTTAAAGCCTCCTTAAGGGCATTCATTTGAGTCACAACCGCATTGATTGCCACGATGTCGGTTGCAATGGTTGGAGGGGGTGCAGTTGTTGGCCCTGTCATTCCAGCCCCGATAGCGGTCAAGAGATTGGCAATCTTTGTGATGGCATCTGCTGCCTTTTCAAGCGTTGATGCGATATCTGTCGCGTTTGATGTCAGATACCATGCCCCATCTTTTTGAATAAATAAAAGGCCAGAGCTTGATTGTTTGCCAGCCGATAAAACAATGGCATCCAAAACTTGGACACCCTCAGCACTGACAACCCCTGTCGCATTGCACGTTGCCTCTAAAATCTTAGACATAGGCAACCTCCGAATAATGCCAAGTGAGGCGATCCCTTGAAAACCAGGCCGCATAGTCCTTCACACGCTTGCCCTCAGCCGTTAGAGAGCCTGGTTGTATTAAACCATTTGTGACAAACATATTGCCAGCCTGCTTGATCTCAATGATGCGAACAATGGAAGTGATTGGGGCCAAAAGGCCAGTTGTGAAATCAAAAACAAATTCGTTTGCCTCAAAAACTTCCCAAGGTTTGCCCTCAAAAAGAGCAATGGCTGGTATGTTTAAAAGAGTTTTCCCAATGAGTGAATATTCAGGTGTATCAACTAACTCTTCAAAAGTGTAATAATCTTCTTTTGGAGCCAATTTTAAATTAGAATATTGCATAAAATCAGAGATCTGACCCTGCCTCATTTCATCGAAAATAAAATATCCATGGAGACATCTGACTCGCATCAAGACCCCCCTTGTAAATAACCCCAATATACATCAGCAGTCTCTGCGTCTTTATAGATGGCATTTGATTCAAACTCGAATGGGTTTTTGTCGTTCAAAAGAATCGGCAAAATAATCCCTTCATGAGTGACCGAAACTAGGTTGCCCTTGGTTGCCAGAAATTCTTTTGGACCGATGTTTTCAAGCTCAACCTCATAGTTCACAGACACAAGTCCTGAATCAACAAAGTCATCGTGATTAAAGATCTTAAACCATTTATATATGTTCATTTAAACTCCTAATCTATAGGGGTATTACCAATTGTCGAATTTGTTGGACCATTAACCTCAACTTTAACTGGTTGTTTTGATCCCTTTGAAAGCTCGATCTTGATGCTTAAAAGTTCATTCTGTGAGGTCTGCTCCACGCTAAAAGTATGCAGCAAACCATAAAAAATTGTGGTGGCCCCATGCAGATAGGTGATTGCATATTCTTTGGATGTCACTTTATCCATCAATGTGTCCATTAATGATGATAAAAGAATCATCCCAATTGAGTCCTTTTTGGCAGTGATTTGAATTGCAACCCCAGATGCGATCCCTTTTTGATTTACATTGGCTGTAGTTCCATCACTGAAAGTTTGTGTCTCTGTCTCAATATCAATATTCTTGCTTTCCGAATCAATGAACATCCCAGTGAATTGCTCACTCAGATAAATTGGAATCGAGGGGAGGGCAATATAAGTTTCTTTTTTTGAAACAATCGAAATGCCGTTTACTACTTCAGTAGTTTCAACTGATGTTTTTTTGTATCTGTGAAAAATTATGATTGGATCAATACCGCCAAGCATTATTCATCCTTTCCGCCGCCGAATAAGCCGCGAACTCCCCTCATAAAAGGTGATTTCAAGAATTTCTGCATGAAATCTGTGGCCTGATTGATGAAAGGTGTGACCATGTTGATCAACTTGCCGATGAGTCCGACCCCCTGCTGAACAATCAACATGATATTTGAGACAGTGTCAGAAATTGCAGCAAGGTCGTTATAAGATTTAATTTGAAGGTTTTCTTTTTGCAAAGCCAGAGCATCTGATTTCGCACGCTGCTTGATCATTGATTCATTGATCAAACGCGACTTGTTGATGATGTCTTTGTTTTCATTTTTCACTTTAAGAATGTCAGCCAAGTCTGAAAGCTTGGCCATTTTATCAATGGACTTTGTGAAAGTTTCAGATGACTGCTTATCGAGGCCAGTCTTCCTGAATTGTTTTGCAAAGTCCAGATTTAAAAACTCTGACATTTTCCCGATCTGTTTTTCGCCGAATATTTGTTGTTGAACTAAAATCTTCTGATCTGGGTCCATCTTTTTAAGTTGTTGGATAAAATTAAAGAAGTTTGCAACAGTATCTTTTTCATTTGTGAAATTTCTGACAGCACTGACTGACTGATCATTGGGATCTGCCTTGGCTTGAGCCACAGCTGTCTGAAACTTTGTGATGAGAGTAAATAAGCCCTCTTGATCAAGCCCAGCGCTTTTACCGATCTGGACCAGTTTAAAGAGCTTTCCAGATGAGGTGTTAAATTGGTTTGCCTTGGTTGCCAGATCATCAGAGGTTTTTAGCGTTCGATCTATTGACTCTTGGACTTGTTGCAATGGATTTAAAAGCTTGTCGATGAGACCAAGAGCAAGGCCCGCGATACCGCCCCCCTTAAGGACATCCATGAGGCCTTTGCCAAACTTCTTTGATATCTTTGTGAAACGAGACTGCAATTGATCCTCAAGCTTTTTGAGATCAGATGAATCCATTTTAGGAATGATTTTTAAAATATCAGTTAGCAAGACTCACCCCCACGACGGCCTGATAAAATGCCAAATTCAAACACTCCTCTAGTGATATATTTGGATTTTTGGCAAAGATGCCTCGGATATCAACCGAGAAATTTTTCAGTTTTTTTTTTCAGAGCCAGTGACGAAATCAATTTTGAACTTTGTTATTTCAAAGGCTACCGAGACGATAACCTCAACCAATTCAGCAGGACTGAGGCTCTTCATATTTTCAGCCGAATAAGGCACGCCGTTTTTGTCTTTGCAAAAACAGACCATTGCCTCGACCTCTTCTTTTTCAAGGTTGACCAACAAAGCAGCTTCGGTGATGAGCTTTTTTTTATCCTCATCTGGCATCTCTGACATGGTCTGATAAAACTCCTCATATGGGATTGCCCCATAAGCAGGCAACATTTTCAAACCCAACATGAGAGTATGAAATGCGTTTAAAGCCCTTAAAGATTTATAGCCTTCCAGTTTTGCGACTTCCATTATACCTCTTTAATTGTCTCACCTGAGTCGAAAGTTTCAAACTCAAGAGACACCTGCAAAGATTCAGCAGTGTCATCAAGTTTTAATTGCTGTGGTTTGTTTGAAAGAATGGCATTTTTTGCCATCTTGCTCGATCCGTTTTTGCGGTCGATGCAATAAACATCCAAACGAGTTTGATTGTCATAGCAGTTGTCCAGGACTTCCTTTAAAGCTGCTGACATATTCAAGATTGGGATTGTCCATTTTTTAGGATCTTTCAACCCATCTTTATAAGACAAACCTATTTTAGTTTTGGCATTCGATCCCCGAGTCAGCCGATTTCTTTCAGGGTCATCAATGCTCAATTCAGAGACGTGTTCAAAGTCATAGTTGACGCCGTCTACTTTAACGCCAAAATCACAGTCGTAAATTCTAAACATCAATTCCCCCTTAAGATTGTGTTAGGCTGGCAAAGATTCTCCAAAGCGCACGAGGCGTTGGAACGTCGATATAACCAGAAGCCACAAAGTTGTCTTGTTCAAGCTTAATTTGAATTTTGCCCTCAGTGATCCAACCCTTTTGTACATAGCCTGGGACATCAGGCGTGCCATCAATAACCTTTTGCATTTCATCCTCAAGCAATGAGGCTTGAGTGTGGTCATAGGCTGGCTGATTGGCTGAAACGTATTGCAAAGCTTTTGATTGAAGGTCGATCTCAAGATTTCTGATGATGTAAGGGGCAACAATTGCCTTCCCCCCTGCTGCAAAAAGAGCAAGGCGTTTTCCGAACTCATCGTCTGAGATCACAAAAGAAATTTTATCATCGAAAAGAGCCTCAGCGTCCCCAAGAACTGCAACGTCATCGGCCACTGGCATTGAAATGTATTGCTGATTTTTCCAGTCAGATGCATTTGAAAGAAGTTTCCCAAAAGCATAAAACATATTCTTTGCTTTGTTTCCTGATGTAGTGTGAAAACCACACCATTTTGGAGTCGTGTTGTATGTTGCAAGGGCAGAATCATCAGTTGAACTGATACCGACAACCCCCGGGAAAGTTCCAAGGAAAAGACCGTCGCCACCTGCAAGCTTGCCACCTGATACAGCGCCGCCGATTGAGGCCCCCACGTTGCCGCCACCGTTGTCAGTGTAGACAAGGTCAATGACCCCATTGCTTGCTGAGCCAGCATTTTTTGCTGAGATAGTAAGCACGTTTGAAAGAATCGAAACGTCAACAACTGTGCTTGCCACCGCATGAGCCTCGATCTGAGCTTTAAGAGACGCCGCTGTGGTCGCATTGTCTGTCGCTGCCCTGAATGTGGCATCGCCCGCAACAACCGCCCCTGATTGAGCCGTGAATGTTGTAGCCCCTACTTTGATAGTGTCAGGGGTAGTAGTCAGAAGGTTTGAATAATTTGAAATTGTGACGGTGCCAGATGCCTTTGTTGCGGCAATGTCAGCATCATCGAAATCCGAACTGATCAGGACTGTGTAGAAATCAGAGCCATCAGTTTCCATGACAGATGCAACATCGAGATCATTGACAGGTAAGACATAGACTTTGCTCATGCCTGCATTGAAAAGTTGTTGGGCCTCTGTGTTGTCAGTCAAGGCCGCGACAGCTGTCATCGAGGTGCAGGCCGTGACAACCCCAGGTGTAACCCCTACTTTTGGCAAGACCAAAATACAGACTTGCTTTAAAAAGGCAGTCGATGCTGCGGGGGTAGGATCATTCGCCGTTACTGGCATGAAATAATCTAGTAAAATTTTCATCAAGACTCCTCTGTGACGGTGATATCGACACTTGTTATGCTACCTACTTTAGGGTCGTATTGGCTATCGAAAAAGTAAACGAAAGAAAAGCCTCGCTGGACTATATTTCTGAAAACCCTTGAGTTGTTTTCGAGATCAAAAAAGAAAAGGTCCCGAGTGTCCTCATCATCTGCATTCTTGATTGCCTTGGAAAAAAAACCGAAGGGGAGCTTTTCAGCATTCCCAAACATCATGCCGCTGCCTGTCACCATTGCCAATGCACGCCCCGACTTGATCACATTCTTTGAGCTTTCAATTTCAATCCAGATGCATTCTTGTTCTTTTGAATCGGATGGCTGATCATAGGTGACTTTCGACACTCCAAAGATCTTTTTAAATTTATCTTGTAAGGTTTTTTCAAACACGTTTTTTCACCCTTGCCTTTATTGATTTAAACATCTGAGCGGTATTGATCAGATGCCTGTCAAACCCCTTTGCATCGGCTGTGGTTGCTTTATTATGACCATACTCTTGCTTGAGGATGGGGTTGCGAACGATGGCCTGCAAAAGGTTTTCAACACGTTTCATTGAGACACCTGGCTTTTGAACAACCATTTTCAAAAACTCATTTGTGAATTTTATGATATCCGAGTTTTTTTCTTGGAAAGGTCTGAGCAAAAGATTGATGTTAAGACGTTCCATGTTGGCAATCAAAACCTCACCGATGCTTTTGTCAGAATCTGTCCTACTTGTTTTTGTGACAGGACCCCCAGCATAGTTTGAAAGTTGAGGCTGTCCATTGACATCAGGTGCTGCCTCTTTGTGTGGCTTATCGTCAAGAATACCGACCTCGAACTCAAAGCCCTCGACTCTTTTTTGGAGCTTTTCAGCCCATGAGGTGCCCATCTTGATATTCATTCCAAAACCGCCCCCAAGAAAATATCTGACTTACCAGTGCTGGCTGGGTTGATATTGACTCCCTTGGCCTTATAGTAAGCCAATAGACGCTCTTGCATCGTGCTGACTGCCTCACGGCCTTCGAGTATTCTGGAAAGATCATCATAGGTGCCTTGGTCATAAACAGGCAATTCAGATTGGACTGTGGCAAACTCATCATCGGTCATGCTTTCAGCCACAATGAATGCAAGAATGGCATCTAAAAAATCACGCATTTAACCCCCAGAAAAAGAAATGGGGAGGTGCTTTTCTCGCGGCCTCCCCTAAGGCCCTAAGGCCATTCATATTTGAAATCTAAACTTAGCTGAAAGTAACTGGCTGTCTTACGATACCGTAAAGAGCCAAAACCTCAAGCATTGTGCTTCCCATTAGGAAGTTCCACCATGCATAACCTTTTTCGTCATTCATGCCAGAATTTTTAAGCTGAGGAACTAAGCTGTAATGGAACAAAATTTGATCCATATTGCAGCAGATCCAACCGTCACCACTGATTGCGATATCG
>WBZM01002457.1_pt1 | contig 15777 bp, 11 predicted proteins | sample 5204271 | NCBI WGS metagenome assembly WBZM01 (sample SAMN12344346, study PRJNA552823) | activated sludge metagenome | biome: Activated sludge suspended growth; feature: Nitrification reactor; material: Wastewater; isolation source: activated sludge from nitrification reactor of wastewater...
TGCCTACGCGATGGCGCGCAGCCGCTCGCGCCTGATGCGCCTGCTCGAAGAGCTGATCACGCTGCCGGTGGCGGTGCCCGGCCTGGCCACGGCGCTCGCGCTGATCCTCGCCTACGGGCAGCTCAAGGGCTTTCGCCAGAGCTTCGGCTTCATCCTGGTCGGGCACCTGGTGTTCACGTTGCCGTTCATGGTGCGCACCGTCGCCGCGGCCTTCGCGCGCCCCGAACTGGTGGCGCTCGAGGAGGCCGCCCGCTCGCTGGGCGCGGGCTTCCGGCAGCGCTTCCTGGGGGTGCTGGTGCCCGCGGTGATGCCCTCGATCGTCGCGGGCAGCCTGATGGTGTTCACGCTGTCGGTGGGCGAATTCAACCTCACCTGGATGCTGCACACACCGCTCACCCGCACGTTGCCGGTGGGCCTGGCCGACAGCTACGCCTCGATGCGGCTGGAGATCGGCTCGGCCTACACCCTCGTGTTCTTCCTGGTCATCCTGCCGGTGCTGTGGGGCCTGCAGTGGCTGGGCCACGTCTTCGAGAAACGCCATGGAACCGGTTGAATCCGCCGCACCCCCCGTCCGGGTCGGGGTGCAGGAGGTCGCCAAGACCTTCGCCGACGGCACCCGGGCGCTCAAGCCCTCGACCTTGTCCGTCGAACCGGGCGAGGTGCTCGCGTTGCTCGGCCCCTCGGGCTGCGGCAAGACCACGCTGTTGCGCCTGATCGCCGGGCTCGAGACGCCCGACGCCGGCGGGCGCATCCTGTTCGACGACGACGAGGTCACCGCACTGCCGATCGAGCGCCGCGGCGTGGGCATGGTGTTCCAGCACTACGCGCTGTTCCCGCAGATGACGGTGGCCGCCAACATCGGCTATGGCCTTCGCATCCGGAACGTGCCCGAGGCGCTGCGGCGTCAGCGGGTGGGCGAGCTGATCGATCTGGTCCGGCTGCACGGCCTCGAACACAAGCGCCCCGCCGAGCTCTCCGGCGGTCAGCGCCAGCGGGTCGCGCTGGCCCGCGCGGTGGCGATCCGCCCGCGCGTGCTGCTGCTCGACGAACCGCTCACCGCGCTCGACGCGAAACTCAAGGAGCAATTGCGCGAGGAGCTCGCCGAGCTGCTGCGGCGGCTGCGCATCACCACGGTCCACGTCACGCACGACCAGCAGGAGGCGCTGGCGATCGCCGACCGGCTCGCGATCATGCGCGCCGGGGTCATCGTCGGCAGCGGGCGCGGTGAAGACCTCTACCGCGATCCGGGTCATCCGTTCCTGGCGGAGTTCCTCGGCCGGGTCAACCGGGTGGAACGCAGCGACGCCGATCGGGCCGCCGCCCGCATCGCGCTGGGCGGGCGGCACTGGCCCTGCCCGCCCGCGCTGCGCGAGTGCCCCGCGGTGCTGGTGCGCCCCGAGGACGTCCGGGTCGGCCCGGTCGACGGGGACGGCGCGACGATGACGGTCACCCGCCGCGTCTTCCTCGGCGAACGTGTCCAGTTGCGCCTGGCCGCGGGCGACGCCTCGCTGCTGGCCGAGGTCGACCGGGACGACCCCCGCCGTGTCGGCGACGCGGTCGGCGTTCGCATCGACCCGACACGATGGATGCCGTGGTTCGACGACACCCCCGCCCACTCACCGGCCGCAGGAGCCGCCCGATGACCCTGATCGCCCAGCTCTCCGATCCGCACATCCGCGAACCCGGCCGTGTCGCCTACGGCAAGGTCGACACCGCCGCCTTCTTCCGCCGGGCGGTGGCCGCCCTCGACGAGCTGCCCCAGCGACCCGACGCGGTGCTGATCACCGGCGACCTGGTCGACTTCGCCCGCCCCGCCGAGTACGCGCACCTGGCCGAGCTGATCGCCCCCATCCGCCAGCCGGTCTACCTGCTCGCCGGCAATCACGACGACCCCGCGATGATCCGGGCCTGCTTTCCCGGTCACGCGCACTTCGGTTCGGTGGGCGCCGGCGGCTTCCTGCAGTACTCGGTGCGCATCGGCGCGCTGCGACTGGTGGCGCTGGACACCACGGTGCCCGGGCAAAGTCACGGCCACCTGTGCGACGAGCGGCTCGACTGGCTCGAGGCGCAACTGGCCGAACACAGCGCCGAGCCGGTCCTGATCGCGATGCACCACCCGCCGTTCACCACACTGATCGGGCACATGGACAAGATCGGTCTGCACGGGGGCATTCCCCGTCTGCGCGAGATCGTCTCCCGTCACCCCAACGTCGAGCGGATCGTCTGCGGGCACCTGCATCGGGCGATCGAGGTGCGCTTCGCCGGCACCTTCGCGGCCACCTGCCCGGGACCGGCGCACCAGGTCTGCCTCGACCTTCACCCGGACGCGTTCTCGCAGTTCCGGATGGAACCCCCCGGCTTCCGGCTGCTGGCGTATACCCCGGAAACCGGGCTGGTGTCGCACCTGGCGCCGATCGGCCAATTCGAGGGCCCCTACCCGTTCCACGAACCCGGTGGCGCGCTGATCGACTGACCCCCGCCGGCGGGGTGCCCGGGCCTCGCCCGGCACGCCGACGCACGCCCGCGACGACCCCGAAGGCCCCGCAGGCCGCTCGGGTGACTTCGCCTGACCCGCACACCGTGGGATGATGGGTGATGTCCGACGCCGCCGACCCCGGCACTCCCGGGGCCGTCGGACTCCCGACAACCGGATCCGGGTCCGCCGGACCGTTCAACAGCCGTGATGCCACGCGACACACGACGAGGAGGAGCCACGTGCCCGACCAGAAACTGATCCTGGACTACGTCTTCGACCACGAGAAGGCCACGCCCGATCGGGTCTACCTGACCCAACCGATCGCCGGGCAACCGGCCATCGACTACTCCTGGGCCAGGGTGCTCGACGAGTCGAGGCGGATGGCCGCCCACCTGAAGAGCCTGGGCCTGCCGGCGGGCGCGAAGATCGCGATCCTGTCGAAGAACTGCGCCCACTTCTTCATGGCCGAGCTGGCGATCTGGATGGCCGGGGGCACCACGGTGGCGATCTACCCGACCGAGGGGCCCGACACCGTGAAGTACGTGCTCGAGCACAGCGAGTCGCAGCTGCTGTTCGTCGGCAAGCTGGACACCTGGTCGCAGCAGGAGCCGGGCGTGCCAGCGAACGTGCCGCGGATCGCCCTGCCACTGGCGCCCAAGACCGCCTACGAGACCTGGGACGCGATCGTCGCCCGGACGCAGCCGCTCACCGGCCGCATCCAGCGCGCGCCCGACGATCTCGCGATGCTGATCTACACCTCCGGGTCCACCGGCCAGCCCAAGGGCGTGATGCACAGCTTCGAGCGCATCACCCGCTGCAGCGAAGGCATCGTCAGCACGATCGGCTACACGCGCGAGGACCGCTGCCTGTCCTACCTGCCGCTGGCCCACGTGTTCGAGCGCGCGTACATCGAGTGCGCCAGCCTGGTGTCCGGCTGCCACATCTTCTTCGCCGAGACGCTGGACACCTTCGTCGCCGACCTGAACCGGGCTCGTCCGACCCTGTTCATCTCGGTGCCGCGCCTGTGGGCGAAGTTCCAGCACGGGGTGCTCGCGAAGATGCCCCAGCACAAGCTGGACCTGTTGCTGAAACTGCCGATCATCAGCGGCATCGTGAAGCGCAAGATCCTCACCACGCTCGGCCTGAACCACGTCCGGCTCGCGGGCAGCGGGTCGGCGCCGATTCCGCCGGACCTGATCGAGTGGTATCGCCGGCTCGGCCTGAACCTGCTCGAGGGCTACGCGATGTCCGAGGACTTCGCCTACTCGCACCTGTCGCGCGAGGGCAAGAGCAAGCCCGGCTACGTCGGCGTCCCGTTCCCTGGCGTGGAGGTGCGCATCAGCGAGGAGCACGAGGTGCTGATCAAGTCGCCCGGTCAGCTGGTGGGCTACTACAAGCGCCCCGACCTGAACGCCGAGAGCTTCACCCCGGACGGGTTCTTCCGCACCGGCGATCTCGGCGAGCGCGATCCCGACGGGATGCTCAAGCTCACCGGGCGCCTGAAGGAGCTCTTCAAGACCGCCAAGGGCAAGTACGTGGCCCCCGCCCCGATCGAGAACCTGATCAACGAGCACCCGATCATCGAGATGTCGCTGGTCTCGGGTGTCGGGCACCCGGCGGCGTTCGCGATGGTGGTGCTGGCCGAGGAGCTTCGGCCGAAGGTCAACGACCCGCAGGTTCGCGCCGAACTCGAGGCGCAGCTCAAGGAGGTGCTCGCCGACGTCAACCGCCAGGTGGCCGAGTACGAGCAGCTGCGCATGCTGGTGGTGATCTCCGACCCCTGGTCGATCGAGAACGGCCTGCTCACGCCGACGATGAAGGTCAAGCGCGCGAAGATCGAATCGGCGATCGCCGACAAGATCGAGAAGTGGTACCAGACCCCCGGCCAGGTGATCTGGGCGTGAGGCCGGGAGACGACCCGATGCGATTCTCCCGACATCGCCGCGGCTGGCTGCGCGCGGCAACGGCCGGCGCCGGCGTCGCCGCGGTGCCGACCCTGCGCGCGCAGCCCCTGGAGGGCCCGCTGCGCATCGTCGTCGGCTACGCGGCGGGCGGCGCCTCGGACCGTGCGGCGCGGCTGCTGGCCGAGGTGTTGAAGGACCGTCTGGGCATGGCGGTGATCGTCGAGAACAAGACGGGCGCCGGGGGACGGCTGTCGGCACAGGCCGTCAAGGCCACCCCGCCCGACCAGCTCGTGCTGCTGGCCGGCAACCCGGCGATCCACGTCGTCGCCCCGCTGGTGGCCAACAACGTCGGCTACGACCCCGCGCGCGACTTCGTGCCGGTGTCGATGATCACGCGCTACGACTTCGCGGTGGCGGTGGGCGCCGCGGTGCCGGTGCGCGAGTTCCGCCACCTGCTGGCCTGGCTGAAGGCCAATCCCGAGAAGGCGAACTTCGGCGTGCCGGCCACCGGCAGCCTGCCGCACTTCTTCGCGCTGATGATCGCGCAGGCCGCCCAGCTCAAGCCCGCGGTGATCGGCTACCGTGGGTCGGCGCCGCTGGCCACCGACCTGATCGGCGGCCAGATCCCGGTCGCGGTCGACACGCTCGATTCGCTGATTCCGCTGCACGAGTCGGGCAGGGTGCGCATCCTCGCGGTGGGCGCCGACGCCCGGCTGGCCGATTTCCCGCAGCTCCCCACGCTGAAAGAATCGGGACTGCCCTTGGTGGCCGACGGCTGGAACACCCTCTTCGCGCCGGCCTCGATGCCCCCCGACAAGGTGGCCCGCCTGGCCTCGGCCGTCCAGGCCGCGATGGCGGACCCCGGCCTGCAGGCGAAGTTCCGCGCCGCGCGCATGGTGCCGGTCTCGGCCTCCGCCGCGCAGACCCGTCAGTGGCTGGCGCAATACCAGGCCCGCTGGGAGCCGGTGATCAAGGCGTCGGGATTTCGCGAGTAGGCGCGCGGGGCGCGCGGTAGCGCGCCACCCGCGCGATCACCTGCTCGAAGTCGAGCGGTTTCGCGAGGAAGTCGACCATGCCGCAGGCCAGGCACGACTGGCGTTCCTCGGCCAGCGCGTGCGCGGTCTGCCCGATCACCGGCAGCGTCGGGAACTGCTGATGGATCAGCCGGGTGGCCTGATAACCATCCATCACCGGCATCTGCACATCCATCAGCACCACGTCGAAGGCGCCCTCGCCGCCTTCGCGCACACGCTCCACCGCCTCCTGCCCGTTGGTGACCAGCTCGCAGCGCGCCCCCTCGTGCTCGAGCATCTCGCGCAGCAGCACCTGGTTGATCGGGTTGTCCTCGGCGACCAGCACGCGGGCCCCCGTCAGGCGGTGGCTCGCCGGCGGCGGCGCGGGCAGGGTGGGGGAGCTCGGGCCGACCGCCTCGATCAGCGGCAACATCACCGTGAAGCGAGACCCCTGGCCGGGCCGGCTGTCGACCGTCAGCTCGCCACCGAGTAGGTGGACCAGACGCATCGTGATCGCCAGCCCCAGGCCGGAGCCCCCGAATCGTCGTGTGGTGGAGCCATCGGCCTGCTCGAAGGGCCGAAACAGGCGCGCGATCTGTTCGGCGGTCATTCCGATCCCCTGGTCGCTGACCGTCAGCCGCATCCGTTCGCCGATCCGCTCGAGCTCGACGCGGATCTCGCCCGCCACGGAGAACTTCACCGCGTTCGACAGCAGGTTCATCAGGATCTGCCCGAGCCGCACCGGATCGCCCATCACCCACGCGGGCACGTCCCCATCCCGCCGGTGCACCAGCCGCAGCGACTTCTCGCGCGCACGGTCCTGGAACGGCAAGGTCGAACTGACCAGCAGCTGGTCGAGATCGACCGGCAATGACTCGATCACCAGCTTGCCCGCCTCGATCTTGGAGAAATCGAGCACGTCGTTGATCACCCCCTGCAACAGCTTGCCCGACTCGAGGATCAGGCCGAACTGCTCGCGGGCGCCCGGATCGGTGGTCTGGCGCCAGCCGAGTTGCGCGAGGCCCAGCACGCCATTGAGCGGCGTGCGGATCTCGTGGCTCATGTTCGCGAGGAACTCGCTCTTGACCTGCGCCAGCCGCTCGGCGTCCTGTCGCGCGGCCTCGAGCTCGGCGGTGCGCGAGGCCACCAGCTCGGCCAGACGCTCCTGCTCGCCCTCGAGCAGGGCCCGCGCCTGCGCCTGGGGGGTGGTGTCCCACAGGTTGGCCAGGCAGTGCCACACGCCGCCGAGCTCGACGAGGCTGGCCGAGATCAGGATCACCAGCTCCTTGCCGGAACGGGCCCGAAACCGGGCCTCGAAGTTGCGCAGCGTGTAGGTGCGCAACAACTGGCTCGTCGCCTCCTCGAGGGCACCGGGCACCGCCCAGGTGCCGAGTTGGCCGATCACCTTGCCGACCGACTCTTCCCGCGAGTAGCCGAACAGGTCGACCCAGGCATCGTTCACCTCCACGATCACCCGTTCGGGCAGCCGGATCAGCACGATGCCCACCGGGCTGATCCGGAACAAGGTGGTGGCCCGGGCTTCGCTGTTGCGCAGCGCCTCCTCGGCCCGCTTGCGCGCGGAGATGTCGCGCAGGATCGTCGCCACGCCGATCACCCGGCCGCCATCGTCCCGGATGCCGAAGACGCTGCTGGCGACGTCCACCTGGGTGCCGTCCTTGCGCACGCGTCGGGTCTCGAGGGTGTCGACCGCGCCGCCCTCGGCGATCAGGGCGAGCGCCCGGACCCGCGCGGCCCGACGCGCGGGCGGCACCAGCGGCGCGGCATCGTGGCCGACGATCTCGGCGGCGGTGTACCCGAACAGCCGCTCGGCCGCCGGATTCCAGCTGACGATGCGGCCATCGAGCGTCTGGCTGTAGATCGCGTCATCGGAGGACGCGACGATCGCGGCGAAGCGGGCGAGTTCGCCGCGCTGCCGGTCGAGGTTGCGGAAGGTGTCCAACAACCGCAGCCGGGTGGTTTCCATGTCGCGAGCGAGTCCGCCGATCTCGTCGTCGTGGGGCACGACCACCGGCTGGTCGAGGTCCGCGCGGGCGATGCGGTGGGTGGCCGCCGACAGTTGCGCCAACGGGGTGATCAGGCGCCGTCGCAACACGATCATCACGAACAGCAGCGCGAACCCCAGGCACAGGAACATCACCAGCAGGGCCTGACGCGACTGCTCGGTGACCACCCGCCGGTAAGGCTCGATCGCCATGCTGACCGACACCCGCCCCAGCACCGTTTCGTGGAAGCGGACTTCCCGCACCGCCTGGGCCGCCGTCGGCTCCGGGCCGCTGCCGCGCAGGAAGCTGATGCCGCGCAGGTGACCGCCGGTGTCTTCGACGCGGATCGACAGGATCCGTTCGTCGGAGGCGCTGGCGTGGATCACCGCCTCGATGTGATCGCGCGAGAGTTCCCACAATGGCGCGCGCAGCGATGCCGTCAGCACGTCGGCGGTTCGCTCGAGATCCCGCTGCAGCAGTCGATGCGCCTGGCGTTCGTTCCACCAGACCTCCAGGGACAGCGCGGTGAGCGCCGGCACGACCAGACACAACGCGACCGTGAGCAACAGCGCGTTCTGGATGCTGATCGAGCGCCGACGGGCGGATCGCCCGGCGTCGGAGGTTGGGTTCGAGGTGGAATCCGGGCTCATGGCAATCGTCGTCGTCCCTCACGAAGGGGACGCAGCGACGTCCCTTTTCGAGTAGGCTGGCAGGCTCACCCGCGCAGAGAATCGACCACCCACGTGAGCCGACTGCTGCTTGCCCTGATTTTCGCATGCTGCGCCCTCTCTCACGCGACGGCGCAGGTGGTGCAATTCACGCATCCGCCGCCCGAGGATCCGACCGACCAACGCCACTCTTACTACTGGTCGCTGCTCGACGCGGCGCTGCAGTCCAATCGCGACCGCTATGGCGACTACCGGGTCAGCGCCTATGGGCAGGCGCTCAGCTTCGATCGCGCCGCCGCCGAGGTGGAGCGCGGCGATGGCTGGGTGAACATCGTCGCCCGCGCCACCGGTCGCGAGCTCGAGCGTCGCCTGCTGCCGGTGCGCCTGCCGCTGGACAAGGGCCTGCTCGGCACCCGTCTGCTGTTGGTCACGCCGGCCACGCAGGCGCGCCTGGCCACGGTGAACACGCTGGCGGAGTTGCGCCAGTTCACGATCGGACAACAACGCGCCTGGTCGGATGTCCCCATCCTGCAAGCTGCCGGCTTCCGGCTGACTCTCACCGATCGCTACGCCCCGCTGTTCCCGATGCTCGCGGCCGGGCGCTTCGATCTCTTCCCGCGCGGCGTGATCGAGATCGTCCACGAATGGCGGGCTCACCAGGACCGACACCCTGAACTGGTGATCGAGCCTCGACTGGCGCTGCAGTACCCGATGCCGCGCTACTTCTTCGTGCCACGAACGCCCGAGGGGCGGCGGATGGCCGAGCGCATCGAGGACGGCTTGCGCCGCCTGCAGGCCAGCGGCGAGTTCGAGCGTCGCTACCAGGCGTTCAAGCAGCGGGTGCTGCAGGACCTCGCGCTGGGCGGGCGGGTGGTGCTGCGCATTCCGAACCCCGAGCTCGATCCCGGGGTGCCGCTGAGCGAGCGCGCCTGGTGGGACACGCTCGACGCGGAATTCGCCGCGCCCCGGCGACGCTGATCGGCCTCAGGCCACCGGCGCCGACATCCTGGGCTCGGGCAGGTCCTTGGCAGCCGCCTCGATCGCGGCCAGGCATCGGGGCAGGTCGCCCACCTCCTCCATCAGCAGCAGCGCCAGGCGCGCCAGGTAGAGGCTCTCGGCCCGCGGGCCGGCCGCGGTGATCGCCAGGCAGCAGGCCCGGTAGGCCTCGTCACGTTGGGCATCGTCGAAGTGGGGCATCGGGGGGCTCACGGCAGGTCAGTGCGAGAAACAAACACGGCGCAGGCCCTCGCGCAGGCGCGTCGCCACGGCCGAGCGCCAGCGCCCGGCCACATGGCCATCGGGGCGCAGCAAGTACACACCCGAGTCGCTCTCCGAGTGGGCGAAGCCGTAGCGGACGTAGGCCTCGCCGGTGCGATCGAGCAGCGTCGTGCGCGTGTCGCCGCCCGCGGGCCGCCCCTGGCGGGCGATCACCACCGTGCGCCAGTTCGGGTGCGAGGCTTCGAGCGCACGCAAGGTCTCGTCCAACGCGGGGTCGAGCCGACCCTGCGGCGCGAACACCAGCGCGACGAACGCCGGCCCGAGCGCGTCGGACAGGTGCGCCGCGCCCTGCGGCCCGTCGAGCGGCGATTCGGCGAACACCGAGCCGGGCGGTGGCCCCGCGTCGAACACGTCGGACGGCAGGTTCAGCGAGCTGGTCGGGTAGTCGATCACATGGGTCTGGCGCGGATTGGCCAGCGCGCCGATCCGCGGATGTTCCACCGCGAGCGACAAGGCCGCCTCGCGCATCAGCACGAAGCCCCGCGAGGGCGGCGCCATGAACTCGGTGCTCTTGATCGCGCTGGCCGCATTGACGTGGAAGCCATGCAACCGTTCCTCGCTGTAGGTGTCCAGCAGCGGCTCGGCGGCCTCGCCACGCAGCACCAGCGCCAGCTTCCAGCCCAGATTGAAGGCGTCGTCCCAGCCCGAGTTCAGTCCCCGCACGCCGAAGATCGGCATCGCGTGCGCCGCGTTCCCGGCGAAGAGCACGCGACCGTGACGGTAGTCGGCCAGCGTCATCGCGCCGGCCCGGTACGCGCTGGTCCACACCAGGCGCCAGGGCCGATGGCCCTCGCCGATCCACGCCAGGTGCCCCCGGATGAACGCCTCGACCCGCTCGGGCCGCAGCGCCGCGTCGAGATCCGCGTCGTCGGGGATCTGGTAGTCGATCCGCCAGATGTCGTCGGGCTGCTTGTGCATCAGCACGGTGTAGCCGGGGTTCGTGGGGGGGTCGAACCAGGCCCGCCGCTCGGTCGGGTAGTCGCTGGCCAGCTCGATGTCGGCGATCACGTACTTGCCCTCGAACGCGGTGCCTTCCAGCTTCAGGCCGAGCGAGCGGCGCACGAGGCTTTGCCCGCCGTCGCAGGCGATCACCCAGTCGGCCTGCAGGCCGTGGTCGACACCCGAACAACGCAGCGCGAGGGCCACCCCGTCGGCCTGGGGATCCAAGCCGACGAGTTCGGTGCCCCAGCGCAGGTCGATCAGCGCGGACTGCGCCCGCACCGCCTCGACCAGGAACTCCTCGATGTAGTACTGCTGCAGGTTGATCATCGGCGGCAGCTTCTGCGCGGCGTCGTGAGGCATCGTGAAGTGCAGGATCTGGCGATCACGGTAGAAGCTGCGCCCTCCCTGCCAGCCCAGCCCGGTCTGAAGGAAACGCGGCAGCGCGCCGAGCTGCTCGAGGATCTGCAGGCTGCGCCGCGAGATGCAGATCGCGCGGCTGCCCTCGCAGACCGTGGTGTCGGACTCGATCACCACGCTGGCGATCCCCCAGCGCGCCAGGGCCAGCGCGAGCCCGAGTCCGACCGGCCCGCCGCCGACGATCGCGACACGGTGACGCACCGCCTCGCGTCCCTGCACGAGCGCCGGCAGACGCACGGGTTGCGGTTGGTAGACGAAGCGGCCGATCCGGTCCATGGCGATCCTGTGGGTGGGGCGATCACGACGGGCGGGCGCCTGACGGGGTCAGGCCCGTTCCCGGGGCAGCCCGGATTCTGGCGCGCGACCGCGGCACGCGGTGTCATAATTTCTGATGACATCGCATCCCCTGCTGCCGATGGGCGCCGTCGAGCGCTGGTTCGACGCGCTGGGCTCGCCGCGCATCGCCGACGCCCTGCTGCGGGGCATCGACCCGGTCGTGCCGCTGGCCCACCTGTTCCTGTTCCTGCAACCGCACGGCGCGCCGGTCGAAGTGCTCTGCGGCGCGAGCCGCTACGGCGGGGCCGCGCTGCGCGCCGCGCAGCAATACCTCGCGATGGGCTTCGAGCGGTACGACGTCAACACCCGGCGGCTGCGCACACGGCGCGCGCGCGCCCGGCCGCTCGGCGAACTCACGCTGCAGACGATCGACGACATCACCGACGCCCGCTACCGGCACCTGTGCTACGAGGTTCCCGGCGTGCACTCGCGCGCCTCGATCCTGGTCACGACCCGGACGCACGGTCCGGTGGCCATCAATCTCTATCGGACCCTGTCGCTGCCGCGATTCAGTCCGGCCGAGCTGCGGCAGCTGCGGGGCTGGTCGACGCTGCTGGGCGCGCTGGTCGATCGGCACCTCGCGCTCGCCCGTCCGCACGCCGCGCACCGCCGGGAGCAGTCGGTGCTGGCGACGCTGAGCGCGCGGGAACGCGAGGTGATCCAGGGCATCCTCGCCGGCCAGACGGCCAAGATGCAGGCCCAGCGCCTGGACCTGTCGGTGAACACGGTGCTCACCTACCGCTATCGGGCCTTCGCCCGCCTGGGCATCCGGCGCGAGAAGGAACTCTTCGGGCTGCTGCGCGAGTAGGGGTGTGTCGGCCGCGCCGGGTCCATTGCCGTCGCGACGCCCAGGCGCCGGCAGCCGGGCGATCCGGGGCGGGTTGCGCCCCGACGCAGGCCGGCCAATACTCGCAGGCCGCGCCGCCGACCGGGGGCGCCACACCGCGGCCAGGAGGGCGGATTGGAACGTTCGTTTGCGCGCGAGATCGAATCGCTGGGGCTCGGCGAGGGCCAGGTCTTTCGCGGCGAGGGCATCCTCGCGGTCACCAAGGCGCTGCTGCAAAGCGGGGTGTCCTACGTCGGCGGCTACCAGGGCTCGCCGATCTCCCACCTGCTCGACGTGATGGTCCAGGCCCGCGAGCGGCTCGCCCCGCTCGGGGTGCACGTGGAGGCCTGCACGAACGAGTCCTCGGCCGCCGCGATGCTGGGGGCCTCGATCAACTACCCGATGCGTGGCGCGGTCACCTGGAAGTCGATCGTCGGCACGAACGTGGCCGCCGATGCGCTGTCGAACCTGTCGTCGGCCGGCGTGATCGGCGGCGCGCTGATCGTGGTCGGCGAGGACTACGGCGAGGGCGCCTCGGTGATCCAGGAGCGCACCCACGGCTTCGCGATGAAGTCGGCGCTGTGCCTGCTCGACCCGAGGCCCGATCTGCCGACGATCGTGCGGATGGTCGAGCAGGGCTTCGAACTCTCGGAGGCCAGCAACACGCCGGTGATGCTGGAACTGCGCATCCGCGCCTGCCACGTGCAGGGCGAGTTCCGCTGCAAGGACAACCGCGCCGCAACGATCTCGACCCGCACGCCGCTGCCCGAGGCCGCCGGCTTCGACTACGACCGGCTCTCGCACCCGCCGGCCACTTACCAGCAGGAGCGTCTGAAGACCGAGGTGCGTTTGCCCGCGGCCCGCCGCTTCATCGTCGCCCACGGCCTGAACGAACACTTCGGGCTCGATGCGCCCGGTGCGCTCGGCGGGCTCGGCCTGATCGTGCAGGGCGGGGTCTACAACGCGCTGGTGCGGGCATTGCAGCACCTCGGCCTGGCCGATGCCCATGGCCGGCCGCGCGTGCCCGTGTTGTGCCTGAACGCGGTCTACCCGCTGTCGCCCGAGCAGATCGCCGGCTTCTGCCGGGAGCGACGCGCGGTGCTGGTGATCGAGGAGGGGCAGCCCGAGTACATCGAACTCGAGATCGCCGCGATCCTGCGACGCGAGGGTGTGGGCACCGCGCTGCACGGCAAGGACCTGCTGCCGGCCGGCGGCGAGTACCACACCGAGGTGTTGATCGCGGGGCTCACCCGCCTGCTCGAGCGCCACCTGGCGCCCGATCAGGCGCGGGCGCTCGGGGTGCGCGACGGCGCCGCCTTCGCGCAAGCGCTCGCCGCGCGACGTCGGCGGGCCGCCGAACTGCTCGGCGCGCCCACCCCCGCGCGACCGCCCACGTTCTGCGTGGGCTGTCCGGAACGCCCGGTGTTCTCGGCGCTGAAGATGGTGCGCGAGGACATCGGCCCGATGCACATGGCCGCCGACATCGGCTGTCACGCGTTCGCCACCTTCGAACCGTTCTCGATGGGCAATTCGATCCTCGGCTACGGCATGAGCCTGGCGAGCGCCGCGGCGGTCACGCCGCTGCAGCAGCGCCGGCCGGTGGCGGTGATGGGCGACGGCGGGTTCTGGCACAACGGCCTGCTCTCGGGTGTCGCGTCGAACCTGCTGAACCAGGGCGACGGGGTGCTGATCGTGATGAAGAACGGCTACACCTCGGCCACCGGCACGCAGGAGCTGATCTCGTCGCCGCGCGACCTGCTCAAGCGGCTGGCCGGCGCGGGCAGCGCCACCCACACCGAGACCCGCATCGAGGACACGCTGCGCAGCCTCGGAGTGCCGTGGCTGCGCACGGTGCACACCTACCGGGTGAGCGAGATGCGACGCACGCTCGACGAGGCGCTGACCACCGACACGCCGGGCCTGAAGGTGATCGTCGCCGAGGGCGAATGCCAGCTCGAACGGCAGCGTCGGCTGCGCCCCCTGCTCGCCGCCCAGGTCCAACGCGGTGAACGCACGGTTCGCGTGCGCTACGGCATCGACGAGGACGCGTGCACCGGCGATCACGCGTGCATCCGCCTCTCGGGTTGCCCGTCGTTGGGCATCGCCGACTCGTCCGACCCCTTGAAGCCCGATCCGGTCACGCGCATCGACGAGCACTGCGTCGGCTGTGGCCTGTGCGGCGAGAACGCGCACGCGGCCACGTTGTGTCCGAGCTTTCACCGGATCGAACACGTGAAGAACCCGCGCTGGCACGACCGATGGCGCGCCACCTGGCAGGCCCGGGTGCGCCGATGGCTCGGTCCGCGTGATCGCCGCGCCGCGACCGGAGCGGCACGATGACGACCGACACACGTCCGGCCAGCCGGCACCTGCTGATCCTCGCGCTGGGCGGGCAAGGCGGCGCCGTGCTCGCCGACTGGATCGTCGCCACCGCGCACCGCCTCGGACTGCCGGTGCAGGCCACGTCGGTGCCCGGCGTCGCGCAGCGCACCGGCGCCACCTCGTATTACATCGAGATGCTGCCCCGCGCGACCGCCGATGCCGCGCCACCGGTGTTCGCGCTCTCGCCGACGCCGGGTGACATCGACCTGCTGGTGTCCTCCGAACTGCTCGAGACCGGCCGCGCGCTCGAACGCGGGATGGCCGATCCCGACCGCACGATGGTGATCTCCTCGAGCGCGCGATTCCTGACGGTGGCCGAGAAGATGGCGATGGCCGACGGACGCGTCGACGCCGAGCGCATCCGCGCGGCCGCCACCGCCTTGTGCCGCGAGAGCGTGTTCTTCGACATGGCCGACGCGACGCGTGTCGCGGGCACCGCGCTCTCGTCGGTGATGTTCGGCGCGATCGCCGCCAGCGGTGTCCTGCCGCTCACCCGCGAGGCCTGCGAGGCGACGATCCGCGACAGCGGCGTCGGCGTGCAGGCCAGCCTGGCCGGCTTCGAACGCGGCTTCGCGTCGGTCGCGCAGGCGCGGTCCCCGTCGCCTGCCTCGCCGCCCCCGGCGGGCGCCGGGCGCTCGCTGGCGCAATGGCACGCGCTGGGCGCCGAACGGGTCCGCGACCACCAGGACGAACGCCACGCCCAGTGGTACGAGCGACGCCTCGAATCGGTCGTGCAGCGCGAGCGCGAGGTGCACGCGAGCGACGCGGTCAGCGCCACGGTGGCCCGGCATCTCGCGCTGTGGATGGCCTACGACGACGTGATCCGCGTGGCCGATCTGAAGAGCCGGCCCGAGCGCATCGCCCGGATCCGCGACACGGTGGGCGCCGCTCCCGACGAACCGGTGGTGATCCGCGAGTTTCTGAAACCGGGCGTCGACGAGATCGCGGCGATCCTGCCGCCGCAGCTGGCCGGTCTGGTGCGGGCTTGGGGACGTTCGCGGGCGAGGCGCACTGGCGCCGCGAGCGGTCTGCGATGGGAGACGACCTCGGTGTCCGGGTGGCTGGGCCTGCGCGTGCTGGCCTCGCTGCGACGCTGGCGGCCACGCTCCACGCGCTACGCGCAGGAGCAGGCCGCCATCGACCACTGGCTCCAGGCGATCGATCGGGTCCTGGCCCAGCCCGGGGAGGACCACCACCGGCTGGCCGCCGAGATCGCCGGCCTGCCGCGGCTGCTCAAGGGCTATGGCGAGACCTGGAACCGCGGGCGACAGGCCTTCGACACGATCCTCGCGCAGCGCGTGCTGGCCCCGATCGAACCGGGGGAGTCCGCCGGCGAACGCGCCAGGCGCGTGGCCGCGGCGGTCATGGCGGCACTGGCCGATCCGCACGGCCGCTCGCTCGCCCGCGAACTGGGGCTGCCACCGGCGCCGCCCAGGGCGCAGCCGATCCGCTGGGTGCCTCGGCCGGGCGCTTCGACGCGTCCGCCGGTCTGAACCGGGACGCCCTCTCGATCCGCGGACCCGGGCACCCGT
>WBZM01002458.1_pt1 | contig 15775 bp, 13 predicted proteins | sample 5204271 | NCBI WGS metagenome assembly WBZM01 (sample SAMN12344346, study PRJNA552823) | activated sludge metagenome | biome: Activated sludge suspended growth; feature: Nitrification reactor; material: Wastewater; isolation source: activated sludge from nitrification reactor of wastewater...
AAGACCAGCGCGCTGCTCGAGCAGGCACGGCCGAACGTGTTCCAGATGAACGTGGCCAACATCCTGCCCGGCGACGACGTGCAGGTGGAGCTGCACTACACCGAGCTGGTGGTGCCCACCGAGGGCCGCTACGAGTTCGTGTTCCCCACCGTGGTCGGCCCGCGCTACCACCGCAGCGAGGCCAACGGGGGCACCAGCAGCTTCCCCGCCACCGCGCACCTGAAGGAAGGCGAGGCCTCGCGCTCGGCCTTCGGCCTGCACGTGCGCTTCGCCTCGCCCCTGCCGGTCAGCGAGCTGCGCTCGTCAACGCACGGCATCGAGGTCAGCGGCGAAGGCACGGCGCAGGCCGAGGTCGAGCTGACCGACGCCGGCGCGCGCAACGACCGCGACTTCATCCTTTCCTACCGCCTCGCCGGCGAGCGCACCGCCACCGGGCTGATGCTCTACCGCGGTGAAGGCCCCGGCAGCCCCGACGGCAAGGGCGCGGCCGGCGAAAACTTCTTCCTCGCCGTGGTCGAGCCGCCGAAGACGATCACCACAGCGCAGATCAACCCGCGCGAGTACGTGTTCGTGGTCGACATCTCGGGCTCGATGCAGGGCCAGCCGCTGTCCACCGCCAAGGTGCTGCTGCGCAACCTGATCGGCAACCTGCGCCCCACCGACACCTTCAACGTGCTGCTGTTCTCCGGCAGCAGCCAGGTGCTCGCGCCGGCCTCGGTGCCGGCCACGCGCGCCAACATCGAGCGCGCCATCGCGGTGATCGACCAGGCGCGTGGCGGCGGCTCCACCGAGATCGTGCCGGCGCTCAAGCGCATCGCTGCGCTGCCCAAGGCCGGCGACGTGGCGCGCAGCGTGATCGTCGTGACCGACGGCTACGTGACGGTGGAGAACGAGGTGTTCGCGCTGGTGCGCAAGAACCTCGGCAACAGCAATGTGTTCGCCTTCGGCATCGGCAGTTCGGTGAACCGCCACCTGATCGAAGGCATCGCGCGCGCTGGCCAGGGCGAGCCCTTCGTCGTCACCAGGCCCGAGTTCGCCGCGGTGCAGGCCGAGCGGTTGCGCAAGATGATCGACGCGCCGGTGCTGACGGGCCTGCGCGCGCGCTTCGAGGGCCTCGAGGTGTACGACCTCGAGCCGGCCTCGCTGACGTCCCTGCCCGACGTGCTGGGCGGTCGGCCGGTGGTGATCCAGGGCAAGTGGCGCGGCGAGCCGCGCGGCCAGCTGGTGCTCGAAGGCCAGGCCGCCAGCGGCGCGCACGTCGACGTCGTGCCAGTCAGCGCACCCGACGCGCAGGCCGCCGCGCTCAGGCACCTGTGGGCACGCAGCCGCATCCAGCAGCTCTCCGACCAGGAGGCGCTCGAAGGCGGCAGCGGCCAGCGCGACGCGATCACCGCGCTCGGCCTGCGCTACAGCCTGCTGACGCAGTACACGAGCTTCATCGCGATCGACGAGATCGTGCGCACCAGCGAGGCGGCGGTGCCCGTGGACCAGCCGCTGCCGCTGCCGCAGGGCGTGACGAATGCAGCGGTGGGCAGCGAAGTCGGCGCCGCCGTGCCGAGCACGCCGGAGCCGGGTGCGTGGCTGTCGTTGCTCGTGGCCGTGGCACTGGTCGGCGCCGCGCTGGGCAAGCGGAGCAACTGGTGAGCACGGCCGTTCTCCGTCGGGCCGTGCGCCCGGCCATCGCCTGCCGGCCCACCTACCTCGCGCCGGCCGCGTGGCTGGCACTGCAGGCCGCGGCGCTGTGGCCGCACGGCGCGTGGATGCTGGCGCGCGTGCGCGACGGCTCCGACGAGCCGCTCGGCCTGGCGGCGCTCGCCCTGCTGCTGATGCTGCTGGCCGCGCGTGCCCGCACCTTGCGCATCGGGCCGCAGACCGGCTGGCTGGCGGCCGGCCTCGCGCTCACGCTGGCCGCCAATGCGGCGATGCTCGTGGCGCCACCGCTGGCCTGCGCGCTGCTCGCCGCGCTGGCGCTGGCCGCCGCGTTGATGGCGTGGCTGCCGGCCGACGCGCCGCGTGCACCGCTGGCGGGCCTGGTGTTGCTCGCGCTGCCCTGGATCGCCTCGCTGCAGTACTACGGTGGCTACCCGCTGCGCGTGATCACGGCGCAGGTGAGCGCGTGGCTGCTGCAGCTCGCCGGCCTCGCCGCCGAACGCAGCGGCACGGCCATGCTCGTGCAAGGGCAGCTCGTGATCGTCGATGCACCCTGCTCGGGTGTGCAAATGGCCTGGATGGCCTGGTTCTGCGCTTGCGCCGTGGCGGCACTCGCGGGCCGGCGCGATGCCGCATTCCTGCGGCGGCTGCCGTGGGTCGGCGCGATCGTGCTGGCCGGCAACGTGCTGCGCAACAGCCTGCTGGTCGGGCTCGAGGCGCGCCCGCAGGGCCTCGCGCCGGCGTTGCACGAAGGCATCGGCCTCGTGGCGCTCGCGGGGGTGTGCGCCGCGGTGGTGGCCCTGATGAACGCGACGGAGGGCCGCCGTGATGCGCGCCGCTGAACTCTGGCAGCGCCACTGGCCGGCGCTCGCGGTGGCAGCGCTGCTGCTGGCCGCGCTGCTGCCCTTCGCGGCCGCACCGCGCGCTGCGCCGGTGCCACGCCATGTCGAGTGGCCGCAGGTCTGGGAAGGCCGGCCGCTTCGGCCGCTCGCGACGACCGCCGTCGAGCAGCGCTTCGCGGCGCGTTTTCCGGGCTCGATCGCGCGCTTCTCCGATGGGCAGCGCGTGCTGGTGCTGCGCCGCGTCACCGAGCCGACGCGCATGTTGCACCCGGCGGCCGACTGCTTCCGCGGCCTCGGCTACCGCATCGAGCGCACGCAGCTCGAGCGCGACACACGCGCTCGCCTGTGGCGTTGCTTCGAGGCCCAGGGTCGCGACGGCGAACGGCTGCGCGTGTGCGAGCGCATCGCGCCGATCGATGAGACGAGCGGCGCTGAAGCGAGCGGCGGCGAGGCCTTCGTCGATGCGTCGTCGTGGTTCTGGGCCGCCGCGCTGGGCCGCTCGCGCGGGCCGTGGCAGGCCGTCACCGTGGTGGAGGCGATGTGATGAGAAAGCTGATCGGATTCCTGCTCGGCGTGCTGGTCGCGCTGGCGCTGTCGGCCGCGCTGCTCGCGGCGCTGGCCTGGCATGCGCTCGCGCCGCAGCCGGGCGAATGGTCGATGGCCCTGCGCGTCGGCCGCTTCGAGCGCCCGGCCAGCGTCCCCACGCTGCTGCGCTGGACCACCCATCCGCTCGCGCTGCCCTGGCTCGACGGCCGCCGGCTCGGCGGCTGGCTGCTGACGGCCGAAGGCGCGCACCGCCTCGTCGCGCAGTGCGCGCCGTGCCGCGTGCGCCTCGAGGCGCTCGGACCCGAGCCGGTCGTCATCGACGAGGCAAGCCTGGTCGTCGACGTGCGCGGCGCCGACCGCTACGACGGCACGCTGCGCCTCGGCCGTGGCGAGCGGCCGGCAACCCTCGCCTGGCGCGCCGAACTGCGCCGCGACGGCCTCGCGGTGAAGGCCGAGCTGCCGGCCACGCCGCTGGCGCGTGTGCTCGCGCCCTTCGCCGGCGCGGTGCCCGAGCTGGCGGGCGCGCAGGTGCAGGGCAGTGTGGCGCTCAAGCTCGACGCCACGCTCGGCGCGGGCGGTTGGCGCATCGCCACGCTCAAGCCGGTCCTGGCCGACGTCTCGGTCGACGGGCTGGGCACCGAGGCGCTGCGCGACGTCGATGTGGCGGTGCGCTGCCGCCCGCAGCCGGCCGGTGGCCGCATCGAGGGCTGGATCCAGAATGCGGTGATCGCCGCCGAGGACCAGCGCTTCTTCGAGCACCCCGGCTACGAGCTCGACGCCTGGGTGGCGGTGCTCAAGGCCAACCAGCGCGACGGCGAGCCACTGCAGGGCGCGAGCACGATCACGCAGCAGCTCGCCAAGCTGCTGTACACCGGCGACGAGCGCGACGCTGCGCGCAAGCTGCGCGAGTGGCTGTACGCCGTGGAGATGGAACGCACCCTCGGCAAGGGCCGCATCCTGCAGCTCTACCTCGCGCTGCTGCCCTGGGGCGACGGCATCTGCGGCGCCGAGGCCGCGGCACGCCACCACCTCGGCAAGAGCGCGAACCAGCTCAAGCCGCGCGAGGCCGCGTGGCTGGCGAGCCTGCTGATCAACCCCGACCAGCAGCTGCGCCGCTGGGCCGCCGACGAGGCCGCCGCGCGCGAGCGCACGGTCCGGGTGCTGCAGGGCATCCGGCGCCTGCCGCGCGAGCGCCGCGAGGCCGAGCTCGACGCGCTGGTGCGCTGGCGCCCGCCGATCGGGCGCAGCCCGTCGCACTGATCACTTCAGGTGCCGCGCGAGGAAGGCCTCCATGCGCCGCGCGAAGTCAAAACGGTTAGCCGCCTTGAACCAGCCGTGGGGCTCATCGGGGTAGACCACCCACTCCGGCTCGTTGCCGGCCTTGCGCAGCGCGTCGCGCATGCGCTCGCCGTGCTCGATCGGCACGCGCGTATCCTTGCCGCCGTAGGCGAGCAGCACCGGCGCCTTGATGCGGCCGGCCAGCTCCACCGGCGCCACCGCGGCGAGCTTCGCCGCGTCGGCCTTCGGGTCTCCGATCAGCGTCGGCAGGCTGTACTGGCGCGCCTCCTGCGAGATGTCGTTGATCCACGGCAGGCCGAACAGCAGCCGCGGGTCGGTGACCCCGACCCAGGCCACGCCGCAGCGGAACCGTTCGCCGTCGCGCGCGAGCCCCATCAGCGTGGCGTAGCCCCCGTAGCTCGCGCCGGCGACGCAGACGCGCTCGCGGTCCACCCAGCCCTTGTCGACGGCCCATTGCAGCGCGTCGATCAGGTCGTCCTGCATCGCCGCGCCCCACTGCTTCCAGCCGGCCTCGAAGTGGCGACGCCCGTAACCGGCACTGCCGCGGAACTCCGGCTCGATGACGACGTAGCCGCGCGAGGCGAGGAACTGCGCATCCGCGCTCCAGTCCCAGGCGCGGCCGCGCACCCACGGCCCGCCGTGCGCCAGCAGCACGGCGGGGCGGCGCGTGGTGGGCGCGCCGGTCGGCTTGGTCACCCACACGGGCAGCTCGAGTCCATCGCGGGCCTTGATGCGGTGCAGGTCGAGCTGCGCCATGCGGCGCGGATCGATCGCCGAACGCGCCCCGCCCACGCGCTGCCAGCGTTCGCCCTCCGGCCGGTAGACCCAGTACTCGCCGGGCATCTGGTCGGACCAGGAGCGCACCAGGAACACCGGATCCTCGCTCGTGCAGCGGCGGCAACGGACGCGGTTGATGCGGCCGGGCAGCTTGGCATCGGCGGCCTGCTGGGCCTGCTTCATGCGAGGGTCGAACCAGGCGGTGGTCTCGCCATCGACCACCGTGCTGACGCCGAGCGTGCGGCCCTCGCCGTATGAGGTCAGCACTTCGCCGCTGAAATCGAAGCCGGGCGTGCTGACCAGCGGCGTCGGCTCGGGCTGGCCGGTGGCGAAGTCGAATCGGTGCAGCACCCGGTAGCCCTCGGCACCGCGGTTCACCGTCACGAACAGCTGGCCCTTCGAATCGACCGAGTGCGCGACGAAGGGCATGCGCAGGTTCTCGCCGCTGGCGATCGGCTTCCACGGGCCGTCTTCGGTGGCGCGCCAGTGGTAGGTGGTGCGACCCTCGCGTGTGCTCGACACCAGCCACGGCCGACCGGTCGCGTCGAACCACCAACCGGTGGCGCCGTCGGGCGCGCCGAGGGCCAGCGAGCGCGTCTGCAGCGTGCGGATGTCGAGCAGCAGCGGCGCGATGAACTGCACGTCGTCCTGCGCGTCACGCACCACCCGGCCGACGATCACCGACTGGCCGCCGGTCTGCGGCACGGTCATCAGGTAGTGGCTCGTGTCCAGCATCGGCCGCTCGAGGCGGCGCTCGACGAGGAAGTCCTGGCGTGCCTTGACGAGCTGGCGCAGCTCGGTGCCGTCGTGCCGGACGCTGTACAGGCCGCGGCCGAAGCGCTGGTCGGCGCCGCCGAGCGTGAAGTCGGCGATCTCGAACACGAGGTCGTCGTCGTTGACCCAGCGGAACGAGCGGATGTCGGCGTTGTGGAAGCGCGCCACGATGCGCAGCTGGCCTTCGCCCTCGAGGTCGAACACCGCCAGCGAGACGCGTTCGGCACCGACGCCGGAAGTCAGCGCGAGACGCCGGCCCGAGGGCGAGAGCGCGACCTCGTCCATGTCGCGGTGGCCGTAGAAGGCTTCCACCGGAATCGGCGCGTCGTCGGCGGCGCGCGCCGGCCCGAAGGACAGGATGGCGGCCAGCGCCATCGACAGGGCCACGCCCAGGCGGCGCGCGGCAAGGGGCAATGCAGGCATCGGATCTCCCTGGCTGGGGCCCGCCCGGTGCACGGCCGGCGGGCGCGTCTCGGTCACATGCGCATTCTGGGGGCGGCAGACGGAGGCAGCGGCGCGCCGTCCAGCCAGGCCTGCACCAGCGTGTGCAGATCGGCGCCCTGCGCGGCCTGCCACACCCACTCGGGCGACATGACGCGCGTGCCGGCCGGGCTCGCGGGCAAGGCTCGTGCAAGTGCGGCCACCAGCGCCGCGACCTTCACGGGTCGTACCGGCTGCTCGCGCTGCGGCACCATCACGCGCAATTGCTCCAGCACCGCGTCGGCCAGGCGCTGCAGACCCGGGCGCGGTGCGTCGTCGGGCCGTTGAGCGGTCCGCACGATGGCCACATGCTCGAAACCGAGCGTGGCCACCGCCTGTTCGTCGAGCGAGGCGAGCCCGGACTTCAACGCTTCGGGCAGCGTGGCGCTGGTGTGCGGCATCACGACGACCAGGTGGCGCACGCCGAGCCCGTGCAGCGTGGTGGCCAGCGGCTTCAGCTCGGCGGGCGGTGGCTGCCAGAACGCCGCCTCGCGGCCATTCGCGCGGCGCGGCGCGTCGAACACCACCACTGCCAGCGGCAGCCGCGCGTCGCTGGCCTGCGCCAGCGTGTCGAGGCGCTGCGTGTGCAGGCCGCGCGCGGTGGCGTGGAAGTCCTGCGTCACCAGCACGCGCAGCGGCGCGAACGTGCGTGCGCCCAGCAGCGCCTCCAGCACCGCCGAGCCGAGCGCGCCGCCGCCGCCGGCCAGCCAGGTGCCGTGGCGGCGCGCCGCCGGGGGCGCCCCCGCGTCGTGGCCGGCCCGCAAGGCGTGGTTGAGCAGATCCATATGCGGATTCTGAGGCTCGGCTCGGCATAGACTGCCCAGCCTTGCCGAACCCCAAGGAGACCCGCATGACCCGCGACACCAGCCAATGGCGCTTCGAGACCAAGTCGGTCCACGCCGGTTACTCGCCCGAGCCCACCACGCATGCCGTCGCGGTGCCGCTGTACCAGACGGTGGCCTACTCGTTCGACAGCGCGCAGCACGGCGCCGACCTGTTCGACCTCAAGGTGGCGGGCAACATCTACACCCGCATCATGAATCCGACGCAGGCGGTGCTCGAGGAGCGTATCGCCGCGCTCGAAGGCGGCATCGCCTCGCTGGCGCTGGCCTCGGGCCAGGCGGCGATCACCTACGCGATCCAGACCATCACCGAGGCCGGCGACAACATCGTCGCCAGCAGTGCGCTGTACGGCGGCACCTACAACCTGTTCGCGCACACGCTGCCGCAGTACGGCATCCAGACGCGCTTCGCCGACTACCGAGACCCGAAGAGCTTCGAGCCGCTGATCGATGCGCGCACGAAGGCGGTGTTCGTCGAGTCGCTGGGCAACCCGCAGGGCAACATCACCGACCTGGCCGCCATCGCCGCGATCGCGCACAAGCACGGCGTGCCGCTGATCGTCGACAACACCGTGCCGAGCCCCTACCTGTGCCGGCCGTTCGAGCACGGTGCCGACATCGTCGTGCACTCGCTGACCAAGTACCTCGGCGGCCACGGCACGAGCATCGGCGGCGCGATCGTCGACTCCGGCAAGTTCCCGTGGGCGCAGCACAAGGCGAAGTTCAAGCGCCTGAACGAGCCCGACGTGAGTTACCACGGCGTGGTCTACACCGAGGCGCTCGGGCCGGCGGCCTACATCGGCCGCGCACGCGTGGTGCCGCTGCGCAACATGGGCGCGGCGATCTCGCCGTTCAACGCTTGGCAGATCCTGCAGGGCGTGGAGACGCTGGCGCTGCGCATGGACCGCATCTGCGAGAACGCGCTCGCGGTGGCGCGCCACCTGAAGGCGCACCCGAAGGTGGCCTGGGTCAACTATGCCGGCCTGGAAGACCACCCCGACCACGCGCTGGTGAAGAAGCAGCTCGGGGGCCGCGCCTCCGGCCTGCTGACCTTCGGCGTCAAGAGCGGCCGCGCCGGCGGCGAGCGCTTCCTCGATGCGCTGCAGCTGTTCACGCGGCTGGTGAACATCGGCGACACCAAGTCGCTGGCCACGCACCCGGCCTCGACCACGCACCGCCAGCTCTCGCCCGAGGAGCTGAAGAAGGCCGGCGTCAGCGAGGAGACGGTGCGGCTGTGCGTGGGCATCGAGCACATTGACGACCTGCGTGCCGACCTCGATGCGGCGCTGGCGAAGGCGTGAAGCACCGCGGATGTCGCGCAGCTGATTGAAATCAGCCCGGCCGGTCCCACATCGGGATGCGCGGGGGTACGATCCCCGCGCCACCCAGGGGAGAAACCGACCATGACCTTCTCGCTCACGCGCCGCCTGCTCGTCGCACTGGCCGCGGTCACCGCCGCGCTCGCCCTCAGCGGCTGCGGCTACAACGACTTCCAGCGCCTCGACGAGCAGACCAAGTCGGCCTGGTCGGAGGTGCTGAACCAGTACCAGCGCCGCGCCGACCTGATCCCGAACGTCGTCGCCACCGTCAAGGGCGAGGCCAACTTCGAGCAGGAAACGCTGACCAAGGTGGTCGAGGCACGCGCCAAGGCCACCTCGATCCAGGCCACGCCGGAGCTCGTCAACGACCCGGCGGCGTTCCAGAAATTCCAGGCCGCGCAGGGCGAGCTCTCCAGCGCGCTGTCGCGCCTGCTGGTGGTCAGCGAGAACTACCCGAACCTGAAGGCCAACCAGGGCTTCCAGGACCTGCGCGTGCAGCTCGAAGGCACCGAGAACCGCATCACCGTGGCGCGCGGCCGCTACGTCAAGGCGGTGCAGGACTACAACGTGCTCGCGCGCAGCTTCCCGACCAACCTCACCGCGATGCTGTTCAGCTACAAGGTGAAGGAGAACTTCACCGTGCAGAACGAGGCGCAGATCTCGCAGCCGCCGGCGGTGAGCTTCGACAAGCCGGCCTCGAAGTAAGGCCCGGGCATGCTGCGCCTCGGGCGCCATTGGCAGGCCTGGCGGCTCGCGCTGGCCGCCACGCTGCTCGCGCTGGCGGGCGTGGCGCAGGCGCAGGCCCCGCAGCGGGTGCCTGCGCTGATCGGCCGCGTGATCGACCAGAACGGCACGCTGAGCGCCGCGCAGCAGCAGGCGCTGAACGACAAGCTCGCCGCCGTCGAGGCCAAGCGCGGCACGCAGGTCGTGGTGCTGATCGTCACGACCACGCAGCCCGAGGACATCGCCTCCTATGCGCAGCGCGTGGCCGACACCTGGAAGATCGGCCGCCTCGCGGTGGGCGATGGCATCCTGATCGTCGTCGCGCGCGACGACCGGCGCGTGCGCATCGAGGTGGCCAAGGCGCTCGAGGGCGCGGTGCCCGACCTCGCCGCCAAGCAGATCATCAGCGACGTCATCAGCCCGGCCTTCCGCAAGGGCGACTACGCCGGTGGCCTGAACGCCGCGATCGACCGGCTCGACGCGCGCATCGGCAACGAAGGACTGCCCGAGCCGAACACCGCGCCGGCGGCGTCCGGCGAGCCGCTGCCGCCCTCGGGCCAGGGCTTCAGCCTGCAGGACCTCGCCATCTTCCTGTTCGTCGCGGTGCCGGTGATCGGCGCGGTGCTGACCGGCATCTTCGGCCGCAAGCTCGGCTCGCTGGGCACGGCCGCGGCGGCCGGCGGCATGGGTTGGTGGCTGAGCGCGAGCGTGCCGATCGCCGTGGGCGCCGGACTGATCGCGCTGGTGCTGGTGCTCGTGCTGGGCATCGGCGCGGCACGCCGCGGCATCTCGCGCGGCACGGGCCACGGCGGGCCGCCGATCATCTGGGGTGGCGGTGGCGGCGGTGGCTGGGGTGGCGGGGGAGGCGACAGCGGCGGCGGCTTCAGCTCCGGCGGCGGGGGCGACTTCGGCGGCGGCGGCGCCTCGGGGGACTGGTGATGGGCAGGCTCGCGAGAATCCTCAAGCACCGCTGGTTCGACGAGCGCGACCTCGCGCGCGCACTCGACGACACCATGCTCGCGCGCATCGAGGCACGCGTGGCCGCCAGCGAGAAGCGCCACAGCGGCGAGATCCGCGTCTGTGCCGAGGCGGGGTTGCCGCTGTCGTACCTCTGGCGCGGCGCGGCAGCGCGCGAGCGCGCGGTCACGATGTTCGGCAAGCTGCGCGTCTGGGACACCGAGCACAACAACGGCGTGCTCATCTACCTGCTGCTGGCCGAGCACCGCATCGAGATCGTGGCCGACCGCGGGCTCGACCGGCTCGTCAGCGCGGCGCAGTGGCAAGAAGTGATGACGATGATGCGCGTCGCTTTCCGCCGCGGCGAGTTCGAGGCCGGGCTGAACACCGCCATCGACGCGGTCGACGCGCTGCTCGCGCAGCACTTCCCGCTCGCGCCGGGCGAGACCAACCCGAACGAACTGCCCGACCGGCCCGACCTGCGCTGACAGGCGCTGACGTGCGCGCCGGCTCGCCGCACAATCACGCGGCGATGGACTTCACCGGCCTCGTCAGCACCAAGATCCAGCCCCCGCGCGCGCGCACGGCACGCATCGCGCGCCCGGCGCTCGAGGCCGCGCTGCGCGATGCATTGCAGCGGCGCCGCCTGGTGCTGCTGGTGGCGCCGGCCGGTTTCGGCAAGACCTCGGCACTGGCCGCGCAGATCCACGCGCTGCCTGCCGGCACCGCGCTCGCCTGGGTGTCGCTCGACGAGGACGACGACGCGCTGCGCGTGTTTGCCACGCTCGGTGCTGCGCTCGAGCCCTTCGACTTGCCATGGCGCAGCGCGCCCTCCGCGCTGGCCGGGCAGATCGGCGAGGGCGAATCGGGGGCGCTGCGAGCCGCCGTGGCCGAGCTGGCCGCGGCCCTTTCCGGCAGCGACGCGCCGCACGGCGTGATCGTGTTCGACGACCTGCACCGCGTGGCCTCGCCCGACGTGCACGCGCTGCTCGACGCGCTGGTCGAGCGCCTGCCGCCCAACTGGACGATGGTGATCGCCAGCCGCATCGCGCCGCAACTGGCGCTGGCGCGCTGGCGCGCCGCCGACGAGCTCGCCGAGTTCACGCAGGAGGCGCTGCGCTTCAGCCTCGACGAGGCGCGCGCGCTGGCCGCCGCCGAAGCGGTGCCCGGCCTGGAGGAGCGCCTGCCCGAGCTGATGGAGCGCACGCAGGGCTGGCCGGCCGGGCTGCGGCTGTGCTTCGCGGCGCTGCGCGGCAAGGCCGGTGCCAGGCCGCTGGCGGCGGCGTCGCGGCCGGCGGCGCTCGACCGCAGCCTGTTCGACTACCTCGCCAGCGAGGTGATCGACGAAATGCCGATCGCGCTGCACGATTTCCTCGTGCGCAGCTCGGTGCTGCCGGTGCTGACCGCCGGCACCGCCGCGGCCGTGACCGGCGATGCCCGCGCCGCGCAGCGGCTCGACGAGATCGAGCGCCGCGGACTGTTCGTCACCGCGCTCGACGCCGACGAGCGCACGCTGGTGCTGCACGACCTGTTCCGCGACGCGCTGGAGGAGCGGCTGCGCCGCCGCTTCGCCGACGAGCTGCCGCAGCTGCTGCGGCGTGCCGCAGCCGTCGAGCGCGACCCGCTGCGCCGCGCCGCGCTGCAGCTGCGCAGCGGCGACTGGGCCGCGGCCGAGGCCACGCTCGCCGAGGAGGGCGAGTTGCTGCTGCTGCAGGGCCTGGCCACCGAGCTGGTGCGCGCGATCGCGGGCTTCCCGGCGGCGTGGCGCGAGCAGTCGCCGCGGCTGCTGCGCCTCGAGGCCGTGGCCGAGTGCATGCGCTGGCACTGGAACCGCATGGCCGCGCTGCTCGAGACCGCGGTCGACGCGGCGCGGCTGCGCGGCGACGACGAGGAGCTCGCGCTCTCGCAGGGCCTGCTGCTCGCGGCCTGGAACGCACTCGGCCAGGAGGCGCGGAGCGCCGCGCTGCTGGCCGAGCTGGAGGGCCGCTCGCTGCCGCCGCTGGCCGCGCTGCTCGCGCTCGACGCGCGCTGCATGCTGCACTTCCAGCGCGGCGAGTTCGCGGCGCTGCGCGAGGGCTTCGAGGGCGTGCTGCGGCGGCTCGCCGCGCAGGAGTCGCTGCTGGCCTGGTGGATGGTGTCGCCGCCCACTGCCTGGGCCGCGATTCCGGGCATGGGCGACCTGGTCGACCGCTACTGCGCGGAGGCGCTGCGCCGCTGCCGCGAGCGCGACCTGCCGATGCGCGCGACGCTGCACGTGCTGCAGGCCGCCACGCTGCTGTGGTCGGGCGCGATCGAAGCGGCCTCCGAGCGCGCCGCCGAAGCGGAGGCCGACGCGCGCTGGCTCGCGCGGGCGCCCGAGATCGAAGTCTCGCTGCACACCGTGCGCCTGTTCGTCGATGCCCTGTGCGGCCATACCGAAGCGGTGCAGCGGCACCTCGACCGCCTGTTCCACCACGAGGACGCCACCGCCGGCCCCGACCGGCTGCGCTTCTGGCAGGGCCACGTGGCGCGCCTCGCGGTGCGCGCGCTCGACGTGATCGGCGCGGCTCCCGAGACGCTCGCGCGCTGGGAGGCCGACCACCCGCCGCCGGCCACGCCGGGCGGGCCGCATCCGCTGGCCGCGCGCCTACTGGCCGCGCAGGGCCGCTGGGCGGAGGCGGCAGATGCCTTCGCCGCGCTGCTGCCGCACGTGCCCTCGTTCGACCTGATGGGCCAGGGCATCGAGCTGCACCTGCGCGCCGCGCACGCGCTGCTGCGTGGCGGTCGTGCGGCCGAGGCCGAGGCCGCGCTCGTGCGTACGCTGTCGCGCGTGCTCGAGTGGCATGCGCAGGGCCACGCGCTGATGGCCGGGCCGGCGGTGCTGGCGAGCCTGGCCGAACATCGCTGGAGCGCCGCGCTGTCGCCCGCCTGTCGCGAGCTGCTCGCCGCACTGGCCGCGCGCTCGGCAGAGCTGCGCGGTGCCTCTGCCGCGCCGCGGGTCGAGGCGGTTCCCGACCCCGTGCCGCCGCTCGCGGCAGAATCGCAGGGTCTGCTCAGCAGCCGCGAGCGCGAGGTGCTCGAGCGCATCGCGGCGGGCGACAGCAACAAGCTCATCGCCCGCGCACTCGACATCAGCCCGCACACCGTGAAGCGCCACGTCGCCAACATCCTCGACAAGCTCTCCCTGCAGTCGCGCGGCCAGGCCGCGGCCTGGCTGCGGGCCAACCCCTGACACTGCCATGAAGATCGCACGCCGTCCGCTCGTCCTCGCCCTCGGGGCGCTCTCGCTCGCCCCGCTCGCCGCCTGCTCGAAGAAGGAGGAGGAAGCGGCCGCCCCCGCCGCCGCGTCGGCGCGCAAGCCCAACGGCATCGAGGCCTACGCCGTCGCGCAGAAGGGCCACGGCTTCACGATCGGCGCGCTGATGGCGGCCAACACCGTCTACGTGTTCTTCGACACCACCTGCCCGCACTGCGCCGAGCTGTGGGGTGCGTCGCAGCCCCTTCTGAACCGCCTGAAGATGGTGTGGATGCCGATCGGTCTGCTGCGCCCGCAGTCGGGCCCGCAGGGCGCCACCATCCTCGCTGCGCCGGACCCCGCCAAGGCAATGACCGAGAACGAGACCAGCGTGCTCGCGCGCGGCGGCGGCATCAGCGTGCCCTCGAGCCTGCCCGACGAGATCGTCAAGAAGGTCGAGGAGAACACGCGCCTGTTCCGCGAGCTGCAGGCCGAGAGCGTGCCGCTGATCGTCTACCGCAACGCGGCCAGCGGCCAGCACGGCATGCATGCCGGTGCGCTCGACACGCAGTCGCTCGCGACGCTGGTCGGGCTCTGAGCCGCGCTGCACCCCGAGGAGAACCGCCATGATCCGCCGAGCCTGCCGCTGCCTGGCCGTCGCGCTGCTGTGCGCGCCCCTGATCACGTTCGCGCAGGAGGGGATGCCTCGCCGCAAGCCGGGGCTGTGGGAGACGACGATGCAGATGCCCGGCCGCGGCGGCACGATGACCGCGCAGCACTGCATCGACGCCGGCACCGACGAGCAGGCGCAGCGCCGCGCGCTCGACCCCGAGGGCGGCGCGCGCTGCGAGCAGCGCAACGTCAAGCGCAGCGCCGGCGGCTACGAGGCCGAGTACAGCTGCCAGGGCCCGCGCGGCAAGACCGAGGGCCGCATGAGCCTGAAGGGCGACTTCGACAGCCACTACACGCTGCACAACGAGATGCGCTTCGACCCGCCGCGCGGCGGCCGCAGCGAAGCGTCGATGACGATGGAAGGCCGGTGGATGGGCGCCTGCCCCGAAGGCATGAAGCCCGGCCAGACGCGCATGGGCGCCCTGAAGGGGCCGGGCGGGCGCGAGCTCACGCCCGAGCAATCCCAGCGCGTGCAGCAGATGATGGATCGCATGCGCCAGCAGCAACAGAAGGCGCCGAATTGAGGCCACGATCGACGCGACAATCGCCGCCATGACCGAATCCACCGACAAGCCGCCGCTGCCCGACCGCCTCTCGATCGACCCGCGCAGCCCGCACCACGTGGCTGCCGTGTTCGCGCACGAGGTCGGCATCCGCTTCAACGGCACCGAGCGCGACGACGTCGAGGAATACTGCATCAGCGAAGGCTGGGTGCGCGTGCCGCACGGCCGCACGGTCGACCGCAAGGGCAACCCGGTGATGCTCAAGCTGAAGGGCCGCGTCGAGGCCTTCTACCGCTGAGCGATCGGCGCGCGCACGTCGCGCCGCGCCGGCTCAGCGCGGCGTCGCGATCGCGCGGCGGAAGCCCGCCAGCCAGCCCTTGAGGCGGCGCTCGTTCGTCAGGCCGACGCGCACCATGATCTTCTGCCCGGCGCTGAGCGATTCGAGCTTCTCGTCGGCGTACTCGTAGCGCACCCAGGGCCGCGTCGACGGCACTTCGCCCTTCACCTCCACCAGCTTCACCGCCGGCGGCTGCGCCGGCTCGGGCGCGCTCATCAGGTGGTCGATCACCTCGACCAGGCGGTCGTTGAAGTGGCCCTTGGGGTAGCCGAGCTCGGCGTAGGCCTGCTGGAACAGCGGGTAGAAGCGGCGGTACAGCGCGGCCGCGCGCGACGGCTCCACCGAGGCGACGAAGGCGACGAAGGGCTCGTAGCGCTTGCCGTTGTCCGGGCCGATCAGTTCGCCGTCGCCGACGGCCAGGCGCTGCAGCTTGCCCGGCGTGGGCTGCACCGGCCACAGCCGCGAGGCGGCCATCGGGCGCGCGAGGTTGTCGACCGTCACCACCACGCGCGGGATGAAGCCGTCGGTGGCGAGAAAGGTCATCACGCCCGAGCGGCCGACGAGCTGCGCGAGCGCCTCGCCCACCACCGCGTCGGCCTCGGCCAGCGCGGGCAGCGGCGCCGGCGCGGAGGCTCCGGCCTCGGGCGCGATCGGGTGCTTCGGGCCGGCGTCGGCCTGCACGGGCGGTGCGGCGGCGGGTTCGGCCGGTGCTGCGGGCGCCTCCACCACGGGCGGCCGAGGCGGAGGCGGCGTGGCGCCACGCCACCACCACCAGGCCCCCCCGCCGGCGGCAGCGAGCACCACCAGGGCAGCGACGATCAGCGCGACGGGGCGGACTTG
>WBZM01002459.1_pt1 | contig 15766 bp, 12 predicted proteins | sample 5204271 | NCBI WGS metagenome assembly WBZM01 (sample SAMN12344346, study PRJNA552823) | activated sludge metagenome | biome: Activated sludge suspended growth; feature: Nitrification reactor; material: Wastewater; isolation source: activated sludge from nitrification reactor of wastewater...
GTAGATCTTCGGCTTGAGGCCCGCCGCCTCGAACGCCTGCGCCAGCGCCTTCACGCGCGGCGTCTCCTGCCGCGTCGGCTCGCCGAGGCCGTAGCGGTCGCCGTAGGTGTGCTTGACGACGCCGGGAGAGACGATCTCCGCCGCCGGGTAGACCGTGGCGCCGATGGCGCGCTGCGGGCCGATCGTGTTCCACTGCCGCCCGCGCGGGTCGACGCTCTCGAGCTGCAGGTTCGCGTACTGGCCCTCGAAGCCGTAGAAGTACCACCACGGGATGCCGTTCTGCGCCGTCACGACGGCGGTGTCGGGTCCGAGCAGCGGCTTGATCTGCTCCGCCGATTCCCACGCCTGGTGCGATTTCAGCGCCACGATGACGAAGTCCTGCGGCCCGAGCTCGGCGGGGTCCTTGGCGGCCGGCATCCTGGCCACCTTCTCCTCGCCGTTGATGATCAGCTTGAGGCCGTTCTGCTGGATGGCCTCGAGGTGCGCGCCGCGCGCGATCACCGAGACGTCGACGCCAGCGAGCTTCATCAGCACGCCGATGTGGGCACCGATCGCGCCGGCTCCGAAAATGCAGACCTTCATGCGTTTCTCCTCCTCCCCGCGGCGCAGCGGCGCCAGCCGTTTATTGGTATACCAGCTTGAGCGACAAATCCGGCCCGCCGTCAAGGGGGCGCTCCATCGCAAGCCAGGGTGACAAGGCGCGCGCTTGACGAAACATGACCGTTGCCGTGCAAGTTGCGCCTATACCCGGAGATGGACGGAGATGACGAATGGCTGAGACGGCACCGCTCTGCGATTTCGGAAAGGCGGCACCGGGCTTCTCGCTGCCGGGCACCGACGGCAGGAAGCACACGCTCGATTCCGTGAAGGGCCCGAACGGCCTGCTCGTCATGTTCATCTGCAACCATTGCCCCTACGTGAAGGCGGTGCTCGACCGCATCATCCGCGACGCCAGGGATCTGAAGGCGCTGGGCATCGCGTGCGTCGCCATCTCCTCCAATGATGCCGCCACCTACCCCGAGGACAGCTTCGACAACATGCGCAAGGTGGCGGAGGAGATGCGCTTCCCCTTCCCCTACCTCTATGACGAGAGCCAGCAGGTCGCGCGCGCTTACGGGGCGGTCTGCACGCCGGATTTCTTCGGCTACAACGGCCGCCTAGAGCTGCAGTACCGCGGCCGTATCGACGCCAGCCGCAAGGACCCGGCGCCGCCGGACGCCCGCCGCGAGCTCTACGAGGCGATGAAGCAGGTGGCGGAGACCGGCAGCGGGCCGGCCGAGCAGCAGCCCTCGGTCGGCTGCTCGATCAAGTGGCGCTGAGGATGGAGCGGGACAACGCGCCCTCCGCCTGGGCACTCGCCCTCCAGGTCGCGGCCGGGCTGACGGGCGCGGCGGGCGTGGCGCTGGCCGCGGTGGCCGCGCACAAGGTCCAGACGCCGGGGCTCGCCAGCGCCGCGCAGATGCTGATCCTGCACGCTGCGGCGGTGGTCGGCATCGTCGCGCTGGCCGGCACGCGCGGCTACCCGCGCCTGCTGCTCGCCGTCGCCACGGTCATGCTGGCCGGCGCGCTGCTGTTCGGCGGCGATGTCGCGCTGCTCAACCTCGCCGGCCGGCGACTCTTCCCGAACGCTGCGCCGACGGGCGGCTCGACCATGATCGCCAGCTGGCTGGCGCTCGCCGTCGCGGGCGTGCTCGACGCCATGAAAAAGCGCGGCCCCTGAGGAGCCGCGCTTCATCGTCCATGGCCGTGTTCCCTACTCCGCCGCCGACGCCACCGCCGCGTCGGGCAGCGGCTCGAGCTTGGCCGCGCAGTACTTGAACTCCGGGATCTTGCCCATCGGGTCGAGCTTCGGGTTGGTCAGCATGTTGGCCGGCGCCTCGGCGAACGCGAACGGGATGAAGATCATGCCGTCCGGCACGTCGCGGTCGGCGCGTGCCCTGAGCGAGATGGCGCCGCGCCGCGTGATGACGCGGACCAGCGTGCCCGGCGTGATGCCCGACAGCTCCATCTGCCGCGGGTTGAGGCACACGATCGCCTCCGGCTCGAGGTTGTCGAGGTTGGTCGCGCGCCGCGTCATCGATCCCGTGTGCCAGTGCTCGAGCAGGCGCCCCGTGGTCAGCACCAGCGGGAACTCGGCGTCGGGCATCTCGTCGGGCGCCAGCAGCTCGGCCGGCACGATCCGCGCGCGGCCCGACCGCGTCGGGAACGACGACGCGAAGATGATCTCGTTGCCGGGCTTGTCGAGGCCGTCGCACGGGTAGGTGACGCTTTCCTCGGCGAGGATGCGCGGCCACGTGATGTTGGCCAGCGACGGCATCACCGACGCCATCTCCGTGAACACCTCGCCGACGTCCTTGTAGCCCCAGCCGAGGCCGACGCGGTTGGCGAGGTCGATGATGATGTCGAGGTCGAGCCTGGCTTCGCCCGGTGGCGACACCACTGGCCTGGCAAGCTGCACCTGCCGGTTGGTGTTGGTGAACGTGCCCCACTTCTCGGCGTGCGCCGAGGCCGGCAGCACGACGTCGGCGTGCCACGCCGTCTCGGTGAGGAAGATGTCCTGCACCACGAGATGATCGAGCATGGCCAGCGCCGCGCGCGCGTGGTTGGCGTCCGGGTCCGACATGGCCGGGTTCTCGCCCATCACGTACATGCCGCGGATGTCGCCGTGGTGGATGGCGTGCATGATCTCGACCACGGTCAGCCCGCGCTTGGGATCGAGCTTGGTCTTCCACAGCCGCTCGTAGCGCATCCGCGTCGCCTCGTCCTCGACCGAGATGTAGTCGGGATAGACCATCGGGATGAGGCCGGCGTCGGAAGCGCCCTGCACGTTGTTCTGCCCGCGCAGGGGGTGCAGGCCGGTGCCCGGCCGCCCGATCTGGCCGGTGACGAGCGCCAGCGCGATGAGGCAGCGCGCGTTGTCGGTGCCGTGCGTGTGCTGGCTGACGCCCATGCCCCAGAAAATGATCGACCGCTGCGCCTTGGCATAGAGACGTGCCACCTCGCGGATGGTCGCCGCCGGGATGCCGCACACCGGCGCCATGCGCTCCGGCGTGAACGCCTTCACCTTCTCCTTGAGGCCGTCGTAGCCCTCGGTGTGGGCCTGCACGTACTGCACGTCCACCATGCCCTCGGTGATGATCACGTTGAGCATGGCGTTGAGCAGGGCGACGTCCGTGCCGGGCTTGAAGCGCAGCATGTGCGAGGCATGCCGCGCGAAGCTGCCCGACTGGCCGCGCGGATCCATGACGATGAGGTTGGCGCCACGCTTGGTCGCGTTCTTGAGATAGGTTGCCGCCACCGGATGGTTCTGCGCCGGCCGCGCGCCGATGACGATGATGCAGTCGGCCTCGTTGGCGGCCATGAACGGCGCCGAGACGGCGCCCGAGTTGAGGCCCTCCATCAGCGCCGCCACGGACGAGGCGTGGCAGAGCCGCGTGCAGTGGTCGACGTTGTTGGTCTTGAAGCCCTGCCGGATCAGCTTCTGGAAGAGATACGCCTCCTCGTTGGAGCCCTTGGCCGAGCCGAAGCCGGCGATGGCCTTGCCGCCGTGCATGTCGCGGATGTCGAGCAGGCCCTGCGCCGCGCGGTCGAGCGCCTCCTCCCACGTCGCCTCGCGGAACACCTCTCGCCAGTCGGACGACCTGAGCCGCATGTTGGCGTCCTTGGCAACGCCCTCGATGCGAATGAGCGGCTTCGTCAGCCGGTCGGGGTGGTGGATGTAGTCGAAGCCGAAGCGGCCCTTGACGCACAGCCGGTTCTCGTTCGCCGGGCCGTTGCGCCCGTCGACGTAGACGATCCTGTTGTCCTTGACGTAGGCGGTCGTCTGGCAGCCGACGCCGCAATAGGGGCAGAGCGTATCGACCGCCTTGTCCTCGAACACGGTGCGCTTGCCGGTCTTGGCGTCGACCAGGCTCGCCTCCATCAGCGCGCCCGTCGGACACGCCTGCACGCACTCGCCGCAGGCGACGCACGTGCTCTCGCCCATCGCCGTGTCGAAGTCGAACACGGGCACCTCCCGGTGGCCGCGATAGGCCATGCCGATGACGTCGTTGGCCTGCACCTCGCGGCACGCGCGCACGCACAGCCCGCACTTGATGCAGGCGTCCAGGTTCACCGCGATGGCCGAGTGCGAATAGTCGGCTTCCGGCTGGTGCGCCGTGTGCGGGAAGCGGCTCCTCGGCTCGACGCCCATGGCGCCGACCCACTCCCAGAACTTGGCCTTTGGGTCGTGGCTGTCCTCCTGCGGCGGCTGGTCCGCAAGCAGCAGCTCGAACACCATCTCGCGCGATTTCCGCGCCCGCTCGCTCTCGGTCTTGACCTTCAGGCCCGGCGCCGCCTTGCGCTGGCACGAGGCGGCGAGAACGCGCTCGCCCTCGATCTCGACCATGCACGCCCGGCAATTGCCGTCGGCGCGGTACCCGGGGCCGGGGTTCCAGCACAGGTGCGGGATCTTGGTGCCGTGGCGCTGGGCCACCTGCCAGATGGTCTCACCGGGGTTGGCCTCGACCTCTTTGCCGTCGAGAAGGAAGGTGATCTTGGCTGTCATGTCGGCGTTCCGCTTTTTCTTGGTTCTTTTTTCCCTCTCCCCATCGCAAGGGCAGCGCGATGGGGGGAGGGGCTATTTCACGTCCTCCGGGAAGAACTTGAGCACGCTGGTAAGCGGGTTCGAGGCCGCCTGGCCGAGGCCGCAGATCGAGGCGTCGCGCATCACCTGCGCCAGATCCTCGAGAAGCGGCTTGTCCCAGGTTTCCTTCTGCATCAGCTTGACGGCCTTCTCGGTGCCGCTGCGGCAGGGCGTGCATTGTCCGCAGCTCTCGTCCTCGAAGAAGCGCATCAGGTTCAGCGCCACGGCTTTCATGTCGTCCTGGTCGGACAGGATGACAACCGCGTGGCTGCCGACGAAGCAGCCGTGCTTCTCGAGCTGGCCGAAATCGAGGGGAATGTCCGCCATCGAGGCCGGCAGGATACCACCCGAGGCGCCGCCCGGCAGGTAGCCCTTGAACGTGTGCCCGTCGAGCATGCCGCCGCAGAGCTCGATCAGCTCCTTCACCGTCGAGCCGGCCGCGGTAAGCACGACGCCGGGGTTCTTGACGCGCCCCGACACCGAGTAGGATCGGAGCCCCTTGGCGCCGTTCTTGCCTTGGGCTGCGAACCAGTCGGCGCCCTTGTCGAGGATCTGCGGCACCCAGTAGAGCGTCTCGATGTTGTTGACGAGCGTCGGCCGGCCGAAGATGCCCACCTGAGCGACATAGGGCGGCCGGTGGCGCGGCATGCCGCGCTTGCCCTCGATGCTCTCGATCATGGCGCTTTCCTCGCCGCAGATGTAGGCGCCGGCGCCGCGCCGCAGATGCACGCGGGTATGCGAGGTGAGCCCATGCCGGGCGAGTTTCGGCAGCTCGGTCGCGAGGATCTCGCGCGCCGCCGGGTATTCGTCGCGCAGGTAGATGAAGACCGCGCTCGCCTCCACCGCCCAGGCCGCGATCAGCATGCCTTCGAGGAACTGGTGCGGCCGCGTCTCGAGATACTGCCGGTCCTTGAACGTGCCCGGCTCGCCCTCGTCGCCGTTGACGGCCATCAGCCGCGGCCCCGTCTCGGCGCGCACGAGGCTCCACTTGCGTCCTGTCGGGAAGCCGGCGCCGCCGAGGCCCCTGAGCCCCGCGTCCGACATCGTGGCGATGACGCCGTCGACCGGGCGCAGGCCGTTGAGGCAGGTGCGCAGCACGGCGTAGCCGCCGGCCTTCTGGTAGGCGTCGAAGTCCTGGTAGTCGGGGATCTCGGGATGCGTCGCGCCGTGCGTCGTGAGCTTGCGGATCTTGGCCACCGTGGCGTTGTCGACATGGCGGTGGCCGACGTGGACCGCGGGCGCCGTGTGGCACGAGCCGAGGCAGGGCGCGCGCACCACGCGCACCGTCTCGAAGTCCTGTGCCTCGAGCTCGGCGATGAGCTTCTCGGCTCCGGCCAGCATGCACGAGAGGCTGTCGCAGACCCGGATCGTGTGCTTCGGCGGCCGCGCCGCGCCGTCGCGGACGACGTCGAAGTGGGCGTAGAAGGTCGCGACCTCGAACACCTCCGCCATCGGGATGCGGAGCAGCTCCGCGAGCCCGTGCAGATAGCCTTCCGGCAGGCAGCGCTCGGCGTCCTGGATGACGTGCAGGTACTCGATCAGGAGGGTGCGCTCGTAGGGCCCGGGCCCGATCAGCCGCTGTACCGAGTTGAGGTCGTCGGCGCTGAGCACGCGCCCCTTGCCATGCGCGGGAGCGCGGCGCCGGCCCGAGCCGGGGTGGATGCGGGCGACCGCCGGGGGCGTGCCGGACGCCGGCTGATCGGAGCGGGAATCGGAGCTTCCGTCCATCATTCAGTTCCTACTTGCGTGGTCTGGTATACCATATACCGAGCTGTTGCCGCCGTCCACCGCGAGGGTCGCGCTTTCGCTCGAAACCGGAGCCGATTCGCTCGTGGCTTTGGCTCTGGTTCGCAGTGTTTTCGACGTTCTCCGTGCATGTTCGCCAAGGTGATCGTGAGGTATTCGTCAGCCGCTTCTATCCCTGGGTCGAAGCCCTTTTTCCGCCGGCCCCTCCCGCCTCCGCCGCCGCGACCGCCCGCCGGACGGCCTCGCCCATGTCGCCGGCCTCGCTGTAGCCGACGCCGTAGCTGCCGAGGCGCACGCGGGCGAAATCGGCGTTGTTTCCGGCCATTCGCACGATCAGCGGTACGGATCGCGGATTGCGCCGCATGGCGATGCCGACGCCTTCCGCGATGGTGTCGCAGCGCTGCATGCCGCCGCCGTGGACGTTGACCAGAACCGCCGCGACAGCCGGATTGGACAGCAGCAGGTCGAACCCATAGGCCACGTCGAGACTCGACGCCGTGGTCCGTATGTCCATGAAGTTGGCGGGATTTCCACCCGCGTCACGAACCATGTCCAGCGTCGCCAGAGCCAGCCCGGCGCCATTCGCGACGACCCCGATGTTGCCCGTCATGCGCTGGTAGTTGAGGTGATGGCGGTCGGCGGCCAGCTCTTCCGGGTCGCCATCCTCAACTTGGGTGGCCGAGCGCAGCGCCGCAAGCCCCGGGTGCCGGACCAAGGCATTGTCATCGATCGTCATTTTGGCGTCGAGCGCCAGCGTCCGGCCGTCCGGCATGACGGCCAGCGGATTGATCTCGAGCAGCGTGCAGTCCAGCGCCACGGCGGCCTGGACGAGCCGCTCCAGCGCTAGGCCGACGGGCTCCGTCATCTCGCCCGGCAAGCCGAGCGCGGCGGCCAGCCCGGCGACGTCGCACTCGGCCGCTCCGGCACCCGGCCGTACGTCAGCCGTATGAACGATCCCCGGCGTGGCGGCGGCCATGGCCTCGATGCCCTCGCCGCCCTCCTGGCTGGCGATCAGCCTCAGCATCCCCGCGTCCCGGTCCACTGCCACCGCCGCGAAAATGAGCTTCGCCGGCTGCAGCGCCTCCTCGACCAGAACCCAGCGCACCATCTCACCCGCCGCTCCGGTTTGCGGCGTCACCAGCGGCTTGCCGATCAGCAGCTCCGCCGTCGCTTTCAACCCGTCGGGAGAGACCGCGAAACGTATCCCTCCCGCCGCGCGCCGGTCGCCGGCCCGGATCTGCGCCTTCACGGCGAACCGCTCGAACCCGAGCCGCCGCGCGATCGTCCCTGCCTCGTCCGCGCTGCCGCAGATGCGGCCGCGCGGTACCTCGATGCCGAAGCGGGCCAGCAGCTCCTTGGCCTGGAACTCGAGCAGTTGCATCCGTGGGCCTTTGCGAGGGCGAAGACGGTGTGGGAAAGCGCGCCGTCAGCGGCAGATCGTCCCACCGCCCCATGGTTGATAGCCGCGACGCGCCTCGCCGCCAAGACCGAGCTGCGACACATCGTCAACTTTGGCGTGAGCGTGCGGCTGGGAGCGGAGTCCGGGGGAGGGTCGGGCTGAGGCTTGTGAAAAGCTGCCCCACCGGCCACCGCGCAATTGACAACCGGCGCGCATCGCCCTAACTGATGCGCCTCCGAGCGGCGCCAGCGTCGCTTCGGGCCCAGATGGCGGAATTGGTAGACGCACTAGTTTCAGGTACTAGCGCCGCGAGGCGTGGAGGTTCGAGTCCTCTTCTGGGCACCAGCACTCTCGCCGCTTTCGATCAGCCGGAGGCCGGCACGCCCGCGTCGCGCGGCATGAGCACCACGCTCATCATGAGAGCTTCCGCCGGCAGCAGCTCGGCAAGCGAGACCACGTCATCGTCGAGCGCGGCATTGGCCTCGGGCAGGAATTGGACGCCGCAACGGCCGCCGCTGGACCACGCCACCCGCACCGGGAACGTGCCGATGCTCTCGAGCTTCACTCGGATCACTTGGTCCACCGCGAGCTGCGGACAGTTCTCGAGGCCGAGACCGCCCAGCGAGTGATCGAGAACTCGCGCCTTCCAGGTGAAGCCTTCGGCGTCGATGCACTCGGCCGGCCAACTTGCCTGATAGCGCACATGCCTGCGTCGGCCCGGACCGCTGTCCTCGGTTTCGCTCATGTGACACGGCTCCGCTAGATCGGCGTGCACCTATGGATGCCCGCAACCACTGCGTGAATAATGACGGTAAACAATTTATGCGTGGTGAACAGCGTCTACAGAATTTGCAACATATGTCCGGCGTCACTTCTTCCCGAACAGCTTGTCGAGGAAATCACCGGTCTTCTTTCCGCCGAGTTGCCGCCCGAGCTCGCGCACCGCGTCGATGGTCTTGTCCGGGTCCTTGAGCAGCCCTTCGATATCGGCGTGCAGCGACGGCGCGCCCCAGGGCCCCGTCACCTTGACCGGAACCTCGATGCCGGCCTTCGTGCCACCACTGTCCGAAGAGCCTTGACCCGAGAGGCTCGCCACCAGCCGCGGCTTGAGCGTGTAGTCGATCTGCCGGTCGAGGAGCAATACGCGCCCCGTACCGGAGACGCGCAGCAGGGGGCTGACCAGTCGCAGATCCTGGTTCTCCGCCACTCCGCCCTTGACCACGAACCGGGCCGCCATCTCGCTGAAGTCCGTGCGCTCGCCCGGCACGCGCTCGAAATCGGCGATCCGCCCCTGGCCGAGCCCGCGAAGGATCTTGGCCACGTTGAAGCCGACGATAGCGCCGTCGCCGACGCCGACATCGATGTCGCCAGTCAGCGACGATACCAGATCGCGCTCATTAGTGCCTTGTCCGGAAAGGGTAATCGTGAGTTTCCCATTTCCGGCAACCCAGTCGAACTGGGCCGCGTCTTTGAGCAGCGGCTCCATCGCTACGCCATCTGCGGCGAGGTCGACACCGATGCTGAGCGGCCCCCCCGAGACATCGCTCGTGACACTGCCCCGAACCTTGCCCCCGTAGACCTCGGCCTCGTCCAGCCGCCAGGTCAGCCGCCGGTTTGCGAGCGTCAGCTTCGCCGCCGACCGGCCGGCCTTGATCCCCTGGATCTGCAGCCCACCGAGCTGCAGATCGGCTTCTCCGTCGACGAGCCCCAGGAGCGTGGTGTCGAAGGGCTGCTCGCTCCAGCCCTCGCGCCGGCTGTAGCCCTTGACCTTCGGCCCGGCGCCCGGAGCCCCCCCGGTCTGCGCTCGTTCGCCCTCGAGGGCGGTATAGAGATCGAGATTGAGAGCCGACACATCGAGCCGCGCCACGACGCTTGGTCGTACGCGACTCGTATCGACAGCCACGTCGCCGCGCGCCGTCGCGCCGTCGAGCGAGGCGGCCATGCCGGCCAGCGCTACGCGATGCCCGCGCGCCGAAACATTCCCGTTGAAATCCAGCGCCCCGAACCCTCGCGAGGGCGGCAGACGCGTGCCGAGCCAGCGAACGAGGTCACGTGCCGAGGGCGACTTGGCCTCGATCCGTCCTTCGAGGTCGAGCTCCTTTCCGAGCCGCACCTGCCCGGTGAAGCTGGTGGCCAGCGGCGCGCTTGTCACGGACAGCGTCAAAGGCTCCGCGCGTTGCTGGATGAAGCCCTCGATGGATCCGAGCGAGCCATCGAAGCCGACGGGCTCTCCGGAAGCCAGCAGCGTCCCGCTGAGTCGCGCGGGTCCGTTCTCAGGCGCCGGCCTGATCGTCGCGTGGATTGCGGCGAGCTCGGCGCTGGTCCCGCGTCGCTCGTCGCTGATGCGGATCGTCCCACCCTCGATGGCGATCTCGCCGACGCTCACTTTTTCGAGTGCCCGCTTCGCCTTTTCGGCGCGTCGCTGCCCGGCATCGGTGAGCGTCGTGCCCGCGTCGGCGAGCCGGACGCGTCGGCTATCGCCGGCCAGCGCATGATCCCAGCTCCGCCGCCCTGACGCATCGATCCGCAGATCGAGGATCGGATGCCGCAGCACCAGCCTCGCCATCTCGACCCGGCGTTGGATCAGCGGCCAAAGGCGCACCGACACGGCAAGCTCCGGGATGGATGCAGTCGGCGGCCCATTCATGCCGGGCGGCGCCGACAGGCTGACGTCTCGCAGCACGATTCCGGGTGAAGGCAGCAACGAGAACGAGGCCGCTCCGGAGACGACGAGTTCGCGTCCCGTCTCGGCTCGCACGGCCGCGGCGACCTCCTCGCGGATGATGTCGGTCGGCGCCGAGGCGGCGATGAACGCTCCCGCGCCGAGCACGAGTCCGAGGAGAACGACGCCGCCATAGAGCAGCACCGTTTTGGCGCGGCTCGGAGCGGGTTGTGCCCGCCGCACTGGGCTCGTTCGGGGCTGGAGCTGGCGCGGCGGTTTCTGGCCGGACATGACGGCTCGTCTCCGGTGGCTCGCAAAGGTCAACGCCGGAGTATAGGCAAGCAGCCCCGTCCGCGGGAGTGGCAGCCGGCATCCGTAACGGGAATCGAGCCGTCAGCGCCGGCCCGCGATGCCGGCCTTCATGCGCTCGAGCGCCGTGCGCAGCTTCTCGTCGCCGATCTGGTCGAGACCCGGGGCGACGATGTCGCGCGGCCGGGCCGGGGCCGACAGCACAGGTGGCTCGGACGCCATCCCGAGCTCGGCGAGGGGCACCTGCAGGATCCGCACCTCCGCGATGGCGCGGTATCCGAGATAGCGGTTCACTTTCTCGACGATCTGGGCCGATTGATATTGCGCCTCGAGGGCACGTGCCGGATCGACCCGAAGAATGAGAGTCGCGGGATCGCGCCTCTGCTCGCCGTCCTCGCCCTCGCCGGCGGTGCGCGGCCACTTGAGCCGCTCGGGCATCGAATAGCGCGAAAGCTCGGGGCCGGCGATCATGGCCCAGTCGGTGATCAGGCTCGCGGTCGAGAAGCCGAATTTCTGGAAGGCCGTTCGCGTCAGTTTCGGCACATAGCTGCCGACGGCGCGCGCGCTGACCGGAGAGCGCAGGCCGATAGGGCCGCCGCCTGCTCCACCCGTCACCCACCCGCCACGAACGCTCATATATCCACCCTTTGCGCGTGGTCCCGCCCGCCCGCGGGTTTGCAGGACCTTGCTGCTTGCTTAGCATCGGGATTGTGATTCGTGGACGCCGAGCCCTTTTTGGACGTTGAGCCCAGAGGAACGCGTGGGATTAGTGGCTAGAAAGCAACTGCCGCTGCGCCCGGCCGGTGACGACACCGTTGCCGCCTTGCTTGCTTGGTACGACGCCGAGCGGCGGGATCTCCCCTGGCGTGTGCGCAAGGGCCGCCGCCCCGACCCCTACAAGGTCTGGCTGAGCGAGATCATGCTGCAGCAGACCACCGTCAAGGCGGTCATTCCCTATTACCAGAGATTCCTGGCGCGATGGCCCACGGTCGCCGATCTCGCTTCGGCCCCTCTCGACGACGTGCTCGCCGCCTGGGCTGGCCTCGGCTACTACAGCCGGGCACGCAATCTGCACAAATGCGCTCTCGCCGTCGTCGAGAGCCGCGGCGGCCTCTTCCCGGCGACTGAGACGGAGCTGGCGAGCTTGCCCGGCATCGGGCCCTATACGGCCGCCGCCATCGCGGCCATCGCGTTCGGCGCCAGGGCGACGCCAGTCGACGGCAACATCGAGCGCGTTGTCGCTCGCCTGTTCGCGGTGACGGCGCCAATGCCCGCCGCCAAGGCCGAGATCCGGCGCCTCGCGGCCACCTTGACCCCCGCCCGGCGGTCGGGCGATCTGGCCCAGGCCATGATGGATCTGGGCGCCGCCATTTGCACCCCCCGCCGCCCCTCCTGCCTGATGTGCCCGGTGCAGAGCGACTGCCACGGATATGCCCGCGGACTTGCCGCCGAGCTTCCGCGCAGGCTGGTAAAGGCCGAGCGGCCCGTTCGCTACGGCGTTGCCTTCCTGGCTCTGCGCGAGGACGGCCATGTGCTTCTGCGCCGCCGGCCTGACGCGGGACTGCTGGGGGGGATGCTCGAAGTTCCCTCGACGCCCTGGTCCGACCAGTGGATCGGCGCCGACGACGCGCTCGGCACCGCACCGGTCGATGGCGAATGGTGGCCCGTGCCGGGCCATGTAAGCCACACTTTCACGCACTTCCGCCTCGAGCTGATGGTTTACCGCGCCATCGTTCCGGTCGAGGCGTCACTCACCTTCTGGGCCGAGCCCGACCGCTGCCGCTGGGTGCCCCGCCGCGACCTGCACGCCGAGGCCCTGCCGAGCCTGATGACCAAGGTTATCGCTCACGCGCTGAAGCAGCACTGAGCCAGTTGACGGGCGCTCGAGGGCACCGCGGCACGTGAGCATGGCGTGTTTATGCATTGCCGCTCGGAAAGCTGCGCCCGCGCCCGTTCCATGCCAATATGACCCTCCCCGTAGCCAATTCGCGAGCCGCAGGGAGCGCCCAACTTGAGCGACAACGGGCCCATCGCCCAGACCCGGCGCCAGCGGCTGTTCGAGCTGCTCGAGCGAGGCCGGCGGCGTGATCCCTGGGCGCGGGCTTGGTCTGCGGTGCTCCTCGTCCTCATCCTGGCCAATGTCACCGCCATCGTTGCGGTTACGGTGCCCGAGGTGGCCGCGCGCTGGGGGCGCCTCATCGCCATCTTCGATCGCGTCTGTGTCGCCGTGTTCGCCTTCGAGTATGCGCTTCGCTTATGGGCGGCGCCCGAGCACCCGATGCTGCGCGAGGAGAGCCCGGCCTCGGCTCGCATGCGCTTCGCGGCAACCCCGCTGATGGTCGTCGATCTCCTGGCGCTGGTGCCTCTGCCCTTGGAATGGCTGTTCCCGGAACACGCCGCCGAGATACGATTGCTCGCCCTCGTCCGCTTTCTCAAGCTCGCCCGCTACTCGCCCGCGCTCGCCACCATCGGCCGTGTCGTCGCCGCCGAGCGCCGCTCGCTCGCCGCCTGCGTCATCATCTTCGTCGGCATCCTCCTGGCGGCGGCAGCCGTGATGCACGTCGTCGAGGGCGCCTACCAGCCGAAGCAGCTGGGCGACATGCCGAGCGCCATGTGGTGGGCCACGGTGGTGCTGACGAAGCTCGGCGGCGTCGACGTCGTCCCCCACACCACGCTCGGCCGGCTGGTCGCGGCGCTGGCGATGATGGTCGGCATCGGCTTCTTCGCCCTTCCCGTGGCCATCATCGGCCGCGGCTTCTACGACGAGATCCGCCGCCGCGACTTCGTCGTCACCTTCGGGCTGGTCGCGCGCGTGCCGGTCCTGTCCGAGCTCGATGCCGCCACCATCGCCGAGCTGGTCTCGCGCCTCCAGGCACGCAAGGTCTCCGCTCGCACGGTCATCATCCGCAAGGGCGACCCCGCCGACGCCCTCTACCTCGTCGCCAGCGGAGAGGTGCAGGTGCTGCTCGATACCGGCCCCGTCACGCTCTCCGACGGCGATTTCTTCGGCGAGATGGCGCTGCTGTCGCGCGGACGCCGCATGGCCACCGTGACCGCAAAGCGCGCGACCGAGCTGCTTGTTCTCGACGCCCGCGATTTCGACCGCCTGATGGAGGGAAATCCGGCGCTTGCCGAAACAGTGCGCCGCACCGCCAAGACGCGCCTTACCGCCAATGCGCCGGCGGCGGCGTGAAAGCGCTACCCCCCGCTGGTAACGTGCTCTGTCGTCGCTATATAGGCTGACGACGCAACAGCCGGAGAGAGACATTAATGCGCAAGCGCTTGAACCCGCCGCAGGCCCTGATCTACGCCATGATCACCACGGCGGCGGTCGACCGGCACATCACTGACCCCGAGCTGTCGCGCATCGGCTCCATCGTCAAGGAGCTCCCGGCCTTCACGGGCTTCGGCGGCGATTGGCTGCTCGAGGAGGCGCAGGCCTGCGGCAAGCTTCTGTCGAAGCCGCCGAACGGCATGGATACGGTGCTGTCCATGGTGCACGAGTCATTGCCGCCCGAGCTTCACGAGACCTGCTATGTGCTCTGCGCCGAGGTCGCGGCCTCCGATCTCGAGGTTCGCGCCGAGGAGGTTCGCTTCCTCGACAAGCTGGCCGAGCGGCTGGAGATCGAGGACCTCGTCTGCGCCGCCCTGGAGCGAGCCGCCCGCGCGCGGCACATGAAGGCCTGAACGTGACGCGCCAGCGCCTGCGTATCCTGCTGCTGAATACCGGCCACTTCATCGACCATCTCGTCATGCTGGTGTTCGCCACCGTGGCGGCGCTGGCGCTGACCCGCGAGTGGGGCCTCGGCTATGGCGAGCTGGTGCCCTACGCCACGCCCGGCTTCGTTGCCTTCGGCCTCTTCTCCCTGCCCGCCGGCTGGCTCGCCGACCGCTGGAGCCGCGACGGCATGATCGCCGTGTTCTTCCTGGGCGTCGGAGTAGCCGCGGCTCTGACGTCCTCGGCGCGCACGCCACTCGAGCTTGCCGCCGGACTGTTCCTAGTCGGCGTCTTTGCCGCCATCTACCACCCGGTCGGCCTGGCCCTCGTCTACGAGAGCGCCCCGAAAGCCGGACGCGCCATCGCGGTCAACGGCGTCTGGGGCAATCTGGGCGTGGCCAGTGCCGCCTTGATCACCGGCTGGTTCATCGATCACGGCGGCTGGCGCGCGGCCTTCTGGGTGCCGGGCGTCGTCTCCATCGCGCTTGCGGCGGCCTACGCATGGGCGGCGGGGCCGTTCCCCTCTCCATGGCGGGCAGGCGGGCGAGGAGAGCAGCGCATGCAATCCACGCCGGCCGTCTCGCCGGACTCTGGCCGCTTCCCTGCGCAAGACGGAGAGCGCTCACTCTGGCTCCGCGTCACCGCTATCGTCTTCTTCACCACCGCCGTCGCTGGGCTCATCTACCAGTCGACCACCTTCGCCCTGCCGAAGGTCCTGGCGGAGCGCTCGGCCGGCATCGGCGGCTCGGCCACATTGATCGGCTGGCTCGCCTTCCTCGTCTTTGCCATTGCGTCGTCTGCCCAGCTCGTCGTCGGCCGCCTGCTCGACCGCGCCGGTCCGCGCGCCGTCTTTCTCGGCGTCGCCGCGATACAGGCCGTTTTCTTCGCCCTGATGCCCGGCCGCACCGACTGGACGGCGCTGGCCGTCGCGCTGGCTTTCATGCTCGGCGCCTTCGGCCAGATCCCCATCAACGATTACCTGATCGGCCGCATGGCGACTCCCGAGCGCCGCGCCTCCGTCTACGGCGTGCGCTTCGTGGTAACGTTTGCCGTGCTCGGGGCCGCCCTGCCGTTCATCTCCTGGGTGCACGAGCATTGGGGCTTCGACACGCTGTTCCGCATCTTGAGCGCCGCCGCCGTCGTGATCCTGCTCGCCGCCTCGCTGTTGCCGTCGCGCCTACCCGAGGCCCCACGCCCCTGACGCAAGCTCCCCGGCGAACGCCTGCACCGCGTCCGCCGCCGCCGCGAGATTCCCTTTCCGCGTAAAGCCCGACCCGCCGCGCGGTCCAAGGTCGTGATCGCCGTCGC
>WBZM01002461.1_pt1 | contig 15738 bp, 11 predicted proteins | sample 5204271 | NCBI WGS metagenome assembly WBZM01 (sample SAMN12344346, study PRJNA552823) | activated sludge metagenome | biome: Activated sludge suspended growth; feature: Nitrification reactor; material: Wastewater; isolation source: activated sludge from nitrification reactor of wastewater...
ACGCGGATGTGCAGGTCGCGCAGCTGCTGCTCCGACACCTCGGTGGGCGCATCGGTCAGCGGGCAGGTCGCGGTCTGCGTCTTCGGGAACGCGATCACGTCGCGGATCGAGTCCGCCCCCGCCATCAGCATGGCGAGGCGATCGAGGCCGAAAGCGATGCCGCCGTGCGGCGGCGCGCCGAACTTGAGCGCATCGAGCAGGAAGCCGAACTTCTTCTCCGCTTCCTCGGCGCCGATGCCGAGCAGCTCGAACACCGTCGACTGCATTTCGTTGCGGTGGATACGCACCGAGCCGCCGCCGATCTCGGAGCCGTTCAGCACCATGTCGTAGGCCCGCGCACGCGCGCCGCCCGGATCCGACTTGAGCGCCGCCGGATCGTCGTTGATCGGCGAGGTGAACGGATGGTGCATCGCGGCCCAGCGCTTGGCCTCCGGGTCCCACTCGAACATCGGGAAGTCCACGACCCACAGCGGCTTCCAGGTCGCCTCGACCATGCCGAGGTCCTGGCCGACCTTCAGGCGCAGCGCGCCGATGGCGTCGTTGACCACCCTGGCCTTGTCCGCACCGAAGAAGATCAGGTCGCCCGTCTGCGCACCCGTGCGCTGCATCAGGCCCGCGACCGCGGCATCGGAGAGGAACTTCAGGATCGGCGACTGCAGGCCCTCGCGGCCCTTCGCCGCATCGTTGACCTTCACGTACGCCAGGCCCTTCGCGCCGTAGCGCGCGACGTAGGCGGTGTAGTCGTCGATCTGCTTGCGCGACAGCTTCTCGCCGCCGCCCGGCACGCGCAGCGCCGCCACGCGGCCCTCGGCATCCGAAGCGGGACCCGAGAACACCTTGAACTCGCAGTCCTTCACGAGGTCCGCGACGTCGACGAGCTCGAGCGGGATGCGCAGGTCCGGCTTGTCGGAGGCATAGCGGCGCATCGCCTCGTCGTAGGACATGCGCGGCAGCGGATTCGGCAGCTGCACGCCGAGCACCCGGTCGAACAGCTCGCGAACGAGGCCTTCCATGAGGCCCATGATCTCGTCGCGCTCGAGGAACGACGTCTCCACGTCGAGCTGCGTGAACTCGGGCTGGCGGTCGGCGCGCAGGTCCTCGTCGCGGAAGCAGCGCACGATCTGGTAGTAGCGGTCGAAGCCCGACATCATCAGCAGCTGCTTGAAGATCTGCGGCGACTGCGGCAGCGCGAAGAACCGGCCCGGCTGCGTGCGGCTCGGCACCAGGTAGTCGCGCGCGCCCTCGGGCGTCGCCTTCGTGAGCATCGGCGTCTCGACGTCGATGAAGCCGTGGCCGTCGAGGTAGCTGCGCATCGCGCGCGTCACGGCGTGACGCAGGCGCAGGCGCTTTTGCATCACGTCGCGGCGCAGGTCGATGTAGCGGTACTTGAGGCGCGTCTCTTCCTTCACCTCTTCGTCGAGCTGGAACGGGATCGGCTCGGACTTGTTGAGGACGACGAGGCCCTTGGCGAGCAGCTCGACCTGGCCCGAGGCGAGGTTGGCGTTGGCCGTGCCGGCGGGGCGCGGACGCACCAGGCCCGTGACCTTCAGCACCCACTCGCCGCGCACGCGCTCGGCCTCGGCGAAGACGTCCTTCGTGTCGGGGTCGAAGACGACCTGCAGCAGGCCGTCGCGGTCGCGGAGGTCGACGAAGATCACGCCGCCGTGGTCGCGCCGGCGGTGGACCCAGCCGGCGACGGAAACTTCCTGGCCGACGAGGCCTTCGTTGACCTCGCCGCAGTAGTGGGTGCGCATGGACATGGTGTGCGGGGCGTGTGTACCGGTGCCCCGAGGCCGCATTTTTCCAGAAGGATCCGGATGTTACGGGTCGACCTGTTGCGGTGCAAGGCGGGTTTCCCCGCCCGTCCGCGGCTGCCATTTCGGCACCACGACGCCCAGCGTCAGCAGCATCCGGAAGGCCTCGTCCACCGTCATGTCCATTCTCACCACCTCGTCCCGCGGCACGAGAATGATGAAGCCGGTCGTGGGGTTAGGCGTGGTCGGCACGAAGACGCAGGTGACGTCCCGGGCCGTGCGGGCCTGGGCCTCCTCGAGTTCGTCGGAGGTGATGAAGCCGATGCTGTGCACGCCCTTGCGCGGAAACTCGACCATCACGACCTGCTTGAACGACTTCCCCTGGTCGGTGAGGACCGTCTCGCTGAAGGTCTTGGCGCCGCTGTAGACCGGCCCGACCACGGGGATGCGCCGGATCAGGTTCTCCGCGCCGGTGACGATCTGCCGCCCGAAGAGATTGCGCACCAGCACGCCCGTGAGCAGCAGCAGCAGCAGCGACAGGACTATGCCGACGCCGGGCACGTAGGTGCCGAAGAGGGCCTCGGGGCGCCACGACGGAGGCAGCAGCAGCAGCGACTGGTCGAGGATGCGCCCGACGAAGCGGACCACCCACACCGTCACCATGATCGGGATCCAGATCAGCAGGCCCGCGATCAGGTAATTGCGCAGCGTCCGGGCGGGATGCGGCCCGTCGCCGCCGGGCGCCGGCGGCGGCTTCAGGAACCCGGGCGTGCGCGGGTCGGCCACGTCAGCGCCTGCTGGCCTTGCGGGCCGCCTTCTTCGACGGCTTCGCCTTGCCGGCGGGCTTCTTCGCCGCGGGCCGGGCTGCCACGGTCGTCCGTGCGGGCTTCGACTCCTTCTTCGGCTCGACGTTCGCAGCCGGCTTCGCGTCGGACTTGGCGTCGGCCGTGCTCTCCGCCTCGGCCTTGTCGCCCACGAGGTTGCGCTTGCGCTCGTTCTCGCTCTTGAAGTCGGTCTCGTACCAGCCGCTGCCGGCCAGCCGGAACAGCGGTGCCGACATCAGTCGCTTCAGCGTGTGCCGGCCGCACTCGGGGCACTCGCGCAGCGGCTTGTCGGAGATCTTCTGCAGGGCCTCGAGGTGGTGGCCGCACTTGTCGCACTGGTATTCGTAGATCGGCATGGATCGTCGACGGGAAGGTTGCGGGGCCCGGATTATACGAAATGCCCCGCCCGCCGCGGCCGGAAGATCCCGGCCGCCCGCCGCGGCCGGGACTACGCACCCCGGCCCCGGCGCCATTCGACCTCGCGGGCCTCGACCGGCGCGCCGCAGCCGTCGCAGGTGAGGTGCGGGCGCATGTCGTGGCCGCAAGGCAGGTGGCGCAGCCGCAGGGGCGCGCCCCGGCCGCCGTCCAGCCAGCGGTCGCCCCAGCGCATCATCAGGACGATCACCGGGTACAGGTCGAGCCCCTTGTCCGTCAGCCGGTACTCGCTGCGGGGCGGCCGCTCCTGGTAGCGAACGCGCTCCAGGATGCCGTGCGCGACCAGCCGCCGCAGCCGCTGCGAAAGGACGCTCGGCGCCGCCGACAGGTTGCACTGCAGTTCGTCGAAGCGCCGGACCCCGAAGAACGCCTCGCGCAGGATCAGGAAGGTCCAGTGGTCGCCCACCTGCTGCAACGTGCGCTCGACCGAATCGGCCTGCGGCCGCCGGCGCGCCCGGACCCGGCCCTGCGGTTCGCCGGCACGCGGGCGGGGCGTGTCTTTCGCTTGCATGGCGCTCGCCTCCGGTAGTAACTTCTTTTTTGATAGTGACTGACCCCGCCCACCGGCGCAAGCCTTGCGCCGACCCGCCAGGAGCCTGCCCATGAGCGAACCCGCCGCACCCCCTTGCCCGTCGCCGGCCGCCGGCTACAGCGACCTGCTGCTCGAGCAGCAGGGCCCCGTCGCGACGATCACCCTCAACCGCCCCGACGTGACCAACGCGCTGTCGATCCGGCTCTCGGCCGAGCTCACCCGCGCGCTCGAGCACCTGCGCGACAGCGAGACCGCCAAGGTCGTGGTGATCCGCGGCGCCGGCGGCAATTTCTGCGCCGGCGACGACCTCACCGAGATGGCCGCCGGCGCCTGGGGCAACGCCAACCAGGTCATGCGCCGCGTACGCATGTACCAGCACATGGCCAATACGCTCGAGGAACTCGACAAGGTCACCATCGCGGCCGTCGACGGCTACTGCGTCGGCGGCGGCCTCGAGGTCACGATGGCCTGCGACTTCGTGGTCTGCACCGAGCGCTCGCGCTGGGGCATGCCCGAGGTGGACTGGGGCATCACGCCCGGCTGGGGCGGCACGACGCGCATGGCCCGCCTGATCGGCCGGCGCATGACCAAGGAGATCAACCTGCTCGGGGCGCTGCACCCGGCGCGTCGCGGGCTCGAGCTCGGCCTGTTCAACCGCGTGGTGGCCGACGACGGCCTCGAGGCCGAGACCCGGCGCCTGGTCGAGCTGCTGCTGATGAAGAACCAGCAGGGCCTGCGCCAGCTCAAGTTCATGATCAACAAGAACGTCGAGGCCGACCTGTACACGGCCCAGGGCTTCGAGGCGCTCGGCGCCGGGCTGACGTCGGCCGTGATCGGCGGCTGGCAGGTACCGGACTGCGACGGCACGCACGGCTGGCAGGCCTATCGCGACGGCGATCCCGAATCGGCGATCCGCCGGCGGCGCGCCGCCTCGAAGGACTTCTGGGTCGACTGACCCGGGCGGAATGCGGACCGGCCCGACGGGGCCGGTCCGCGCAGGTCACGCCTTGCGGCGCTTCGCGGGCGGGGCCGCGATGTCCGTGCCCGAGGCATCCTTCGTGCGCGCGAAGGACAGCTGCCCGTCGCCCGCGCCGACGAGCACCCGGTCGCCCGGCGCGAATTCGCCACGCAGGATGCGCTGCGCCAGCGGATTCTCCAGCTGGTGCTGGATCGCGCGCTTGAGCGGCCGCGCGCCGTACACCGGGTCGAAACCCGCCTCGCCGAGCAGGTCGCGGGCCGCATCGTCGAGCTCGAGCCCGATGTCGCGGTCGGCGAGGCGCTTGCGCAGGTGGCCGACCTGGATGTCGACGATCGAGCGGATGTGCTCGCGGCCGAGCGGATGGAACACGACCACGTCGTCGACGCGGTTGATGAACTCCGGCCGGAAGTGCTGGCCGACGATCTCCATCACGGCCGCCTTCATGCGCTCGTAGTTGGCCTCGCCCGCCAGCTCCTGGATCACCTGCGAGCCGAGGTTCGAGGTCATGATCACGACCGTGTTGCGGAAATCGACGGTGCGGCCCTGCCCGTCCGTGAGGCGGCCGTCGTCGAGCACCTGCAGCAGCACGTTGAACACGTCGGGGTGGGCCTTCTCGACCTCGTCGAGCAGGATCACGGAGTACGGCCGGCGACGCACGGCCTCCGTCAGGTAGCCGCCTTCCTCGTAGCCGACGTAGCCCGGGGGCGCGCCGATGAGCCGCGCCACGGAGTGCTTCTCCATGAACTCGGACATGTCGATGCGCACGATCGCCTCCTCGGTGTCGAAGAGGAACTCGGCCAGCGCCTTGCACAGCTCGGTCTTGCCGACGCCGGTCGGGCCGAGGAACAGGAACGAGCCGTTCGGGCGGTTCGGGTCGGAGAGGCCCGCGCGCGAGCGGCGGATCGCGTCCGACACCGCCTTGACCGCCTCGGACTGCCCGACGACGCGCCTGGCGAGGCCGTCCTCCATGCGCAGCAGCTTCTCGCGCTCGCCCTCGAGCATCTTCGCGACCGGAATGCCGGTCCACTTCGAGACGACCTCGGCGATCTCCTCCTCGGTCACCTTGTTGCGCACCAGGGTCGGGGCCTTCGACTCTGCCTCCTGCGCCGACTGGATGCGCTTCTCGAGCTCGGGCATGCGCCCGTACTGCAGCTCCGACATGCGCGCTAGGTCGCCGGCGCGCCGCGCCGCCTCGAAGTCGAGCCGCGCACGCTCCAATTCCTCCTTGATCTTCGCGACGCCCTGCGCCGCGGCCTTCTCCGCGCGCCAGACCTCCTCGAGGTCGGCGTACTCGCGGCCGAGGCCGGCCAGCTGCTCGTCGATGGCCTCGAGCCGCTTGCGCGACGCGTCGTCCTTCTCCTTCTTGAGCGCCTCGCGCTCCATCTTGAGCTGCACGATGCGCCGGTCGAGGCGGTCCATCTCCTCCGGCTTGGAGTCCATCTCCATGCGGATCCGCGACGCCGCCTCGTCGATCAGGTCGATGGCCTTGTCGGGCAGCTGGCGATCGGAGATGTAGCGGTGCGAGAGCGTCGCCGCGGCGACGATGGCCGGGTCCGTGATCTCGACCTTGTGGTGCGTCGCGTAGCGGTCCTTGAGCCCGCGCAGGATCGCGATCGTGTCCTCGACCGACGGCTCGTCGACCAGCACCTTCTGGAAGCGGCGCTCGAGCGCCGCGTCCTTCTCGACGTACTTGCGGTACTCGTCGAGCGTGGTCGCGCCGACGCAGTGCAGCTCGCCGCGGGCGAGCGCGGGCTTGAGCATGTTGCCGGCGTCCATCGCACCCTCGGCCTTGCCCGCCCCGACCATGGTGTGCAGCTCGTCGATGAACAGGATGACGCGGCCCTCCTGCTTCGCGAGGTCGTTCAGCACGCCCTTCAGGCGCTCCTCGAATTCGCCGCGGAACTTGGCGCCGGCGATCAGCGCGCCCATGTCGAGCGCGAGGATGCGCTTGTCGCGCAGCGACTCCGGCACCTCGCCGTTGACGATGCGCAGGGCGAGGCCCTCGACGATGGCGGTCTTGCCGACGCCCGGCTCGCCGATCAGCACCGGGTTGTTCTTGGTGCGACGCTGCAGCACCTGCACGGTGCGCCGGATCTCGTCGTCCCGGCCGATCACCGGGTCGAGCCTGCCCTGCTCGGCGCGCTCGGTGAGGTCGATGGTGTACTTCTCGAGGGCCTGGCGCTGGTCCTCGGCGTTCGGGTCGGCGACCTTCTCGCCGCCGCGCATCTCGTCGATGGCCGCCTCGAGCGAGCCCTTCACGACGCCTGCGTCGCGCAGCAGCTTCGCAATCGGGCCCTTGTCCTCCAGCGCCGCGAGCAGGAACAGCTCGCTCGAGATGTACTGGTCGCCACGCTTCTGCGCGAGCTTGTCGCAGAGATTGAGCAGGCGGGCCAGTTCCTGCGACAGGTGCAGCTCGCCGCCGGTGCCCTCGACGCGCGGCAGGCGGTCGATCGCCTCGCCGAGCTGCGAGCGCAGGCCGCGCACGTTGACGCCCGTCTTGTCCAGCAGGGGCCGCACCGAGCCGCCCTGCTGGTCCAGCAGGGCCAGCAGCACGTGGGCGGGGTCGATGAACTGGTGGTCCCGGCCGAGGGCCAGGGACTGGGCGGCCTGCAGCGCGTCCTGGAACCGGGACGTGAACTTGTTGCTCGACATGGTCAGGGCTCCCGAAAAGGGGCGGGTTGCCCCGGAAATGGGGCCGGAACCGCCCGGCTCAAGCCCGCAACATGGGGACATTCACCATTATTCGAGGAGGGGACAGTCCCCGGTGGGGACAGTCCCCGTCGAAAAATGGTGAATGTCCACCGTCCTCCGGCTCAATGCATGCCCTGGTGGGTGAAGAAGACCACCGCGACCCCCAGCCCGATGAACAGCAGCTGCTCGATCCCGGCCCTCAGGTCCACGCGCCGGTGCAGGCCGGGGATGAGGTCGGCCACCGAGACGTAGATGAAGCTCGAGGCCGCGAAGGCCAGCGCGTACGGGAGCAGGTGCGTGGCCGCGCCGAGCGCGAAATAGGCGACGATGCCGCCGAGCACGGAGGTCAGGCTGGTCAGCAGGTTCAGCGCCATCGCGCGGCCGCGCGAATAGCCGCCGTGCAGCAGGATCGCCAGGTCGCCGACTTCCTGAGGGATCTCGTGGCTGAACACCGCCAGCGCGGTGACGATGCCGAGCTTCGCGTCCGTCAGGAAGGCGCCCGCAATCAGCACGCCGTCGAGCACGTTGTGGAAGCTGTCGCCGGCCAGGATCATGCGCGCCGACGCCGCGTCGCGCGCCTCGTGGCTCGGCGAGTGCATCTCGCAGGGATCGTCGTGGCAGTGCCGCCAGAGCACGAACTTCTCGAGCACGAAGAACGTCAGGATCCCCGCGAGCAGCGCGAGACCGACGCCGTGCGTGCCGCCCGACCCGGCGCGTTCCACGGCGTGCGGCAGCAGGCCGATGAAGGCCGCGGCGAGCAGCGTGCCGGTGGCGAAGCTGACGAGGTGCGGCAGCACGGCCGCGCGCAGCCGGTCGCCCAGCACCAGGAACGCGCCCGCCGCCGCGGCGCTCATGAGGCCGCTCAGAACGGTGAACAGGACGATGAGGGCGAGGGTGCTCAAGCGGGTCGTTCTTCGGTCGTCACGGCGGGCGCACGGCAGGCTTGCCGTCCCGAGGGAGCGCGCAAGGTTAGCACGGCAGGCGGGTCATTCGAGCCAGGCCAGCGTGGCCATCCGCCCGGTGCGGCCGTCGCGACGGTACGAGAAGAAGCGCCCGGCGTCCGCCGCCGTGCACCACTCGCCGCCGAGGACGCTGGTGACGCCCGCGGCACCGAGCACGGAGCGCGCCAGCGCGTGCAGGTCGGCGTGGAACTTGCCGGGAACACCCGGCCGGAAGGCCGCCCGCGTCGCGGGCAGCCGGCCCACGAAGGCCTCGCGCACTTCCGGTCCGACCTCGAAGGCGGCCTGGCCGATCGCCGGACCGAGCCATGCGACGAGTTCGCCGGCGGCCACGTCCAGCGCGGCGACCGTCGCTTCGAGGACACCGCCGGCGAGACCGCGCCAGCCGGCGTGGGCGACCGCGACCCGCGTGCCGGCACGGTCGGCAAGCACGACCGGCAGGCAGTCGGCGGTCATCACCACGCAGACGCGGCCGGCCTCGAAGGCCACCGTGGCATCGGCCCGCGGCGGCGTGTCGAGCGGGCCGCCGTGCACGACGACCGCGTTGCCATGCACCTGCTCGAGCCACAGCGGCTCGGCCGGCAGCCCGCCCTGCGCGCGCAGAAGGGCCCGGTTGGCCGCGACGTGCGCCGGGTCGTCGCCGACGTGTTGCGCGAGGTTGAACGAAGCGTATGGCGCTGCGCTCGCGCCGCCGCCGCGCAGGGTCGAGAGCACGCGCACCCGCGCGGGCCAGGGTGCGTCGGGCCGGACCCAGCGCTCGCCGGTCATCGGTGGGCGGCGTCGCGCGCCAGCACGGCGAGCAGCTGCTGCATGTCCGCCGGCAGCGGCGCCACGCACTCGAGCGGCTTGCCCGTGACCGGGTGCGCGAGCTGCAGTCTCGCGGCGTGCAACGCCTGCCGCGGGAACGTACGCAGCGCGACGCGCAGCTCCTCGGTCGCGCCCTTGGGCATCTCGAGGCGCCCCCCGTAGACGCGATCGCCGACGATCGGGTAGCCCGTGTGCTGCAGGTGGACGCGGATCTGGTGCGTGCGGCCGGTCTCGAGCTGCACGCGCACGTGGGTGTTGGCGCGGTAGCGCTTGATCACGCGGTAATGCGTCACGGCGTCGCGCCCACTGTCGCGGATCGCCATCTTCACGCGATCGACCGGGTGCCGGTCGATCGGGGCATCGATCGTGCCGCCCGCGGTCATCACGCCCTTGCAGATCGCCTCGTACTCGCGGTGGATGTCGCGCGCCTCCAGCATGCGCACCAGCTCGGTGTGCGCCTTGAGCGTCCGCGCGACGATCAGCAGCCCGCTCGTGTCCTTGTCCAGCCGGTGCACGATGCCGGCGCGCGGCAGCTCGGCGAGCGCCGGGTCGTGGGCCAGCAGCGCGTTCTGCAGCGTCTGGTCAGGATTGCCGGCGCCCGGGTGCACGACCAGGCCGACCGGCTTGTCGAGGACCAGCACGTGCCGGTCCTCATGCACGATCGCGAGTGGAATCGCCTGGGCCTCGGCCGCGCCCTCGGCCTCCAGCCGCGCGTCGAGCGCGACGGCCTCGCCACCGAACACCTTGTCCCGGGGCCGGCGGACCTCGCCGTCGACGCGGACCTGCCCGCCCTCGATCCAGGCCTTCAGGCGGCTGCGCGAGTAGTCGGGCAGCAGCTGGGCCAGGGCCTGGTCCAGGCGCAGGCCGGCGTGTTCGGCCGGGATCTCGAGGCGAAGCTGGATCGGGGAACTCTTCATGGCGGCGACATTCTATATACTTCGCCCTCCCCCGCCGCCGCCGGTTGCCGTCACCCCATGCCGTCCCCGTCCCTGCCGCAACGCACGCCCCGCTGGGCACTGATCGCCCTCGTCCTCGCGGCCGTGGGCCTGTCCGGCTGCCAGGGCTTCGGCTGGGGCCGCAACAAGGACAAGCCGATCAAGGGGACGCCGGAATCGATCTATGGCGAGGCGCGCCAGGACATGCGCTCCGGCAATTACCAGGGCGCCATCCTCAAGTACGAGAACCTCGAGGCGCGCTACCCGTTCAGCGAGCAGGCCAAGCAGGGCCAGCTCGACCTGCTGTACTCGTACTACAAGAACCATTCGCTCGAGTCGGCCATCGACCAGGCCGACCAGTTCATCCGCGAGAACCCGACCCACCCGCGCGTCGACTACGCCTGGTACGTCAAGGGGCTCGTCTACTTCGAGTCCGGCGCGAACTGGCTCGAGCGCACGCTGCGCGCGGACATCACCAAGCGCCCGCCGCAGGAAGCGCAGAAATCGCTGCAGTCGTTCCAGACGCTGCTGCAGCAGTACCCGAAGAGCCCGTACGGCCCCGACGCCCGCCAGCGCATCGTCTACCTGCGCAACCGGCTGGCCGACTACGAGCTGTCGGTGGCCCGCTACTACATGAAGCGCGGCGCCTACGTCGGCGCGGCGGCGCGCGCGCGCGGCATCGTCGAGCAGTACGACGGCGCGCCGGCCGTGGACGAGGCGCTGCAGATCATGGCCGACGCCTACCGCGCGCTCGGCATCAAGGATCTCGCCGCCAGCGCCGAGGCCGTGCGCAAGGCCAACGGCGTCCCGGACTCGGCAGTCCGGGCCGAAGCCGAAGACCACTGGTGGAAGTTCTGGAACTGAGCCTGCGCACCGTCCTGGTGCGCTGAGCCGGCCCACGTCCCGCAGCCGCCCGGCCGCGCGCCGGAATTGCCTCACAGGCCTGCGTTTGTCGCCAGACGGCGACAGAGACAGGCCTGGGCGCTTGCTGCAGCGCACCTAGAATCGCGCGCTCCCGCCCCTCGTCAGGTCACCGGATGAAGCGCTTCTCCAGCCTCCTGATCCTCGTGGCGTTCGCGGCTCTCACCGTGGCGTCCTGGGCCTTCGCGAACCGGCCGAGCCCGGAGCCGTCCTGGCCCCGCCGGATCCACGGGTTCTCCTTCCAGCCGTACCAGAAGGACCAGGATGCGATCGCACGCGAGGAGCCGACGCGCGAGCAGATCGACGCCGACCTGCGCCTCCTGAAGGGCAAGACTCGCTCGGTGCGAACCTACAGCACGATCGGCACGCTGGCCGCGGTGCCGGCCCTGGCCGCGACGCACGGCATCGAAGTGACCGTGGGCGCGTGGCTGGACACGGACCTCGAGCGCAATGCCCGCGAGATCGAGACCGCGATGCAGCTGGCGCGACGCCACCGCAACGTGACGCACCTGATCGTCGGCAACGAGGTGCTGCTGCGCGGGGACCTCGCGCCCGGGGACCTCTATGCGCAGCTCGACCGGGTGCGCGCGGCGACCCGCCAGCCCGTGAGCACGGCCGAGCCCTGGCACGTCTGGGCCGCTCACCCCGAACTCGCGGCGCACGTCGACTTCCTCGCCGTGCACATGCTGCCGTACTGGGAAGGCGTCGACGTGGAGAACGCCGTCGACTACGTGACCGACAAGCTGCGGCTGCTGCAACGCCAGTTCCCGGGCAAGCCCGTCGTGATCGCGGAAGTCGGCTGGCCGAGCGAAGGCCGAACGCGCGATGCGGCGGTGGCCTCGCTGTCCAACGAGGCGCTGTTCCTGCGTCGCTTCCTGGCCCGCGCCGAGCGGGCCGGTCTCGACTATTTCGTGATGGAGGCGTTCGACCAGCCGTGGAAGGCCGCGGCCGAGGGCAAGGTCGGTGCCTACTGGGGCGTCTACGACGCCGACCGCCAGCAGAAGTTCGCGTTCCGCGAGCCGATCGTCCGCGTGCCGCACTGGCACGTGCTGGCGGCCGCCTCGGTGCTGACCGCCGCGTTCCTGCTCTGGCTGTTCTACTTCCACAGCCGCACGCTGCGCAATCGCGGGCGCAGCTTCCTCGCGCTGGTCGTGTATGCGACGGCCACGCTGCTGGTGTGGACGATCAACGACTTCTCGCAGCAGTACCTCACGGTCGGCAACGTGCTGGTCGGTGCGGTGCTGCTGGTCGGCATGGTCGGCGTGATCGCGGTGCTGCTCGCGGAGGCGCACGAATGGGCGGAGGCCCACTGGGTGACCAGCCACCGCCGCCTGTTCCGGCCGCGCCGCGTCGCCGATGCCGACCTGCCGAAGGTGTCGGTCCACGTGCCGGCGTACAACGAGCCGCCGGACATGCTGATCGAGACGCTCGACGCGCTCGCGGCGCTCGACTACCCGGACTACGAAGTGCTGGTGATCGACAACAACACGGCCGACGAGTCCGTGTGGCGCCCGGTGCAGGCGCACTGCGCCCGGCTCGGCCCGCGCTTCCGCTTCTTCCACGTCGCCCCGCTGGCGGGCTACAAGGCCGGCGCGCTCAACTTCGCGCTGCGGCAGACCGACGCGGCCGCCTCCGTCGTGGCGGTGATCGACGCCGACTACGTCGTGCGCCGCGAGTGGCTGCGCGACCTCGTGCCTGCCTTCGAGGCGCCGCGCACCGGCGTCGTGCAGGCGCCGCAGGACTACCGCGACGGCGGGCAGAGCGCCTTCAAGGCGATGTGCCACGCCGAGTACCGCGGCTTCTTCCACATCGGCATGGTGACCCGCAACGAGCGCAACGCAATCATCCAGCACGGCACGATGACGCTGGTGCGTCGCGACCTGCTCGAGCGCGTCGGCTGGTCCGAGTGGTGCATCACCGAGGACGCCGAGCTCGGGCTGCGGATCTTCGACGCCGGCTACGACGCGACCTACGTGCCGGCCAGCTACGGCCGCGGCCTGATGCCCGACACGTTCGTGGACTTCAAGAAGCAGCGGGCGCGCTGGGCCTTCGGCGCGACGCAGATCATGCGGCGCCACGCCGCGGCCCTGTTCGGCGGGCGCGACACCGGGCTCTCGCCGGGCCAGCGCTATCACTTCCTCGCCGGCTGGCTGCCCTGGGCCGCCGACGGCTTCAACCTGCTCGTGTCGCTCTCGGCGCTGCTCTGGACGCTCGCGATGGTGGCGTTCCCGCACCACGTCGAGCCGCCGTCGCTGGTCTTCTCGCTGCTGCCGCTGGCGCTGTTCCTGTTCAAGCTGGTGAAGCTGCTGCACCTGTACCGCACGCGCGTCGGCGCGAACCTGCGCCAGACCGCGGCGGCCATGCTCGCGGGGCTGAGCCTCTCGCACACGATCGGGCTCGCGATGCTCGGCGGTCTCGTCCGCCGGGACCGGCCGTTCTTCCGCACGCCGAAGCGGGCCGACCGGCACGCCTGGGCCGAGGCCTTCGCGGCCTCGCGAGAGGAGTTCACGCTGATGGCCGGGCTCTGGTTCGCCGCATTCGCGGCCAGCCGGCTGCCGTCCATGCCGGGCGTGGTCGACAGCCCGGACCTCACCGTGTGGGTCGCCGTGATGCTGGTGCAGTCGCTGCCCTACGCGGCGGCGGTCGTCGTCGCGCTGGCGAGCTGCCTGGACCTGAGCGGACGGTGGATCGGCGAGGCCCGCGGCGTCGAGACCGGGTCGCTGCCGGACGAGCCCGTCGCGGACGGATCCGCGGGCACGGCGGACCCGCTCGCGACCGGGCGCTGAGCCGAGCCGGCTAGCGCCGGCGCGCGGCCTTCGCGCCGTCCTTCGCCGACTCGATCAGCGCCTCCTCCGGCGTGCCGGCGCGGCCGATCGAGAACCGGTCCTCGGCCACCGGCTTCTTCGCGCCGGCACGGTACCACGTCACCACCATCGGGATTTTCGCCAGCCGGAACAGCCCGAGCTGCGGGCAGCGGCGGTGCGTCTCGCGCGCCAGCTCGCGGATCCGGGCCGCGGACTCCCGCGTGTCGAGGTGCAGGTCGAAATTGAGCTGCTCGTACTGCGGCTGCAGGTGCAGGTCGAAGAAGAAGCCGCGGATGTCGATCAGCGAGCGCAGCTTGGTGCTGAGGCCCGCGTAGCGGAACTCCTGGTCGCGCGCCACGACGGCGATCGTGATCGAGGTGCAGCCGGCGAGTGCGGCGAGCTGGGCGTGCACGGGCGTCCAGCCCCGCGACCGGCCGCGCAGCTCCGGCGGGTCGCCGATGTCGAAGCCCTCGGGCTCGTCGAACATCAGCGAGGGCTGGCCGTCGAAATACGCCTCGACGCGCATCTGCTCGAACGAGCGCGTCGTCACGTCCGACACGCCGATGTACTCCGGATACGCCGCATTCTCCTTCATGCCGTCTCCCCCGGGGCCGACCGCGGCCCGCGCTGGCGGATCTTGCCATCACCGCCGGAGAGTGCGTAAGACCTGCGGGTTATGGCGGTACCCAAGGCGGCCCGACCGGGCGAGAATGAGGCCTCCCCGCCCTGGACGCTCCCACGACGTGAACGCCGCCCTGCACCCGACCCCGCCGGCTCCCACCGGCCGTCCGCTCGATCCGCCCGCGCGCCTGCGCGAGATCCCGTACAACTACACGTCGTTCTCCGACCGCGAGATCGTGATCCGCCTGCTCGGCGCCGACGGCTGGACGCTGCTGGACGAGTTGCGTACCGAGCGACGCACGGGGCGTTCGGCCCGCATGCTCTACGAGGTGCTCGGCGACATCTGGGTCGTGCAGCGCAATCCCTACCTCGAGCAGGACCTGCTCGACAACCCGAAGCGCCGCGGCCTGCTCATCGGCGCGCTGCAGCACCGCCTGGGCGAGATCGACCGGCGGCGGGAGCGCGACGACCCCGCCCGCGACGCCAAGGTCGCTCAGCTGCTCGCGCGGGCCCGCGAGGCCGTGACCGCCTTCGAGCAGTCGTTCGCGACCGTCGACGGCCTGCGCCGTCGGGCCCGCAAGGCGCTCGGCGCGCACACCCGCGACGACAACGTCTGCTTCGACGCCTACGCGCGCGTCTCGCATGCGACCGACGCGACCGACTGGCGCGTCGAGATCCCCTTCGTCGTGCTCACGCCCGACGCCGAGGACGAGATGCCGGGCCTCGTGCGCGCCTGCATCGAACTCGGGCTCACCATCATTCCGCGCGGCGGCGGCACCGGCTACACCGGCAGCGGCGTGCCGCTGACGCCCTGGACGGCGGTCATCAACACCGAGAAGCTGGTGGCCGTCGAGGCCGTCGAGCAGGCGGCGCTGCCGGGCGTCGCCGGCAAGGTGCCGACGCTGCTCACCGAGGCGGGCGCGGTCACGCGCCGGGTCGAGGAGGCCGCGCACTCGGCCGGCTACGTCTTCGCGGTGGACCCGACCTCGGCGGACGCGTCGGTGGTCGGCGGCAACATCGCGATGAACGCGGGCGGCAAGAAGGCCGTGCTCTGGGGCACGGCGGTCGACAACCTCGCGTGGTGGCGCATGGTCGACCCGGCCGGCGACTGGCTGGAGGTCACGCGCCTCGAGCACAACCTCGGCCGCATCCACGATGCCGCCGTCGCGAAGTTCGAGCTGGTCTGGAAGGACGGGCGGGATCCGGCGGCGCGCGCCCGCGTGCTGCGCCGCGAGCAGCTCGAGATCGAGGGCCGGCGCTTCCGCAAGCCGGGGCTCGGCAAGGACGTGACGGACAAGTTCCTCGCCGGCCTGCCGGGCATCCAGAAGGAAGGCTGCGACGGCATCATCACCTCGGCGCGCTGGATCCTGCACCGCATGCCGACGCACATCCGCACCGTGTGCCTCGAGTTCTTCGGCCAGGCGCGCGAGGCGATTCCGGCCATCGTCGAGATCCGCGACTTCCTCGAGCGCGAGG
>WBZM01002463.1_pt1 | contig 15719 bp, 14 predicted proteins | sample 5204271 | NCBI WGS metagenome assembly WBZM01 (sample SAMN12344346, study PRJNA552823) | activated sludge metagenome | biome: Activated sludge suspended growth; feature: Nitrification reactor; material: Wastewater; isolation source: activated sludge from nitrification reactor of wastewater...
GGCTGCAGGGCACTGGCGAAGACCCAGTAGAAGCTCTCCCCCACGACGCCGCCGTGTTCAGGGAACCATCCTGGGTCGAAGTAGTTGATCCGGTCGGGCCTGCCGCCTCCCAGACCGAAGGTTCCGCCCGCGAAAGCCAGCAGCAGTCCGGCCACGAGTACCACGGCACCGGTCCTGAGAGGACGGGTCGAAGGAACCGCCGGACGGAAGATCGCGATCGCCGCCGCCGCGAACAAAGCGACCGGAGCAAGATAGGCGACCAATCCGAAGAGATAGGTGAGGCCGTCGCTGATACCGGAACCGATGCGACCACCGTTCCAGCCGAAGTACATGACGAAGACCAGATAGATGCCGAGCAGCACGCAACCGAGCCCGATCAGGTCGAGGTGATGCTGGCGCAGCGGCTCCCGGGCGGGCTTGGCCGCCTTCGTGGACTGCTTCGAAGCGCTGCGGGACGGGCGCCGATCGGAACCGCGCCGGACTGAACGTACGAACATGGCTTTCCTTTCAACGAAAGCCCGGTTTACCCTTCCGTAATGCACGCTTGCTTAGAATCCCCGCAATGGTGGATGAGGAGCAGAGCGGCGGGCGTATTCTCGTCATCGAGGACGACGACGAAATCGTTGACGTCCTGAGACGCACGCTGAGAGCCGAGGGATACGAAGTCAGAGCCGGTGAAGACGGTGAATCCGGACTCCAGGTGGCAGATGAGTTCCTGCCCGACCTGGTCGTCCTGGATCTCGGACTTCCCGACATGGACGGCCTCGAAGTCTGTACCCGGCTCCGTGAGGAGAGCTCCGATCTGCCGATTCTGATGCTGACCGCCCGCGATGGAGCCGAGAACCGGGTAACCGGACTCGACAGCGGCGCGGACGACTATCTGGAGAAGCCCTACAACCGGGACGAACTGCTGGCCAGGATCCGTGCCCTGCTTCGTCGCCGTCCCCCCAGGGGCTCGGCGATGCTGACGGTCGGGGACCTCCGGCTCAATCCCGATTCGCAGGAAGCGATGCGAGGCGACCGCGAGGTCGAACTGACCAAACGGGAGTTCGAGCTGCTCGAGTATCTGATGCGCAACCAGCGACTGGTCATCTCGAGGGAGCGCCTTCTGGAAGAGGTCTGGGGATATGACCCGCTCGATGAGACAAACACCATCGACGTCTTCATCTCCAACCTCCGACGCAAACTGGAGGAGGGCGGCGAGCCCCGCATCCTCCACACCAAGCGCGGAGCCGGCTACGTAATCAAGGCCTGATGGCCCGGGCGGAAACCAGCCTGCTGAACCGGATGCGAAGGTCGCGCAAGTGGCCCCCGCACTGGCCGATCCAGTGGAAGCTCGCGGCGGTCTCGTCCAGCATCACCTTTGTGATCCTCGTCGCCTTCGGCCTGGCCGTCGGTCAGATCACCACCAATCAGCTGCGCGAGAATTACGCGGCGGACACCGAGGCAAAGGTCAACGAGCTCGCCGCCGAGATCAGGGACCGGGACCTGATCACTCCCGCCTACTTCGGGGACGAAGCGATGCTGAACAACCTCCTGGCCTCGGTCAACGGTTCGGCAGACATCACCTCGCTGGCCAACGGGATCCGATATCGCCCCCCGAACACCCATGACCTGGGCGCACCTACCAGCCCCGGAATCTCGACGTCCGAGGGATGGCAGGTCGCAACCGCTGTGGTGACCCAGTCCCCCACAGAGCCATATGCGATCGGCCTTGTCCGCTATGGCAGGCCGATGGACCGGCTTGATGCGTCGATCGGACGAATCTGGATCTCGATTCTCGCCGGAACGCTCGGCGCCACTCTGCTTGCCGCCATGGGCGGGGTCATCCTGTCCCGGCGAGCGATGCGGCCGATCTCTTCCCTGACCTCCGCCGCCGGCCAGATCGCAAGGACAAGGGACCCGGAAGTCACCCTTGCCGAGCCCGAAGGTGACGACGAGGTCGCCGAACTGACCCGAACCTTCAACGACATGCTCCACGAGCTCTCGATCGCTCGCGAGGAAAGGGAGCAATCCCTGGATCGCCAGCGTGAATTCGTGGCGGATGCGTCACATGAGCTGCGGACGCCGCTGACCAGCGTTCTTGCGAACCTCGAACTTCTCGATGATTCGCTCCGCCGCCCCGGCTCCGGGAACGGGGACCGCGAGTTCCAGATCGACTCGGTCAAGTCCGCGCTTCGCTCGTCGGAGCGCATGACACGCCTGGTGGCTGACCTTCAACTGCTCGCCAAGGCTGACGCCGGCCACACCAGAGACCCCGCCCCCTGTGACCTTTCCGAGATCGCGGGCAACGTCGCCTCGGAACTGGACCCGATCAGCGACGAGCACGATGTAGTCATCGATGCGCCGGAACCGGTTGTGGTCAGCGGAAACGCGGATGAACTCCACAGGGTGATCCTCAACCTGATCGACAACGCCATTCGCCACACACCCCCCGGCAGCACGATCACCGTCACCAGCCGGCTTGACGGCGACATGGCGGAGGTGCGGGTCGAGGATGACGGACCCGGCATTCCAGAAGAAATGTGGCCGACGATCTTCGACCGCTTCGTCCGGCACCATGGCCCTGGCGACCGCGCCAAGGGCAAGGGCACCGGCCTCGGGCTCTCGATCGTCAGGGTGATCGCGCGCAGTCACGGCGGAACCGCCACGGTCGGCAAGTCAGACGCTGGCGGTGCCGCTTTTGTGGTCCGGATTCCGGCTGCCAGAGCCGAATCTCCGGTTGCCCGAAAACCTCAAGGAAACCGTTAACAAGGATTTAGGGGCCTTTTAGAACGCGCGCCTATCTTTCTTCGCGGACGAGACACATGAAGCCGCCGGGGATCTCCCCCAGACTGCCCCGGCGGCTTCGCTTCTTACAGAGCAGGTCGCCGAGCTAACTCCCTCCCCCAGCCCGGCGGCCTCTCTGCTTTAAGGGGTCGGTGAACCGCCCGAAACCTTAGGGAAATGCTTCGCCAGGGTTTAGGGATCTGTTAGCGGCGGCGCTTATTGTCCCCCGTGGACGAGACACATGAAGCAGCCGGGAATCTCCCCCAGACTGGCCCGGCGCTTCACTTCTTCAGAGCAGACCGTTGAGCCACTTCCTCCCCCAGGCCCAGCGGTCTCTCTGTTTAAGGGGAGGCCTAGACCTCCACGACGACCGGGACGACCATTGGTCGGCGTTTCAGGCGTTTGTGGAAGAAGCCGGCGACCGCGTCGTGAAGATCCTGCTGGACCAGATCATGGTCCTTGACCTTCGCTTCCGCAGCCCGCTCGAGTGAATCCTCGATCAGGTCGTGGAGGTCATCGAGCAGATCCGCATCCTCGTCAAGTCCGGGTACGCCACGCGCTATTACCTCGGGATCGGAGACCACCTCACCGTCATCTTCCGCGATGGTCGCGACGACGATCACGATGCCGTCAGCGGAGATGGTGCGCCGGTCCCTGAGAGTTGCGTCGTTGGGATCCGAAAGCTCGACCCCATCGACGTAAATCACGCCGCCGGCGGTCTCCTCCGCGAATTCGGCGCCGTCCGGTCCCACAAGCAGAGCCTGCCCGTTGTGGTTGCGGAAAATGTTCTCAGCCGGCACCCCAACCGATTCCGCGAGCTCCGAATGAAGGCGAATCCGCTGGAAGTCACCATGGACAGGCATCACGTACTTCGGACGGGTCAGGTTGAGCATCATCTTGATCTCTTCCCGGTATCCGTGACCGGAAGCGTGGATCGGAGCGTCCTTCGGCGTAACGACGCTCGCACCCAGTTCATAAATCCGGTCGATCGTGTCGTTCACGGCACGTTCGTTTCCGGGCACCGGAGTTGCCGAGAAGACCACGGTGTCGCCGGAGTGAAGTTCGACGTCGCGGTGGTCGTTGTTCGCCATTCGCCGGAGCGCCGAGAAGGGCTCGCCCTGCGAACCCGTAGAGATGACAACGACCCTCTCGTCGGGATAGTCCTCGATCTCGCGGGGCTGGATCAGCATCCCTTCGGGAGCGTTCGCCATTCCGAGGTTGGAGGCGATGTTGAAGTTCTTGCGCATCGAACGACCGACCAGCGCGACTTTGCGGTCGAGCCTCTCTGCCGCGTCGATCACCTGCTGGACCCGGTGGATGTTCGAGGCGAACGAGGTGACGATGATCCTCCCCTTGCAGCGGGAGAAGGTGTCATAGAGCGCGGGACCGACGCTTGATTCAGATGGTGAAACGCCGGGACGGTCTGCGTTCGTCGAGTCACCGCAAAGAAGCAGCAGACCTTCGTCACCGAGTGCGGCGAGCCGGGCCACGTCGGCGGGTCGGCCATCAACGGGGGTCTGATCGAACTTGTAGTCACCGGTCATGAATATCCGGCCCAGTTCGGTTCCGATGATCACGCCCCGCATGTCCGGGATCGAGTGGGAAAGGTGGACCAGTTCGATTTCGAACGGTCCGGCCTGAACTACCTGGCCCGCCGGAAGCTCGGTCAGCGGGGCCGCCCCCAGCTTGTGCTCGTCGAGCTTCGATCTCACCATGCCGACGGTAAGCATGCCTCCGTAGATCACTTTGGGGAAACCGATCTCCCTCAGTACATAAGGAAGTGCCCCGACATGGTCCTCGTGACCGTGGGTGAGGACGATGGCCTCGATGTCATCCGCCCGGTCCCTCAGGTAGTCGAAGTCGGGCAGGACCAGGTCGATACCGAGCATGTCCGGGGTCGGGAACATCAGCCCGGTGTCGACCACCACGATCTTGCCGCGGTACTCGATCACCATCATGTTCTTGCCGATCTCCCCCAGTCCGCCGAGCGGGAGCAGCTTGATCTGTTCACTCACGATGCGGGGACCCCTGCTTCGGCGAGAAGCTCCTCAATCGCATCGAATTCTTTCTCGGTGGGTTCGACCATCGGCAGGCGCATGGTCGGCGGCAGCAGACCTCGGCTGGCCAGAGCGGCCTTCACAGGGATCGGGTTCACGACCACGCCCATAGCTTCGTAAAGCGGCCTGAGCTGGTTGTCGAGAGCTTCCGCCTCGTCGTGGCGGCCTTCCTGCCAGAGATCCCAGATAGTGCGCATGCGGCCGTTGTCGAGATGCGACGCAACCAGGATTCCCCCGGCGCCGCCAAACTTGAGGGTGGTCAGGAAGCCACTGTCATTACCAGCCAGGACGTCAAGACCTTCGATTGGACCGAGATCATCGTCGTTGGCCTGCTTCACGGCCACCACTTCAGGAATGCTCCCGAGTTCCTCCAGCAGGGCCGGGGGCATGTTCACGCCGGTCCTGGCAGGGATGTTGTAGGCGACGAGCGGGAAACCAGGGCTTCCTTCGGCGACCGCGGCGAAATGGCCCTTGATTCCGGCTTCGGTCGGGCGGTTGTAGTACGGGGTGACGATCAGCCCGGCATCCGCCCCGGCCTCGGCTGCCATGTTGGTGAGCTGAACCGAGTGACGCGTGTCGTTGGAGCCGGTTCCGAGGATCACCGTGACATCGCTTCCGACCTCGTCGATCACACCTTTCAGCAGATCGATCTTCTCGTCGTCCTCGAGGGTCGGCGACTCGCCGGTGGTACCAGCGACGACCAGTCCGTGTGATCCATTCTCGACCAGGTACGCAGCCAGCTTTCGCGTCGAGTCGACGTCGAGCTCTCCATCTGGCCGGAAAGCGGTGGCCAATGCCGTAATTACTCCGCGAATCTCACTCACGCAACGCACCCTATCCCACTGTATGTGGGCATCCGCTTCCGGTCTGGACCGAGCATCTTCGAATCAGGAATCGAGCACGCCGGGTGCCCGGCGATCAATCCACGGGTGAGCCCGCTCGAGTTCGCCCGCCAGCTGGATCAGGATGTCCTCACGCCACATGGGAGCCACGAACTGGATTCCGATCGGCAGTCCCTCTTCGCTCATTTCCATCGGAACCGAGATCGCGGGCTGGCCGGTCGCGTTGAAGATGCCGGTGAAGGTGGCGAGTTCCCTTGCCTTGAGCATCGCGTCCATCGGATCGTCACCGTGCTGATCGAAATGCCCCAGCTTCGGGGGCACGGTGGCCAGGGTCGGGGTCATCAGCAGATCGAACTGGCCGTCGATCATCACCCCGGCGATCAGCCTGCCGATCAGCTGATGCTGGGCAATCGCCGAGAGGTAGCCCGCGCCCCCTTCCATCCTGCCCTTCTGGATCAGGGCCCATGTGAGAGGCTCGACATCCTGCTCCGTCAGAGGACGGCCGATCAACAGGCTCAGGGTGTCGGCCGTCTGGCTCATTCCGGCTGCCCAGCGGGTGATGAAGGTCTGGTAGAGCGCATCCGGCTCGCCGGCGGCCGGCAGTTCGAACTCGGTCACCTCGTGACCGAGATCCTCGAGCTTCCGGGCGGTCTCCTTCGCGGCATCGATGACTGCGGGCTGAAGCGTGTCTCCGGTAAGTGACTCGGTGAGCAGCGCGATCTTGAGGGGCTCGGTTCCAGCCGTCACTTCGTCGCTGTAAGGACGGGACGGTGCCGGGCAGCCGTAGGGGTCGCCGGGCTGAGGTCCGTGGACCCAGTCGAGCATGGTCGCGATGTCCCTGACCGAGTGGGCGACGACAAGTTCGGTGGTGAGCCCGGACATGGAGTCACCCATCACCGGGGCCATCGAGATCCTGGCCCGGGTCGCTTTGAGACCCACCAGACCACATTCACTGGCGGGAATGCGGATCGATCCGCCGCCGTCCGAGGCATGGGCGATTGGCACGATGCCGGCCGCAACGGCCGCCGCCGAACCGCCGGAGGAGCCTCCGCTCGAGCGGGTCTTGTCCCAGGGGTTCCTGGTCGGACCGTCATTCGCTTCAGGCTCGGTGGTCGGGAGGATCCCTAGTTCGGGCGTGGATGCGCGGCCCAGCGTTACAAGGCCGGCATCCCTGAAGCGACTTCCCAGATGGGTGTCGTACGGCATCTTCATGCCGATTTCCCTGAGCACTCGGTTACCCATGTGCATAGGCTGCCCGGCAAGTCCGGCACCGAGGTCCTTGAACAGGAAAGGAACTCCCTTGAACGGGCCGTCGGGCAGATCGCCGGCAGCGGTCGCGGTCGCCTCCTCGTAGAGCGGAGAGCAGATCGCGTTCAACTCCGGGTTCAGCTTCTCGGCCCGCTCGATCGCGCCGGCAACGAGTTCCTGCGGTGAAACCTCTCCATTGGCAACGAGTTCCGCCTGGGCAGTTGCGTCCAGTGCCACGACATCAGTCATCTAGGAGCTTCTCCAGTCCGACCGTGAACCGGTCTTCGAGTTGACCTACCTTGCGTACCGCGAGTACCACCCCTGGCATGAATGAAGATCGATCGATGCTGTCGTGTCGTATCGAAAGGGTTTGCCCCGTCCCTCCGAACAGGACCTCCTGATGGGCGACAAGGCCGGCCAGACGAACGGAGTGAATCGGCTGGTGGACGTGGCCACCGGCGGCCGTGATCAGTTCCTCGGTTCGCTTCGCGGTTCCCGAAGGCGCATCCAATTTGCGATCGTGGTGGAGCTCGATGATTTCGCATTCCGGCATGTGCTTTGCCGCCTTCTGCGAGAGCTCCATCAGTAGTACCGCACCGATCGCGAAGTTGGGTGCCACGAAGCAGTTCGCCCCTGCGTCCGCCTCGTTGGCTGCGGCTTCCAGCTTCGCGAGGTCGAATCCTGTCGCGCCGACCACCACGTGAACGCCGGCCTCGAGGCAGGCGATCGAGTTCTCGAGCGAAGTGTCCGGGGTTGTGAACTCGACGACAACGTCGACATCGCCGAGGATCTCGCTCAGATCGGTACCGAGGGCCGGGTCCGCCCGTCCTGCGAGTTCCATGCCCTCGGCCTCTTCGACCGCTCCACAGACGGTCTGGCCCATGCGTCCGGCGGCACCGGCGACACCAACCCTGATCATGCTGCGAGGGCCTCGCTCACCGGCTGGATTGCCGCCCGGAAACGGTCCTCGTCACGGCCGACGGCAGCAGCTGAGAGTCGCTCCTCCGCGTAGAGCTCGGACGCCAGTTCGGACACGTCATCCACGGTCACAGCATCGACCCTGGCCAGCATCTCGTCAAGGTTGAGAAGCGGAATGTCATGGAGCGTGGCCCGGGCGATGCGGGCCATCCGGGCCGCGGTCGACTCGCCTGAAAGGACCAGACGGCCCTTCACGTGCTCTTTCGCCCGATCGAGTTCCTCGACCGTAACCGGCTCGCTCTGGATGCGCTTCAGCTCGGTCCCGATTACCTCGCAGGCCTCCTCGACGTTGTCTTCACGGGTGCCCACGTAGGTCGCGACGACGCCGGTGTCGGTGAACTGCTCCGAGTACGTCCCGACCGAGTAAGCGAGGCCTCTCTTCTCACGGACCTCGATGAAGAGCCTGGAAGAGCTGGAGCCGCCCAGAATCGAGTCCAGAACCGCCAGGCCGAACCGGCGCTCGTCGGCGCGGTTGATTCCCGGGGCACCGACACAGACGTGGTATTGCTCGGTGTCCTTGGTCGCGAACTCGAGCCGGCCCTTGTCCGAAGGTTGCTGGGGAACCAGGGTTTCCTCGCCGCTGCCAGAGTCCGGTTCGAGCTTCTCGGCCATCGCGAGGATCGCGTCGTGGTCGACGTTGCCGGCGGCCGCGACGACGATGTTTCCGGCCGAGTAGCGGGCCCTGTGGTAGGCGGCGATGTCAGGCACCGGGATTCCGGAGATCACCTCGGATCGACCGAGGATTCTCCTGCCGAGTGGCGTATCCCCGAAGATCGCATCCGCCAGATAGTCGTGGACCCGGTCCGAAGGCTCGTCCTCGTACATCGCGATCTCCTCCAGGACGACATCACGCTCGGAATCGATGTCGGGGAAGGTCGACTCGAGCAGCATCTCCCCCAGCAGGTCAAAGACGTCCTGCGTGTGCTCGTCGAGGAACCGGGCGTGGAGGTGGGTGGTCTCCTTGCCGGTGGCCGCGTTGAAGGAGGCTCCAAGTCCGTCGAAGCGCTCCGAGATCTCGATTGCCGAGTAATTCGGGGTGCCCTTGAAGAGAAGGTGCTCCAGAAAGTGCGAAACCCCCGCCTGGGCGAGGGTTTCGTCACGTGAACCTGTCCTGACCCAGAGGCCGAGGGCGACCGAGCGCACCGAGGGAACTTCCTCGGTGATCACCCGGACGCCGGCTGCGGTCTCGGACAGGCGCGGTTCTTCAGTGCTCATTTATGCGAGAACCTGGGTTCGCCGGACTATCGGCGGTCCCGGTCACCACGGTCACGACGGCGGCGTCCGCCTTCGCGGTCGCCTCCACGGCGCCCGCCGCCACCTCCGCCTCCGCCGTTGGCGGAAAGCGCGGCGATCTCCTCGGGGCTCTTGCCCGCGATCGCCGGGTCGTCAGTCATGCGCAGGCCGATACGGCCACGCTCACGGTCGACTTCAGCGACGGTGACGTCGATCTCCTGGCCCTGCTCGAGGACCTCTTCGACCGTCTCGACCCGGCCACCGGGCTTGACGTTCGAGATGTGGAGCAGACCGTCGGTTCCCTTGGTCAGTTCGACGAAGGCTCCGAAGGTGGTCGTCTTGACAACCTTGGCGCCGGTGTACCGGTCGCCCACTTCGGCTTCCTTGGTCATCGACTGGATACGGGCGACCGCATCCTCGACCTGGGTTCCGGTCGGGGCGTAAATGCGGATCGTGCCGTCGTCCTCGACGTCGATCTCGGCTTCGAACTCCTCACAGAGTCCGCGGATGGTCTCGCCACCCTTGCCGATGACCGCGCCGATCTTCTCCTGGTCGATCTTGATCGACTCGATGCGCGGAGCATGCGGTGAGAGCTGCTCGCGGGGGCCGTCAATCGCTTCGGCCATCTTGCCGAGGATGAAGAGGCGTCCCTTGCGGGCCTGCTCGAGGGCGTCGGTCAGGATCTCGAAGGTGACTCCGGTGATCTTGATGTCCATCTGGAGGGCGTTGATGCCATCCGCGGTACCGGCGACCTTGAAGTCCATGTCACCGAGGTGGTCTTCCACACCGGCGATGTCGGTCAGGACGATGTAGTCGTCGCCTTCCTTGATCAGACCCATGGCGACACCTGCGACCGGTGCGTTGACCGGGATGCCGGCAGCCTGCATGGCCATCGAGGAGGCGCAGACGGAGCCCATCGAGGACGAACCATTTGATTCGAGAGTTTCCGAGACGGCGCGGATCACGTAGGGGAACTCCTCCTGATCCGGGACCGACGGCGCGAGGGCGCGTTCGGCGAGGGCACCGTGACCGATGTCGCGGCGCTTCGGGCCGCGCATGAAGCCGGCCTCGCCCACCGAGAACGGCGGGAAGTTGTAGTGGTGCCAGAAGGTCTTGGTCGTTTCCAGACCGAGACCGTCGACCCGCATGTCCATGCGGGTGGTACCCAGCGATACGTTGCCGAGGACCTGGGTCTCACCACGGGTGAACAGGGCTGAACCGTGGACGCGCGGTGAGATGTCGACCTCGCACTCGATCGGACGGATCTCGTCCTGGGCGCGGCCGTCGGGGCGCTTCTTGTCGACGGCGATCGCCTTGCGGATGGTGTCCTTCTCGATGGCGTCGAATGCCTTGGAAACCTCTGACTTGCGGGCTTCGGCCTCGAACTCGTCGGCGATGCCGGCCGAGTACTGCTCGACGACGGCTTCCTTGACCTTGTCGATCGCTTCGTAGCGTTCGAGCTTGCCTTCGGTCGCAATCGCGTCGACCAGGGCCTGGCCGTGAGAGCTGCGGATGTCGGCGAGGAGACCCTCGTCGATGGTCGGCTCCTCGATGACCAGCTTCTCCTTGCCAACCTTCTGGCGGAGTTCCTCGATGGTCTGGGTGATCTTTTTGATCTCGCCGTGGGCGATGTCAAGGGCGTCGAGGATGTCTGCCTCGGTGACGCCGTTGGCTCCGGCTTCGACCATCAGAATGGCTTCGTCGGTACCGGCGACGATCAGGTCGAGGTCGAGGGCCTCGTGATCTTCCTCGTTGGGGTTGATCACGAAATCACCGTCGAGCTTGCCGATGCGGACCGCACCGACGTGCTTGGCGACCGGAATTTCGGAGATCGCCAGGGCGGCGGATGCGCCGTTCATGGCGAGGATGTCGTAGGGGTGCTCCTGGTCAACCGACATCGGGATGGTGACGAGCTGAGTCTCGTAGTGCCAGCCCTTGGGGAAGAGCGGACGGATCGGACGGTCGATCATGCGGGCGGTCAGGGTTGCCTTCTCGCCGGCGCGACCCTCGCGACGGAAGAACGAGCCGGGGATCTTGCCCGCGGCGTACATGCGCTCCTCGACGTCGACGGTCAGGGGCAGGAAGTCAACGTCGCGAAGACCGCCCATCGTGGCGGTAGAGAGGACCATCGTGTCGCCGCTTCGAACTACAACGGAACCGCTGGCCTGCTTGGCGAGTTTGCCGGTCTCGAAGGAGATGTCGGCGTCGCCGACCCGCGTCTCGACGCGAGTCGTTTCGAAAATGCTCATAGGAATATTTCTTTTTCCTCCGGCCGCCCGGTTGGCGGCCATCTGTTTAGAACTGTCGTTCCCTTATCCCCACAAGGGTACAGGCCCGGGGACCTGCAAGTCGGCGAGCTTCGATCCGCCTCCGGACCACACCCGTCGGCCCACAGAAGAAAGCAGTGGATGGGCCGGCTCCGCCTTCTACGGGACGAGCCCGATAGGTCCCCTACCCATTCATCCTTGAAACTTCAGGAAGTGGCGGGTCGAGACGGGAGCGACGGCGGAGGCTGTCGCGAATGCGTCTAAGCCTTGATGGCTTCGACGATTACGTCGGGCGGCGGGATGTCGAGCGGGGTTTCCGTCTCGTGAACCCATTCGACGGTGCCGTCGGGTCCGATCAGGACCAGCGAGCGGTTTGAGTGGCCTGCCTGGCCGAGGTAGGCACCATAGGCTTCGGCGACTGCTCCCTTTGGCTCGAAGTCGGCCAGCAGCGAGGTCTCGATGCCGAGGTGGTCCCGGAAAGCCTTGTGGGCGAAAGCGGAATCGACGCTGATTCCGACCAGGGTGACCCCTGCCTCGTCGAGGTCGGACTGAATGTCCTTGTAAAGCGCCAGCTGGTCCGAGCAGACCGGGCTGAAGTCCAGGGGGTAGAACGCGAGCAGCACCCTCTTGCCGGCGAAATCCGACAGCGAGATCTCCTGACCGGCGTGGTCAGGCAGGGTGAAGTCGGGAGCCTTGGCTCCGACCTCGATCAATGGCGGAGGCCGAGGTCGGCGACGAGGGCGCGGTAGCGGTCCACGTCGGTCCGCTCGAGGTACCGGAGCAGCCGACGACGCTTGCCGACCATCATCAGGAGGCCGCGGCGGGAGTGATGATCCTTGCCGTGCTCGCGCAGGTGGCCGGTGAGGTCGTTGATGCGTTCGGTCAGCAGGGCAACCTGGACCTCGGTCGATCCGGTGTCGCCTTCGGACTTGCCGTACTTGCTGATCAGTTCGGCCTTGTCTTCTTTGGTCAGTGTCATTTCTTCTTCAAAATCCTTGGTTTCGGGTCACGGGCGGACCCGTTCACGGCCGATGGAAGCTAGCACAGACGGCTCTGGTCTTCTCTACATCCTGCTTCATCGCCTCGATCAGGTCGTCAACCGAATCGAACCGTTTCTCGCCACGCAGGCGCTCGACGAAGGCGACCCGCAGGATCCGGCCGTAGAGATCTACATCCTCGTCGAGAATGTAGGTCTCGATCAGTACACCGCGACCGGTGTCGAAAGTGGGCCTGACGCCGATGTTCACAGCCGCCGGCAGCCCATCGGCGAAGGCGGCATAGACGCCGTGTCCGGGAATGGCCAGACGGTCGTCAGGCACGATATTCGCAGTAGGGAAGCCAAGTTCGCGTCCCCTTTGATCACCTGTCACAACCTCGCCTTCGATCATGAAGGGCACCCCAAGGCACCGGCGCGCCATCTCCACATCACCGGCCGCAACCAGCGCCCGGATCCGCGTCGAGGAGACTGCCTCGCCTTCCACCTCGACAAGCGGCTCGACTCTGGTCTTGAACTCGGGCCGGGACCCCAGCATCTCGGGGGTTCCTCTGGCCTGCTGGCCGAAGCGGAAGTTGTCACCCACCGAGACTTCCTCGGCGCCCAGCCGGGCGATCAGGATCTCCTCTATGAACTGCTCGGCGGTGATCTTCGTGAAGGACTCGTCGAACTCGATGACGATCATTTCCTCGATCCCGAGTCCGTCAAGCACGTCGCGCTTCACGTCAAAGGGCATCAGCAGCTTCGGAGCGGCTGCCGGGTGAAGTACCTCGAGCGGATGCGGCTCGAATGTGAGCACGGTGTCGGCGCCCTTGATCACAGCCCGATGGCCTACGTGAACGCCATCGAAAGTCCCGATCGCGATCTTCCGGGGCCGGAACTCAGCTTCGGAAAGCGGCGTGACCTTGATCACGAGGCTGGCTCCAGCACTACTTCGGAGCGGACGGTCTCTTCACTCAGACGAGCCACGGCAATCAGGTTATCCGCGTGGACCAGCCGGAAACTTCCCGACGGGTCACCCTGAACGTCGGCTGGCAACTCGACGGACCCCGCAGGGAGCTTCTGCCCGTACCCGACCGCCCGTGCCTGGGACTCGTCGATCTCGACCACAGGCAGGAAAGAGAGGGCCTCCATGGGGCTGAGCACCTGGCCCGCCCGGGAAATTCCGATCGGCCCGACGGCGGTGCGTCGAAGCGCACTGCAGTAGGCATCGCCCAGGGTTTCGATCAGGGTCCTCACGTAGGTGCCGGAGCTGACCTCGACCTCGAACACGACTTCCTGGCCAATGGCCGGTTCTCCTCCCGGCGCCGAAATCAGATCGGCCCGGTAGATCTCGACTTCGCGGACTGGCCGGTCCTCACTCGATTCGCCGCGGTGAGCCCGTTTGTACAGCCGCTCGCCGTCGACCTTGACCGCCGAAGTCATCGGCACCATCTGTTCGATCTTTCCCGTCGGCAACGCAAGCAAGTCGGGCAGGTTTCCGGTCTCCTCCAGTTCCCCGTCGGGGTCGCCGGTTGTGGACGTCCAGCCGAGACGTGCCGTCGCGAGATAGGTCTTCGGAAGGTCCAGCAGATAGCGCTGAAGGCGCGTCGCACGACCCAGCAGAACGGTGAGAAGCCCGGTCGCAAAGGGATCGAGGGTCCCGGCGTGGCCTACCTTCCCTCCCTTTTCGCGCCTTACTTTCGCAACCACGTCATGCGAGGTCACACCGGCCGGTTTGTCCACGATGAGGATGCCGTCGCGAGGCTCCCCGGTCCCTGTTCCGGATGCTCCGGACACGGGACCTCGCTCAGTCCGGAAGGGGCTGGGCATCGAGGCCCGCGCAAAGCTCGGAGACGATCTCCGGGAAAGGCATCTCGGTCGAGCAGCCCGCCGCGCGGACGTGACCTCCACCTCCGAACTTGCGGGCGAGGACAGAAACGTCAGTGTGATCGTCACCTGCCCTGAGGCTGATCTTCCTGGCTGAATGCCCTCGACTGACCTGGTCGCGGACCACAGCCGCCACCCTGATGCCGTCAACAGCGCGCAGGTTGTCGATGATCCCTTCGGTCATCTCCTCGCCGGCGCCTGTCTCGCTGTAGTCCTTCTCGGTGATGTAGCTGATGATCAGTTGCCCGCTGCAGTGAAGCTCCAGATTGTCGAGCGCCCGGCTGAGCAGCCTGAGCTTCTCGATCGGAACGCTCTCGTAGAGCCTCCGGTTCACGTCATCGACGTCCACGCCGGCCTCGATCAGGTCGGCTGCGATGCGGTGGGTTGTCGCGTTGGTCGCGTCATACATGAACTTGCCGGTGTCAGTGACGATGCCGATGTAAAGGGCCCTGGCCATCGCCGGACTCACCTTCACGTCAAGCAATATCGCGAGCTCGTAGACAATCTCGGCTGTACAGGAGCGTCCGGCATCGACGAAGTTGAGGTCACCGAACTCCGTGTTGTCGTGGTGATGGTCGATGTTCACGACAAGCTTGCCGCCGTCCCGAAGGAAGTCGACCGGCATCCGGTCAATGTTGCCGCAATCGAGGAAGATGACCACCCGGTCACTGATGTCGGCTGGGGGCTCGTGGAACACGCCCTCCAGCGGCAGGTGGCGGTACTCGATCGGCAGCGGGAACTCCTTGGCCGCGAGGAACATGACCGAGTCCTTGCCCAGCGACTCGAGCAGGTGATGCATCCCGAGCAGGGAGCCGAGCGCGTCGCCATCGGGCCCCTCATGGGTGGTCAGAAGGAACTTCTGTTCCTCCCTGACGAGGCCGGCAATCTGGTCGAGGTCACCCTTGACCACTAGCTGGCTTGCTGCCGCGGCGTTCACTCGCTTTCTCCCTGCCCGGCGGCTTCGCCTTCGGCGAGGAGAGCGTCGATCCGCATCCCGGACTCGATCGAATCGTCGTACTCAAAAACGAGTGCCGGTGTGTGTTTCATCCGCGTCTCGGCCGCAACCTTTCCCTGCAGGACGCTATGCGCCCGCTTGAGGCCCTTCAGGGCATCCTGCTTCGCCTGCTCGTCACCGAGAACTGTGAAGTAGACCTTCGCATGCCGCAGGTCGGGCGTGGTGTCAACCGAAGTCACCGTGGCCATCTCGAGTCGAGGATCGCTCAGATCGTTGGTGATCGCGTCAGAGATCACCTGACGTAAGACTTCATTCACCCTGCGCATCCGCGCCTTGGACATACCGGCTCCGCCCTAGTTCAGGGTCTGTTCGACCTGGCGGGTCGAGAAGAATTCGAGCACGTCGCCAACCTTCACGTCGGCGTACCCGTCCAGGACGATGCCGCAGTCCTGTCCCTCTTCGACAGTCTGGACGGCGTCCTTGAAGCGGCGCAGCGAATCCAGCTGC
>WBZM01002360.1_pt1 | contig 15714 bp, 16 predicted proteins | sample 5204271 | NCBI WGS metagenome assembly WBZM01 (sample SAMN12344346, study PRJNA552823) | activated sludge metagenome | biome: Activated sludge suspended growth; feature: Nitrification reactor; material: Wastewater; isolation source: activated sludge from nitrification reactor of wastewater...
CGTCGCCGAGGCGCTGTCCGGCGACGACGAGCCGACCATCGTGGCCGATGCGCGCTACGTGAAGGACGGCGACGAGACGCACTTCGCCATCGCGGTCGCCGACGACTGGCAGAACGCCGGCCTGGGCCGGGCGATGACGCGCCGGCTGCTGCGCTACGCCGCCCGCCGCGGCATTGCGCGCCTGGTGGCCGACATGCTCATTGGCAACGTCGCGATGACACGGCTGGTGGCCTCGTTCGGCGGGCGGCTGGGGATGTCTCCGCACGGCCCGGGCCTGACCCGGGCGCACCTCGACCTGCACACTCGCGTGCTTGACAAGCGCGGCGCCGACATGTGACCATAGCGGCACATATGGAGGCCGACGACCTTGACGCCACGTTCTTCGCGCTCTCCTCTGACCTTCGACGGCGAATGCTCGACCTGCTCAAGCGCGAGGGCGGATGCAACGTGAACCACGTCTGCGAGTTCTTCTCCGCCGAGATCGGCCGCCACGCAGTCATGAAGCACCTCGCCGCGCTGGAGCGGGGGGGATTGCTCGTGACGGCGAAGAACGGCCGCGACAAGCTCCTGTGGTTCGACCCGACCCCGCTGCAATTGATCCACGAGCGCTGGACGACGGAGTTCAGTGCCTTCTGGGCCGCTCGCCTCACACGACTCAAGTACGACGCGGAAGGCGCCGAGGTGCGTGCGTTGCCCAGGCCCGATGCTCTGCCCGCCAGGAAGGTTCGCAAACATGGCTGACACCGGCAACGCCGAGGACGTGGTCTTCCGCATCTTCATCAAGGCTGACATCCAGCGAGTCTGGCGGGAACTCACCAAACAGGGCGAGGCCCAGGGGGCGGTGTTCAACGCCTGGCTGCACAGCGCCGGCGCACTCGGCGCCGGCGTGCCGATGCAGATGCGCACGGGCACCGGCAAGCACGTCATCGTCGATGGCTCGGTGGAGGTGTTCGAGCCGCCTCATCGATTCGTGCACACGCATCGCTTCACGCAGTTCGACGATCCGGTATGCCGTGTCAGCTATGAGCTGAAGTCCGTCGGTGGCGGCGTCGAGGTGACGCTTCGAGTGCTGGACTTGCCGTCGGGCACACCGACTGCCAAGAGCATGGCGAGCGGCGGCACTCGCATCCTGGCCACCCTCCAGGCCATCTGCGAGACCGGTCGGCCGCCACTGGCCACGCGGTTGATGTACTGGCTGTTCGACCACATGGAGTTCGTGCTGCCGGAGCGCACGAAGAGCGAACACTGGCCCTTGAATCAGCACTGAACCACCGACTCCAGGAGCGCGCCATGGCCGACCCCGCAGCCGCGACGATCACGCAGCTCAAGAACATTCAGGCCCGCACCGGCAAGACCATTGCCGAATTGCACGCCGCCGTTGCTGCCAGCGGTGCGGCCAGGCACGGCGAGAGGCGCAGCTGGCTGATGGAGCACTTCAAGCTCGGCTACGGAGACGCGAATGCGGTCGCGCTCTTCATCGACAAGCCCTTGCCTGACCTGGGCGGAGGCGCTCCGACCGCCGCCCCCTCGGCGGCAAGCGGCGACCCGCTGGCGGCCATCTACACCGGCGCGAAGGCGGGGCTGCGTCCGCTGCATGAAGCGGTGATGGCGCAGGTCAGGGCTTTCGGAGCTTTCGAAGAGTCGCCGAAGAAGTCGTACATCAGCCTGCGCAGGAAGAAGCAGTTTGCGATGGTGGGGCCTGCCACGAAAGACAGCGTCGAGATCGGCCTCAACGTGAAGGACCTGTCTCCTCACGCGCGGCTGAAGATGCAGCCGGCGGGCAGCATGTGCAATGCCACCACGCGCATCACCAGCGAGGCGGAGGTCGATGCGCAGTTGAAGGGCTGGCTTCGGCGAGCCTACGACGCGGCCGGTTGATCAGACGGCGCGCCGACCTTTGCGTCCCGCTCAGGACCGACCGTGCTGCGGTACGGGAGAGGCCACGAAGCCGTCGGTTGCCGCCTGCACGCGAGGGACGCCCCATCCTTCCAACCCGACGATGGGCACGGGCGCCCATGTGCGGGCTCGGTGCATGGCTGCAGGCCCGGATGGTGGCCGGAGGCCGGCATCGCGAAACCTGGCGGAAGCGGTGAGATTCGAACTCACGAACGGTTGCCCGTTGCCGGTTTTCAAGACCGGTGCAATCGACCACTCTGCCACGCTTCCGGTGAGGGAGGCAGGATTGTAGGGCGCGGGTCGCGAGCGCTCAGCCGGGCTGCTGCGCCTGCTCGCAGGCCACCTGGAACACCTCGCGCCGGCCGCCGTCGACCCGGACGGCGGTGAGGGCGCCGCCCCACACGCAGCCGGTGTCCAGCGCGAGCAGGTCGGGGCGGTTCACGAGGCCGAGCGTCGACCAGTGGCCGAAGGCGATCGGCACGCCCTCGGTGCGCCGGCCCGGCGCCTCGAACCAGGGGTGGAAGCCGGGTGGTGTGGCGCCGGCACCGTCCTTGGTCTTGAGGTCGAGCGCACCTTGCGCATCGACGAAGCGGATGCGCGTCAGCACGTTGATGATGAAGCGCAGCCGCTCGTGGCCTTGCAGCGCCGCGTCCCAGCGCACCGGCTCGTCGGCGTACATCACGTGCAGGAAGGCGTCGAGCGCGTCGCTGCGGAGCATCGCCTCCACCTCGGCGGCGCGCGCCAGCGTGTCGTCGCGGGACCATTGCGGCACCACGCCGGCGTGCACGCAGAGCCATCCGCTCTCCACCACCGCCATGCGGCGCTGGCGCAGCCAGTCCAGCCACGCGCCGCGGTCCGGAGCCTCCAGCACGTCGGCCAGCGTGTCGCTGCGGTGCGCGCGGCGGCCGCCGCAGGCCACGGCCAGCAGGTGCAGGTCGTGGTTGCCGAGCAGGCAGGTGGCGGCGTCGCCGAGTTCGCGCAGCCGGCGCAGCGTCGCCAGCGAGCCGGGGCCGCGGTTGACGAGGTCGCCCAGCACCACCAGCCGGTCTCGCGAGGGCGAGAAACCGATGGTCGCGAGCAGTCGCTCGAACGCGTCGCAGCAGCCTTGCACATCGCCGATCAGGTAGATCATGCGCACGATTCTGCTACGCTGCCCCTCCCGCCACAGCCGAATGCACCCGCAAACGCCCTGCATGGACGTTGCCCTTCTGGTCTTCCTGATCCTCCTCAACGCCCTGTTCGCCATGTCCGAGATGGCGCTCACGGCGGCCCGCAAGGCGCGCCTGCAGGTGATGGTGGAAAGCGGCGACGCGGGCGCCCGCTGCGCGATGGAGCTGCACGACGACCCGACCAAGTTCCTGTCGGTGGTGCAGATCGGCATCACGTCCATCGGCGTGCTCAACGGCATCGTCGGCGACGCCGCCTTCTCCGCGCCGTTCGCCCGGTGGCTGCACGAAACCTTCGACATCCACGATCGAGCCGCGGAAATCACCGCCACGGCGATGGTGGTGGTGGTCATCACCTTCCTCACCATCATCTTCGGCGAGCTGGTGCCCAAGCGACTCGGCCAGATGTACCCCGAGGCGGTGGCGCGCCTGGTGTCGCGGCCGATGGAGTGGCTCTCGATCGTGGCGCGGCCGTTCGTCAAGCTGCTGTCGTTCAGCACCGAGAGCACGCTGCGGCTGCTGGGCATCCGTGGCGAGCCTGACCGCAGCGTCACCGAGGAGGAGATCGCCGCCAGCCTGGTCGAGGGCGTCGACGCCGGCGTGATCGAGGCGCAGGAGCACCAGATGGTGCGCAACGTGTTCCGCCTCGACGACCGACAGGTCGGCTCGATGATGATCCCGCGCGCCGAAATGGTGTGGATCGACGCGAACGCCACGCGCGAGGAACTGCTGGCCGTGCTCACGCAGGAAGGCCACACGCGCTACCCGGTGTGTCGCGGCGGGCTGGACGACGTGATCGGCGTGGTCAGCTCGCCGAAGCTGCTGCAGCAGGCCATGGAAGGCCGCGAGCTCTCGCTGACCGACCACCTCGAGCCCGCGGTGTTCGTGCCCGAGACGCTCTCCGGCATGGAACTGCTCGAGCATTTCAAGGCTTCGGCGACGCAGATCGTGTTCGTGGTCGACGAATACGGCGCGGTGCAGGGCATGATCACCGTGATCGACGTGCTGGAGGCGATCACCGGCGAGTTCACCACGCCCACGGCGGAAGACGCCTGGGCGGTGCGCCGCGACGACGGCAGCTGGCTGTTCGACGGCCTGATCCCGGTGCCCGAGCTGAAGGACCGGCTGGAGCTGAAGGAGCTGCCCGAGGAAGACCGCGGCCGCTACAACACGCTGGCCGGCATGGTGATGCTGCTGCTCGGCCGCCTGCCGCGCACGGCCGACAGCGTCGAGTGGGAAGGCTTCCGCTTCGAGGTGGTCGACATGGACGGCAAGCGCATCGACAAGGTGCTGGTCAGCGCGCTCGCGCCGCGCGAATCCGAAGGCGAGGGGACGCTGGCGTGAGCGTGGCCTCGGCGCTGTTCCGCGCGCCGGAGCCCCTCGATCCGGCCAGCCACGCGGCGCTGCGCATCGCGCCGCTGCGCGACTTCGGCATCGCCGCGCGCCTGCATGCGGTGTTCGTCGCGGCCACCGAGATTCCCGAGGCGGCGCTCGAGTACCCGATCGTCTTCGTGCACTCCGGCGAGCTCGATGCCGCCGGCGCGCCGGTGGTCTCGCCGGTGGCGCTGCTCGGGCTGGTGCCGGGCGAGAACCTGTTCGTGCAGGGCGGCCGCTGGCAGGCGCGCTACGTGCCGGCCTTCGTGCGCCGCTACCCTTTCGTGAGCGGCCGGCGCGGGCCGATGATCGACATGGCCTGGAGCGGCCTCTCGCCGATCGACGGCGAGCCGCTCTTCGACGAGGCCGGCCGCCCGACGCCCACGCTCGCCGCCGCGCTCGATTTCCTCGCGCGTTTCGATGCCGAAGCGCTGCGCACCCGCGGCTTCACCGCGCGGCTGGCCGCGCTGGAGCTGCTGCAGCCGCTGCAGGCCGACGCCACGCTGCCCGACGGCACCACGCTCACCGTCGAGGGCTTTCGCGTCGTCGACGAGGACCGATTGCGCGCGCTGCCCGATGCCGAGGTGCTGGAACTGCACCGCAGCGGCATGCTGATGCTCGTGCACCTGCACCGCGCCTCGCTCGCCCGCATGCGCCACCTGGTGGAGCTGAAGGCGCTGCGCGAACACGAACGACGAACCGGAGAACCGCATGGACCGACAGGATGACTTCGAGCGCGGCGTGGCGAACCGCCGCGCCGTGCTGGGCGACGAGTGGGTGGACCAGTCGCTCGGCGGCACCACGCAGTTCAACGCCGACTTCCAGGACCTGGTGACGCGCCACGCCTGGCTCGACATCTGGGGCCGGCCGGGGCTCGACGTGGTGACGCGCCGGCTGCTCGTGCTGGGCATGACCATGGCCGCGGCGCGCTGGGAGGAGTTCGAGCTGCACTGCAAGGCCACGGTGCGCGCCGGCGTGCCGCTGGAGAAGATCCGCGAGACGCTGATGCAGGGCGCCATCTACTGCGGCGTGCCGGCGGCCAACACCGCCTTCAAGCTCACGACGAAGATCCTGCGCGAGGAGGGCAAGCTGCCGCCGGCCGCACCGCTGACCACCGGCGTGCGCGCCGCCGTGCACCACACCTTCAGCGCGCCGCAGCTGCGCGTCTCGATCCAGGGGCAGGGCACGCCGGTGGTGCTGAGCCACGCGCTGGGCGCCGACCTGCACCTGTGGGACGGGCTCGCCGCCACGCTGGCCCCGCGCCACGAGGTGCTGCGCTACGACCACCGCGGCCATGGCGGTTCGGCGGTGCCGACCGGGCCCTATTCGCAGGACGAGCTGGTGGACGACGCCGCGCGCCTGATCCGCGAATGGGGCCGCGGCCCGGTGGTGTTCGTCGGCCTCTCGATGGGCGGCATGGTGGCGCAGGGCCTGGCGGTGCGCCATCCGGAGCTGCTGCGCGGCGTGGTGATCGCGCACAGCAGCGCGCGCTACCCCGACGAGGTGCGCGCGATGTGGGCGCAGCGCATCGCGGCGATCGAGCAGGGCGGACTCGCGGCCATCGCCGACGCCACCATGGAGCGCTGGTTCACGCCGGCCTTCCGCGCCGCGCAGCCGGCCGTGGTGGAGCAGGTACGCCAGACCGTGCTGCGCAGCAGCGCGGCCGGCTACATCGCCTGCGGCCGCGCGGTGGCGTCGGTCGACTGGCTCGACCGCCTGAGCGCGGTGAAGACACCCACCCTCGTGATCGCCGGCGCGCAGGATGCCGGCGCGCCGCCGGCGATGTCGGAGGCCATCGCGTCGCGCATCGCCGGTGCGGAGCTGCGCGTGATCGAAGCCGCGCACATCGGCGTGCTGGAGCAGCCGCAGGCCTTCGCCGAGGCGGTGGGCGGCTTCATCGCCGCGCGCTGCGGCGGCTGAGGGCGCCGCCATGAAGGCCACCTCGCGCCACCTCGTCAACGTCTTCATCACCGGCCTGCTCGCGGCCCTGCCGCTGGCGGCGACGATCCTGATCCTCGTCTGGGCGGCGCGGCTCGCGGTGGAGTACGTCGGGCCGCAGAGCCTGGTGGGCGGGCTGATGTTGCGCATCGGGCTGGGCATCACCGGCTCCGAGGTGGTGGCGTATGCCATCGGCGTGGGCGTGGTGCTGCTGGCGATCTTCCTGCTCGGCCTGCTGGTGCAGACGCGGCTGCGCGCCGTGCTGGAAGCGCTGACCGAAGGCGTGGTGCAGCGCATTCCGGTGGTGCGCAGCATCTACGACATGACCAAGAAGTTCGTCGAGCTGTTCGGCCAGCGCGACGAGGCGCAGGTGAAGTCGATGAGCCCCGTGTGGCTGCACTTCGGCGGCGTCGGCGGCTCGGCGGTGCTGGGGCTGCTGTCCACGCCCGAGCCGGTGCGCGTCGGCGCGGTGGACTACCTCGCCGTGCTCGTGCCCACCGCGCCGGTGCCGGTGGGCGGCGGGCTCATCTACGTGCCGGTGGCCTGGGTCACGCCCGCCGACGTGGGTGTCGACGGGCTCACCAGCATCTATGTGTCGATGGGGATCACCTCGGCGCAGCATCTGGGTACACCTCGCTGACGTGAGATGGGTCAAGTGAGGCGGGCTGTGGCCGATAACGTCCCATGGCCCTCCGGATCAGTGATGCGCTCGGCTCCATCAAGCTTCGGCTGACCTTCGCCGCCATCGCGGCGTTGGTGGCCGGCGTGGTGCTCAGCACCGTTCTCCTGGTCCATCAGGCGGAGCGGGACATGATCGAGCGCCAGCGCGACCAGCAACTCACCGACGTGGTGAACCTGGCACGCGACCTCTCCGCACGCGTCGTGGAGCGCCAGGAGGCGCTGCGCCTGAGCGCGACGCAGATCGATCAGGCGATGCTGGTGCGCGAGGACCGCCTGCATGCCTTCCTCGAGAACAAGCCGTTGCTGCGCTCGCAGTTCGCCAACGTGTTCGTCGCGAGGGTGGACGGGCGCATGGCGGCGTATGCGGATCCTTCCGGCGTGCGCCAGCCCGACATCAGCCTGGCCGACCGCGACTACTTCCGTCGCACGATCGAGGAACGCCGCTCCATCGTGTCCGAGGCCGTGCCGGGCCGGGTGTCCGGCGAGCCCGTGGTGGTGTTCACGCACCCGCTGGTCGACTCCTCCGGCGCCGTGTTCGGCGTGCTCGGCGGGGCGCTGCGGCTGGCCAGCCACGACCTGCTCGGCGACAGCGACCATGGCTCGATGGAGGGCGACGAACTCAAGGTGATCACCGACGCGCAGGGGCAGCTGCTCACGCACCCGATGCGGCGCCAGTTGCTGCAGCCGCTGAGCGGCGAGGCGCGGCTGGCCGACGCGTTCTCGCAGTGGCAGCGCAGCGGTGCGCCGGTCGAGCCCAGCGGCCTGCTGATGCGGCAGGCCGACGAGGTGGTCACGCTCGCCGGCGTGCCCGGCCCGGACTGGGTGGTGTGGCGTGCCGTTCCGGAGGCGATGCTGCTCGCGCCGCTGCACCGGGCGCGCCGCGAGGCACTGCTGTGGGCCGCGGGCCTGATCGCCGCGCTCTCGCTCGGCCTGCTCGCCGTGCAGTGGCGGCTGCTGCGACCGCTCGGCCAATTGGAGCAGCGTGCGCTGCACCTGTTCGACGGCTCGCAGGCCGTGCACGAGGGCTGGCCGGTCGAGGGAGGCGAGATCGGGCGGCTGTCGCGCGTGCTGCGCCACGTGGCCGCGGAACGCGCGCAGCTGGAATCGTTCAATGCCCAGGTCATGCGCCGGCTGTCCTCCGTGATGGCCGCCGCGCCGGTGGGCATCTGCTTCACGCGCGACAAGCGCTTCGAGCTGGTCAGCGACGAGTTCTGCCGCCTGTTCGGGCGCCCCGAAGCCGAAATTCTCGGCCAGCCGGCGAGCTTCATCTACGCCTCCAACGAGGACTATCAGCGACTCGGCCCGCAGGTCTCGGCCGCCTTCGCCGAGCAACGACCCTACGTGGGCGAGTGGCAGATGCTGCGCGCCGATGGCACGCGCTTCTGGGGCCAGCTGCGGGGCCGACCGGTCGCGGAGGGCGACCCCTCGGCCGGCACCATCTGGAGCATCGCCGACATCAGCGAGCAGGTCGCCACGCGCGAGCAGCTCGAATGGTCGGCCACGCACGACGCGCTGACGGGCCTGGCCAACCGCAAGCTGTTCTCACAGCGCCTTGCCCGCGTGCTGGAGGGGTTGCCGCGTTCGCTCCCGGCCGAGGTGGTGATGATCGACCTCGACCATTTCAAGCCCATCAACGACCAGGCCGGCCATGCCGCCGGGGACGCGATGCTGAAGGCCGTGGGTGCCGCGATCGTGTCGCGCGTGCGTGCCACCGACCTGGTGGTGCGCCTGGGCGGCGACGAGTTCGCGCTGCTGCTCGAGCGTTGCCCGCACGAGACGGCGCTGCGCATCGCCGACAACGTTCGCCAGGCCATTGCAGCGATCGCCCTGCCCTGGGAGGGCCGCACGCTCGGCGTGGGCGCCAGCCTGGGTGTCGCCTCGCTGCGCGCCGAGACGGAGAGCGTGGAGCAGTGGCTGGCCGAGGCCGATGCGGCCTGCTATGCGGCCAAGGCGGCCGGCCGCGGCACGGTGCACGCCGCCGCACGGCCCGCGCTGCGCGTCGTCAGCTGAGCCCGCCGCGTCCGCGGGCCCCGGCGTCGGCCACCGCCAGCGCCGTCATGTTGACGATGCGCCGCACCGTCGACACCGGGTTCAGGACGTGCACCGGCGCCTTCGCCCCAAGCAGGATCGGGCCCACCGTCACGCCCTTGCCGCTGGTCACCTTCAGCACGTTGAAGAGGATGTTGGCGGCGTCGAGGTTGGGCAGGATCAGCACGTTGGCCGCGCCGTGCAGTGGTGAATCGGGCACCAGCGAATTGCGCAGCTCGTCGCCGAACACCGCGTCGCCCTGCAGCTCGCCGTCGGCCGGGATGTCGGGATGGCGCTGCGCGAAGAGGTCGCGCGCGGCGCGCATCTTCAGCGCCGAGGGCCGCCGGCTGCTGCCGAACATCGAATGCGACACGAACGCCACCTTGGGCGGGATGCCGAAGCGCTGCACCTCTTCGACCGCCATCGCGGCGATGTCGGCCAGCTGCTCGGCGCTGGGGTCGTCGTTGACGAAGGTGTCGGCGATGAAGAGCGTGTGCTTGTCGAGCATCAGCGCGTTCATCGTCGCGAAGCCGCGCCCGCCCTCGGCCGCGCCGATCACCTCCTGCACATGCGCGAAGTGCGCGTCGAAGCGGCCCACCAGGCCGCACAGCATCGCGTCGGCGTCGCCGAGGTGGATCATCAGCGCGCCGATGGTGGTGTTGGAGCGCCGCACCGCCGCCTTGGCCATTTCCGGCGTCACGCCGTTGCGCGCGTTCAGGCGGTGGTAGGTCTCCCAGTACTGGCGGAAGCGCGCATCGTCTTCCGGGTTGACCACCTCCACCTCGTGGCCCGGCGCGAAGCGCAGGCCGGCGCGCTCGATGCGCGCGGCGATCACCGCCGGCCGGCCGATCAGGATGGGCCGCACCAGCTTCTCGTCGAGCGCCGCCTGCACGGCGCGCAGCACCCGCTCGTCCTCGCCCTCGGCGTAGGCCACGCGCTTGGGCGCCGCACGTGCCGCGGCGAACACCGGCCGCATGAACATGCCGGTGTGGGTGACGAAGCGCGTCAGCGACTGACGGTAGGCCTCCAGGTCGGCGATCGGCCGCGTGGCCACGCCGGAGGCCTCGGCCGCCTTCGCCACCGCCGGCGCGATGCGCAGGATCAGGCGCGTGTCGAAGGGCGTGGGAATGATGTAGTCGGGCCCGAAGCGCAGCTCGCGACCGGAGTAGGCCGAGGCCACCTCGTCGCTTATCTCGGCCTTGGCCAGCGCGGCGATCTCGCGCACGCAGGCCACCTTCATCTCCTCGGTGATGCGCGTGGCACCGCAGTCGAGCGCGCCGCGGAAGATGTAGGGGAAGCAGAGAACGTTGTTGACCTGGTTCGGGTAGTCCGAACGGCCGGTGGCGATGATGCAGTCGGGCCGCGCCTCGCGCGCCAGCTCGGGGCGGATCTCCGGCTCGGGGTTGGCCAGCGCGAGGATGATCGGCCGCTCGGCCATGGACTTCACCATCGCCGGCGTGATCGCGCCGGCGGCCGAACAGCCCAGCACCACGTCGGCGCCGGCCATCACGTCGGCCAGCGTGCGCGCCGAGGTCTTCTGCTGGTAGCGCTTCTTCGATTCGTCGAGCCGGTCTTCGCGGCGGTCGTGGATGACGCCCTTCGAATCGCACACGTAGATGTTCTCGCGCTTCACGCCGAGCGCCACCAGCAGGTCGAGGCAGGCGATGGCCGCCGCGCCGGCACCCGACACGGCCAGCTTGATCGCGTCGATGCGCTTGCCCACCAGTTCCAGGCCGTTGAGCACCGCGGCGGCGGAGATGATCGCGGTGCCATGCTGGTCGTCGTGGAAGACCGGGATCTTCAGCCGCTCGCGCAGCTGGCGCTCGATCTGGAAGCACTCCGGCGCCTTGATGTCCTCGAGGTTGATGCCGCCGAGCGTGGGCTCCAGCGCGGCGATGATCTCGACGAGCTTGTCCGGATCCTTCTCGGCGAGCTCGATGTCGAACACGTCGATGCCGGCGAACTTCTGGAACAGGCACCCCTTGCCTTCCATCACCGGCTTGCCGGCCAGCGGGCCGATGTCGCCCAGGCCCAGCACCGCCGTGCCGTTGGTGACCACGCCGACCAGGTTGCCGCGCGAGGTGTAGTCGGCCGCAAGCGCCGGGTTCTCCTCGATCGCGAGGCAGGCGTAGGCCACGCCGGGCGAGTAGGCGAGCGACAGGTCGCGCTGGTTGGACAGCGGCTTGGTCGGCGTCACCGAGATCTTGCCGCGCACCGGCGTGCGGTGGTATTCGAGGGCGGCTTCGCGCAGCGCCTGCTCGGCGGGCGACAGCGGCTTGCGGTTCTTCTCCATGCGGCCTCCTGGGCGGTGGTGCAACGCGGTCGATGGTGCGCCTTCGCCGGGGCCGGGGCATCCGCGTTTCCCACGAGGCGGGCAGGGCCTACCATGGGGGCATGAACGCTTCGACACTGCTGCTGGGGGCCGCCCTGGTGCTGGCCGCGAACCCCGTTTCCGCCGACGAGGGCTGGGTGGTGGCCGGCCAGCAGGGGCTGGTGCGCTACGTCGTCGTGCCGGCCGCGCAGGCCGCCGACGCGGCCGCCTACCAGCGCGAGATCGAGAAGCTGTGCGAGCCCGAACGCACCTGCTTCCTGAACTTCTACACCAACAGCAGCGGCGCGCCGGTGACCGTGCCGCTGCCCGACGCGATCGCCGCCGAGGCCACTGCCACCTTCCGCCGCTCGATGAAGAACGGCGCCGAGCGCTTCCAGTGGAGCTGCCGGCTGAAGCTCTCGCAGGAATGCTTCTAGCCCTTCCGCTGCCTCCGGCGCGCGGCTAGGGCGGCCGCAGCTCGAGCGGCAGCCCACCGGGCGGGTGGGCGATCGGCGCGAAGGCCATGCGCGCCGCGGCGCTGCCCTCGGCGAAGCGCCAGCGCGCCGAGCCCAGCAGCGCGCGCACCACGGCCTTGCCCTGCATCTGCGCGAAGTGCTGGCCGAGGCACATGTGCGCGCCGCCGCCGAACGGGATCCAGGCGTAGCGGTGGCGTGACGGCTCGGCGCGCAGGAAGCGGACGGGGTCGAAGCGGTCGGGATCCGGCCACCAGCGTTCGTCGCGCTGCACCGCGAGCAGGAACAGCGTCACCGGCGTGCCGGCCGGCAGCACGAAGCCGTCGAGCGTGGTCTCGGTGAGCAGCTGACGCGCGAGCGTCGGGATCGGCGGGAAGAGGCGCAGCGCTTCCTTGAAGGCCGCGCCCAGCGTCTCCAGCTCGGTGAGCGATTCCACGCTCGGCGACTCGGCGGCGCCCTGGGTGCGCACCTCCTCGCGCAGGCGGTCCTGCCAGGCGGGCTCCAGCGCGAGCGCGCGCGCGAGCGTGGTGATGCCGCTGCGCGTGGTGTCGTGCGCGGCCATCCACAGGAAGATCATGTGGTCGACGATCTCCGCGTCGGTGAAGGCCAGGCCCTCGTCGTCGCGCAGCACGCACAGCTGCGAGAAGAGGTCGTCGCCCGGCGCCGCGCGGCGCGCCGGGATGCGCGCGCGCAGGAAGGTGGCCAGGCGCTCGCGTGCACGCAGCCCGCGTCCGTAGCGCACGAGTGGCGTGCGCAGCCGCAGGATGGCGGCCGAGGCGTCGACGAGCTCGACGAAATCGTGGTGAGCCGCTTCCACCTCGGCGGCGTCGCGCACGCCGAGGAACACGTCGCTGGCGATGTCCAGCGTCAGGCGCCGCACCGCGTCGTGCAGGTCGAGCCGGCCGGCGGCAAGCCACTGCGCCACCGCGGCATCGATGCGCGGCGCCATGCGCGCGAGGTGCTGCTGCAGCGCGTCGCGGCGCAGCGCCGGCAGCATGCGGCGCCGGTGTGCGCGGTGGTCGTCGCCGTCGCGCAGGATCAGCCCGCGCGGGAACAGTTCACCGAGGAAGGGCGCCCAGCCGCCGGCGGCCGACACGCGCCCGGCGGTGTCGCCGAGCACCGCCTCCATCGCCGGCGCCGACATCAGCAACGCCTGCGGCCGGCCGACCAGGATGGCGCGCGACACCGGCCCGGCGCGCTGCGCCACGCCCCGCGCGAAGGCCAGCGTGTCGCGCAGCAGCGCGAGGTCGACGAGCACCGGCGCATGGCCGCAGTGCGGCAGGTGGGCCAGCGCGCGCCAGGGCGGCCCGTGCATCGCGGAGGTCAGTCGACGAACACGGCGCGCACGATGCGCCATTCCTGCACGCCGCTGTCGGTGCGCGAGCAGCCGAGCGGATCGGGCGCGCCGCCCGGCGCGAGCTCGGAGCGCGAGCGGTCGCCGGTGCCCACGCCCATGTGGAAGCGGTCGAACCAGACCTTGATGCGCCGCGTCGGGTGCGTGTTGCGGGCCTGGATCTGCACGCCGTTGCGCTGAACGCAGGTGCCGGCGAAGTCCTGCACGAACTCGACGTACTTCGCGGCGTCCTCGTCGGCGCGGGCGGCCGGGCCGGCGAGCAGGCCGAGGGTCAACAGGCCGGCGGCGAGGAGGCGGGGCAGGGTGGCCATGACTGCGGAGTTTATCGGCGCCCAAACGGGAAACGGCCGGCGCCCTGTCGGGCGTCGGCCGTTCGCGATTGGTGCCGGTGAAGAGAGTCGAACTCCCGACCTTCGCATTACGAATGCGCTGCTCTACCAACTGAGCTACACCGGCGGAAGCCCACCATTATAGCCAAGCTCAGCTGTAGGTGATCCAGTCGGCGTGTGCGGAACCTTGCAGGTGCGGCAGGTGGTTGAAGCTGAGCAGCGAATGCCGCTTCTCGCTGAACACGAACTCCGTGACTGCGCTGTTGCGGATGCGCATGTTCAGCTCGATGGCGGCTTCCTTCGGCGCGCCCAGCACCTCGGCCACCGCCGTGGCGATCGGGCCGCCGCTGGAGACGATCAGCACCGCACCGTCGTGCTGGGTGCGCACGTGGTCGAGCGCCTCTCGAACGCCGGCCACGAAGTCGGCGTGACGGGGCATGCCGGCCGGCTGCGTGCGGCCTTCCATCCAGGCCATCAGTCCCTCGCGCAACAGGCGGAAGTGCGCACGCGCGCCCTCCGGGCTGGTCAGCGGCGGCAGCGGCGGCGGGTTCAGCGCCGCCACCAGTGCGTCGCCGTCGTACTCGTTCAGGCCCGGCCAGGCCTGCGCCTCGGGGGCCATCTGCATGCCCTGCGCGATGCCGCCAAGCGAGTCCAGCTGGCGGCGCAGCGTGCCGGTCAGCGCCGCCTCGAAGACGACGCCGCTGTCGCGGAAGTACTCGCCGAGCCGCGTGCACTGGCGCCGGCCGAGATCGCTCAGCCGGTCGTAGTCGTCGCTGCCGAACGAGGCCTGGCCGTGCCGGACGAGATAGAGCTGGCCCATCGGCGGCTCAGGCCGCGTCGCGGTGGTAGGCGGTGATGCGCTCGACCTCGTTCTTCGAGCCGAGCACGACGCTGATGCGCTCGTGCAGCTTGCCCGGCACCACGTCGAGGATGCGCTGCGTGCCGTTGGTGGCCATGCCGCCGGCCTGCTCGATCAGGAAGCTCATCGGGTTGGCCTCGTACAGCAGGCGCAGCTTGCCGGGCTTGTCGGGCTCGCGCTTGTCCCACGGGTACATGAACACGCCGCCGCGCGTCAGGATGCGGTGCACGTCGGCCACCATGCTGGCCACCCAGCGCATGTTGAAGTCCTTGCCGCGCGGGCCTTCCTTGCCGGCCAGGCACTCGTCGATGTAGCGCTTCACCGGCGGCGCCCAGTGGCGCATGTTGCTCATGTTGATCGCGAACTCCTTGGTGTCGGCCGGCACCTCCACCTGGTCGGCGGTGAGCACCCAGGAGCCCATCTCGCGGTCGAGCGTGAACATCGCGACGCCGTCGCCCACGGTCAGCACCAGCGTGGTCTGCGGGCCGTAGACGCAGTAGCCGGCGGCGGCCTGCTGCTTGCCGGGCTGGAGGAAGTCGTCCTCGCTGACGCCGCGGTTGTTGGTCACCTTGCGCAGCACCGAGAAGATCGTGCCGATCGACACGTTGACGTCGATGTTGCTGGAGCCGTCGAGCGGGTCGAACAGCAGCAGGTACTCGCCCTGCGGGTAGCGATCCGGCACCACCGAGATGGTGTCCATCTCCTCGCTGGCCATCGCGGCGAGATGGCCGCCCCAGACGTTGGCCTCGATCAGCACCTCGTTGGCGATGACGTCGAGCTTCTTCTGCACCTCGCCCTGCACGTTCTCGGTGTGGGCGCTGCCGAGCACGTCGCCGAGCGCGCCCTTGTTGACGGAGATCGCGATGCGCTTGCAGGCGCGCGCGACGGTCTCCAGCAGCAGGCGCAGCGGCGGCGTGATGCGACCGTGCTCTCGTTGCTGTTCGACGAGGTACTGGGTGAGGCTGATGCTGCGGGTCACGGTTCAGGACTCCAGGGCTCGGGTGACGACTTCGCGCACGTCGTCGGACAGCTCGGGGCGCGCGGCGACGCGCGAGATCGCCTCGCGCGCGGCGCTGCGGTAGGGCTCGGCCAGCACCGCCCAGCGGTCCAGCGCGCGGGCGATGCGCGAGGCCAGCTGCGGGTTGATGGCGTCGAGCTCGATCACGCGCTCGGCCCAGAACACGTAGCCGGCGGCGTCGGCGCGGTGGAAGGCGGCCGGGTTCTCGCTGCACAGCGTACGCACCAGGCTGCGCGCGCGGTTCGGGTTCGCCAGCGTGAAGTCGGGGTGCTTGAGCAGCGCCTTCG
>WBZM01002465.1_pt1 | contig 15702 bp, 14 predicted proteins | sample 5204271 | NCBI WGS metagenome assembly WBZM01 (sample SAMN12344346, study PRJNA552823) | activated sludge metagenome | biome: Activated sludge suspended growth; feature: Nitrification reactor; material: Wastewater; isolation source: activated sludge from nitrification reactor of wastewater...
TTCGGGGGCACCCACGTCCTGCGGGCGGTTTGGTACCGTCCGGATTAATACTCGCGTACACCAATCCCGAGGAGCCGACGGTGCGCAGAGCGGTTTGTCCCGGATCCTTCGATCCGGTGACCAATGGTCATCTCGACATCATCTCGCGTGCCTGCAACCTGTTCGATGAGGTTGTCGTGGCGGTGCTCATCAACAAGAAGAAGCAGGGGATGTTCACCGTCGAGGAGCGCATCGAGTTGCTCCGTGAGGTCACCGCCGACCATCCCAACGTCGTGGTGGACTCGTTCCACGGCCTGCTGGTCGATTTCTGCCGGGAGCGCGAGATTGCCGCGATCGTCAAGGGTCTGCGCGCTGTCAGTGACTTCGACTACGAACTGCAGATGGCGCAGATGAATTACCAACTGTCCGGCGTGGACACCGTGTTCGTCTCCACCAACCCGCTGTATTCGTACCTGTCGAGCAGTCTGATCAAGGAGGTCGCCACGTACGGTGGGGACGTGTCCAACCTGCTGCCCGGCGTGGTCTACGACCGTTTGCGCGACCGTGTGGCTAATACTGGGTGAAACAGTTTGGAGGGCCGCATGGAGGTCTACGAACGACTCGATGACCTGGTCGACCTGATCGAGGGCGCGCGGGGCGTGCCACTGTCGGACTCCTGCGTCATCAATCGAACGATCGCACTCGACCTGCTCGAAGCGGTCCGGGCCCTCATGCCGGCGTCCCTGCGCGATGCCGCGACGATCCTCGCCGACCGGGACGATGTGCTCGAGGACGCGGCGCGGGAAGCCGAATCGCGGATCGCCGCGGCCCAGGACGAGGCGGATGCCATCCTTTCGAGAGCCGAGAACGAGGTCGCCGCACTGCAGTCGCAGGCACAAGCCGACATCGAACAACACCTGGCGCAGGGTCAGGCGGACGCTGCCCGTACCGTCGACCGAGCGCGGGCCGAGGCCGAACGACTCGTCGCCGCCGACACGATCCGGCTTGAGGCCGAGCGGCAGGCGAAGGCCGTGCGCGAGCAGGCTGAGAACGATGCGGCCCGGGTGCGGGCCGAGGCCGACATCTACGTCGACAAGCGCCTGGCCAATCTCGAGGACACCCTGCGGGCCGCCCTGGACCAGATCGGGCGGGGACGGCGGCGGGCCAGTGCCGGCACCCCTCAGGCGCCGGCATCCGATTCCGGCGTGTACGACTTCACCCAGGATCCCGACGTCGCTGGCGATCTGGTCGGTGGGCGCCGCCGGGGCAATCGCCAGGCTTGATACCCTGGGTGGGATGGCGTTGGAGCCATGCTGTTGGCGTGCCCGCCACACGGCAACCCGCGCCCCCGACGAGCCCAAGGACCGACATGACGAGTGCACATGTGCCGTTCGTCGTTGACGTGCGCCCGCTCATCGGCAAACCCGGCGCGTATCAGCGACTCGACCTGATCGAGCCGGCGGGCCCCGGGGTGAGCACGCCGGTCGTGGTCGTCGCCGAGAGCGAACCGGTGACCGCACGGGTCATGCTGGAGTCGGTGCGTGAGGGGATCCTCGTGACCGGGGACGCCAGCACCACGGGTGACGCGGTCTGCAGCCGATGTCTGGACCCGGTGCGGGTCCCGCTGACCGCCGATCTGCAGGAGTTGTACGCCTGGTCGGCGCAGGAGGCCGAGGTCGACGATCTCGGAGAGCTCGGTCCGCACCTCGAGGCCGAGACCCTGGATCTGCGACCGGCCGTGCGCGACGGGCTGATTCTGGAGATGCCCCCGGCGCCGCTGTGCGACCTCGACTGCCCCGGACTGTGTGCACAGTGCGGCGCGAAGCTTGCCGACGACCCCGATCACCATCACGACACGACCGACCCTCGCTGGGAGGCCTTGTCGGCACTCAAGAACGACCTGCTCAGCGAGCAGGCGGAAGCACCCAAGGAGAAGTAAGTGGCCGTTCCGAAGCGCAAGAAGTCGCGCAGCAACACCCGCTCCCGCCGCGCGCAGTGGAAGACCAGCGCGCCGACGCTGACCACGTGCAAGCAGTGCGGCACGCAGAAGCCCCCGCACGTGGCCTGCCCGGACTGTGGCACCTACGCCAAGCGGCGCGTCCTCGACGTCTGAGCCGGGGGCCGTACTGGTGCCTGCCGACGGCGATCTGACCGAGCTTGTGAAGCACCTCGGTCTTGTCGGCATGCCCGCGGACCTGCCACTTGCGATGGTGCACCGCTCCTACTCGTACGAGAACGGGCGGATCCCCACCAACGAGCGCTTGGAGTTCCTGGGGGACTCGGTGCTCGGAGTGATCATCACCGATCACCTGTACCGCAACTTCCCCGATCTGCCGGAAGGGCAGCTGGCGAAGATGCGCTCGGCGATCGTCAATGCCCAGTCGTTGGCGGTCGTGGCGCGTCAGTGCCACGTCGGCGACTATCTGCTGCTCGGCCGGGGTGAGCAGAGCACCGGGGGCCGGGAGAAGGTCTCGATCCTGGCCGACGCCATGGAGGCGGTCATCGGCGCGGTCTACCTCGAGTCCGGTCTCGAAGGAGCCCGCGCGTTCATCCTCGACCGGTTCGCAGGGCTCATCGAGACCGTGCCACTGCTCGGCGCGGGCCTCGACTGGAAGACCAGCCTGCAGGAACTGTGCGCAGCGATAGGCCATGGCACGCCGGAGTACGTGGTCGCCGGGGAGGGCCCGGACCATGCCCGCACCTTCACGGCTCAGGTCCGGGTTGGCGATCAATTGTTCGGCAACGGCTTCGGTCGCACGAAGAAGCAGGCGGAGCAGGAGGCTGCACAGACTGCCTTCGAGCAGGTTCAGCGGGCCTTTTCCACCGATGCCTGAACTGCCCGAGGTCGAGGTTGTACGTCGTGGCCTCGCTCACTGGACCACAGGCCGCGACATCGTCGACGTCGAGGTGCTCCATCCCCGGGCGGTGCGCCGCCACGCAGGACCGCCGACCGACTTCGAGGCCGTCGTGCGTGGAGCGCATCTTTCCGAGGTGCGCCGCAGAGGCAAGTTCCTGTGGTGGCCGATGGCAGATGTCGCGCTGGTCGGTCACCTGGGGATGTCCGGGCAGTTCCGGGTGGACGGCGAACCGGGGGAGCACACGCGCATCCGGTTCGACATCGGTGTCCCCCTGCTCTTCGACGACCAGCGCACGTTCGGCGGGATGTGGGCCGAACCGATGGTCGACGGCCTGCCGGTGTCGCTGCAACACATCGCCCCCGACCCGTTCGATCCGCACTACGACCGGCGAGCGGTCGTGCGGATCATCCGCGGCCGGCGCGCCCCGGTCAAAGCCCTTCTGCTGGATCAGGGGATCGTGTCGGGAATCGGCAACATCTACGCCGATGAAGCCCTGTGGCAGGCTCGCGTCCACTGGCGGACCCCCGGCGCGGCGCTGAGCGCGCGCAAGGTCGGTGAGTTGCTCGATGCGGCCCAGGAGGTCATGGCCCGCGCGGTGACTGCGGGCGGCACATCCTTCGACCGGTTGTACGTCAACGTCAACGGCAGCAGTGGGTACTTCCAGCGTGATCTGGCCGCGTACGGGCAGCAGGACCTGCCGTGTCCACGCTGTGGCACGCCCATCGTCCGGGAGCCTTTCGCCAACCGGTCGTCGTTCCGGTGCCCGCGGTGTCAGCGGATGCGTCGGTAGTGCGTGTTCTGCTTGACGACGATCGAGCCGTTATGTCAACCTGATATATAGGGCGTTGGCTTCTCATGCCCTGTCCAACCCCGTGTACGGAGGACTTCGATGGCCAAGGCGGTGTATACCCCTGGCGCACAGTACGACCCCCGGCTTCTGGCCGAACTGGTCTCTTTGCGTGCTCGCGTTGCTGAACTGGAACGCGAAGTGAGTGCCCTGCGTGTGGAGCAGGACACCTTCGACGACGAGGTGATGTCCTTGTCGACGCAGCCGGCCGTCCTGGCCTGAGTTTCACCCGTTCGCGCCCGCGTGGCGTTGGCCGGTCTGTGCCACGCCCCGGGTTAGTCTGAGGTTCTTCCCCGCATCCGGACCGTGAGGTCCGGTTCCGACCGTGCGCGGCAGGAGGCCCGGAGTGCATCTGAGGAGTCTGACCCTTCGGGGATTCAAGTCCTTCGCAACGTCGACCACCATCGACCTCGAACCAGGGATCACGTGTGTCGTGGGCCCGAACGGGTCCGGGAAGTCCAACGTCGTCGACGCGATCGCCTGGGTGATGGGCGAGCAGGGCGCCAAGAGTCTGCGCGGCGGCAAGATGGAGGACGTCATCTTCGCCGGCACCAGCGGCAAGGCGCCTCTGGGGCGTGCCGAGGTCGAACTCACTATCGACAACTCCGACGGAGCACTACCGATCGAGTATTCGGAGGTCACCATCCGCCGCACGCTGTTCCGCAGCGGAGGCTCCGAATACGCCATCAACGGCCAGACCTGCCGACTGCTCGACGTCCAGGAACTGCTCGCTGACTCCGGCATCGGCCGCGAGATGCACGTGATTGTGGGCCAGGGGCGCCTCGATGCGATCCTGCACGCCAGCCCGGAGGACCGTCGCGGCTTCATCGAGGAGGCCGCCGGGGTACTCAAGCACCGCCGGCGCAAGGAGAAGGCGCTGCGCAAACTCGAGCAGATCCAGCAGAACCTGAACCGCCTCACCGACCTCGCCGCCGAACTGCGCCGTCAACTCAAGCCCCTGGGCCGGCAGGCCGAGGTGGCGCGGCGGGCGGCCACGATCCAGGCCGATGTGCGCGATGCCCGGCTTCGCCTTCTCGCCGATGACGTGGCGGGTGTTCAGCGCGACCTCGCCCAGGAGCAGGCCGACGAGAGCGCGGCGAAGGCCGAGCGACAACGGGTGGAGGAGCAACTGGCACAGGCCCGGTCCGTTGAGGCCGAGGTGGAGGCGAGGATCCAGGAGATCTCGCCCCGTCTGCACGAGGCGCGTGCCCGCTCCATCGACCTGACCCGGCTGCGGGAGCGCATGAACGCCCTAGTGGCACTGATCGAGGAGCGCCGCCGGTCTTTGGAACGCGAGCAGCTCGAGTTCAGTTTCGGAGTGGACCCCGAGGACCTGCAGCGGCAGGCGGACGCTGTTGGGGCAGAGGTTGTCGCGCACGAGGACGTCCTCGCCGTCGCGCAGCAGGCCTTCGAAGCGGCCCGGGATGCCGCGGAGGCGGTGGGCGGACAGGTCCGCGCCGAGCAGGAGCGGGTCGGTGCGGCCGAGCATGCGCTCACCCAGTACCGGCAGGCCGTGGCCGGCGCGGAGCAGTCCGTGGCCGGTGGGCAACGGCTCGTGGACGCCACCCAGAACCGGCTCGACCGGCTCGCGGAGCAGTACGAACCCGTGGCCCGGGAGGCGCAGGACGCGGCGCGGGAGGCCGCCCAGTTGCCGCAGTTGGAGACCGTCGAGGTCACGGTGGACTCGGCGGCCGCCGACAGAGCCATGCAGGATGCCGAACAGGCCGTGGAGTTGGCGCGCGCCGAACTGTCGTCCCAGGAGCAGCGCAGGGCTTCGCTGACCGCCCGGTGCGAGGCCTTGCGTAGCGCGTTGACCACCGACGGCGACACCGCCCTCGATGCCTCGTGGCAGCACGGTTCACTCGACAGCCTCATCCGCGTGCGTCCCGGGTACGAGAAGGCGGTGGCCGTTCTGCTCGGGGCCCATGCCCGGGCCAGCGTGCTGCGGGAGGACGTCGCTGCCGGTGACGCTCTCGCGGCCTTGGCGCAGGACGATTCCGTTCGGTTCGTGCTCGGCGGCACGCCGCAGACCGCGGACAGCGAGGTCCTGACCTACATCGAGGCTCCTGATTTTCTGCGTGGCGCCCTGGCAGCGATCCTGCGCGGATGTCACATCGTGCAGTCCCTGGAGCAGGCGTCCGCGATCGTCGGGCAGGATCCGCAGGCGTTGGTCGCCACTGTGGACGGCAGGGTGCTGGGTCGCGGGACCGCGGGTCAAGGAAGCGAAGCGGGGAACGTCATCGCTTTGCGCAACGCCCTCGAACAGGCCACTGAGGAACTGGTGTCGACCGAGGCGTGCTGGCAACGCGCTGTCGATCATCTCTCCCGTGTCGAGGCCCAGTCCGCCCTCGCCCGGCAACACCGCGACGATGTTCGCGCCGAGGCCGCGCAGGAGCAGGCGCGCGCTGCGGCGGCCGCCGAGCGTGACGTGCACGTCCGCCAGAGGGCAGCGGCCACGGCGCGGCGCCTCGAACAGATCACCGCGGAGCGTGACGAGGTCTCGGCCGCCCTGCAGGCGCAGATCACCGACCTGGAGAACGCGCGCACTCACCTCGCCGAGTTGACGGCCGCCGGTGCGCCGAGTGTGGATCGCACGGCTCTGGAGGACCTGCTGGCCGCGCAGGAGCGGGCCCGGCATGCCCATCACGAGGCGAGCCTGAACGCCCGCTCGGCACAGGAACGTCACCGCGCCCTGCAGACCCGGCACACCGAACTGCAGGAGCAGACCGCGCAGGCCCACGAGGCGGTGGCGGCGGCCGCGCGGCGCCGGATCGAGCGGGAGCAGGCCCTGGTCACCCTTGGCCGCCTCGATGCGGTGGCTCGCCGTGGGGCCGCGCTGGTCGAGGCCGACGCGCGCACCTCTGAACAGCACCTCAGCGATCTGGAGAGCGAGCAGGCGACCCTGCAGGAGCGGCACACCCAGGCCCGCACGGCGGCACTGGAGCTTGCCGGGGAAGTCGATCGCCTCACCCTCGATGTCCACCGCGACGAGGTGCTGCGTGCTGGCAAGCGCGCCACGTTGGAGCAACTGACGGAGAAGGCCCTGGAGGAGTACGGCTTGACCGTCGACGACCTGGTGGCCGAGTACGGGCCGGAACAGATGATCCCCGGGGCCGAGGGCGAGGAGCCCCACGCGTTCGATCGTGAGGTTCAGCAGCGACGGCTGAAGGAAGCCGAACGCGGCCTGGCTCTGCTCGGCCGGGTCAACCCCTTGGCGCTCGAGGAGTTCGCGGCCATGGAGGAACGTCACACCCATCTGGTGAACCAGATCGAGGATGTGAAGAAGAGCCGCGAGGACCTGCTGGACATCGTGGCTGACGTGGACGCCCGCGTGCAGCAGGTGTTCTCCGAGGCCTATGCGGACGTGGAGCGGGAGTTCGAGTACACGTTCTCCCGCTTGTTCCCGGGCGGTCAGGGTCGGCTCGTGCTCACCGACCCGGACGATCTCCTCGCGACCGGTGTCGAGGTCGAGGCCCGGCCTCCGGGGAAGAAGATCAAGCGTCTGTCCCTGCTGTCCGGTGGTGAGCGCAGTCTCACGGCGGTGGCATTCCTGGTTGCGCTGTTCAAGGCCCGGCCCTCCCCGTTCTACCTGCTCGACGAGGTCGAGGCGGCTCTGGATGATGTCAACCTCGGACGGTTGATCGGTCTTCTCGAGGAGTTGCGCCAGACCTCGCAGTTGCTGGTCATCACTCACCAGAAGCGCACGATGGAGATGGCCGATGCCTTGTACGGCGTGACGATGCGCGCCGGTGTCACCGAGGTGATCAGCCAGCGGATGCGGCAACTACAGCCGGTCTGAGGATCGCGGATCGCTGTCTTGTGAGGTAGCCCCCTCCGCCCAGGCGCGCAGTGCCCGTCGGTCAGACTGGAGCAATGGATTCGGTAGTGCTCTACGCCCTGATCGCCGTTGTTCTGATCGCTGTGGCCGTGCTGCTCGGCGTGCGCCTGATCGCCGGGCGTCGCCAGAAGCCGCTGCCGCCGGCACCGGGCGTCGATTACACCCCGGGCGTGGGTGATGACGCCTACCCATCGGCCGAGGCGTCGGTCCAGACCATCGAGGACGTGGAGATCCCGGCTCAACCGGGTGCCCCGACCATCGAACTCGAGCGCCCCGAGCCCACCGCGGGACGGTTGGTGCGCCTACGGGCTCGCCTCGCACGCTCCAACACGGCGATCGGCAGGGGCCTGCTCGCGCTTCTCAGTTCCTCCCAGATCGACGAGTCGACATGGGAGGACGTCGAGGACACGCTGATCATGGCCGACCTTGGGGTGGACGCGAGTACCGAACTCGTCGACAGGTTGAAGACGCGCGTGCGCGTCGAGGGCACCACGGAATGGAGCCCGATCCTGCATGAGGAACTGTTGCGGCTCGTGGATCCGACGATGGACCGCACGCTGGTCGCCTCCCGGCAGGGGGACCGGCCGGCGGTCATCCTCGTGGTGGGCGTGAACGGCACCGGCAAGACCACCACCACCGGCAAACTCGCCCGTGTGCTCGTGGCCGACGGCCACACGGTGGTGCTCGGCGCTGCGGACACCTTCCGTGCGGCGGCGGCCGATCAGTTGCAGACGTGGGGCGACCGCGTCGGTGCGGCGGTCGTGCGTGGCCCTGAGGGCGGGGATCCGGCCGCGGTCGCCTTCGACGCGGTCAAGGAAGCGGCTGACGGTGGTTCGGACGTGGTGGTCATCGACACCGCAGGCAGACTCCACACCAAAGTCGGACTGATGGATGAGCTCGGCAAGATCAAGCGGGTCATCGGCAAACAGTCCCCGGTCGACGAGGTCCTGCTCATCCTCGACGCGACCACCGGCCAGAACGGCCTTGCCCAAGCCAAGGTGTTCAGCGAAGCCGTCGACATCACCGGCGTGGTGCTGACCAAGCTGGATGGCACGGCCAAGGGCGGGATCGTGGTCGCCGTCCAGCGCGACCTCGGCGTCCCCGTGAAGCTCGTCGGCCTCGGCGAAGGGCCCGACGATCTGGCTCCCTTCGATCCCGAGGCTTTCGTCTCCGCCTTGCTGGACTGAGCGCCCGTCGCGGACACATCAGGTTGCGGAGTGCCGCCTGGTGGCGGTGTCCGACCGGAAATGGACGCCTGAGCGACCTTTTGCCCCGATATGGGGTGATTCGCGCGCGCACATGGGGTTGGGGCCCCGGGTGTGCCAACCCCATGTGTCCGCGCGTGAGGCCCCCGAGCCGCGAAACCCAGAGTTAACGCGGCACGTGCCTTTGTCACCTCTACGAAACGTGTGATCACGGGTCGCGTAACACGGCCGGGAGAGTCTGACGTCATCCAGCGGGAAACACCCAATGGTCTTTTCGGATGAGGAAGGCGGACGGATGGAAGAGATCGTCCTGAGTCCTGGCGACACAGCCTGGATTCTTGTCAGCGCCGCACTCGTACTGCTCATGCTGCCGGGTTTGGCGCTTTTCTACGGTGGCATGACGCGGGCGAAGTCGACGCTCAACATGATGATGATGGTGATGGGGGCGTTGGCCCTTGTCGGAGTGATCTGGGTGCTCTACGGGTACTCGTTGACCTTCGGCGAAGGTGGAGCCTTCATCGGCAGCTTCACGCAGTACCTCGGGTTGGAAGGCCTCATGGCCGACGACCCGGAGGCGACGTTCCCGGCGATGGCCTTCGTGGCCTTCCAGGCGATGTTCGCGACGATCACTGTGGCGCTCATCGCCGGTGCGGTCGCTGACCGTGTGAAGTTCAACGCCTGGCTGATCTTCGCCGGCCTGTGGGCAACGTTGGTCTACTTCCCGGTCGCCCACTGGGTGTGGGCCGCCGGTGGCTGGATCTTCGAAGGCCTCGGCCCGCTCAACGGCACACCTGCGATCGACTTCGCCGGTGGTACCGCTGTGCACATCAACGCAGGTGTTGCAGGCCTGGCCCTCGCGCTGGTCGTCGGCAAGCGCCTCGGTTGGCCCAAGACCCCGATGAAGCCGCACAACCTGACGCTGGTCATGATCGGCGCCGGTCTGCTGTGGTTCGGTTGGTTCGGCTTCAACGCCGGCTCGGCCCTGGCCGCCAACAACACGGCGGCTGTGGTGTTCCTCAACACCTTCGTCGCCACCTGCGCCGCTGCACTGGCCTGGCTGCTGACGGAGAAGATCCGCGACGGTCACGCCACCAGCCTTGGCGCGGCGTCCGGCATCGTGGCCGGTCTGGTGGCCATCACGCCCTCCTGCTCCGCGGTGAGCCCGATCGGTGCGATCCTCATCGGCATCGCCGCCGGTGTGCTGTGCGCGCTGGCAGTCGGTCTGAAGTACAAGCTCAACTACGACGACTCGCTCGACGTGGTCGGTGTCCACCTCGTCGGTGGTCTGGTGGGCACCTTGCTCATCGGGCTGCTCGCCACTGAGGCAGCACCGGCAGGCGTCAATGGGCTGTTCTACGGAGGCGGACTCACCCAGTTCTGGTCGCAGCTCATCGCCGCGGTCGCGGTGCTGGTGTTCTCCTTCGTGGTGACCATGGTGATCGCCCTGATCATCCACAAGACGATCGGGATGCGCATCGATGAGGAAGACGAGATCGCCGGTATCGATCTCACGACCCACGCCGAGCAGGCATACGAACTGCAGGAGAGCGGATCCGGTGGCAAGTTCGCCGGCGTCGGCCAGGCTGCAGCCAAGAAGGAAGAGGTCTCAGTATGAAACTCGTCACCGCGGTGATCAAGCCGTTCAAGCTCGATGACGTGAAATCCGCACTTGAGACTTTCGGGATCCACGGTCTCACGGTCTCCGAGGCCAGCGGCTACGGCCGCCAGCGGGGCCACACCGAGGTCTACCGGGGCGCGGAGTACACCGTCGACCTGGTGCCGAAGGTCCGCATCGAGGTCGTTGTCGAAGACGACGACGCCGACAGTGTGGTCGATGTCATCGTCAAGAGCGCACAGACAGGCCGGATCGGGGACGGCAAGGTCTGGGTGTCGCCGGTCGACTCGGTGGTGCGCGTGCGCACCGGCGAGCGCGGGCCGGACGCGCTCTAGTCATGACAGGCGTGGCGGCGGCCCCGGGGGAGGCTGCCGCCACGCCCATGTCCGGAACCGGGAGGAGGCAACGATGAGCGTGATCACGAGTGACTTTATGGCGGCGCGTGCGGACCTGATCGCACGGCCCGGCTTCGGCCCCTCCCGGCGCCACGCCCTGACCGGTCTCACCGACGACTGGCTCGCCGGACTGTTCACCGCCTCCGGTGCCGCGCAACTCGGGTGCACCCTGGTGGCGATCGGGGGGTTCGGTCGTGGCGAACTCGCACCGGCGAGTGACATCGATCTGCTGCTTCTGCACCCGGCGAGTGTCTCGGCCGCAGAGGTGGCCAACGTCGCAGATCGCATCTGGTACCCGGTGTGGGACACCGGGCTTCGCCTGGATCACAGCGTCCGGACCCCTGCCCAGGCCCGACGTCTGGCCGGCCAGGATCTGCGAGTGGTGCTGGGCCTGCTGGATGCGCGCACCGTGATCGGGGATGACCGATTGACGGTGGAGACGCGCTCCAGCGTTCTGGGGGACTGGCGGGCCATGGCCCCGCAGCGCTTCGATGAACTCAGGGCGTTCGTGGAGGAACGCAAGGACAGTAATGGTGAACTGGCCTACCTGCTCGAGCCCGATCTGAAGGAGTCCTACGGGGGCTTGCGCGACCTGACCGTGATGAGAGCGTTGGCCGCCAGTTGGGTCATCAGCCCACCCCACAATTCCCTGTCCAGCGCGAAGTTGACCCTCCTCGATGCCCGGGACGCGCTCCACGTGGCGACTGGTCGTGCGACCGACCGGCTCACACAGCAGGAGCAGCCTCAGGTCGCCGAGATGCTCGGGTATGAGGACGAGGACGAACTACTGCGCGCTGTGTGTGCCGCGGGCCGGACCATCTCCTTCGTCAGCTCTGTGGCATGGGGCAGGGTCGGCAGGCAGGTCAAGAGGAAGTCGCTGCCGAGGCTGCGCAAGATCAGGCGGACCACCGAGCGGGAACCGTTGTCCGACGGCGTCGTCGTCCAGGAATCCGAGGTGGTTCTGGCGCAGGACGCCCGACCGGATCGTGATGCCACCCTCATGCTTCGGGCGGCCGCGTCGGCTGCTCAGGCCGGTCTTCGACTCGCCCCACACACCGTCGATCGGCTCGCCCAGGAATCCGCGCCACTGCCCGTGCCCTGGCCCCGGCAAGCGCGTGAGAGTCTGGTGAGCCTGCTGGGTGCCGGACGCTGGACGGTGCCGATCTGGGAAGCGATGGATCAGGCCGACCTCATCTCGCGGTTGATCCCCGGATGGTCGGTGGTGCGCTCGGCGCCACAACGCAACCCCGTCCACAGGTTCACTGTCGACCGGCACCTCGTCGAGACGGCCGTCGCGGCCTCCACACACACACGAAAGGTCTCCCGTCCGGACCTCCTGCTCGTCGGGGCGCTTCTGCACGACATCGGCAAGGGTCGCGCAGGCGATCACACCGACATCGGGGTGGAACTCGTGGCGGATATCGGTCCCATGCTCGGTTTCGACGCAGCGGACACCGAAGTGCTCGTGAACCTCGTGCGGTACCACCTGCTCCTGCCCGATGTGGCGACCCGGCGGGACATCGACGATCCAGCGGTGATCGGCATGGTGGCCGAGGCTGTCGGCAACCGGGAGTTCCTCGATCTGCTCCACTGGCTGACGGTCTCGGATGCCGCAGCCACGGGCCCTGCGGCGTGGAGCCCGTGGAAGCAGAACCTCACAGAGGTCCTGGTACGCCGGACACATGCGGTCCTGGCCGGTGGCGAACCTGTCATCGAACCGTTGCTGGAAGACGTCTCCGAGGGGTTGTGGACGGCTCCGGGAGTCACGGTCGACTGCGAGCGGGTGGGGGAGACCGAGGTGGTGGTGACCGTCGGCGCTGCGGACTCCGTTGGCCTGCTGAGTCGCTGTGCGGGTGTGCTGGCCATCAACCGTCTCAGTGTGCGGGACGCCGTCAGCCGCACCCAGGGGACCCGGGCGGTCATCCGGTGGACCGTGCAGACCCAGTTCGGCGAGCCCCCCGGCGATGAGCGTTTGGCCGCGGACATCCGCCGTGCGGTCTCCGGCGAGATGGACCTGAGCCGACGCCTCAGCGAACGGGAACGGGCCTATGCCGTCAGCGAAGATCCGCGTCCTGAGCCCACTGTGGCCCTGATCCCGGACGGTTCGAGCCGGGCCACGGTCCTCGAGGTGCGTGCGCACGACCGGGCAGGACTTCTCTACTGGATCACCTCCGCGCTGGCGTCGGCCGGCGTCAACGTGGACGGCGCCAAGGTCTCGACGTTGGGTTCCGAGGTGGTCGACGTCTTCTTCCTCACCGACGAGGCCGGCGCGCCGCTGTCCTCGAGCAAGGCCGAGGCGGCGCTGGCAGCCGTGCGGGGGACCCTGGCCGGTTCCTGACCCGCGCCGGGACGGTGTGGGTCGCACAGCTCTGCGGTTACGCTGGAACCCGATCCCTTGGAGTGCTTCTATGTTCAATTCCCTGTCCGACCGCTTGACCGCGACCTTCAAGGGTCTGCGCGGCAAAGGACGGCTGTCCGAGGCGGACATCGACGAGACCGTCCGTGAGATCCGGCGAGCCCTGCTCGAAGCCGACGTGTCCTTGCCGGTGGTGCGCACCTTCACCACCCGCGTCAAGGAGCGCGCGATGGGCGAGGAGGTCTCTTCGAGCCTGAACCCCGCGCAACAGGTCGTGAAGATCGTCAACGAGGAACTGATCGTGATCCTCGGCGGCGAGACGCGCAACCTGCGGCTGGCGAAGAAGCCGCCGACCGTGATCATGCTCCTGGGTCTGCAGGGCGCCGGTAAGACCACGCTGGCCGGCAAGCTGGCCAAGTACCTCGCGAACCAGGGTCACACGCCGGTGCTGGTGGCCGCCGACCTCCAACGGCCGAACGCCGTGAACCAGTTGCAGATCGTCGCTGAGCGCGCGGGGGTGCCGTCGTACGCACCCGAGCCGGGCAACGGGGTCGGCGACCCGGTGAAGGTGGCCCGGGACTCCCTGGCCGAGGCGGAGCGATCGCTCTACGACGTGGTCATCATCGACACCGCCGGCCGGTTGGCCATCGATGAGGAGTTGATGGGACAGGCGAAGGCCATCCGTGACGCCGTCGAGCCCGACGAACTGCTCCTCGTGATCGACGCCATGATCGGGCAGGACGCGGTGCAGACCGCGGCGGCGTTCCAGGACGGCGTGGGTGTGGACGGCGTGATCCTCACCAAACTCGACGGTGACGCCCGTGGTGGTGCGGCACTGTCCGTGCGCGAGGCCACCGGCGCTCCGATCATGTTCGCCTCGGTCGGGGAGAAGGTGGAGGACCTCGAGGTCTTCCACCCCGATCGCATGGCTTCCCGCATCCTCGACATGGGTGACGTGCTCACGCTCATCGAGCAGGCGGAGCGCGCCTTCGACGCCGACCAGGCCCAGCGCATGGCCGACAAGGTCGCCCGTGGTGACGCCTTCACTCTCGAGGAGTTCCTCGAGCAGATGCAGGCGGTCAAGAAGATGGGCTCCCTGGGCAAGCTGCTCGGGATGCTTCCCGGGATGGCCGAGGCCCGCAAGCAACTCGAGCAGATCGACGACCGGGAACTGGACCGGGTGGCCGCGATCATCCACTCCATGACGCCGCAGGAGCGCCGCGACACGAAGGTGCTCAACGGTTCGCGACGGGCCCGGATCGCCAAGGGCGCCGGCGTGCAGGTGTCGGACGTCAACAACCTCGTCGACCGCTTCACCGAGGCGCAGAAGATGATGAAGCGTATGCGCAGCGGCGGGGGAGGGATGCCAGGGGTGCCTGGGATGCCCCCGATGCCGGGCATGTCGAAGAAGGCCAAAGGCAAGGGCAAGCCGCCGAAGGCCAAGAAGGGTCGCAGCGGCAACCCGGCCAAACGCGCCCAGCAGGACGCCGGTGTCACCGAGCAGCAGCCCGATGCGCCCTTCACCCCCGATCAGTTGCCCGACGAGTTCACGAAGCTGCTCGGCGGGGGCAACTAGCGCATCAGCGTGTGAATATCTGTGCACTCAATCGCCAGATATTCACAACGTCGCTGGGGGCGTGACGCGAAATGATGCCCGGAGCCCGCTCCGGATGCGGCATCTGGCAGAATTGGTGAGTACCCCGCCCTCTCTCACGGGGAACGCAGACTTGACGGGCCTGGCCGTGGGTGACCCCACACATGTGCCGGGAACGACATTCGACAACAGGAGATACATCCGCAGTGGCAGTCAAGATCAAGTTGAAGCGGCTCGGCAAGATCCGCAACCCGCAGTACCGCGTCGTCATCGCCGATGCGCGCAACAAGCGCGACGGTCGGTCGATCGAGGAGATCGGTCTGTACCACCCCAAGGAGCAGCCGTCGCTGATCCAGATCGATTCCGAGCGGGTCCAGTACTGGCTCGGCGTCGGTGCGCAGCCGACCGAGGCCGTTCTCGCTCTGCTCAAGGTCACCGGTGACTGGCAGAAGTTCAAGGGTGAGGCGGGTGCCGAGGGCACGTTGCAGACCGCCGAGGAGAAGGCGGACCGCAAGACTGTCTTCGCCGCCGCAGCCGCCGAGGCCGCCGGGCTGAAGGAGGCCGAGGAGAAGGCCCCGAAGAAGCCCAAGGCCGCACCTGTCGAGGAGGCCCCCGCGGCCGAAGCCCCCGCCGAGGAGGCTCCGGCTGCCGAGGAAGCCCCCGCTGAGGAGCAGGCTGCCGAGCAGCCCGCCGCAGAGGCCGGCGACGACACGCAGGCCGATGGCTAGGCCTCTGGCCGAGGCCCTGGAGCACCTCGTCTCCGGGATCGTGGACCACCCCGACGACGTCACCGTGCGCGAGAAGCAGGGTCGCGGCCGGGGAACCCTGCTCAAAGTGAGCGTGCACCCCGAGGACCTCGGACGTGTGATCGGCCGCGCCGGGCGCACAGCGAAGTCCCTGCGCACGGTGATCAATGCCATCGCAGGTGGCCGTGGCGTGCGCGTCGACTTCGTGGATGTGAACGGCCGCTGACCGAGCAGCGCGTGGCCGTGGGCCGCATCGGAAAGCCGCACGG
>WBZM01002466.1_pt1 | contig 15699 bp, 12 predicted proteins | sample 5204271 | NCBI WGS metagenome assembly WBZM01 (sample SAMN12344346, study PRJNA552823) | activated sludge metagenome | biome: Activated sludge suspended growth; feature: Nitrification reactor; material: Wastewater; isolation source: activated sludge from nitrification reactor of wastewater...
ATTTTTCAAAAACAACCCAAAACTACTCCCCGACAGCGGCGGCGAAGCCGCCGCTGTCGGGGAGTAGGGCGATTTTGTGAGCGTTACGCCCCCAGCCCCAGTTACGCTAAATGGGTACTTTTGCTGAGGCAAAAAAAAACTTGTTGCAACTAAGAGGAGTGCAGTCCCCCGGCGGTGCGTGGCTGTATTTTGCTACTTCTCTTCCAACACTTTCAAGAGTACCTTTTCCGCCTTCAAATCCACGGTCAATAGTTTTGACAAGCCGACGGAAGCAGCGGTAGCCCAAGCATCGGCGGCGATGCAGGTGGGGGCTGTGACGGTGACCACCTTTCGATTCGTTAGGCCAAGCCCCGTCCGTGGGTCTATGATGTGCGAATAGCGTTTGCCCTTGTGCTCGAGGTAGCGGTATGTGTCGCCAGAGGTCGTGATGGCGGTCTTGGACAAGAGTGCTTTTTTGAACGTCAGTTCACCGGCAGCCAACTGGTCGGGCACGTCAATTTCCCAGCCCGTTTTCCCCGGCGGGGCATCACCTAATAAAATGTCGCCACCGCCATCCACCAAGGCACAAGTGATGCCATACTGCCTGAGCCATGCCATTGCCTCGTCCACGGCATAGCCAACGGCAATGCCGCCAAAATCGAGTTGCATGCCCGGCTTTTCGAGCTTGATGGTGCGCTTGCCTGAGCGTTTGGCTTCCTTCATATTTACGTACTCATAGCCAACGGTGGCTGCGGCCCGGTTCAATTCACCGTTGGAAGGGAATTCTTGCTGCCGAATGGCCTTGCGCCAGACCTTGGACAATGCGCCTACACTCACATCGAATGCGCCTTCGGAGCGGCGGGAGACTTCCAAGGCATATTGCAGCACATCCCAGAGTTCATTGCTTACTTCGCTTTCCTTGCCATCTTTTGACAGCCAACTCACCTCGCTGTTTTCGTCGTAGTCGCTGAACACTTTCTCCAAAAGGGCCACCCGGTTGAAGGCTTTTTCGACCGCCTCCTTCACCTTCGTGCTATCTGGGTGATAGACAATGATGCGGAACTCGGTGCCCATGAGGGGGCGGGAAAACTCACGGCGGTCTTTTTCCTCCACCGCAATTTTATCCGTTTTCATGGGTGAAGGTTGGGTTGCGCCCAATTTTACCGCAGTATTTGCCTGTTGCGAAGTGTCAAGAGCTTGCCTGATGGCCAATTCCTCCTCTTTCAATGGCTTTATGTCGCTTGCGTTGTCCACCAGCAAATTGCCATTGTAGGGAAATGGGGTTGGCACTTTGTAGAACGCTTCAAGAACAATATACCTGTAATCTTTAGAAGGTGAAAGTTCAAAATCGAACCTCTCCCATTTCGAATTCTTAATCATTGGGCTGGTAGCGAGCAGTTCATCCTTTGAGCAGTATCCTTTTCCGCCCCAAACCCTAAAGGTGATGGGGGTGGCATAGTTCATGGGTTTGTTGGTCACCCGGCTTTGGCTCATGTAAACCTCGGAACGGCAAAGGTCGAGACTGAAACTATATACATTGCCAGCAACGAGTGGCTGTGACAACCGCTGCGAGACCATTTCCCAAGTGTCGTTGTCCCGAACCACAAGGCCCAGATAGGTTCTCCCGTCCGAGGGTTGCTTGGTCACTTGGAAGGCTCCCGGCCCCTGTTTGGGGTGGACGTCGGGTGGCGATTCTCCAGGGAAGCCACAGTCGTACCAGCCATCCAGAAGTTTTGAATCCTTAATACCTTCGCTTGGAACACCCTCGAAAGAAGGGTTTTCGAGCGCAATCACGCCATTTTGGGCAGTCAAAACGGATGGGCTGAAAGCAAGGCAGACAAGTAGGAATTTGAACAAGCGCATTTTCATAGACATAGTTTTTGGGCAAAAAAAAGAAAGGCGGCCCGCTTGGCCAAGCGGGCCGCCCATTTTAAGCAAAAATTATGATTTACTAAGATATTAAGTCGTCACTATACTTTGCCTATTTTAGATTTATAGCTTCAGATATTCTTCCAAAGCGGGATAGTCCGATATTTTTGAATATATGGAGATGGAACATAGTTTATTCCAGTTCGCTAAGTTGATTTTTATTTGCAACTATATGAAGTCGGATTACTTCAACTTCGTTGCTTTTTGATTCCATTTCAGTTTCCTGTTCGTTCAACAACCCTTCCAATTCTTGCCTTTTGGAAAGGTTATCGTGCATTTGCCTATCTGCCTCTTCCAATTGACCTATAAATTCTAATATCTCATTTTCATACTGGTAGCAGAACAAGACCGTCAAGCCTAACCCAACCCACCCTAAATCCTGAGCGTCCTTTGAAACCCGACTATTGGTAGCCAATTCAAAGCCTCCATATCCTGCAAGCAAGCACTTGGCGGCAGTCTCGTGCTCCAGAAAATAATCCTTAACCCAGCTATCAAGTGACTCAATTTCGTCGTTATTTTCTTGAATGAGGCTGTATGTTTCCTCCAATTCAATTTCTTTTTGTTCAATGGTTTTGATTAGCACATCACGTTGGATGGCCAACTCCTGTATTTCGGCATTTAATGCAGCTTTCTCTTCTGCATAAGGGTCGCTGCACGCAGTAAGTAACAAGCCAACAGTTAGGCAAATTATGAAACTCAGTGATTGGTGATTCATTTTTCAAGTAGATGAAATTTGATGGAAGCAACCCTGAAACACCTGCATTAAATGAATTACATAGGGTTACTTCCAACAAATTGGATGAATTGAGGATGGATTTTTTTGTATATTAAAGCAATCAGTTTTCTTCAAGGGCGGCAACTAACCCTTATTTGCCAAATAAAATTTGAGGTTTGGGTTCGAAGGTGCCGTTTAACAATTCGGCTGGGACAAACTCAAGAGAAATGGGATTGTGGCTTAAAATAGCCGTTCGGTTCTGAACACTTTCTAAATCTTTGATTTCAAAGAGTGTTCCTTTTGCACCTTTGACAAAAAGCTGGAAAACTGCCACTTCCCGAAAGGCCTCCGCTTCTCGTAACAGAGAGAATACAAAAACTTTAATCCCATACTGATTGGCCAGTTCCCCTAATGCGAACAGGTTGCTGTCATCCGTGCAAGTATTGATGCCATCTGTGATTAGCATTAAGACTTTGGTCTGTTTGGTTTTCTCTTTTGGGAAGCTCTCAATGGCGATTTTGAGCCTTTCGTTAAGCGGCGTTAGCCCACCTGGCGCAGTGCTTTCCAAAATTTTCTTCAACTTGCTGGGAGATGTGCCAAAGGGAGCCTGAATCAAAGGCTGAGTGAAACAATCACCTTCTACTGAAATTGCACTAAACGAGCAGTTGACGCTATCAACCTCTTCGAATATCTTGTTGGTGATTTTTATGGCTACCGTGTGCCTTGAATCACTTGTTGGTGTTCCATCAATAGGAATCAAGGTGCTACCTGAAAAATCCCTAACAATTGATAAGCGCAAATTTGTTTGAGATTTTAGCGCGTACCGCATCCCCTCAAAAGAAATTTGTTTTCGAGTTTCGGTAGTATCCACGCAGTCGCATTCAGGGAAGTCTTCAATTTTGTAGCCTTCGCAAGGCAAGTATCCGAAATCATTGGATTCCTTAAACAATGAAAGAAGATGTTCAACTTTCGCCAAGTTACAACTCGCTTGACAGTTTGAAGGGTCAAGTTCAACGGCTTTAATTAAGTTCTTAAAGGCTACCTCGACATCACAACGATGGACTTGGTGCTTCCCTCCCACCCTACAGGGGGCTGTATCGGATCGAAAACCTTGGCCGAATAAACGGCAAATTGCAAGGTTATTTCGAAGGATGCAGGCAAGCCCGTCATCTTTTACACTGTATCGAATCATCAATTCATCGGCAAGGTCGAATAGCCCAGTAGCGAGCTTAAATTCGCCAAGGTGGATAGCCCAGTTGCCCCGATGTATCAGGGCAGAGATATTTTGGGCATCATTGCATCCCTCGGTGCATTGAATCTGCTCAACGCACTCAAGCGCATCATTTTTCCTTCCCGTGGCGGCAAAAATGCAAGCAGCATCAACAAGGTAGGTCAAGTTATCTGGTGCATGTTCCAGTGCCTCGTTGATAAAGTCCTCAGCCTTTTCATAATTGCCGACTTCCATTTGTCTAGTAGCGTTAACCCAGGCTTCATGGGCAGCCATCAAATCTTGGCTGAAGATGTAGTCGTGGGGCATTGATGAAAATGCCACGACGAAGAGGGTTGAAAGAAGAACTGACTTTGGATACATAGTTAAAGAATTTTACGTAAAGGATTGATTTTCAATTTTTTGCAATAGGGTATCCGGCTTCTGACGGGTGGTGGCCTGTCAGAAGTGGTGGCCTCAGATTTTTTTTGAATCTGCAGCTTTATTGAAAGGGTATCTTTGTTACCTTTGCCTTAGGTGTTTTTCCTAAGAATGGGCAAAACAACTTTGGGTTAAATTGCTACAAAGAAAAGGTGATGGAGGTGTCAAAGGCAAGACTTGTTACATTTGTTTTTTTAGGTAACTATTTTGTAGGGTTACTTGTAACTACCCGAAAATTCTTTGTAGAATTTTGTGATAGAATTGTGGAGTTGCCTGCATACTAAGGAACAACAATGTTTTGAAACTAAATCATATTTTTCAACTCTATAAACAACATAAAAATGGGCAAAGAAGCAAAGGTTAGTGAGAAATGGACGATTGAAGACATGGAAGATTATCGTAACAAATTAAGGGCTGCCTTTAAAGTTCTTTATCACAAGGATTACAAAGAAGTTAAGGATAGTGATCATCAGCAGCATAAGGATTTTAAAAAAGATATTTTTGAAAAGACTGGAGTCGTTTTACCAGTTGATACTGTATATGAGGTTATTTACGGACTAACTGGTGACAGGCAACGTGCGATAAAGCATACCTTAGAAGATTTTTTGAAAAAGGTAAAAGTGGATAACTTCATAATCAATGAAGAAAGTCGAAAAAACAGAAAAACAATAGCAACCTATAAGGTCTACTGGCGCGGAAGCAATAATGCAAAAGGCAAGGTTTCAAAGTTCAAGGTGGGCGAAAGTGGAAGAGAATTAAATTACAAAATAGATGAACTTATTGTTTATGAAGATGGTACATCTGAATACCAAAGAAGGGATGAAGATTATAATCATATAAAATATATTGGCATGAGGTATGAACATGATGATGAACACATAGACTTTTATGAATTAACCATTGACGATTTTAAAAAACCACAATCAAAATACCGGGTCTACATTATAGTGCGTAAAGCCTCAATTCTTGATAAAGATCAACATTATCTACTTGGAGTGCTTTGCTCAATAGGGGATACGGACGAGTTGCCATTTGCAAGTACTGTAATGTTAGTAGATGAAAATTGTAAATCTCCTAACTTGGTTTTCATCAATAACTACCTGAATGATTTTGATGGTGCTTTAAAAACTTGGAGTGGTAAGAAGACAACTGATGAGCTTGACAATGTTAAAAACAAAGATAAACGATGGGTTGAAAATGTCTCGGCGGAGTCTGGCGTTTGGCGGGTATACACAAGGCGAAAGCCAAGGTTGGGGAAGCCAAATGAGAAATATGTATTTGAGGGTCAATTAACTATTAATGATGTTTTTGATATAAAATATGTTGGCAGAAGAACTTATGAGTTCGGCAGTATTTCTTTTGGCAACCAACGAGTGACAATAAAATTAAAATGTGAAGATGAAGCCGAAATGTTTTTCATATTATATGCTGAAGACGGTGAAGTGTCGTTGAAAGGTGAGTATATGTTTGGTAATTTCCTCACCACAGGCAGTGACTTGCCTGTCTGCGGCTTTACGGTTATGTTGAAAGAATGTAGAATTAAAGACCTGCCTATTTTCATAGAACAACCTGATAAAACTTATTTAATTTCAGATGTGAGGTTCAAATATTTACAGGATAATATGCCCGAATTGTGGGATAAGTTAATATCTACTGACAATATTTACTCTATTTAATAAGCTCTAACTTGCCTTTAATTTTTAATAACGGCCTACCAGTTTCTTTCCTGGTAGGCCGTTCCCTTTTATTACAGCACTTTCGTCACTCCGGGTACTGCACAAGCATACATGCCATCGGCCCCCGGCAGCACAGGCGGGGCGGCCTTGAAGTCGAACTGCTGCGGCATCAGGCTCACGTTGCTGGCAATGGCGTCTTTCCATTCTACGATTTGCCCTGAATAGGTGGCCATGCGGCCAAGGATGGAAGTCATGGTGGCCTTGGCCCCGTTCTCGGCATCGGCGTACTTGTACTGCCCCTTGGCAATGGCCTCGAAAAGCTCGTCGTGCTCCACTTGGTAGGGGTTCGGGTCTTTGCGGCTGTCATGCTTGAACAGCTCGTGGCCGCTGCGGGTGGTCAAGACGCCCGGCTGCGGTGCCGAGCCGTTGGTGCCCTGGAAGACCTCCGTCACCCGGCTCATGGTGCCTGGCTGGTGGCGGCACTGGCTGAACATGCGGCTGCCGTCCTCGTACTCATATTCCACGAAGTGGTGGTCGAAAATCTCGCCAAAGTCCTTCCCTACCCGTACCTGCCTGCCACCCATGCCTTGTGCCCGCACGGGGTAGCCGTTCTTCACCCAGTTGCTCACGTCGAGGTTGTGGATGTGCTGCTCGCAGATATGGTCGCCGCAGAGCCAATTGAAATAGTACCAGTTGCGCATCTGGTATTCCATTTCGGTGAGCGGGCGACCTGCTTTTTTGGAAAACTCCTCCCGGCCACGCACCCATACGCCGTCGTTGTTCCAATACACATGCGAAGTGACCACCTCACCAATTGCGCCAGCCTGTATCATTTCCACCCAGCGGCGATAGACCGTCTGGTAGTGGCGCTGCAAGCCCACGATGACGTTCAGTTTTTTTTGCTTCGCAATTTCAGCGGCATCCAGCACCTTTCGTATGCCCGGTGCATCTACGGCCACTGGTTTTTCCATGAAAACATGCTTGCCCTGCTTCACGCACTCCTCGAAATGGATGGGGCGGAAGCCCGGCGGCGTGGTCAGAATTACCACATCGGCCAACGGAATGGCCTTTTTATAGGCATCGAATCCGACGAACTTGTGCTCTTCGGGCACGGCGACCCGGTCTTTCACGTTGCCCTCGGCCCCGGTCCAGTCCATGATGTCGTCGGAGGTGATGACCTTGTAAGCTTCGTCGAGGTTGTCACGGAAGGCGTCGGCCATAGCCACGAGCTTCACGTTTTGCTTGGTGAGCAAGGCTTGTAGCGCAGCACCCGTGCCCCGGCCACCACAACCGACAAGCGCTACCTTGATGGCGTCGTCACCATCAATATGCGCCTTGGCGTTGAGGAAATTGGGCAGTAGTAATGCCCCGCCCGCTGCAAGGGCTGAGTTTCTTACAAAGTCACGGCGTCCGGGGTTGGTCGGCGAGAAATGTTTTGATTTTGACATTTTATTATGGTTGACGATGGACGATTGACGGCAAACGGATGGCAGTGATACTGCCTTGGCAAGCCGTTGAAATTTCGGATTCAATGTTCGGGAAAGATTTTTGTAAAACCAAAGCCAAAGAAAAAAAAGCCCCGGCAGCTTTGCAGCTACCGGGGCTTTGCCATACTCGAGCGTATGTTTAGTGTCTGTTTTTGTTTTGTGTAGTCTCTCGCAAATCAAAGCAGTGGTGCAATCACAAGTGCTACCACCGACATCAGTTTCAGAAGGATATTGAGCGAAGGGCCGGAAGTGTCCTTGAAAGGGTCGCCAACGGTGTCGCCCACGACTGCTGCCTTGTGCGGGGCAGAGCCTTTGTAGAAAGTCTCATCGCCAATCTTGACACCTTCTTCGAACATTTTCTTGGCGTTGTCCCAAGCACCACCAGCATTTGATTGGAAGATGGCCATAAGTACACCTGTCACGGTTACACCTGCGAGAAGACCGCCCAACATCTGTGCGCCAATCAGGCTGCCAAGGCCGATCCAGCCTGGCACGAGGCCAACGAGCACGGGTACCAATACGGCCAAGAGGCCCGGCTGCACCATTTCACGGATGGCGGCTTTGGTGGAAATCTCCACGCACTTGCCGTACTCTGCCTTGCCTTCAGCATCGTTGAAAGTCTTTTGGTCAGCAGCACTCCAGTCTTTTTCGTCCTTGCCATCGTTGCGCTTCATCACTTCAAGGGCTGCCTTCAGGGCTGGAATGTCCTTGAATTGGCGACGTACTTCGTTGATCATGTCCATGGCAGCCTTGCCCACTGCATTCATCGAAAGTGCAGAGAACAGGAAGGGTAGCATACCGCCCACGAAGAGGGCAGCCGTCACAAATGGATTCGTTACATCAATGCCAGACAGTTTGGCATCTGGGTGCGAAGCGTTGTAGGCTGTTACGAAAGCTGCAAAAAGTGCCAGTGCCGTAAGTGCCGCAGAGCCAATGGCGAAGCCCTTGCCGATGGCGGCAGTGGTGTTGCCCACGGCGTCCAATTTGTCGGTCCGGCCACGCACTTCCTTCGGTTGGTGGCTCATTTCGGCGATGCCACCTGCGTTGTCGGAGATGGGGCCATAGGCATCCACAGCGAGTTGGATACCCGTGTTTGACAACATACCAACGGCTGCAATGGCGATACCATAGAGGCCAGCAGAAGCGTAGGAACCAATGATTGCGACAGCAAGAATCAAAATCGGAATGGCAGTGGACTGCATGCCCACGCCGAGGCCGGCGATGATGTTGGTGGCTGCGCCCGTGCTCGACTGCTGCACGATGCGGTTCACGGGGCCTGTGCCCGTACCCGTATAGTGCTCGGTGATAAGGCCGATGCCAAGACCGCCAGCAAGGCCAAACAGCACTGCCCAGAATACGCCCATTGAGTTGTAGTCGTGGCCATCGAAGCTCCAAGTAGCTGGGAGCATCCATTTCACGATGACAAAAGTGGCAACGAGCATAATGGCCGATGAAAGGAATTCGCCCCTATTGAGCGCTTTCTGCGGGTCGCCGCCTTCTTTCACCGACACGAAGAATGTGCCGAGGATGGAGGTCAGAACACCTACGCCAGACAGCACGAGCGGAAGCAAAACGGCGTTCAAGCCACCGAATTCGTTGGTGGTTTCATAGCCAGCCATGCCGATGAAGGCAGCGCCGAGTACCATCGTACCGACGATAGCACCTACATAGCTTTCGAAAAGGTCGGCACCCATGCCAGCCACGTCGCCCACGTTGTCGCCCACGTTGTCGGCGATGGTGGCGGGGTTCAGCGGGTGGTCTTCAGGGATGCCAGCTTCTACCTTGCCTACGAGGTCAGCGCCCACGTCGGCAGCTTTGGTGTAAATACCGCCACCTACCCTTGCGAAGAGGGCGATGGAAGAAGCACCAAAGGAGAAGCCAGTAATAACGGTGATTACTTTGTTGGCGTCCCAGCCCATGTTGGAATAGGCGAGGAACAATACGCCGAGACCGAGCACGCCGAGGCCAACCACGCCCATGCCCATCACGGAGCCACCTGCGAAGGCCACTTCGAGGGCCTTGCCGAGGCTGCCACGGGCAGCTGCAGTTGTACGGACGTTGGCCTTTGTGGCCACTTTCATGCCGATGTAGCCCGCCAATGCAGAGCAGAATGCACCAATTACGAAGGAAAAGCCCACAAGTGGCGAGGAGCCTTCGGTATTGCCGCTGATGCCGAGCAGGATGGCCACGGCAATCACGAAGATGATGAGCACTTTGTACTCAGCCCGGAGGAACGCCATTGCGCCTTCCTCGATGGCCTTGGCGATGCCCTTCATTTTATCGGTGCCAGCATCTTGCTTGGCCACCCATGCGGATTTCCAAAAAGTGTAAACCAAGCCGAGTGCGCCCAGCACCGGGATGATCAATGTTAGACTTTGACCCATAATCTTGTTGGTTTTGATGAAAAATTTTGAACGGATATAAGCAAGGCTGCCCTCATGGCCAAAAACCAGCGTTTTGCTTCAAAAAACAGGCCTTATCAAACAGGGTGCGAAAGTACCACAAAACCAGATTTTGGCAAATTTTTGATAAAGAAGTGTAGCTTTTATTGGTGTTTTACCAAATTATCCCATCGGCAAGGTAGTGCCTTGCGTAGTCCTCAACGCCTTCTTCGAGGGTATGAAAGGGCTTTTTGTAACCCGCCGCCCGCAACTTGTCCATCTTGGCCTCGGTGAAATATTGGTAAGTGCCCCGGATGTCTTCGGGCGTGTCCATGAAGCTGATTTGGGGTTCGAGGCCCAAAGCCCGGAAGGTATTGGTAGCGAGGTCCCAGAAGGAGCGGGCCTTGCCCGTGCCCACGTTGTATAGGCCGCTTGGCGCAGTTTGGTTTTGGTAGAAAAAATAGCATACGTCCACCACGTCCTTCACGTAGATGAAGTCACGCAACTGCCCGCCGTCGGCGTAGTCGGGGCGGTGCGAGCGGAAGAGCTTCATGCCGCCCGTTTCCCGGATTTGCTTCACCGTTTGAAAGATGACGCTGGCCATGCGGCCCTTGTGGTATTCGTTGGGGCCATAGACGTTGAAGAACTTGAGGCCGAACCAACTTGATTGCGGATTGCGGATTGCGGATTGCGGATTGGAGGGCGTCGTTAATCCGACCTGTTTTAGCACCCAAGCATCAAAATCATTTTTGCTGACGCCGTAGGGGTTGAGGGGGCGGAGGTCAGGCACGATGTCGTGGCTATCTTCATAGCCGTGCTCCCCATTGCCGTAGGTGGCGGCGCTGCTGGCGTACACGAGGGGGATGTTGTTTGCTGCGCAAATTTGCCAGATGGCTTCAGAGTAGTTTAGGTTTAATTCATTGAAAATGAGCGTGTTCTGTTCCGTCGTGTCCGTGCGGGCACCGAGGTGGAACACGAAACTGACCTCGTTGGCGTAGTGCTGAAACCAGGTCATGAATTCGGTTCGCTCAATTTTTTGCCGAAACTGTTTGCCTTCAAGGTTGCGGTTTTTGTCCGCACTAGAGAAGTCGTCCACGATGACGATGTCGGTGTGGCCTTCGTCGTTGAGCTTTCGGAGGAGGCAGGAGCCGATGAAGCCCGCTGCGCCAGTGAGTACTATCATGTATTGAATCTGCTTTTTGTGAAGCAAAGATGGGACAAAAGCAGGAAAGGGTCAGTCTTCGAGCAGCAGGGAAAGGTCAAATTCAAAACCCGGCAACACATCCTCGCCGGAGAGCTTTTTGTCAAAGCCGTTCACGGTTTCCTCCGAACCATCTGGCCTGAAAATATAGGCTTTTTGTTTAACAGAGTCAATCAACCATGCAAGCCGTACTCCATTGGCAAGCCAGCCTTCTGTTACTTTTTTCTTCAGTTTTTGGATGGAGTCAGAATAACTGCGCACTTCGGCAATAAAATCCGGTACTGCATGGCCAAAACGGTTGCGTTCAGATTCAGGCAGGGCATCCCATGTTTTCTTGGAAAGCCAAGCTACATCAGCAGCTTTTACAGAGGAGTCAGGTAATGTAAAACCAGCTGAAGGGCTGAAGCATTTGCCAAGGTGGTGCTTTTTGTTCCAATTTCTCAGCTCTGCGATAAGCTCTGTTTCGTGGAAACCGGATTTAAGGTTTACTGGTGACATGATTGTGATTTTCCCATCCTTTTCACGTTCAACACGTAAGTCGGGGTTGGCGAGGCAAAATTTATAAAACTCTTCGGCAGACATTTTGGGAATGTGCACCTGCATCGTCCTATGTTGTGCCTCGATTTCCATAACTCCCATTTCTAAGGTTGCTGTCATTACCGTTTTTTATTGCAATTTACACTTTTTCATAAAATCACGACATAAAATACTCCACCGCCAAGTCATATCCCTTTAGCCCCAGCCCGATGATGCAGCCCACGCAGAACGGAGCCGTCATGGACTTGTGGCGGAACTCTTCCCTCGAAAAAGTATTGGAAATATGCACCTCAATGACGGGCGTCTCGATGGCGGCAATGGCGTCGGCAAGGGCGATGGAAGTGTGGGTGTAAGCACCCGGGTTGAAAATGATGCCTTGATAATTAAAGCCCGCCTCGTGCAGTTTGTCGAGCAGTTCGCCCTCGTGGTTGCTCTGGAAGTAGTGCAGCACCACGCCGGGGAATTCCTGCTGAAGGGTCTCGAAATACTCCTCGAAACTGCGCTTGCCGTAGATATGCGGCTCCCGCTTGCCAAGCAGGTTGAGGTTCGGGCCGTTGATTATCAATATCTTCATTGTTGCTATTTTTTAACTACTTAGGAGGGTGTGGGAGGAGAGAGAAAAAATGAAATTTTTTCTCTCTCCTCCCACGTTTTGGGGTGTTTTTGGGGTGAAAATTGAAAATTTTCACCCCAAAAACACCCCTTGCTAAGCAGTTACGCTATTTTTTATTTTGGTTGGCCGCCATTGGCGGCCAACCAAAATAAAAAACGGGTTTGCGGCTCGGCGCAGCCGAGCCGCAAACCCGTTTTTTATTGATAGGAAGGCAGCTTAGTTCGCCAGTTCCGACAAGAACTTAATCCTCACCAGCTGTATCTCATCAAACGTACATTCGTCGTCCTTTAAGTCAAAGTATGCCTTCTTCGGGTCGTCCGTATCGGCGGCCATGAAGTAGTCGTAGATTTCCTCCACCACCGTTTCGTCCATGGTGTCTTCGAGGTAATAATCAATATTGAGCTTGGTGCCGGAGCAGACGATGGCGTCCATTTCCTCCATTAGTTCGTCCATGTTGAGGTCGTTCTGGCGGGCGATGTCGGGCAGGGGCATCTTGCGGTCAACGGCTTGGATGATGGCCACTTTCACTTTCGACTTGTTGGCCACCTGCTTGATGACTGTGTCCGTCGGGCGCTCGATTTCGTTGTCCTCCACGTATTTCGCAATGAGGTCGAGGAAGGGCTTTGCGTAGCGCTGTGCCTTGCCAATGCTCACGCCCTGAATCTTAGCCATGTCCTCCATCGTGATGGGGTACTGGGTGGCCATGTCCTCTAAGGAGGGGTCTTGGAAGATGACGAAAGGCGGCACGCCTTTTTTCTTCGCTACTTCCCGGCGCAGTTCCTTGAGCATCTTAACCAAGGTCTCGTCGAGGGCGGCAGCCTTGCCCATCTCGTCGTCGAGGTCAACCTCGTTGCTGTTGTAATCGTGGTTGAGCGGGATTTTCACCTCGAAGGGGTCTTCGATGAACTCCTTGCCGAAGTCGGTCAATTTGAGCACGCCATAAGTCTCGATGTCCTTACGGATGAACTCGTTGATGAGCGCATGGCGGAAAACGGAGTTCCAGAACAGCTCGTCCCGCTCCTTCCCGACGCCGAACAGCGGCTTTTTGTTGAACTTATAGTCCTTCATTTCCTTCGTCTCGTTGCCCATGATGAAGTCAATGATGGTCTTTATCTTATAATTTTCTTCCAAAGCTTGGATGCCCATGAGCGCCTGCTGCATCTCGGTCTGCACCTCCACTTTTTCCTTGGGGTAGCGGCAGTTGTCGCACATGCCACCGCATTGGTGGTCTTCGAATTCTTCGCCGAAGTAGAACAGCAGGAACCTGCGGCGGCAGCCCGTCGTCTCCACATAGGCCATTACCTCCTGCATCAGTTGGGCACTCATTTCCCGCTCGGCCACGGGCTTGTCCCGAAGGAACTTCTCCAACTTGGCCATGTCCTTGTAGCTGAAGAACGAGATGCAGCGCCCTTCGAGTCCATCACGGCCGCCCCGGCCCGTCTCTTGGTAGTAGTTCTCAATGCTTTTCGGCATGTTGTAATGGATGACGAAGCGCACGTCCGGCTTGTCAATGCCCATACCGAAGGCGATGGTGGCCACAATCACATCAATGTCCTCCATGAGGAAGGCATCCTGTGTGCCGGAACGAAGTTTGGCGTCGAGGCCCGCGTGGTAGGGTGCGGCCTTGATGCCGTTCACGTTAAGCACCTGTGCAATCTCCTCCGTGCTCTTGCGGGCCTGCACATAGATGATGCCCGACTGGCCCGGCATGGTCTTGATGATTTGCACGATCTGCTTCATCGTGGCCTCCTTCTTGCCTTTTGGGCGCACTTCGTAAAACAGGTTTTCCCGGTTGAACGAAGAAACGAAGGTGTTTGTCTCCCGCATGTTCAGGTTTTTCAAAATATCGGACTGAACCTTGGGCGTGGCCGTTGCGGTGAGGGCGATAATGGGTATCTCCTTGTTGATGGCATCAATCATGGCCCGGATGCGGCGGTACTCTGGGCGGAAGTCGTGGCCCCATTCCGAGATGCAGTGCGCCTCGTCCACGGCCACGAAGCTGATGTTCACGTTCTGGAAGAACTCGATGTTCTCTTCTTTGGTGAGCGTTTCGGGAGCCACGTAAAGCAGCTTGGTCTTTCCATCCACGATGTCTGCCTTAACTTCTTTCATCTGTACCCGTGTGAGGGAAGAGTTGAGGAAGTGCGCCACCTCGTCCTCGTCGCTGTAGCCCCGGATGCTGTCCACCTGGTTCTTCATCAAGGCGATGAGTGGGGAAATAATGAGGGCCGTGCCTTCCATCATCAGGGCAGGCAACTGGTAGCAAAGCGATTTGCCGCCGCCTGTGGGCATGATGACGAAAGTGTCTTTGCCGTCCAGGACGCTCTGAACGATTTCTTTTTGGTTTCCTTTGAAATTTTCGAATCCAAAGTATTGACGGAGGGCTTCACTGACGGCATCTGTTGCGATGACACTGGGTTTTTCTTCTGCTACTAACATCATTCCGCTGTGTGTTTAAATTTAATGTCTTGTAAAAAAAAATTGACCGATGTGGTGTGGGGATTGGAGATTTCTTGGTGGTTAAAAGTAGGGAAAAGTTTGATTTTGAAAGAAGGGTTTTCAAAAAGATTTTTCAAAAAGTTCTTTTTCGTGCAACAGGGCTGGTATTCAGCCAATAATTCCGCTCGAAAAGCCCTGCTTTTTCAAAAAGCTGTCAAAGATAGAAAAATGGATCCTGTTGGCAAAATTTAATTTGGTGAAAAAAATCAATTTTTTCAATCCTTCTGTTTTTTTGTGCGGCCCATAGGTCATAGGCGCTTCATTTTCAGAACTTTGTCTTTTCAGGCTAATCGAAATACCTCCAAAACAGTTTTTCCTTTGAGCAAAACGGTTTTTCCCTGCTGTTTTCTTTGCTTCGCAATAATGGCCTGCAATCACGTTGAGCAGCGCCATGAAGCTGTACCTGCCTTTTACCATTGGCAAACCAAACTGCAACTAAGTCCCGACGAACGACAATACCTCGACTCCCTCGGCGTGAAAAAACTCTACGCTAAATTCTTCGATGTGGACTGGGACGATGCAACTGCTCAACCCGTGCCACTCGCCGTCATTGAAATAGATACGGCCCCGCTCGCTGGCCTCGAAATTGTACCCTGTGTTTTCATAACAAACCGATGCCTTCTCCAATTGCCCATGCAAGACGTGGACAGCCTCGCCTCCCGCATTTTTCATAAAATAGCCTCATTGGCCGAAAGGCCACCCAAGGAAATCCAGTTCGACTGCGACTGGACGGAACGGACGAGGGAGAAGTATTTCTCCCTACTCACCGCCTATAAACAACTTGCTTCATCCACTCTCCAGCATCCAGCACCCAGCCTCCAGCATCCAACATCAATTTCTGCCACCATCCGCCTCCACCAGTTCAAATACCCCGACAAAACGGGTGTGCCGCCTGTTGACCGGGGGATGCTCATGTGCTATAACATGGGCGACTTAGAAAACTGGGCCACCGAGAACTCCATCCTCGACCTTGCCACCCTGAAATCGTATTTGCTTCCGAAATCCGAAATACTTTGGCATTCCCGAAGGGAACC